>JACCDP011482986.1_pt1 | contig 69362 bp, 90 predicted proteins | sample 7445841 | NCBI WGS metagenome assembly JACCDP01 (sample SAMN15323441, study PRJNA562643) | freshwater metagenome | isolation source: river surface water | place: USA:Blue River Watershed | collected 2017-08-17 | reverse complement strand
TGTGTGATGCTGACAGTATTAGTTGAACCCACTTGTTCAATGTACACTTTATTTTGGGCATATGCTCCTGAGCCCCAAAACATGGCCGCTACTACGAAGGCCATTAACTTAATGTCTTTTTTATACATGCTTTCGCTCCTTAGGTACTGTTATATTTTTTTATTGTACCTTAATAAATCGCTTGGTTACCCAACCTACCTTTCCGTCTGATTTAACGAGATAAAAGTTACCATCAGATTTTTCAATCTCTACCACAGTATCGGGCTTTAATTTTAAAACCTTCTCGCTGTCGTGATCTTGATCTTTTCTCATGTTAACCCAGTCAACTACCTTACCTGTCCTAACTACAACAACAGGTTTAGCAGTCGGTGCTATAGAAACCGCAGGCTTTGCTTGTTCTTTTTTTACTTCAGGTTCGACCTTTACAGGTTCTGCCTTGGGTGCTTCTGCCATGGGTTTCTCCTGAGGCTGCGATTCTTTTTTAACCTCAGGCTTTACTTCTGGTACCGGTGCTACTACAGGTTTAGTTTCGGACCTAAACGCCCAATGTCCTTTTCGAGCACCGTCGTTGATCAATTCTATCACAGCGGCATGGATAGCCAACTGTACAGCCTTGTTCATTGATTCATTAGTTGCTGAACCAGTTTCTGCTTCAAAGGCTTTGGTTCCGGCATCATAGAATCTCAATACACCTAGTTTATCTTGGAAACTTAACACAGTCTTACTGATAGTAACTGCTGTCAATACTTCGCCACTGGCTACGCTGACTGCTCGTAGACTGATAGTAACTTCGTCTTGACGATACTCGGTACTAGCACCAATGCCTAATATTCTAGCACCTGATCCACCGCTCATGGTATTTGAATCATAACCAACGATTCCGCCTTCCAGTATCATTCCAGCGAACATCATAGGCGGTAAAGGCTGTGCATCTTTGCCTTGATAAAGTTCACGCATTTGCCTAATTAATTGACGTTCCTTGACAAGATTGTCAAGGCCGCCTCGCTCCAGGACTTTAAACCATTGTCCATTGCCAATTTCCTGCAGGCTCTTGACTAGGTAAGCATCAGCACCTTGTGTCACAGCACTACTGAGTTGTGCAATAGTTTGACTGGCTTTGCGCTGGCCAGTCATGTCTCTAAAATTATAAACTGCCACAGCGATTGCACCCTGCGCAGGAGGTCTTAGACTGTCTGCGGTTTTAAGTGCAGGGCGTGTTACTTGCGGGTCATCAAACTCTCTAACTTGATTACCAATAGTTCCGCAACCTGTTAATGCCATCGCTAATACCAAAGGAGTTAATTTAAATAGTTTCATCGTTTAACCCCCTGTGCTTAACCAACCGAAATCGCCGATTGGTACTGTTAATGTTGTTGTAGTGCCGTTTGCATCAACTATAGTAACCTGGATATCATTACCAGATTTTACATATGTGATCGTACCACCGTTAAATGCAAAAGTACCTGTTACCTGTTCGCCTGTGCCTTCGAACAGTTTTTCTGTAATCTGCCTAGCCAATTCGTTATAAACTCTAGATTCTAAATTCGCGATAAACTTAGCCATCGTAGTGTTTTTGGCATCTTGCTCTTGTTTTAATAGTTCTGCTTTTTTCTCTGCGGCTATGGCTAGTTTGCGATTCAGTTCTTGACTGTAAATTGTTAATACATGAGAACTGTAGCCGATACCGTTAAAGGCCGGACTGTTAAATTGATGTACTAGTTCAGACGCAGACACTGCTGTCGAACATAAGAATACTAAGGGAATTATTACCCGTCTCATACTCACTCCTTGCTGGGCGCAATTACATAGATTGCGCTCTCATTATTATTTAATGAGACTAGCAGTAAATGAATATGAGCAGTTTATATTGTTATAAATTAAACAATGATTTAAAAGTACTTGGCGAACTCGGGAACAAGGTCTGGAAATTTTACACCACGAAGTTCGTCTAATTTTTTAGTATAGTCAATCATCTGTTCCCAACGTTTGGGATCAAACTCAGTTTGTTTAATCTGTTTAGCAAGACTGTTTAATTCAGTTCTTAGCCAGACCATGTGTGGATATGAATCACTGCGTTGGCGTTTTTCTTGTTCAATGTTTTCAAGTGCTATGGTTTTTAGATCGTCAGGTAGATTCGCAGGACTTAGATATTCCGGGTAGAAAACACGATTAATAACTACCTTAGGACGAGGCCAACGTTCACGCATATATCTAGTGATATCACCTGTGTGTATAACATTATAAACAGAACTAGTAAGCACAGCACTAAAACTAAACTTCTCAGGTAACTGCATATATCTATCAATGTTGGCTGACATCGCTTCCCAGACTGTATTCTTACGAACATACTCGATCAAGGAACCTGTTCCGTCAATACTGATGTTTAGGAGTATTCGTTTAAATCTGCTAGCAGACGCTATAACGTCATCGTTCCAGACCGTGCCATTGGTAGTGATCAGAAGAGTCATTTCTGCGGCCTGTTCATCCGAAACACTATTCATAAAGTCACAGATCTTAGGATTCATAAAAGGTTCGCCACCTAGGAATCTAAGGTTAGTAACTCCTGCGATATTCTTACGGAAACTTTCTAAGAATCCTTCATCCATATAAAAATCTAAGTGCGCTCTTTGCATATCAACTGAGCTAAGATAGTAAGGTTTTCTATCTTGATTATGCATCCAACCTAGTTTTTTCCAATCCTGCAGGACCTGTGTGCTAAGGTTAGGTTTACAGGTCATGCATTTGAGATTACAAAGATTACCCAAATCGATCTGTATTTCTCTTAGATTTGCCGGACTGTCTGCGGTATAGGTATCTAATTGGTCCCATTTAACATAATTGGCATTAACTTTATTTCTTATAGTTAACTTGCCAGATGCTTCTTCGGTATAACATCTACTGCAAGCATCGGGGAATTTGCCATCTAGATACTCTTGTCTTAGAGTCGTCATGAATTCACTGTTACGCCATTCATCGATGGTGGTATCAGTTACATATAATTCGCTTTCTTCTGTCTGTTTATGTTGGCAGCAGACTGCGAAATTGCCCCGGCTTTTTACTCTAAGTATATGCCATGGGGCACCGCAAAAACTCTTTTTATCAATCATTGTATAGTGTGTTCAACGCTGGGCATACCATATATATCTGCCAGCTCAACAGTAGGGATATTTTCCTTGAGATTGATCACAGATATCAGTGCTGCCTTTGCAGATTCAATGCTGTCAAAAACTGCGTCGCCGGCCAACAGAGCATCTTTGATAGTTTTGTCTCTAAGGCAAATTGCGAACATACCATTATCTTCTTCATGAATTGTAAAATACTGATCTTCATTGATGTCAATTGATTCCTGTTGTTGCATGATATGTTCTCCATTGTTGTTATTTTTTAAACTATTAAACTAGTGCTGTGGCACCGCTGATTAGTTGACCAAGAAGATAATTCATTGCTTGACGCTGTTGTGCAGATTCACTGTCACGACCAATATCTTCTAGTAAAGCCATATCCTGTAAAAGACTTTGATATTCTTCTACAGAAATTTCACCTGTTTGTAGATACTGAGTTAATTCTTGTGTGCGAACTGCTACGGCTGCTACTTCTTGATCACCATGTGCGGCATATAAACCCAACTGCTCAAAAACTTCTTTCATGGTGGTCTCCTGTGATAGATGTACTGCTAGTAAACGTATTTAACCATTTGATCATGCCAGTCGTGATAGATCTGCCTGACAGCATCAGGATTAACTGGGTAGTTAATCTTTTTAGAAAATTCTATGAAGTCGTTAACAAATTCGTAACTCCTAACATTACTCATGTCGAGTTGATTAGGGAACGGGTGACTCTTGCACCAGTTACGCATCATGTGCATGTAACCTTCTACATGTCTACCGGGCTCTAATTTTAATTCACGTATAAGACTGTCCTTGCGCCGTTCATTAATAATATCGAAAAACCGTTGACTCATCCAGCGCATAGTGTCTTGTTGTTTACAGATCAAGCGTATTGTCTCATGTGGATATTTCTTGTGAAACTCAGTGTCGTGGCTGCTGAGTATACCAGTTTGTGTTTGATAGTATTTTTCTTTGTCAGTGTCTGAGAGTTTATAATAGGCCTTGAGTTTGCAGTATTGCTCATGTAACTTAACACGATTAGTAAACTCATCAACTTGGTCGGGTTTTAGCAATGCTACAACTAAATCTCCGGCCATACCGCCCATGTATAATACGCTACGAATCATAGACATTGTTTAACCGCGGTAAATATCAACCGCTGGCTTTTAACTCCGTATGTGTCCGGTACTGTTGATAACGCATCGTCTAATCTAGGAATATTATCTATCAGTAAATTTTGCTTTAGATCTATAGGTAGTTGATGTGGCTTGTCGTCCCAGTAGATATAACTGAAATCTATTTTATCAGCATACTGTTTGATCTTAGACCAATATTGATTAAACTGTGTCATTATATAGGTTTCGTCTAGATTCCACGTTTCTGCTAGATCCCATCGACCGTGAAATTCTACTCTATCTAAATTATTAATCTGTAATATGATTTTTCTAGGAGTACCGTGTTTAACGATTTCGTCTAGTATCGGCAAGTATGCTAGATTGCTGTGTGTAAAATGTCCAATGCTGAAATTGTAAACAGGCTGTTCTAGATGTTGTTCTAATAACCCGGTCCAGCGTTCTTCGGCAGTGACACCAACACCAAACGTCACACTATTACCTATAGCAACAATGCTATCGTCGATGTTATATCTATCATAGTTGCATCGCCAACCTAGTGAGTTAAATCTATAGTCGACTCTACCGTCTTCGTCACGACCAAAACATCTGATAGTTTGCCCAGCGAATCTTCGCTGATGCATAGGTGCCGGTATCATTAGAACTTCAGTGCTGAACTCTGGCTGACTATTTCGGCGGCACGTTTAAGATTTTTAGTTTTAAGTTCGCAGAACACACGACTGTATTCTGGCTTATCTAAATCTTTCATGATCTCGCCTACAGACTTTAGCATCTTAACATAGTCTTCGTTGCTGGGAGTCTGTTTTGAATAGTTGTTTAGTCTATTATAAGATCTCTTAAGTTCAACTGTGTTGATCCTGCCCTTGCCATCAATGGTTTTACAACTGTCGGCTGCTTGATCTATTTCAGTTTTAAAGTATGCCAGCAACAAAAGTTCGTTGTTGTCATACTTAGGTGCAGTAAAAAAACTACAAGCACTAAGACTAACTGATAAAGCCAGACCAACTAAGATCTTTGAGGTATTTGTGTAAATTTTCATAATTGTCAAAATATACGTTAGTGTAATTATCCCATTCTGCTCGTGGATAGTCTAATCGTTTGATAAACACGAAATTAGTTTGGGGATATAGTTTAAACAGTTTTTCAAACTGATAGATCCAGTGTCTTGGGTCTATCGCACGACTTGTTGAATCGCTGTACCCGTCTTGGTCTTTGTAAACATTGTTAACCTTTTTAAAGTTTTCGCCGGAGCCGTAAAGGTCAAAGCCTAGAAAACATAATACTTTTTTATTTTCGCGGCATGCTAACATCGCGGCATTAAGACCACTGCCCCAATGTATCTGTTGATCATACTTGTGATCACCTTGATAAGGTAACTCAGGAAAGTAATTAACATTGGTATTACTGTTAAACAATCCTTTGTGCATGGATCTAGTCCATATAGTGTTTTGGTAACCTTTTCCCACCAAGGACTTTACGATATATCTATCAGCGGCAACTGCCTGTTGGCTATCAAAGTCTAACGCAGATAGATTACATGCCCAATTGTCATAGTCCTTGACAAGGTTTAAATCAAAGCCTGCGCGACTTTCACCGTTACCGATGACAAATCCCACATGCTCAATCAATTTTTCCGAATGTTCTCCAGACACCTGGATCTCCTGAAGTTATACACACCCATCCAACATACTGTCCGCTTTGTGGTGCTGAATTATATACTATACTACCCTGTTCCCACTTGCCGGAATTTGGCGGCTCGGTAGACCAGGTAATTTTTTTGTTGTTAACTGACAAACTAGTCTTAACATTTAGATTTCCATCACGTAAACGTAATTGTATACCTTGGCTATCTTTTACTATTATAGCATCTTTACCGGGTACGGTGTCAACCGCAAATGTTTGAATTAGGCTTTCATCGTCCAAATGCCTTAATCGAAGCACAGCACCAGTAGAACCTGTGCCCGCAGGATTAATAGATAGCCCAGTAGGCTCAACTTGCATAACATGATGTCCACCGCTGAGTACACGCCAATTGTTACCGTTGAGTGTGCCTAATCCAAAATACTCTTTGTGCCAACCTGCGATGAACTGTGTTTTCTTTTCTACCATATGTATATGGTAAGCAGGTTCCATAGTTCCTAATCCAACAAAACCAGTGTCGGCATTGTAGAAAAAATCGTCATTGAAATTAACTTCGCCTTCGACTTCCAAGTCTTTTAGCGTGCCTACGGTTTTAAGTTTACTATAAAAAACTCTATTACCTAATCGATTCTGATCAATAACAACTTCGCCTGCGATCCTGAGACCGCTACCTTCCTTGATATCAAGGTTAGTATTGATTTTAAAACTGTCATTCATATTGTCGTAGACTAGAGTGATTTGATTGTCACGACCAAGTGCGATACCTGCACCATCTAAACTAGACATGTCTGCGATGTTAACTGCCGCACGTATGAGTTTGTCTTTGACTTTTAATTCAACTTGTTCAACATCGGCCTTGAGTTGGCCGTTAACTCTAACAACGCCTTTGTCAAATTCTAGATAAGTGTGTCCGTTATTAACTATCTTACCGGTTTCAATAATCGGGGTTTGAATAGGCTGCGTGATATCAACACCATCTTCTCTGACAGTGACCACTGGATTTACAGCCATGTCTCTAATACCAGTACTGGCAAAGTTCTTGATAGTACCACCTTTGATCATGTCACCAGAAAGGTCACCGGGTTTTAGATCTAGTTCATTGACACCCACTGATTTTGGGCTAACTGACATTCCTGCTATAGGCATTTTTTTGGATTCTCTTTTTGAAAAATAAGTAATTGCACAGTATTTACCTAAGCAAATGACAGTAAACTTTTTCGCAGACTTTCACCCTCTTAAAGAGATAATCCTAGGCTCAGTCGATCATAGACTAGAGCCGGATCCTTTCTTATCTAAGATATGGAAAGAAGTAGAAGAAGATTTTACTAGTGTACAGCACCGATTGGAACAGCGCGGCATAACAGTCAAACGTGCTAAGACTATTGCTGATCTCAGTAACAGTGAAATCAGTTTCAATGATCATACTGTCAGCGAACGTGCTAGTTTTCCTCTGGCAATCCGTGACTTTTATATGGTCGCAGGCAACCACATACTGTTGACCTATGGATCGTATGCTAATAGGTATTTTGAAGATTGGCATCTTTACGAACTGTTCATGGATTATTATCGTCAAGGTGCCGGCTTTGAAAGCATGCCTAAACCTCCTAGTTTTAATCATCCAGAGTATCTCAACAGACGTAGCACAGGCTGTGACTTCAAGATCGAAACTCGTGAAGATCAGATCATCAATCAGGTCTACAAAAACAAAACACTAGAAGAAGCACGAAGTATGAGTCTCAAGTATAATCAACGCTTCATGTTGTATCGTACATACCTCAAAGACTTTTTAGTTTTCCATGCCGCAGGTGTGGCACATCTAGGCGATACACTGATAAGAACACGCTGTGGTAGCGAACTAGGTTGTCGTTGGTTCGACTCCTGGGCAGAACGTAATGGATTTAAAGTTAGAGCATGGGACTGGGCACAGGGTCATATCGATGGCCAGATCAGTTTTCTCAGGCCCGGACTTTACCTAGCAGATAAAAACATCCACGAAGGTATCAAAGCCAACGATCCCGAATTAGCCAAATGGGATGCTATCGTAGTAGATAACAGCAGTATGGACCATCAATTACAGGCCATAGACGATATCGTACAGTACAAAAACTTTGATCAATATTCTAGTTGGCTGAACGAATGGACTGGTATGGATCAGAACTTTAGTTTTGATATTAACCTATTAAGCCTAGACGAAAACACAGTCATGGTTCCTGAGACTAACAGCCCTGTGCTTGACGAACTTGATAAGAAGGGCATCAGTGTTGTGCAAGTCCCATGGAGACATCGTTACTTTATCAAGAACGGTCTGCATTGTTGTAGTCTAGAAACTAATAGGCAAGGTAACTGCGAAAGTTATATCTAAACGTCGTCGCCGTCACTGACGCGATTGTCTGACGCATGATCTAACCATATAGGGTCTGTATCAGACATAGCAAGATCATATTCAGGTTTCCATACAGATTCATCTTGATTCGGCCAGGCCAGTGTACGAAGTCTATAAGCCTTTACCCATGCTATCTTTCTTCTTTGTAATTCATCAATGTTTAATGTGTTGTACGGCCGAGTAATAATGTCATCAAAGTTAACACCTAAGGTCATTAGTGCCATCTGTCGCCACGTGTCGATGCGTATGTTTTTTGCTACTTCCGGTTGGCTTTTAATGCTGTTAAGATCGATTTCTATTTGTTTAGCCTTGGGCCAACTCCATCGATGCTGCCGGTTAATCCATACATGAGGTTTATCTTCTCGAGGATGTACATAACCATAACTTGCGGCATTCTTACTGAACTCGCTACTGAATATCTGATTATTATATTTGAAAACTACTAGTGCCTTAAAATACCAACTAGGTATTTGAGCCTTAACTAACCAATCTCTAGTTTCATAAAGACTATCTGGTGTTTCATAAGGCAATCCGGCAATTAGGCTAACATGCACATTTACACGTTTCTTCCATTGATTATGAAATAAATCTTCGATAAACTCTTTACCGTGTTTACCCGACCAGGCTTTACCCACGATTTTACTAGCCTCGGGATGGAAACTTTCCACACCAAAAAAACAACCTATTAGTCCGGATTCTTGCAACATAGGAATCGTTTCCGGAAATCGATGTAATAGGTCTGCTCTAAAATAACCAGTAAACTTTATCTTAAAGGGCAAGTTTGCTACCATGTTAGCAAAGGCTTCTACTTTTAGTGTAGTATCGTTGAACGTATCATCTAAGAGGTAGTAGTTGGTTATGCCCCATTTTTGATAGTTGTCTATTAATTCATCTTTGATACAATCCATACTACGGGTGTAATCCCACTTATCTCGACCTAATAAAGGATACTGACAAAACTTACATTTGAAGATACACCCGCGGCTAAGCTCTAACGGAAGTGTTTCTCCGGGCATAACAAAGTCGCGATCTCTCCATCGATGTTCGGCTGTTTGTATATTAAAAATTTTTGTTGGGACATCGTCGTTGTAATAAAATTTTATACCGTGTAGCATAGGTCGTCGAAATCTTGGTTCTGCTTCACCAGTTTTATAATATTTGATAAGATCGACCATAACGTCTTCGGCAAGCCCTACAACTACTGCATCAAACATTCTAGTGATTTCTGGTAGATAGAACTCTACCGCGTTACCACCTAATATAAACTTAATATGCGGATACTCTTGTCGAATTTGTGCTATGGCTTCAATATATGATTCCGGCATAGACTGGGAAAACGAATGGAATAAAAAAGTAGAACTGATGCCGATAGCAACGGTCTCGTCTGAGATATGACGCTTTGTCATCCTCACCAAAGTGTCTGTGGTAATTTTTCCTTTAAAAGTAGTGATTATAAAATCAATAACATGACTAGATATTCCATGTTCTTCTAACCAACCTCCTAGTTGGTAGGGGCCCATGTATCTATATACTAGTGATTTCTCAGTCGGAAGACATGACCAGAATAATACTTGAGACATTTTTAAATATCAGTTCCGGTATTACTATCATCTACTTGGTCATCTGGTAACCAAAGTTGTGTATGATTGTTAAAAGTATTATCCCAGTCCGGTCGCCAATACTGCTCGTCTCTGGAGGGCCAGGATAGTAGTCTTCGCCTATAGGCCTTGACCCACTCTGTTCTACGACGTTGCAGAGTTTCTCTGTTTAACTTATTTTTAGGCATAGTCATAAGGTCGTCGAATGTATAACCTAGACTTAGTAAACTAATGATGCTCCACGTGTCGACTCGCATATTTCGGGCTACCTGCGGTTCAGACTTTACTTTGTTCAGCATATCAGCAACTAGGTTAGCCAATTTATAATCCCACTCGTCTTTGGTATTAATCCAATAATAGGGGCGGTCCTCATGAGGATGCACATATCCGTACTCTTCGGCTTGTCTACTAAACTCGCTACTGAATTGATGATTATTATACTTCATAATGCCTAGTGCTTTAAAGTGCCAACTAGGAATCTTATTCTCTATCAACCAATCTCTGGTCGAGTGTAGAGATTGCATTGTCTCCCCCGGGAGTCCGACAATCATACTAGTATGTATTGATACTTTGCCTCCCCACAGGTTATGATATAATTCCGGTATAAACTCTCTAGCGTGTTTGCCCGACCATGCTTTACCTACTGCTTTACTAGATTCTGGATTAAGACTTTCTATACCAAAGTATGCACCAACTAGGCCGGCCTCTTGAGTCATTTTAATCATTTCAGGAAAACGATGCAACAAATCTGCACGAACATATGTGGCAAATTTAATCTTAAACGGCAAGGACTGGGTCATAGACCAAAACTCTTCCATCTTGCGGACGGTGTCATTGAAAGTGTCATCTAAGACATAATAATGAGTTGTGCCCCAGCGTTCATAATTACTGACCAGCTCTTCTCTAACACAGCTCATACTGCGGGTGTAGTCATATTTGTCACGGCCTAATAAAGGATATTGACAAAACTTACATTTGAAGATACAGCCACGACTGAGTTCTAAGGGTAAACTTTCGCCCGGCATGACAAAGTCTTTTTCTCTCCAATGATGTTTAGATGTTTGTATATCAAATTTTTTATCTACAACATCATCTGCGTAGTAGAATTTAGTCTTGTGCATGAGAGGTCGACGAAACTTAGGCTCTGCTTCACCGGTTTTATAATAGTTGATCAATTCTACTAGTACATCTTCAGCGAGTCCTACAACGATTGCATCAAACAAACTTGTAGCATCTTTAGTGTATTGTTCTGCCCTATTACCGCCCAATATAAATTTAATATGCGGATAACGTATGCGTATCTGTTTGATCACAGATATGTAACTGTCAGGCAATTCGTTTTTATAATGATTGATCAAGAAAGTTGTACTAATACCAATGGCTACAGTATCTTCTTCGATGAATTTTGATGTCATCTTAAACAGAGTCTCGGGTGTAATACCAAAAGAAGGACTCATGATAGTAAAATCAATGATCTGAGATGTGATTCCTTTACCTTCTAACCAACCGCTAAGTTGGTAAGGACCCATGTATCTTTGTGCTAAAGAACTTTCGTTAGGTAAACTAGACCAAAATATTATCTGTGCCATTATATACCATGTTATTAAACTTGTGCTAGGCTAACAGCCTTGATTACCGCTACTAGCCTAACTATACTGTCTATCTGACTTTCAGTGACGTGGGATTTTAAAATCTCGATACATTTATCAATTTGTCGTTTGTCACCAAATACCAAATAAGCAGATAACAAATACATAGTATATTTAACCAAATTGGTCCCGCCATTGATATCTAATCGATCGACTTCTGAAAATAGTTCAGTGTCTTTGTAAAAATTCCAGGTAGACTGCATGGCTGCATCAGAAACTGCTCGCATTGCCGCAGTTTTTTCCGTACAAAGACCCATCTCTTTTTCTATTGCAGAAAATAATTTAGGATAATTTGATGCTCTTGCGGCGGCTAGGCTACAACCTAGTAAGTCAGGGAATTCTAATTCTGATTGGTCAACGGCGAGTTCTAAGCAAGTCCGCAGATCTCTAAAATTATATTGTAATACACGTTTGAGTATTTCTATCCAGGTTTCTGTACCGTCTAACCAATTTGTATGCATGAAAAATGACCTCTCCTTAGATTATATATTCTTATCCAGGAGAGGTCAACAGTTTTATTTTAAGCAGACATTACACGACTAACGGCTGTCATTACTGCGGCAATACGACCAATATCACGAAGTTGTTCTACTGTGTAGCCTTCCTTCTTGAGTGTTTCGTAGTGGGCTTTAACACAGAAATGGCATTTGCCAACAATACTAGCACTTAGGCTATATGCCTCAAAACGTGCTTTAGTAGTCCCGCCGTGGGTGGCGATTGCGTTCATTCTCAACTGTGCTGGTAGTCCTGTGAGGTTGGCATCGTCTGCCATCTCCACGAACGGATACCAAACATTGTTCATGGCCATCAGACTTGCGGCTGTGATAGCCGCTTCTGCTTCTTTTTGATCTGCAAGTTGGCTCTGGATCCAGGTCCACAGTTTAGTATTGCCTGTGGCAAATGCGGCGGCTAAAGCGCATGCTTCTGCTTCTTCTGGTGCCAATGTACTACGCTTGACCACAGCATCAATGTTAAGACGTGTGTCTTTGGCGTAGTCAGGCAGACCTTCTTTGAGTGTGTCAACCCATTGCATCATCGACCCCCTTGCTTTTGACAAGAAGGACAATGATATTGTTTCAAGTATTCAAACTGTTCACGATAACTCATTGTTAATCTCCTTGATTAAAGTGTTTCACCGCCGACTGTGCGGTTACATGCACAGAGTTCACCTGTTTGTAGAGCATCTAGCACACGCAGAGTTTCTTCTGGTGATCGACCGACGTTCAGATTGTTGACGGTAACATGCTGGATAACGCCTTCGGGGTCAACAATAAATGTTGCACGAAGTGCGGCACCTGCTGGAGCATAGAATACACCTAGTTGATTGATCAGGCTATGCTCGTCACGGGCTGTGTCGGCGAACTGAATGTGCTTGATCTTCTTAAGATCTTCGTGTGCGGCTTGCCATGCAAGTTTACAAAACTCATTATCTGTACTACCAGTTAATAGGACTGCATCACGATCTGCAAAGTCTTGGAACAACTTATCGTATGCTACGATTTCAGTAGGACATACGAATGTGAAGTCCTTGGGATAGTAAACGATTACTTTCCACTTGCCTGCAAATGATTCTTCTGTGATAGTAAAGAAATCATCTTTACCGGGATTAACACCTGTTACTGCAAATTTTTCAATTTTATCACCAACTGTTTTCATTGAGGTCTCCTTGTGTGTGTTGAAAACGATTTTTAGAACTTTCGTCCTGTACAAATATTGTACATTTATTTACGCTATTAATCAAGCGATTTTAATAGATTTTTCATTTTATTTTTCTATGAGGCTAATAGGCTGTGTTAATAAGAAAGCACCCAAAGGTGCTTCCTGTCATTTTGGGTTACAAGGTATGACTACCCCGGCTTAGCCTTAAGCGGCTAGAGCAAATAACTCGTCGTTTGCGGTTATTAAGTTTTGCTTGATTTAGAGTCATCGCCTACTCCGCTGTCCACTTGGCTACTCCTTGCCCTGTCGAAACCAGGTCCGGCCCATCATAAGCATGCTCTGTCGCCGTTTTTGCTACGCTGGTAACGACCAAGACCTCAAAGAACACGCTTATGGTGGACCGGGCGGGAATCGAACCCGCGTCCAGAACACATTTTGCTTCGCTTCATACAGCGATACTACTATTTATTATACACTAACAGCCCGCGGCTGTCAACTGATTTAAAACCCAATTCTTAGGATCGAAATCTATATTCCATTTAGCCGCCACTGATCGCATGTCTTGTTCATAGATCATATTCACTGTGTCAAAGGGCATCTTAACTAGGAAACCATCAGTTAATGTAACTAGATGTTGATTTACAGTAGCAAAGTCAACAAAACCCACAGCAAATCGACCTTTGATCTGGACTATCATCAGATGATCAAAAGTCTTGTCCAAGGTCTTACGTTGACTGCGACTTTCGTAGACATTTTTTAATTTAAGACTGACCTGTTTCTTTGGACGACCAGTCCTGGCACTGAACATAGGTTCATTACCTGTTTTAACTTCTACTGTGTGATTCCATGCTAGAAACTTGACATCAAAGTCACGCTCGTCTGTCCACTCAATATTATTGGCTGTGTTACATCGTTGTAAAGCACCTAGAATGAATTTTTCTTTCATCATTCGGTTAGTGCTTTCGTTCAACACAGTAGCATGGCAGATTTCATTACAGACACCTGCAAACTTGGGCATGTCTACCCAAGTATTAAATTCTTGATAGTTCACTTAACGACGTTTTAGTGTTCGACGTGCTGTTGCACGGATAGATCTTTTGTGATGTGCGCGGAATTTAGCCATTATTTTTGACGCCTGCGTAATGCTCTGCGAGCGGCTGCTTTGGGACTGTTATTTTTTGCTCTGTATGCCATGATTATTCTCCTGTATAAGTTCTAGTAAATGTTACACCCTGAGGGGCATAAAAATCACGTTCTGCTTGAATAGCGTTTTGTACTAGTGGTATATTATGAAAATTATTGTATGAATCTAAGGATTGGAATGTTAATGTTCTAATCATTACTGTCCAGTTTTTATTCCATGGTTGAGGATTATCATGTGAAAGTGTTTCTGTATGATCATCAGCAAAGTGATATATTGTTTCCGGTAAACTTTTTATTCCAGTGTCTTCATAGTTAGATTTAATAAAAGAAATATATTCTTCTGGCGGAGTCCATAAAGTAAACGGAAAAGACGGGTTAGTTCTTGTGTAAGTTACTGTAACAGTTAACATATTTTAAATCCTTATCGTACTATATTATATGTATTTATTCTGTAACGAAACTATAGACTTTACCTTTGTAGGAAAAACGCACAGTTTCGCCTTTTTGCTGTGTTACAGGGACTTGGTTACAGATCTGACGTGTTTCTACATTTTGCTGATCTTGTCCGATACGTTGGCCCACACCTGCACCGACTACAGCACCTAGTACAGTAGCAACATCTTTGCCAGTGCCTCGGCCAACTTGATGCCCTACGATTCCGCCTGTGACAGCACCGATAACTGTGCCCACTCCGCTGTTGTTAGTAGCAACCTGTTCGGTGTGACAGCGTGTTTCGAAGTAGGTTGAATAGCGAGGTTGCACATCAACGATGCGGATATCTTCTGCTAATGCTGATGTTGTGAACAAGACTGCTGATACTAAAAATAGTTTTTTCATTTCATGTCCTTTAAATTAAACAACTCGTCGTGCAACTTCCAAGCATCACATACCGGGCAACCAGATTCCAAATCCGAGCAACGCGGTCCCCATATACGTCTAGTGTACAGCCAACTGATTAGTCTGTCAATCACATCAATCCCAAAGATTTTGGTAGTACTTACCAAATAGTCGAAAGCCGTTTTGGATACGTGCTTCGTAGGCTTTGCGACCTTCCCAGTCGTAGACCTTGGTATGGTTAGGTCCATCTACCAATTGGCTCATGCCACCTTCAAGTTGTTTCCACTGTAGGTCGCTTTCGCCTGATTCAAACTGCTCTTCCCACTCATCGTTGACCTTGCTGTCAAAGGCAAAGATCATTTCGTTAAGAACCCAATCCCAGCGTTCAAAGTGTGTGTTGTCAGTGTGACCATTTTCACGTTCTTTTTTAGTTTGTTTTTTAGGACGGAGATGCTCGGGCACATCTTTAGGATCAACATAGGGAGCACCGTGTTTGGTCTCGTTCAGTTGCTTGAGCATGGGCAGTATGATATAGGCCAGTGTATGATCCATGCCCCAGGTATCCCAGCGATCAATGTGTACTTTGATGGTACGTTTCTGCTTACTGTGGATCCAAGATAAGAAACGATATAGCCAAGTGTGATGACGCTCGCGATCCCACGAACGGATCTCGCCGACTTTTGCAGGAGGTTCTACACTTCCGTGAGCTAGCCATTCTCCGAAGTTGTGTACCCAATCTGGCTTCTTGGGGAAACCATACTCGTCCTTTTCTTCCTTTGCCCAAAAGCAAAGCAATTCGGCTAACTGATATGGGCCAAACCAATTTGTGTACGGACCTATGCGTATTTTCATATTACTTTCTATTACCAAACAACTGCAACAAGTTCAAGAACAAGTTGATAAAATCTAAATATAGTGCCAATGCACCTAGTACTTCTTCTCGACCATCTGTTTCACTAGTGACCATCTGTCGGATCTTTTGTGTGTCGTAGGCAGTTAGACCTAGAAAGATCACAATAGCGATCGCTGAGATAACCATCTGCATGACTGTGCTACCGATAAAGATATTAATGATTGAAGCGATAATGATAGCGATCAATCCCACGGTCATGAACGAGCCAACTGAGGTTAGATCCTTTTTAGTGAAATAACCATAGAAACTCATTGTTCCAAATAACACAGCGCCGCCCATAAAGGCTGTAAAGATACTGCCCATGGTGTAGACTGCAAAGATTGTAGCAAAACTCAAGCCCATAAGACCAGCAAACGCATGCAGGAATACCTGTAGTGCAGGTTTGCTAAACTTGTCTGCGGCAAAACTGAATGCTAGAATAGCCACTAAGGGTGCAAAGATTACTATCCACTTAGTGATACCTGTAAAAAAGAATTCTAGTAGTGCAGGTGTAGTGCCTACTAGATAACTGATGATCATGCTGGTTAAAACAGCCAGACCCATATGTCCGTATACACGGCCCATGGCTTCATTGATCTGGCTGGCTGAACGATAGATTCCGAATGTAGATGACATAAGTCCCTCCTATATTGTATATTATATAGGCTATTTAAGACTTAGTCAACTGGTTCGGCAAAGATTTGTAAATTTTGGCATATTGGGATCATTGAGCACACCCATCCAATAATGAGGAGTATACAGTGACAAGATGCCTATACGCATCCAATAATCAAATGCCATTTCCCAAAGTCTTAGTTGCACCATGATTGTTTGGCTTCGCCGTAATATTCGCGAGCAAATCCATTTTGGATTAATAGCGCACGTAGGCTTTGACCATCGATGATAACATCACCTAGTACACGGCCACCGTATTTGTCCCAGCCCATAAGCACGATTTGGCGTTTTTGGCTAGCAGAAATAACCTTTTTGGTAAATGCACTAGCAGCCTGGCCACGTTGGTCTTCTTGAGGACATTGAGCACGATGTCCTTTTTCTGGAGTGTCGACACCGAATACACGGATACTGAGTTCTGGTTTTAAAGGTGCAGGTAACCATGTGGCTTTGAATGCCACAGTGTCACCGTCAATGACCCGAGTTAATTCAGCGTCATAGACTACTCCAGCCTTTTCTTTGGCAAAAGCCAGTGCAGGCAAGATTAACAGAATTGCTAAAAGTTTTTTCATTTTGTTTCCTTTTATTAATATACTTACTTATCTAACACCAAAGCCGATGTACTGCAAGGGCATATAATCATAATCGTAACGTTTACCGTTACCTGTGACAGCATAACTACCAGCAACTCCTAAATTGTCAACGCCGCCTAATTCCAACCAATAACCGTTTAAGTTAGTGTATATACTAGATGTTATTCCTACTCGTACTCTGTACAATAATGCCCAGCCACGAGTGTCGCTGAATCCCCACAGGTAACCGAAAGTTAATCCTAAGCCCCCATCGTTACCAGGGCGTGGCGCCCGGCCGCCGTAGTTTTTATTGATAGGAACTGTTGTTCCTCCCCAAGAGCCGCCGCCATTGGGCTTACCAAAGTTAAATGTCGTCCAGTCGTCTGCTTGTGCTGTACCGTCACCTTCGATGATTCTTACACGATTATATTCTGTAAAAAAGTTATTATCTGCGATAGGATTATCTAGGTAAGGTATATCACCGCTAAATGATGATACCCAACTACCTGTACCTGTGTTAGGATCTGTAGGAGCAACACCGAAGCTCTGCATGTAGTTTAACATAGTTCTAGGACTGCCGGGCATGGCTATGTAAGAAAATGCTGTTGTACCTTGTGCTGTGATTCTAGCGAAATCAGTCAACTGATAACCTTGACCGCCGAAGCCCAGACGCATTATTCCAAACATTTTATGAATAACTCTTAGTGAGCGATGCTAGATATATAGTACCAGTATAAAATATGCTGACCATGTCTATGCTATTAGCCGCTGTAGATAATGTCTTAGATCCAAATGCAAATCTATAGCCGGCATCGAATGTACAGGTTCTACCGCCGACAGTATCTTGTACAAGGATAAAAGTCATGGTACCACCTGTAGGCATGTTTTGAGGCAAATCAAAGGAGGTAACATTACCAATTAGCGATACAACACGAACAGCACCATTCAACCAATCTGGTGTATATGTACCGGACACATTACTGTCTACAAACACTTGCTCGCGATAGTTACGAAAACTAGGTCTTCTTATCACAGTATTAACAAAATCTAAATAACCAGTCCCGTCTGTGGTCATGATTATATTGCCGTTAGACCCGCTAGCAGTTCGAATTCTTAAATCACCGTCGTTTTCGAGAATCTCGATAGTTGCTTGCCCGATAGTAGCCGTCGGCTGTGTACCAATGGATGTGATATTAGGCTGGCTAGCAGTTGCTATATTACCAAATATGCTACTAGTAGCAACAAAACTACTACCCCTAATCACGTTACCTATTAGACTGTTAGTGCCTAGATTTATAGTTTTATTTGATATCCAACGATCGTTAGTAGCATCGTAAGTGATAGTAGCATTTGCTACATCAACTTTGATGCCGGCACCGTTAGTAGCGGCCACACTGGCAGCATCTTTGGCTACTGTGATCAGCAGGTCTGCGGTGCTAACACCACTATTAAATATCGTCGATCCAGCGATAGTCAGCGTTCCGCCAATTGTGACGTTATCATCAAAGGTTACATCAGCAGTGGAACCCGCAGTCCATGACATTACTACTTGATCATCTACTGTTATTAAACTGTTATTAGACAGTTTTAGATTACCTACTAAGTTTACTACCCCTGCACTGGATCCTAGGTTAACATCCGTGGCTGCACCACCGATGTTAACAATATCTGCATTAGCGTTACCAATCGAAAAAACATTACCTGACATAGTTATATATTTACAGCCTTTTCAGTATACTCTGCCAGTTTCCAACCAAGTAAAAACTGTGCTTTCCAATGATTCTGTTCAAAACCCTGTAGATGGCGCCATTGATCTTTGTGTTGCCAGATACGATCTGCGGCATCAATCCAATCTTGGTGTCTAACATGCCAATCAAAATTTATCATGTGATCGTTGAAACTTTCGTAATCGCAGTGATCATATTCAACATGTAACACCTCAAATACACAATCATCTCGTACTGCATCTAGAGCAAAATCATAACCCCATTTGGTCTTTGTGTTTAGTAGATAACCTGCTAAAGGATGTTCTTTCTTATAATGCTGTAGTTGCTCACGTGCTTCGCCACAATACTCTGCTCTACAAAGAAACATTGAATGATCTAAAATCAATCCCTGTATATTATCATCGATGGTAAACCACGGCTCTTGCCAGCAACAGTGATTTAATATACCAGAATCGATAGGAAATCCTTGATTCCTATAATACTTTTGTTCAGCACGATTTAATTCAAAACCATCTTTGTCATAGTAGAAAAAATCCTTAGGTGCAATATCGTCGACGGCTTTAATACACCTAGGATTAGATAATAATGTTACATCTAATCTTTTAAACATAGTTAGGTCACCGGATTTACAATTTTTGGAGAATTAATTATTTCTCCTACTTTATAACCTTCAAATTGTGTAATAGCCTGTAACATAGCATCTTGTTGTTGAGCTGTTAATTGACTTAATAATGCATTTTCGGTGGCCCCAGTGGCTTTTACTATTGTACTAATGTATTTCTTAGTATCATTTTCAGGAGAAGGAGCATACCTGTTCATAGCCGCTGTAATAGAAAGATCTTTGTATTTTGAGGTCGGGCCGAATAATAATTCTCTCTTGGCATCAAATCCGTCACGGCTAGTAGGAAACACAGCGAATCGGCCATCTGTACCTACAGCACCCATACGTTGTGCGAAAGAACTGTATTCGATATTGCCTGGATTATTATTACGCCAGGCTCTAGTACCCTTACGACGTTGTATCTCGCCATCTTGAGTCTCAACATCAGTGAAACCCGAGCCGGCCCGAACAACACGTTTTATAGGCTTATCTTCTAAGGATTTAGACATCGACGATGTATTAGTCGATGTTGATATTGATGTTGCTATGGCTAATTTAGATTCAATAGATTTTGCCGTATTAGGTCCTAATATTCCATCCGCGGTAAGATTATTCTTTTGTTGAAACTGTTTAACTGCATTCGTTGTCGCGGAGCCATAGATACCGTCAACTTTTATGTTATATCCTAATTTAACTAGATAGTCCTGATATCGGCGAACGCTATTGCCACGACTGCCCGGCGCTAGTCTAATATTAGGATCAAATTCATATAATCTCATGATAATTTTTATTTCTTTTTCTTAGTGGCTACATTAATGGCTTTACCACTACGATCTGCATTGGGATCTTGTTTTCGTTTACGTCGAGCCGCACTTGCTCGACCTTTTTTACCTAGGCTGTGTGCCTTGCTCTGCGGTAAACATTTAGGTTTACCTTCTGAGTCGTCTCCCCGGGCACAACTACCTCGGATCTTACCATCAGGACCAAAGCGAACCCACTTTTCCTTAAACCATTTTCGTAGGTCTTCGGTGACAAATTCGTAGGCTCTCATTTTTTATTACCCCAATTCTTGGCACCTTTTTTGCGACATTGTACTAGTGCACCTGATGCATATGCACTGGGCCACACTTTATAGCGACTCTTAACTTTATAGTAGCAGGCATCTTGTTTTTCTGACAACTGTTGTTCGCTGACTAATTCTCCACCGCAGTGTGGACAGGATTGTTCGTGCATGCCAAAATTACCTTTCATGCGTACCTGTTCTATGTTATGCTTTTCAGCATAACGATCTACCTGCATGGCCAATTGAAAATCTAACACGGTCAGTCCTTTGACATCAAATGTAGATGTCTTAACAGTGACTTCTGCTACATCTTGTGTGACTTCTGCAAAGTGATCCATGCTTTCTGATAATTTGTTTATAAACTCAACAAATTTCAATGCATATCGATGGTCTTGAGCTACGTACTTGGCCTGTAGTGTCCGATGATCTAACATTTCCCAATCTGGCAAATACTTTGATTTAAAATCATCTAGAGCAGAATTAGGCAGAACAAAATCTTCAATGGCTCGACTTCGAAATTCACCTTCATTGGTTTTTTTACGACCAGCACAATGAGCCTTTTGGCTAAAACCTTTGGGGTTAGAGCAGTTGATAGAGCGCTTGTATTTTTCACTCCATTTTTCAATTATAAAATCTTTTGCTTTCATTCTGTTCTATCCTTGTTGTCTATAGCGCCGCCTGTTACGAAAGCAGTGCAACTTCTGCTGCCTGCACATTTGAAATGTAGGAAGTTACAGTAACCTAGATCTGCTTTGTGTATAGTCGCCATGGCGTCAGTTTCTTTGCTGTCACCTTTGATACCATCCTCGATGCATTTCCACATCTTGTCTGAAACATCAAAAGCCGCGCAGTTTCCGCACTTCATAGTTTTAGCAGTTTTTTCTGTGATGCCCCAACGCTTGGCAGCATCCTTCCAGTATGATTCTGGCTCATCTGGATTGGCAGGACCATAGTGATATTCGTCTATGGCTTTCTGACGATTCTTTAAGTTGACATCGATGTCATAGGTTGCTATGGGACAACCCTTGTTGGCTGCTTCTACTATATTGATATATTTTCTATACATTATCTTACCTCAAGCCAGTTGATGCTGGCGAATGCTGCTTTGTTAGCACCTACAGATGCTATCTCCACGGTGAGTATGTCTGATACCGTGCCCATACTCGACCTACCCAACTGATTGGTGGTCCTATCATCAAACTTGACAGCGATACCCTGCTGGTAAGTTCCGATAAATCCTGTCTTCAATATCCTACCATTTGTCTGTGCAGTGGCACTGGCATCATACTCTACGAATCCTTCTGCGCTGGTAGGTTGCCAATCTGCTCCTGTGAGCACAGCGTTCAGCACCAATCTATAGAATATCTGTGTGTTGTCCAATGTGGCTGCCTGTAGATCAAAAGGTAGGACAACTCCTTGTAGCCTATCGCTTTTCAGTCGTATGCTCAACACTGGATAGAAAATGTTAGCGGTTGTCAGCGTCCTGCCTGTGATGGGAGTAGCCGCATTAGACTCAACACCCAAGGGTCCTACATCACCTTCAATCAATGCACTGAAAGATCCTGTATAGAAAGTATGTGTGCCTGCGGTACCTGCAACATTGGTCAGTTCTGCTCTAACAGGCAGGAAGGGTGGTGCACTCCAAGGCTCGCTTGAACGATTACCGTGATTGAACTGATGGATAGGATAGGCATTATTATTGACAATAAACTTAAACTCTACCTGTCCTGCACCATACCATTCATACTCTATGACCATTAGGTGTATTTTGGTAGAGTCTGCTGTGATGCCACTGGCACCTGTGCCGTCTAACCGATCTACGTTCCAATCAGCTCGAGCCACACGCTCTTCTACCACACCCGAAGCGGTATTCCTGCGGCACACAACATAGTAGGTTCCGTCGCCACCATCCTCAAAGTAAGCACCATTATCAGTGTCAAATAGGCCGTAGCGTCTGCGTATGCCTAGAGCAGGTGTGCCAAAAATCACGCTCATAGATATTTCGTTTTGACGACCTGGAATATATCTCTGCACTCTACGAGTCTGTCTAATGATTTCGTCACCTGCGGTGCCGCCTACAGTCATTTCAATCATACCCATATAGGTATTCACTGTGCTGGAGGCAGTGCCTGATGTTGATTCGTCCCAGATGTCAGTGTCTTTGGTGTATTGATAACTGTTAAAACTAGCAATCTCGTAGGGAGAAACCTTCATACGGTTTTTTGATGTTTTTTGGACCGTGGTGTTGTCTATGCGTAAGATTGGAGCACCATAGGGATCATAGTCCATGACCTGGTGCAGGTCATTGAGATGACTGTTTCTAAAGTCGTGCTCGTAATTACTTTTAGTCACTTACAGGCCCCATTTAGTGCTGAGGTAGTTTTCTACGTTTTGATATTCTGTTGAGGTTAATGTTTTAGTAAAGACCAATACTTCACCTATGTACCCAGCAAAGTTATTGACTTCATTGTAGTCTACACCAAAATATAATGCGGTATTGCTAGCAGAAGTTGTTGCTGGTACTGTGCCCGAAAAAGATAGTGTCTTAGCAGTCTTGTCTTTTCTATAAATTAATTTGTCAGCATTGGTAGCCTGTGTACCATCAAATACTAGAGTATGTATAGCCCAACTAGTATCAGCGGTTGAGGCTACTGTGCCTGTAGCGCCGGCCATGGTTACTACCATAGCAGTACTATTACTGGATATCCCTAGGTCCTGCTGATCCGAATGTGTTAGATATTGTTGACCTGTTGTGTCTGCTAGTTTGCTGACCACAAACACGGACACACCTGACAGGCTCTGCAGCCATGCAGTTGGATTAACACTTAATCCATCAGTGGTACCATCGAACTCTAGATAACCGTGGCCATTTTGCAGACTAGTGTTTTCATAACTAGGCCTTGTAGTTGCTCCGCCTAGTGGATTAGCATTATGTGCGAACGCCGATTTGTCAGTCCATTGCGTGATCGAGCCTTCATCTGTGGCATTAGGTACGTAAGTTTCAGTGTCAGCACCATCATACCAGATCTGTAATTGTGTTAATGTAACTGCTGGTAATGCTTCTTGGATAGTCTCAGGTTCCGCGACACTGACAACACCCACCCACGGTCTGCTTAACAGTAATCCCTCAGAGTTTGCATTATCTACAATGTCATTGTCGCTATACTTTTTCGGTAGAGAATCAACATCATAGACGTTGTTGCTACGATAATAAGGTTTAGTAGCATCTACATCTCCCGAAATCGTCCCATCTGTGGCCACTGTCTTGCCCTGTCGTTTAGCCTGTGCAATGTCTAACTTGGCGATCTGCCGAAGTTCTTTAGTTGCTAATTCTGATATACCATTGGCAGCCATCAGCGTTCGCCCCGAGTAAAACCGCTGGGATCTTTGACACGTAGATCTGCAGGATGTTTAGGCCCGTTCATGCCGCCGCCGGCGGCTGTGGTCACTGCTGAAATACTGCTGACTCGCTCTTGTGGTTGGTTGGCAAATCCCACTGCGGGCAGTTCTGTTTTAACGTCTGCGATCTGATCAAATCTGCGCTCTGCATCATTTGTAGGTGTTTCCTCAGGTTCAGCAGTTATTGCCACTGCTACCTGTGGGCGTCGATTGATAGCATCAATCATATCTAGTACGTTTCTAATAATGTCGGTTGCTCTCATAGTTACATATTTACCTGTTAAGGCACCAACAATAGTTTTGTATATCCTGCACTTATAGCAACTGTGTTAGATCCACCATATGGATTAGCATCTGCTTCTGCTGTTAATGCTGATGTAGGTACAGTGAAATTGCCTATATAGACTGCCAGTCCTTTAACGAATCTAAAATTAGTGATATCTCCTACAAAAGCGGCATTAGTAGCAAAAGTATTAGTATTACCTACAACGAATGTAGTGGTATTATCTGTGATATTATTAGTATCTGAAATAGAACTTCCTCGTAATGTACCATCTCTGTAAACATATGTGGTTCCACTTTGACGAACAACTGCCCAATGATACCAAGTGCTGGTAGTAGTAGCCGCAGAAGAACTGTAGCGGAAACTGTTATTGGCCCAATAATAAAAAGTTGATGATTCTATACTAACACCAATTTTAATGTTAGGATAATCACCGACAGAAAACACTCGTTGAAACTGTGAAGTGTTACTTTGATTACCAAACCACTCAACAGTAAAATCTCCGGTTCCTACAGCCCAATCATTGCTACCCGGTGTAGTGATATAACTATTGGTACTGCTACTAAATCTATAACTGTTTCCGCCGCCCGAGAAAGGGCTAGTGGCCTGCGTAGTCACTGCCGATCCTATAGTCAGTGTGGGATTCACAAACCCAGGTGGAGATACTGATATAACCCTCCTACGACCAAACTTAAATGAACCTGTAAATGAACTAAACATTTAGAATCCTGTTAGTTGTCCGAGCACAGTATAACCACCTGAGAACGCCAAGATACTAAACGATACCACATCCTGTCTATTGGTGCTGGGAGTAGGTGTAGTATTGCCCTGCCAGTTTATGGTCTGTGCTGACCCGCCTACTTGTAGAGCATTTGGATAATAACCTGTACCGCCTTGATCGATGATTATAGTTACAGTGGTAGCATAACCCTCGCTCAAGTTCAAATTAGTTAGGTTCACAGTCCAGTTAGCGTCCGGGCTTGCGTGATAGAATATGTGTCCAGCGGAACAATCGTGTGTGACTGTGCCGGTGGCATCTGCCAGTTCCTGGAACTTTTCGTGTACACCGTCATCAATCTTGAGAACATTTAATGTTGGGCTTAGGCTACTAGTTATCGTAATAGTGCCTTCCGAATCGGAACTAGTAGTTACTGTGCCAGCACCTACAAATTTTACTAATTCATCATTGTTGATGGTTCTCTCAGTGGAATCATCGGCGGCCACCGAAAAAGTATATGGTGTGTAGGCTGTGGTTTGAACTGTGCTGTCAGGGAATGTTAGGCTGCCGTCATCATCAAATGCCCAAGTATGTGTGGTAGTTGTTGATGTATTAATGACTTTAATATTAGTTGGATTGTTGGCAGTTACTACATTGATTCCGCCGGCGTTTGGACAGAAAATCTCAGCGTCGGCAGGAACTTCTAAAACATTGCCAGCACTAGTGAATATCCATGTTCCGCCGGGGTTGGTTCCCTCTGCTGGTATGTTGATTTCTACATATCCTCCGTTGGTGGTTTCGTCGCCGCCATCACCAGAAGTCAATATGATACTGCCGCGATTTGTTTCAGCATTTGTAGTGGCACCAGCAGTAATGTAAATATCTCCACCCTCATTACCACCACCACCGTTGGGAGTTCCACCGTCGCCGGCGCGGAGTATGAGATCACCGCCAGAACCAGATTGGGCAGTGGCACTACCCTCTCCTCCATCGCCCGCTGACAAAGCAACGACGCCACCAGTGCCTGCAATGATAGTGTTTCCGGTACCGCCCACACCTCCAAAAAGACGCACATCGCCACCACCGCCCGGCCCATCAATGTTGTCATCTGGACCACCGTCACCAGCGTTGATATTGACATCACCACCTTCAGTTGGCCCAGGTGTGGTTAGATCTCGGGCCTGTAACAGGATATCGTCTGCGGAATAAATTTGTATGTCGTATGGATCGCCTGAAGCACGGTTGTCAATTGTAATAGTGTTGTTACTAGTGATCTTGCCTGGAATAACAAATTCACCGCCTTGAGTAAAGGTCCAAGTATATAGTGTAGAATCGCTGAGATTAATGTCAATGTTGATATCATTTTCACTGCGAATATCGCCGGGTATGGTTAGGTCACCGGTGGTGCTAAATTGCCACTGTGGCCCTCCTTCGCCAACTGTTTCTATATTAACACCCTCGGTTCCAAAAACAGTGATTATGTTGCCGGCGAATCCCAACGAGCCAATCTCGGTGCCGGCAGCACCACCACCACGCACAGTGAAGTATTGACCGTAGACATCACCGGGTGCTGTGAATCTACCAGTGTCATCAAAGTTCCATGTGTGTGCGGCATTAGCCGTGCTGATAGTGACATTAGCACTGCCTACAGTGACATTGGCCTTGAGCGTGTCGGTATTGTCAACAGTTTTCAGCGTGAGTGTATTTGAAGCGCCGGCGCCTGGTAGGTATATACTGGTGTTGACACCATATGCAGTGCGAATGTCTCCTGCCAACTCAAACCACCCAGTGTCATCGAATGACCAGTTATGATTCGCCCCGCCTTTGTCAATATTGACAGAAAACCTATTTCTTCTCAATCTTGTTTCGGAGAATACGCTACCCGTACCATCGTCTACTTGTAGATAGACAGAAAAATCATCATCATCAGCATCTCGAGCTCTTATGATTAAATCCTCGTCTGCAATCTGATAAATGCCACCGCCCCGTAGTTCTAAATCACCTGTGTCTGTTGAATCTTTAATGGGCAAGAATAATTTACCATTGCTGTCATCGAACCGCCATTCGTAGGCCGGCGTGCCTAAGGTCAGTACACTGCCGTTTGACGGTGAAATTTTGAAGCCACTGGCAGTTGATATAGTATTACCCCCAGGGAATGTTAGGCTACCAAGATTATCAAAAGTCCAGGTTTCACCTTCAACATCCACAGTCCAGTCTGTGGCGGTTTCTACATCTGCTTTGATCTTACTGTTGACCCCGTCTACTATAATAGTAGAGTCATCACCAAATACTGAACCTCTGAGATCACCAATTACCGAACCTGTTAGATCACCAACGGCAGAATCAAATGATATATCACCAGGAAATGTAGTATTACCACCATTGTCAAAAATCCAAGTGTAAATGCCCGCAGTATTAATTTTTACTACACCATTGTTGCCAGTGCCTGTTCCGGCGGTAAGATTAACATCGCCCCCGGCGCCTGCACCATGGTTAGCAGCCTGTACAGTCACATCACCCCCTGTGACACTGGTTGTGATAGTCTGCAAGTTAAAGGTAATATTGCCCAAATCCGATGCATTGGCTTTTAGTGCCAAAGATGCAGTGATACTACCAGCAAAACTCGAATCGTCGGAAATGGCTGCGGCTATCTCGTTTAGAGTGTTTAATGCGCCCGGGGCACCATCTACTAGGTTACTGATAGCATTATTAACATAAGTTTCAGTGGCATATCCTGATGTGTTTACATTGCCAACATAAGATGCAATCTGGGATAATGTAACTTTTTCTGTGGTAGAATTGTTATAAACTGGTATTAGTGTAGAATTGCTGATTGAATTAGCAACGGGTAATTGATTAATCTTTGGCATGAAATATTCCCTGAATGTATAGGAATATTTATTTAGATTTCAATTATGCAGGACTATAAGGATTAAGTGGGCGATCCTCTTCGCCCACAGGTTCAGGATATACTGGATATTGATCCATGTTTATTCGGTGAGGATTTTTAATGCATGATGCCAATGTTCTGTGCGGTCTTCTAGGCCGATATAACCGCCATTGATCCTGCGAGTACACTCTTTGATATTACCTTCTCGAGCATAACGATTTAACTTACGACTCCACCAGAACCAGGCTGCAGAACGAGCTGCACCTTCGGGAGTTTCTAGATAGGAAGGATCGCTGATTAGATCATATTCTAGATCGCGACCGCAGAGTACATAGTTGTCTTTGCCAGTTAACTGGATTAGGCCGCGGCCTCTGTACGCCCAACCATCACCGCTGGACTCAGGACCGTTGCCCATGCGATTCGCATAGACTCTGTTAGCAATCGCTTCGGGTTTTCTAGCATATTGATTGGCTAGCTCATCTGTGGGAAAGTATTTCTTGAAAATACCTTTGAGTCCCTGTGCAGAATAGTTTAGATTTTCACGGACTGCGCTGAAATTACCGCTTTCATGTGCTAGTTGTGCGATAAACATGGCCTGGCATTCGGGCTCGTCAATGGAGAATTCTTCCATAGCATCATTGATTGCTTCGCAATACAGATCGATGTTAGCACGTCGGGCTTTGGGTAGAATCTCTTGTAGTTGTTCGGGAGTAAACATTCTGTGACCTTTCAGAGTTTAATATTACTCTGCTATTTAGTGGTCACTGGGGATCTAAACGGACTTTTAAAGGAAAACCCTCTGCACGGGCAAGTACAGTGACATCTATGCCTTTTTGCTCAGCGATTTCATAGGTATACACGCCTGCGGCACCCTCACCTTCACCGTGTATTTTTAACATAATATCCACAGCCTCGTCATGGTTCTTAGAAAATATTCGTTGGAGAACATGTACCACAAACTCCATAGGAGTAGTGTTATCATTAAGCAAGATCACGGCGAAATTGCGTGGCTCGTCAAGATCTAGATCAGTAATCGATTGTACAACTTCTTCAACTTGTTGATGCATTTCCATGTAAGGCCTTTGTAGTATTTATTGGGGGACCGAAGTCCCCCTTGTCAGTGTATTATATTACTGCTTGTATTCAATTGCAATAGTCTTGGGTTTCATTGCCTCAGGAACATGCTTGACCAGGCGGATCTCTAGGATGCCGTTCTCAGAACTAGCACCGTCGATTTCCACATGTTCGCCTAGACGAAACTCCTGTCGGAAACTGCGAGTAGCGATGCCTTTGTGCAGATAGTTAGGCTGTGTGTCTTCTTCAGACTTTTCAATCACACCTTCTACACGCAGGACCTGATTCTCAACAGTAACAACAAGTTGGTCTGGTTTGAACCCTGCTACGGCCAAAGAGATCTTATACTCTGATTCAGAGCATTTCTCGATATTGTAGGGAGGGTATTTTTGTGTAGCCGCTGAATTTGCAAAAGCACGATCTAATTCATTAAAAAGATCATCAAATCCCACATGGCTACGTAGGAAAGGTTCAAAATTAAAACTTCTCAAAGTGATATTGTTTGACATACTATTCTCCTTTTATTAAGCGAGTCAAATGATGTAATTCTCCAATTGGACGAACTACACTAGTATTTATTATACAATATCCTGACTGAAAAGTCTAGTCGTTAATAATTTTTTGGGGGAAGTTGCTGGCTCTGCAAATACTTTTTCCAGCGACGTTTGGCCGCGGCTTTTTTCTGTTTGCGCTCAGTAGTGGGCTTGATATATGTTTCTCGATCTCGTAGTTCATTAATAAGATCACAAGCCTGGATCTTTTTCTTGAATTTTCTAAGGGCTTTTTCTATGCTTTGCCCTTCATCTACACGGACCGATCGTCCTCTAAGTGGTTTCATTGTTTATTCGACGTTTAGTTTTTCCATACATATAAATGGGTTTTTTATTTATCGGATCTAGGACATAATCTTCATTGATTACTATACGCTTTACACCATCTTCTTTATAAAGACTCATGTTAAACTGTAAGTCCATGAGTTTATTTTCGATAATATTCTTTAATCCCCGAGCACCAGTTTCTAATTGATGGCATTCTTTGGCTATCTGCCATAGTGCTTCGGGAGTAAACTCTAGATCAATACCTTCTACTTTAAAATAAAACGCAAACTGTTCAATGATATTATTTTTAGGTTCGCAGAGCACTCGGATCAGTGCTTCTTCATCTAAAGCCTTTACTGCTGTTATCACTGGCAGTCTCCCTACCAGTTCTGGGATTAAACCAAACTTAAATAAATCTGCAGGCATGGTTTTACTGAGATCGGGTTTTTCGTCAGCCTGTTTAACAGGGCTGTTAAATCCAATACTAGTACCGTGTGTACGACCTTTTATGATCTTTTCTAGTCCAACAAATGCTCCCGAACAGATAAACAAGATATTATTAGTACTGATTTCTATCATTTCACCATTGGGGTGTTTGCGACCACCGGATGCCGGCAGCCTGCAGGTAGTACCTTCGATAAGTTTCAACAGACTCTGTTGCACACCTTCTCCGCTGACATCTCTAGTTAGGCTCGCACTTTCACCTTTACGTGCGATTTTGTCAATTTCGTCAACAAACACTATACCACGCTGTGCGGCTTCTACATCGCCATCTGCGGCTGCTAACAGTCTAGAGATCATTGACTCCACGTCATCACCTACATAGCCGGCTTCTGTTAGAGTAGTAGCATCTGCGATCACAAAAGGAACATCTAGGAAATCTGCGATAGTTTTTGCCAACAATGTTTTACCTGACCCAGTAGGGCCTATCAATAATACATTAGATTTTTCTAATTTTAGTTCAGTGGTGTTATAAAACAATCTTTTATAATGACTGCTAACTGCTACACTGAGTGCTACTTTGGCCTGTTCTTGACCAATGATATATTGATCTAAGTGCTGTTTAATCAAGTGTGCAGATATCTTAGTCTGATCAAAACTCTTAAAGGCTTCTGTTTTTTTCTCGCTGTCTAGTATATCCCTAACCAGCATAATACAATCGCTACAGATACCGACGTTTGCACCTACTACTAGTTTTTCAACTTCATGGCGACTTTTGCCACAAAAGTCACATTTTAAGTTAGCGTTCTCAGACATGTAATGGTACTTCCTTGATGTTAGAAACTGTGTTTACTGCAACTTTATCTAAAATATTTACTTGACCGTTAGTGATGTAAAAACTATTTGTTTTAGAAATCAGCATGCTAGCCAAGGGATTTGATGTAGATTCTCTTAATAGTACGATGTTACATTGTTCTGCATTATTTAAAAGCCAGGCAGGATCGTGGCCTAATTTCGAATTCCAGGCCCAGATATTAACATCAACATCGATAGATAACAAAGACTCAAGCAGAGTTTTTTGATCCTCGTCGTTAAGATCAACTGCTAGAATATCGAGTTCGGTAGTGTCAATAGAATCAGGAGGGGTTATTATCTTTATTGTTTTGTTGGGATTCAAGCTCTGCGATGATTTCATTAATTTCTTCTTGGTTTAGATTATTAATACTTATTTTTTGATCTTGCAGTTGTGAAATTAAATGCTGTACGTAAGTCTTGCTGTAGAGGCTTTCACCGCCGTCCCAGTCATAGGTAACATCAGCGTCATAGGGATCCGCTTGCTGAGAAATCTTTTTGTTTAATTCGTACTGTTTGGCGCTACGTATTTGTTTAAGATGTTCTTCGGTGAGTGTTAGTGGTTCTGTACTCTTTTGTTCTGTTACTATCGGCTCGATGTAGTCCGCTTCGCTCCAGTCGTCGAGTATCTGATAATCGACTGCTTTGTTGTCTATGCTAGTAGGTCTATGGTCCGGCTGTTGCTCTGTATCATCTGCCCCCTCTGATCGTATAGGTAAGTTATCTCCCGTATCTGATTGGGTGTCTGTGAGTTGCCGGGTACTGTCTTGATCACTGTCTGTTTGATCAGGGGTCGGAACAGGGCTGTTAGGCTCTGGATCGGGTTGATTTCTGTCGTCATTTTTTATCGCCTTTAGTTGTGCAAAAGTCCATTGGCTGGCCAACAGCATTAGAACAGCCAAGGGATCAAATACGAAAATGATCAGTATGATCACCCACGTAACTGCTTTTTCAAGTATATTAGCATCGGGGTTATCACCGTAGATAAACTTAGCGATATACTTGATAGGACCAACTTCGGCTTCTACCTTACGCACTTCTGCACGTATAGGAGCGGCTTCTTCTTGTAGTTTAATGATGCGAGCCTGTGCGGCTTCTATTTCTGAAGTTAACTTGGCACGATCTCGGGCTTGACTGCGACGTATCTGTAATGAGCGTTCTGCGGCACTATTGATCCTAGTTGAACCGTCTCGTAGTTTAACTTCCTGGTCTCCGGTAGCCATGACACCGTTTACTGCGGCATCCATCTGTTTGATTACCTGCTGAGCATTAGCGATATTCTCTCGCTCGATCTTGATCTTTTCGTCGATCAATGATATCTTGCTTTGCACATCTCCAGATACTAGGCTTTGATCACTGTGTGCCTTGGATAGGAATCCGAAGATACCCATACTGGTGATCAGCATCAATATGACCACGCTGACTGTAAGGTACCATTTTAATAATCTAGGTGCTTCATCCCAGTACATCTTTAGCCAGGATGCTGCCACTAGTTTGGCTACTTCTAAGGTAGTGCCCATGATCACGATGGGCCAGAATGCCGCGGCGAATATAGCGGCTAGTCCTGCTACTGAATAATAAATGGCCACAGCAGAAATAGTCAATGCTGTGCCTAGTAATAAGAATGCTAAAAACATATTATGGTATCATAATAGCAGTAACATTGACTGTGTCTAGATCGATGATCTGTTCTAGGGTCAGGGTTGTTTCTACTAATATATCTCCCTTGTTAATGGTATCAAACAGAGTTTCTTCAACGCATCTACGTACTGCGGCAACTCCGGTAAGATTAAACCTAGGATCATTCTTATCCGGGTACTCGGGCACACGATTCTTTTCGGTGAGTAACAACCACTGTATGCGCTGTGCAGAAGTTTCTGTTCTTCCCGTTAGTTTACACTCTAGGACACTAAATGTAAACTGTTTTTTTAACCGATCTTCTACGACAGTGGTAAAAAAATGGGGGCCTGTGTTTGACACAGAACCCCCATGGATTTTGGTTTTAGGCCAACCAACTAAATCTACTGCGACTCTGAAATAGAGTTTGGAGTAAAACTGTCGGAACCTCATCGAACTGCATATTACTCTTGGGCAGTTTCCTCAATGCCACTACCGCTGGTAGCACTGGTTTCAACTGTGATAACACCTTCGATGTCACTGCGTGTACTTGGATTCTCAGCAGTCACTGAGACCATTTGATCTTCGTTGGTAGTATCCGCAGGTTGAAACAGTCTGCGCTTCATCGTATGTGTGGTAGAAGCCGCAACAGCAACCATCTGCTTGATACAGTCTGCACCTGTCAAATAAGTACCAGCAGAATCTAGGTCTTCTTCACGGTTAAATGCATCACGCTCGTAACGCACAGTAAAACCAATGGCAGTAGCCTGTGCATCACCGTTGGCTTCAGTGATGTCAATGTTCATGATATCTGCTTGAGTATACTTGTTTAATGCCTGTACAACTTTCTCCCAGCGCATGTTACCGCGAACTCTTAGCAGAGCCTCTGTGTTATCAGTGGGCTTGGTAGAGCCACCGCTGTAAGTATAGCGTGTACCGTCGACTTCACAGGGGTTAGGGCTAATGCCGCCACCTGTAGTGCCGCTGGTTGGGAATATAGAAGCGTTACTCATGGTAACGATCACTCTATAAAATGTTGGGTGTAGCGTATCGCCTTTTAATGAATACATTTGGTAATCCTCTCTGATTCTTTCAAATATTTAGTCTATTTGAAGAAGATCAGTGCCAACATGGCAGATTGCACCACAAAGCCCAGGCCTATAGTTACCATATTTAGAACATCGCGCTGTACAGCGGCCTTGATAAACAGCATGGTTAGACCAGTCCAAACTAACAGGACTAGATCCACGCTGGGCATTTTATCTGTAAGCCCGCTCATTACTGCTAGTAGTGTCGGGACAGTAGCGGCATGTAAAATCAGTACTGCTACCCAACCCAATGTTTCAGCACTGAAATGACTGACTTTATCTTTGATAAAGTTTTTAAACTGCTCTAGATTTTCAAAGGGCACTAGCATATTGATCTTTCTTGAATTTTTCCTTGTAGAAAACGTGTTGACCTATCTTTCCGATCTTTTCATGGGGCCAACGGGGATTTACATACACAGCATGATAATACAGGGCTTCTTTGAGTACGTCAAGTTTAAAGCCTTCTAATAATACCTTTTTGGCTACTTCGTAACTTTCCTGATATGCATCTTTGTTTACGTTACGATTTCTATGCGTAGAGTCACAGTACCATGAGAACTGGCACACAACCTTTTCCATAATGACGTTTTTTTGATAAACAACGCCGCAGACATCGTTGGCAAATTTACCCGAATTTACACGATTCATCACGACCTGTGCTACTGCAACCTTACCTTCAAAGGGCTCATAACCTGCTTCTTTGTAGATATTGATAGCCAGGCATTCTAGTTGGCGTTCACGGGTTTTGATCGTAACTACATCCGGGGATGTTGCCACAGTCTTTGTTTTTAGTGTTTGCATTTTTGTATTAGTAACTGTCTGTACCAATACCACAACTGCGATAAACGCAACAGCCATCATTGACCAGCGTAATAGTTTTTCCATAGTGTTTCTCCTTTCACTTGGTGTCGCGATCAACTGCGACATTACATTAAGGGAGTTAACTTCACGAGGCTCGTTAAAGGAACCCTGGGTTCGTGTAGTCGTCTCCAAATTGCTTCCCCTTAACACCTTACATTAAGGCTGGCATTTGGCGAGCATGGCTTCCCGAATCTCACGGGTTTCTCATTGGCCAAGACTCGCGGATCTGCGCTTTGCTTTTGGCTCTGCAACAGATCTACTATCTTAGTTTCTTTCGAAACGTAAATTATATAGTCCAAAACGCTCTCAATTAAAATATAAGTTTAATTATAGCGTTTCTAACTGATATTGTCAAGCAAAACGGCTTTTGTTAGCAAGAAACCACTCTACATACTGTGGAATACCCTGCTCGATACTGACTTTGGGTTCCCAACCAATAGTTTCTATGGTTTTGGACATGTCTAACTGTCCCCGGCGTGGATAAAATCCATCGTGTTCTTTGGCAACGATTTCTCCGCCCACAAGGCTCTGCACTATTTCAGCGGCTTCGTGTAACTTGCGGCCCTGTCCGCGGGCTATGTTAAATGATTGATTTACAGCACGATCGCAGATTGCCAGTCTGGCCAGCAGTTCTGCGGTATCTTCTACCCAGGTAAAGTCCAATTCACTATTGGGATCATTGACTATTAGTTTTCCAGTAGTCACAGCCGATCGTGTCAGTTGGCTGATAACTCTGACCACCACATCTCTATGCCCATATACCGCACTGGGTCTGACGACCACATATTCTAGTCCCTTGTTACGATGATAGTTTTGACACAGTAGTTCCACTGAATATTTGTAGGTACCATATGGTTCTACAGGCAGTGGGATATCGGATTCTCGGGCAGGAGGAGCGAAATCTCCGTAGACCATACTGGAACTCACAAACACAAATCTAGCACCTGTGACTGTGCAGTAATCTAACAGTCTAAGATTCTGATAGACAAAGTTATCGTGAAACTTCAAAGGATAACGATCAATATATCTAGCATCAGGACAGGTAGCCGCATTGATCACTATGTCAAATTTGCCTAGGCTAGGCCAATCAATCGCAGCCATATCGCTTTTGATAAACGTGTATTTAGATCCTGCTAGATGCTGTATTCTCGTGCCGACTACAAATTGATACTGATCCTCGGGATAGTTACCATAATGGTCGTGGCTGTCTACCACGGTACAATCGTGGCCCCGATCACAGAGCAGTTTAGTTGTGTGTGCACCGATGAATCCATGGCCGCCAATGATCAATATCTTCATAGAAATTTCTTTGTTGTTGCTACAATAATATCTACTTCGCTGTCTGTGAGAGTATGTTGATTAGGTAGGTTGAAACTCATAAATTCATACTTGCTGGCATTGCGTATTGTTTTTTTGGGATAATCACGGAATCGTGATTCATTAATCAATGCCACATACAAAGACTGTGCCTGTATACCGTTGTCAAATAGTGAACTAATCAGTGACCTGGCATTTTTATATCGCACGGCTAGTTTATAAATGCTGTTATGCTCTTCGGGTTGTTGCGGTGTCCTACTAAATTCAAAATAATTTTTAAAATTTTCATAGTAATAGTCTGCGATCTGACGTCTACGATCTCTCCATTGTTCATAGTAATTCATACAGACATCGACTGCACTGATCTCAAAACTGTTCATACAACTGTTAATGGACATAACAGCATTCGGACCGGTGTTACTAACATCTAGATTATTAGTCTTATAATGCAATCTCAATAACTTAATTTCTTTGTTAAGATCGTCATCATTAGTGAACACACAACCACCACTGCCGAAACTGGGCAAAGGTTTGAGTGGGCCAAAACTAACACAACTGATAAGTCCTCGACAGATACTTGACTGACCTTGATATACTGTGCCGAAACTCTGCGCGGCATCATGTACTATAGGTTTACCTAATTTCTCTAGCCTGTCCCAATCACAACTGTTGCCTAGTAGATCTACCGCAACGATAACATCAATATTGGAAAAGTCATCGTCAACATTAATAGTATAGTTTTCTGTGATGTCGTAAAACACAGGTATACCGCCTGCACGGACTACGCTACTGGCGGTGGACAACCAGGTCATTGCAGGCACAGCCGCTCGAAATCTCTGTGGTAACTTCAGTGCTGTAAGTGCTAGATATAGGCCATCTGTGCAGTTACCTACCAGGGCCGCATGCTTACGACCGGTGTGTGTACAAAGACGCCGTTCAAGGTCTTCATTGATCAAGGGATTTACTGCCAGACCTTGACCGAATAATAGATCAGCACCGTCCATGATTTCTTCACGATGCTGATTCCAAATACGATCAATTTGATATTGCTTAATCATTGTCTAAATTTTTGATTGTCTTGATGAACTTGTTTTAGTAATTTATTGTCTATGCCCTGGGCTTCAAAAAACTTGATAGCCGCCATAAGGTCTTTGGGAAAACATTTGCCCCCGTAACCTCTCTGTCCATCCGGCCCTGGGACCTGCAGATGTGTAGAACCTATCCTAGTATCTAATGCTAGAAGTTCTGCCACTGTATTATAGTTTATATTCATAGACTTGCAGTAATCGTAGACATAGTTTAACAATGTTACTTTGGTAGCAAACCAAGTGTTAGCAGTATATTTTAATATGCTGGCACTGACAATGTCAGTGTGTGTAAATTCGCGATCTTCTAGAGTCGAGTACTTTTTAAATACTTGTTCTACTTCTTTGGTTAGATCCGATTGTCCGCCTAGGATCAATGCGATAGGGTTAACAGCATCTTGTGCCCATACACGCTCAGTAAGAAATTCTGGCATAAACACCAGTTTAACTCGAGATTCCCATTCTTTTAAAAAGTCGGGCGGTACAGTCGATCTAATCACAAAGATCGCATCCGTAGGCTGTTCTAGATAACTTTCTAGTACGCCGGTATCACAGGCACCATCGTAATTCATAGGACTCGGTACGCACATAAACACTATATCAGAGTCCTGCCATTCTGTTTTTTTGTTTTTGTCCGGGTCGTGGATACCAACGGATATTTTATCAAATACTAGATGCTGTGCTTGGCCTACAATACCGTAGCCAACAATAGATATCTTATGCATGTTTGATCACCCATTGCTTAAACCAACTGTTATCGGTATTAATACCTATAGGAACTGAATAATTATTAGCCAGTTCGATATTCCGCCGATGGTACTCTTGTAGATACTGTTGGTAACCATCCTTAGGTTTGATATCAAAATAGTCTAGCATTTCTAACCAAGAGGTATAATCTTCTTCAAAAAAGATTTTATCTAGATCTAAGATCTTACCTATTCCTAGTTTGATCAACGATCGATTAAATTTGTGTTCGCCGGTTTGTTCTAATCCGGTAGCGGAAAGAAACTGTTCAACAGAATCACAGTCTTGAAATTCATCTCGCCATCTTTTCTTACCCGATGGCATGACCTTAAACCAGTGTTTGATCATTAACATACAATCAAAAAACAAGTTATGTTCTTTGCTATGACTTACTACTATTTTTGCACCCTGATCAACAAGTGTTTTTTTAAATAACGCTACTTTATTCATTAACTGATCTGCACTAGCAGAATAATGGGTAGATGTGATTGTTTTTAAATGCGAGTCTAGATGCTTTTTAATAATTTCTATATCTACATTATAAAGATGTCTTAGGTATTCCCTTAAAGGATCTTCAACTTTATATGTGTTTGTTTCGACGTGCCATACAGTAGGGTATTGTTTAAACCCCTGATGTGTGCTTAGATAACCAGCAAGAAATTCCACACATCGGCCGCCTTTATACTGCAACACACAGAGATTATCTAACATACCGCTTCTCTAGACTAAAACTCTCACAGTAGTTGGCTGGTGTAGTCACTGCCCAATATTTGTGTGTGCGATCTATTTCTTCTAGATCTGCGGGATCTGTAAAGTATGTTTCGTAACAACAAATCATAGACATCTTCTTTTCCCACTGTTGAGTAATGTCTACTTTGATATTACCATGTGCATGCCTGGCCGCATAAGGCCATTGATCCATAGTCCATATTTCTGTGGCACGTTTCGTAAACAAACTAGTACCGATATCATGAACAGTTCGATGATCCTGATGCCAGTCCTCGGGATGGGGTAGCATAACTAGATCGTAGTCCGTGTTCTTGACCAGTTCACCTACTAGTGTGATAGTGTTAGTATCACAGGTTAAGTTCGGTCTGCCGTTGTAGAATGTTGCTGTGTCATGAACTTTAAGATTAAACCCGCTGATCTCATAACTACGATGACATTCGTCAACGATGTTCTGCATAGTCCTGCCGTCACGTACTTCAATGCTGGGCTTGACTAATACCACGCTGTCAATGACAGCACCTTGTTCTTGAAACTTCAGCAAGGTGCCAGCACAACCTAACTCTAGGTCATCAGGGTGTGCTGTTAGACAACAGATTCTCATTTAGCCAATGCGATTCCGGTAGTGCCCTGCAGATACTGATCAGCCGCGGGTTTATCGGTTTCGATGATCACTGTCACTGTCTGCTTGTTAAGGTTGATGTCTTTGTCGGGACTAACAGTAAACATATAAGGTACCATAGCGATACCCTGTGGGCCCATGGTCAACACCAGTGGCTTGCTGAGTTTGTAATGTGAGTCAGTTTCGCCTTCGAATCGAGAAACGATTTCTTCTCCACTAGTAAGTTTAATGGTAACGATACTGCCGGCCGAAATTGGCTTAGAAATTAACATAAGTTCTCCGTTTGTTTATTGTGTTATTTTACACTATGTTGACAACAATGTCAACGCTTGAGCATACCGCCAGTAAAGAAACCCACATTCTGATCTAATGCATTGTCTGTGGGTTTAACTTTTTTGGGCTTTGGTGTTGGTGGGGTTTTTGTACCGCTTGGACCATTTGGACGACCAGTGTAGGCAGTATTCATACTAGTACCTTTGGTTCTAGCAGCCTTGGGCAAAACCTGTCCGGGGTTAACCAATGTAGCAATGCTACCCGAACTGGTACTGCCTGCTGTTGCTGATTCTGTTATTTCACTGGCTCTCATATAGATATTTATACAGTGGACCACTGGTCTTCGGTTAGTGCTTTAAGACCTTGGAAACCGCCCTGTACCAACAACTTACCATCTTTGTAGATCTGTGGTACTGTGCGGTGTCCTTCACCGACGATGAACTCACGTGCAGAAGTATCTTGATCGATCCTAACTTCTGTGAACTCTTTACCCTTCATCTTTAGTAGTGCTTTAGCCTGGTCGCAGTATGGACACTGGGCTTTGGAATAAACTGTAATCATAGACTAAATCCTTTGAATGTATCATTAGTTATGTCTTGTTTAGTGCCTCCAATAACATATGATGTGATCTCAGTTTCCTGTGGTGCTACCTGCACTTCGGCACCTGCGATCCATTTCTGTGTCCATGGCAATGGATTACTACCCGGCTTAATACCACAGTCTAATCCCACGTTGTTCATACGCTTACAGGTCAGCCAATCGATGTAATCGGCCAGCAGTTTTTCATTGAGACCAATCATCGATCCGTTACGGAATAGATAATGTGCCCATTGCTTTTCTTGTTCGGCCGCGGCAAGGAACATGTCTGTACACTCTTTGACAGTTTCCTGTTTGATTCTAGCAAAGTCAGGATCGTCTTGAGGCAACAGTTTGATCAATGTCTGTGTGCTGGCTAAGTGCAGATTCTCGTCTCTGGCAATCAGTTTGATGATCTTGGCATTACCTTCCATCTTCTTGAGTTCTGCAAATGCCCAAGAACAAGCAAAACTAACATAGAAGCGAATACCTTCTAGTGCATTCACTGAGTTAATGGCCAGCCATAACTTTTTCTTAAGTTCATAGCGATCAACATTAACTGCTTTACCGTTGACAGTATGTGTGCCTTCACCTAGAAGATTAAACCACATGCCGTACTCAATGACATCATCGTAGTATTTAGAAATATCATTGGCGCAGTTAACGATCTCGTCGATGTCGGTGATCTGATCAAAAATCACACTTGGATCGCTATAGACATTACGAATGATATGTGTGTAACTGCGGCTATGGATAGTTTCGTTAAACGCCCAGGTTTCTATCCAAGTCTCGAGCTCAGGAATTGAAACAAGAGGTAAAAAAGCAAGGTTAGGGCTACGACCTTGTACACTATCAAGAAGGATTTGTCTTTTAAGATTGCTCGTAAAAATGTGCTGTTCATTGTCTGTGAGTTCCTTGAAGTCTTTGGCATCTTTATATACATCAACTTCCTCAGGTCTCCAAAAAAATCCTAACTGTTTGTCAGTGAGTTTGTCAAACTGTCGATATTTAAGTACATCATATCGCTGGATGCTAACACCACCAGTTGGATCTAAGAATGCTAGTTTGTTATTGTTTTTTGAATTGTTGGCGTCAAATACTGTAGTCATGGCAAATCCTATCTATGTTGTTTATTTGGTGGAATGTTGTATATATCTTTGCTACGTGTTCATAATCTGGATGTATATCTAAAAAGCCAGCGATTGATTTAATCCGAGAAAGATATCTATCCCGATTCAGGTAGTCTTTGAACCGGATTCCTACATCATAACTGCGGCTATGGTTAATACTGATTATTCGTTCCTTGCTTATTTTGGTCAGATATTCGATCTGTTGATTAGTTGACAACTTATCGTAGACCTTTCTCATTAGGGGATTGTTCTTAGATAGTTTAGGTAATATATTAGTGTCCTGGTTAATAAGTAAACTTTTCCGAACGTGCATATTTACAGTGATATCTAAATCAATTTCATCTTCTAGTATAACACCTACGATTCGACAATTCAAATATTCTGCAACCAATTTTTCAGCACTAGGCACTACCCAACGATGCATATAATATTTTCGATCGGGATTTAGATCTTTAAGTTTCTGTGCTTTATCGTAATTGAGATTATCTAGCAAGTATTGCCGTCTATATTCATCTGTGCCTGCTATCCATGGGTCAACTTCTTCGCCGTCGTGGAACACTCCATGAGGAAGACCTTTGACTCGATCAAAGATCTCACAGCCTACATTGTGAGCACCACCATTTGTAGGAGTACCGTCGTGAGCTTTAAAAATGTCCTTAGTGGTGATATACCCGAGCTCAGGAGCAGTATTTAAACTATGATATAAGATACTTCCGAAACTTCCCGGGAAATAACTTATAACAATAAACTCTAGAGGCTGATCAAATTGTACATGCGTCACAGGTTTCATCATCAACTGTGGTGGGTGTGTCTGTGGGTGCCCGACTCTGTGTTAGTTTATCGGTATCGATTTCACCTGCACCGTCATAGGTATTGAGATAGTATAGTTGCTTGCCTCCATACTTGTAGAACATCAGCAGATGTTGCAACATAGTACTCATAGGAATCTTTTCATCTTCATAGTACTTGGGATTATAAGATGTATTCACCGAGATTCCCTGATCGATATACTTCTGCAGGATAGCACAGATCTTAAGATAACCCTCGGGGCTCTTCTGGTCCCATAGCAGTTCATACTTGTTCTTTAGTCTGCGGAACTCAGGTACTACCTGTTTGAGAACCCCGTCCTTGCTCTGCTTGATGCTGACATAACTACGTGGAGGTTCGATACCATTAGTAGCATTAGAGATCTGTGCAGATGTTTCCGCAGGCATCAGTGCCATCAGTGTGGCATTACGGATGCCCCATTGCTTGGCTTCTTCACGAAGTTCTGCCCAATCCATACGATAGTTAGGTTTAACTAGTTCGTCCACATCGCGCTTGTAGGTGTCAATGGTCATGATGCCTTGACCGTACTTGGTATCTTGCCAACGGCCGCATGGGCCTTGTTCTTTAGCGAGATCAACTGATGCTTTGATCAAATAGTAACTCCAGGCTTCGGCATATTCGTCGACTAGTTCTAGTGCTTTTGGATCACTGTAACTGACATCGTGACGTGCTAGGAAGTAAGCAAAGTTGATGATGCCTATGCCCAATGGACGGAATTCTTCTGTGGCCAGACGTGCGGCTTTTACTGGGTAATCTTGGTAACTTAACAGAGCATCTAGACCGCGGACTGCTAGAGCACACATTTTCTTGAAGTCATCTGGACTGCGAACATTACCCCAGTTGATTGCAGAAAGTGTACACAATGCGATACGACCTAGTTCATCGTTGACATCGTTAAGTGGAACAGTGGGCAAGTCGATTTCGCAACATAAATTGCTCATCTTAATAGGAGCAACGGTTTCGTCAAAACTGCTGTGAGTGTTGGCATTATCAACGTTCATCAAATAGATGCGACCAGTGTCTTTGCGCTCTTGCATGAAGGCAGAAAACAAGTCACGTGCTTTTACTGTTTTCTTACGCAGTTTGGTATTGCGCTCGGCACGTTCGTATAATTCTTTAAATTTTTCCTGATCGTTAAAGAAAGCATCGTACATTTCAGGAACATCATGTGGTGAGAACAAGGTAATGTCACCACCTTCAATCAGACGCTCATACATCAGCCTGTTAAACTGTACACCATAGTCGATGTGTCTAATACGATTGTCATCAGTACCTTTGTTGTTCTTTAGCACTAGCAGGTCTTCTACTTCTAGATGCCATACAGGATAGTAAAGTGTAGCGGCACCACCTCGGACACCTCCCTGGCTACAACTCTTAACCGCAGTCTGGAAGTGCTTGTAGAAAGGAATAACACCTGTGTGATATGCATCGCCTTTGCGGATGGGTGATCCTAGGGCACGAATACGGCCGGCGCCAATACCGATGCCTGCTTTCTGGCTGACATATTTTACAATGCTTGATGCTGTGGCATTAATAGAATCTAGACTGTCGTCTGCTTCGATCAGTACACATGAGCTGAATTGCTTCTGAGGTGTACGAACACCTGCCATCACAGGAGTAGGTAGACTGATGTCATGATTGCTGACAGCATCATAGTAGTCTCTAACCCACTGTAGTCTAGTGTTCTTAGGATAGTTCTGGAATAGTGTAGCCGCGATCAGCATGTATGCGATCTGCGGTGTTTCGAAGATGTCTTTGGTCACACGGTTCTGTACTAGGTACTTGCCGCGCCATTGTTCCATGGCCACATAGGTAAAGTTTTCGTCACGTTCGTGTCTGATGTAGGTATCTAGTTTGTTCCACTCTTCTTCGGTGTAGGCATCTAGCAGACCTTGATCATAAAAGCCCTGGCTGACATTATGCTGTACTAGTTTTAGCAAAGGCCATGGCTGATAGTCACCATAGACTTCTTTGCGTAAGTGATAGTTGATCAGTCTGCCGGCCACGTATTGATAGTTGGGTGTTTCTTCACTGATCAAGTCGGCGGCACTTTTAATCAATGTTTCTTGGATATCTGATGTTTTAATTCCACTGTAGAATTGTAAGTGGCTTTTGATTTCTAATTCACTAGCACTTACTCCACTTATATCTCTAGTAGCCCAAAATACTACCTTGTGCATTTTCTCTAAATCCAGCGGCTCTTTACGTCCGTCTCTTTTGGTTACTAGTATCTGTGTCATTGGTTCCTCTTTTTAATTTTTAGTTTTTTACAGTATGATGTATTATATAGCAGGCAAGGTATTTACGCTAGACCTTTTGATGAATTTCAGAATAGATTTTCAATCCAAGTCAGATGATAAATTGTAGTTTTTGGTTAATAACTCGAACGCAGTGTTTTAATTGAGTACTGCATCGTAGCATCAGTGCCGGTATTGGATGTTGTGTATTTTAGATAAGCCACTGTTCCAGATAATGTCATTGAAAAATTCACGCCAACCGAACCGTTATTCTCTGTGTAATCTTCATCAAATGCCACTGCTGTCGTGTTACCAGTGTAACGAATAACGCCAGTGCGTACCCTAGCGCCACGAGTGATTCTATAAGTAATCTCTGCACTTTCTTCGTTGGTGACTAAGAAACCCAAACCAGTGGTAGTTGCGGTAGTAGTGTTGTCATCTAAAGTAATAGTGGAATCCGCATCAGTGATAGTCATACCGCCGTATTGATAACCTGTACCGGGAATTAGAACAGCACTACCAAGTAAATTATTATCAACATTAGGCAAGTCTGTGGCCGCCCTTAGGAATAAATCACCTAGGCTCATGTTTCCACTAGTACCAAAGTAAATGCAACTGTTAGTAGATGTAGTTGTGTCGATGCCCTGTGACTGTGTTCCCACATCCCTAAACGTATTAAACGCAGAGATAACCGATGTAACCGGACTGTTGACTATAATACCTTCAGCGTCAATCAGATCAAAGTAACTGTTAACGATTCGCACGCCACGCGGACCTATTACACTGGCGCCTGTGCCTGAGGTATTTTCACCTAGACTAATACCTTCATACATCTGTGTAAATTTACAACCATTGACTACAATGTGTGTATAGTCATCATCACAGAGTATGCCGTTGAAACTGTTAGTGAATTCGCAATTATTAAAAACAATGCTATGACAGTCTGCGGCTGCTGAGCCGGCTAACTGTACTGAAGCAGTAAATTCAGGACTAGAATCTAGATTTTCATAGGTACCCTGGAATTTTACATAATTGAAATCACAGTGGCTAGCACTATCTACTCTAAACACACTATCGTCGGCTAGTGTTTGGAAAGTCATACTTGAGATACTAATGTATCGAGGTAGGCTAGCACCGTTATTACCGATGTTAGGATAGATTTGGTTTAGGCTGTCGGCATACTGAGCACAATACGATTGGCTGTTGTCAATCTGCTTAATGATAGTTTTGTCAGTACCATCCCCGATAATATTAGCATAACTAGGGATTCTTAGAACATCATTACTGATAATGTAAACACCGGCAGGAAAATAAAGCGTAGTTCTGTTTTCCGGTGTGTTAGTATTAGCCACATATGTTTCAGACAATGCACGATTAATAGCCGCAGTATCATCAGTAACACCATCTCCTACTGCACCAAATGCACGAACACTAACATAATCATCTAATCGATCTTGTAGGGTCCTAGACACCGGACTGATTGAACTAGCACCGGTTGTAGGAACGTATGTAGTGTTTGACTGATAAACGTAACTGCTTAATTTCGAAAATAGATCGCTGTGTTCTGTTAAGATTTCAGTATTACCGACCTCGGGAGCACCTTCAGCAAGGCTACCGTTACCGATATATAGTTGTTGTGTATCTACAGCCCAACCAAGTTCGGCTGATGCTAGTTGTGGAAGATCTGTATAATCTCCCCTACGATGTTGGATTCTAGAAATAGTTACGATTGGCATAGTACTGTATTTATAACTTGTAGTACTCGCCGACACGTTGTATCCAGCGGTCTGTCCACATGTCAAAATCTTTAGGCTCTAAAACAAACTGCTGATATTGCGGATCTGCCCATTGCCCGGGCCCGGTTTCCTCAGGCTTAACACACATTAAGATGACACCTTTTCGGATATTAGTACCATGCACCTCGTTATGTGCTAGAGCATAGGCTGTTAACTGTAGGAAGTAATCTTCAATCCACTCGAGTTTCTTAGGCTTATTTGATTGTTTAAAGTCTAATATACTTTCGTCTCCGTTATGTATGCCTACGCAGTCAGTAGTGCCAGCATATAACTCGGGATAGTACAAAGGAACTTCACTGCCCCACACTTCGTCGATGTTTGTAAATCCCTCAGCAATAACTTTGCGAGCCATTACTAGACTCTGCTGAGCATAAGGATTACTCACAGTTTCTGGGATTGTTTCTCCCTTGATATACTTTTCTAGATAAGTGTGCATCCTAGTGCCGCGGCTGGCTGCTTCTGTTACTATCTGCTGAGCTCTTGCTTCACCTACACTTTTCTTCCAACGGTCCAGTGCTTCACGTGCTTCTTTGGGTTTAGTTTTATCTAAGATAGTAGTAACACTAGGTACCTTTCCGCCGTCCGGCGTAGCGTACAAGCGTTTACCCGTTGACTCGTCACGAGTCATAGGTTGATATTGGTATTTTGGTTTAAGTAATGTCATGTTGTTGTGAACTGTCTTACCAGCTCACAACCCATTTAAAAGTAGAAAGCGTAGTAGAGTTCTGTCTCCGTGCTATATTATAACCTAAAGTTTGGAAATAGTCAATAACTTCTTGCATTTCTTGGCTCTTTACGGCATCAGTGATTAAACCCTGCCAGACGTCATAGTATTGCTCGGATGTAGTATCAGTGCTGTCAGCATAATCTGTGGTGCTGGTCATTGTTGTACCGTTATCAACTGTTGCACTGAGTTCGCCATTTTCAATGGCCGTTAGTACCGCGGTTTCAATAGCATGGATCTCACCTAGTACTGCTAGATTTTTAACACTTTGTTGTCTTGCTTCTCTTGCACTAGGTATACCAGCCATTTATCCAATCCTTCTTTTTAATGCTCTTTTAGCCATTTTGTCTGTGACATTAACATCAGTAACAGGCTCGGACATTTCCTCGTCTTCGGGACTCGGTTCTGCAGACATATCAGGTTGTGCTAGATCTGTTGTGAGATCATCGGCGCCCATATCCATATCGTCAACATCAACACTGGGTTCAGATGCGATTTTTATAGTTCCACGATCGTCCATGGACAGACCGGAAAACTTATCGTCGATAAAGTTTCTGACTTGCTCTTGACTAAAAGGGATATTAGATTTTTCTAACACCCGCTCTAATCTATTCCAATCGAGTTTAGATGGAAAATCGTCCTGACGCATACGATTAGACAGCACAGACAACACTGTCTTTAAACGTAACTCTTCAGGACTAGGGGACTTGTCCTTTTTCTCAAATAACTCAAATAGATTCACTTGCGTAACTTCTTTAAAGATTCATGAATCTGTGTCATTTTTTTAATCAATAATGCACGGCGAGCATCGGCACTTTCGCGCTGTGGTCTGCCTGTGGCAATATCACCGCCGGCGGCTGCTGGAGTCATATTGAAATCATCAAAATCTTCACCGTCTTGATCTTCTTCTCCATCATCACTGCCTAGTTCGCTGTCGGTGTCCATAGCAGGAACTTCAGGTGCTTCTTCGCCAGTTAGTGTCTTAGATGCAGAATCTAAACTATTACGTGCTTCTTCTAGACTTGAAATCAGTGTTTCCATTGCAGTATTAACTGTGTCAACAAAGCCTTGAACTACATCTGCTTCAAATGCTGTACCTAGGCTTTCAGCAAGATCAGGAAGATCTTTAACACGCATTTCGTTGATGTCTTCTAGTGCTTTTTGCACACGATCAACTAGGTCTTTTGCAGCCAAAACGCCTTCTGCTTTGGCTAATTCGTTTTCTATTAAAAATTTAATCGACATGAGAGGTATCCTCGTTTTAGTTATTTATTGATTTTAATGTCAGAAAGGGCTTTTGAAATCTGCAAGTTTAAGTCTTTGAGACGGCTTCGAGCATAATCAAATTTGGTAGCCATAATTATAGCACCATCCTTATCTTTACGTTTAATATACGAGTTAAGAACTCGCTCTTTGTTTTCTATGTCAAATACAGCCCACGAATATTCTCTGTCTAATTTAAGTATATGCTGTTGTAATAACCAGGCATGCGTATTAGTTTTAACCCTAGTGATTAGCCATGGTAACATTACTGCTATTTTACTGTGATATACAGTATAGCGTTCCTTTTGCTTTGTAACTAACTCCCAGGCGGTGCCCTGACGTTTGGCTACTATACCATTGATAACATAGGTATCTTTGCCTAAACGCTCAACAGGAGCATTTGCGCTGGAGAGAATCTTAGCCAGATTTTGTCGTAAGTGATTGCCCATACGACTATTTACTGGTTAGATCAGTATCAACTAAACTTTGTTAGGATGACGACAAGGGTGCTGAGTAGACCCGCGATGATTGTGGCTGATGCCGCGACTAGTGCCTTGAGTAGTGCCTTGTTGTCAGTTTTTAGTGTAGTTGCCAGATTTTCTAAGATGCCTTCAATATTTGCCATTCGTTCGTCCATACGTTTGTACCTTTCGGCGCAAAGGTCAACGTGAGCTTCTAGGTTCTCTCGCTCGAGCCTGGTAGGGTCAAAGTTGTGATGTGCCATAATTTCACGTTTCCTTCTACAAATATTTATTCTGGCAATTACAAAATTAACTGATATGATTTGACTACGGTATTCTTGTCGAGTCCTGAAGTCATGAAAAGAGCCGTTTTGACTTTTTTAGACTCACCTAGTCCTAGTATACAAGGTATATAGTTCAGATCGCTGTCAACAATCGATGAATCAAAATAATCAACTTGTTCAACAGAAAAACAAAAAATCCACACAGGATCATGATCTGACAAGAATGCAAAAAGCCCGTTGATTTTTTTATTCGTTGTTTTTACAGTAATGATAGGTTCTATCTGTGTGCGTAACTGTAGCGTCTGGACCAGACTTTCGTAGTTTTTCTTTTGTTCAATACTGCGATCTAGATCAGCACCAATGTCTACAGCAGTAACTAATGAAAATTGGCTCATGCTAGTATGTATGCCACAAAACAACAGCCAAATAAAAAGGGTTCCGAAGAACCCTTTTCTAATTGAATTAAATCAATTAAACAGCGGCAGCGGTTAGGATGCCTAGACCTGTTGTTGTTACTGTAGCACTTGCTAGGCTGATAGAATCAACTGTACCTAGTGCGCGAATTGCGGCTTGCATAACAGCGGCAACTTCAGAAGCCGAGTTGTTACTAGAACCAGCATTACCAACAGCGCCTTCAAAAACGAAAACTTGCTGTGTGTTAGTGTCGACTAAAGGACCGATAGCAACAAGTGTGCCGTACTGACCTAGAACTTTACGAACTTGATCTTGAGCACCGTCTTTACCTGTGGAAGCGTTAACTGCGTTAACATAGTCAACGATGAAGAACACTAGGTCTTTGCCTAAGAACTCACCAGTACCGCCTGCGTTATAGTTATTTGGTGTAACTGCCATTTTAATTTCTCCTTAAATTTGCATCCAGTGTATGTGCTGGACTTGTAAATATTTAGCAAAAAGACAAAAAAGTAGTTTACTTAGCGGCCCATTTGCCTAGAGCACGACCTGCTACAAAACCGCCCACTGTGGCTACCACTGTAGGTAGTATGCTGGCTTTTTCTTTAGCAGTAGTTGTATATTCAGATCCTAACTTCTTGCTGAGGGATACTCCTGAACTACCAGAATAGAGATTGCTCATGAGATTTTTTAATCTTTCAGTATGTACTTTCTTTTCTAAGTCAGTCATAGCCGCCCAGCTCTGGCTTTGCATTCTAATATTACTGATCGTAGAATTTCCTGTGAGTTTACAGGCTTTCTGTAACGCATAGAGATGTCTCTCCGAACGACTAGTTGTATAAACGCCCTGTGCAATATCTTGTAGAAAGTTTTTTACTGCTGATGCTAGACCCGGATACTTGCCGTCCAGGTTAAATCTATCTGCAACTTTTTTATCAGTGAGCGCGGCTACTGCATTGTAATAGTCATCCATACTGCTACGGAATGTGTCAAAATTGCCGGGGCCTAGAATACTACGAGCATTCTTTTGAGCACCTGACTTGAGATTTTCGTCTTGTGCTTCTGCACTGAGTATCATACTGTATAACATTACAAATTCTGCTAACTGTTCAGCATTCATCTGTGCAAACTTGTTAGTAAACTGTGACTCTGTGATCTGTTTAAACAATTCCATGGTTATTCCTTAGGCATCGGATTTTCACCGGTTAGATAGGGTCTAGCAAACCAAAGTTTGAACCATTCTTTAGTTCCTGGCTGAACCTTATGCTTCTTTTGATATTCTGCTTTTTCATTGCCGGTCACAGAGATATTACTACCTTGGCTGATAGTAACAGGGGTTAGTCCCGAGAAGGGCTGTATACCTGCCAGTTTTTTAATCTCTGACAACTCGTCCATTACCACTTCCTACATGACCAGTAACGTGCTTTGGTTTTTGGCCCGGGATTAGTATCACAATGGTGCCTGGCACGAAAACTCTTACGACGTGCAGGATTTGATTTTTTAATACGCATGTTAGGATCACCAAAGTTGACTTTCTTGACATTGCCAGTTTTTGGATCTTTGACATAGACCTTAAACTTTTTAACATCACCTTGCATAGGCTTGTTGAGCTGTACTTTGCGGCCGCGATATTCCGCTTCTTCTAGTGTTTCTTCTATGTCACCGTAGGCTTCGTAGAAAGCATCACCGTCGTAGGTTTCTTCTAGACTGTCGTAAATGCTTTCTGATATAAATTCTTTGAGCTTCATACTAGTTTTAGACCTTTCATCATCTTTCTCATTGTTCCGGGATTCACGTCCTGGGTAGTGTTTTGTTTGGTTACTATACCTACCCCGGCAGCATCTTCTCCAGTGTGCTTGAAGTATTGTACTTCGCGTTCGTGTTTCTTTGCGGCTGCAAGACTGCCAAAGGTACCTAGGTTCTTTTTACCATCTTTGCTGTACAGTCGCCATTTATTCGGTGATATCTTACGTATAGTTTCAGTGACTGCTTCCATACTTAAAGATTGATCTAGGAGATCATGGGAATACTTCCATAACTTGTCAAGGTATCCTTCGTTGCGTAGCAGTTTAAACACTAGATTTTCTGTGCTCCATTCGCCTTTATCAGCCAATCCAGCGCGACGCATGTTGCGAATCTTTTCTCTCATATGCTCAACTTGATCGATAGTAGTGCTCGAGTCACTGACCATCGAATCGATCATTTTCATAAGACTAGTCGCTTTGATCTTCACAGCCAGGTTATTGATGTCTGGTTTTTGATGTTTTGGTTTAACTAACCATTTGTTGTTTAATAAACTGTAAGTTCCAGAGGAGTGATGCGGTTCGCTGATATCCTGAGCGTATAACTCAACTTCATGACCTTTGATTGTGATATCATGTGCATCATTCCATATGGTTTTCTTAGCCTGCAGGAATTTTTCTGCCAGGTCACCGTCGATATCTCTATGATCAACTACAAGATGCAGATCAAAATCGCTTTTGCTGGTATAATTATAGTTGGCTAGACTGCCAGTTAGTATAATGTCATAGACTTTGACATTTTCGATATCTAAGAATTTTTCAAAATGCTTGGCGATTTCAAGCAGTCTTTCTCTGATCTTGGGATCTAGATGCGTACCGTTCCACACTTGTGGATTAAGTTCGCTGTGATAGGGTAATAACTTATCGATGTTCATAGCCGGCGTCCAATGGATTTTAATTATTTATCGCTGTTCTACTGTTTAATTCCGGGTCGCAACAGTAATAATCACCTAGATAAGGGTACCCGTTAGAAGTAAATTTAGCCGGGATCAATTCGTGTTGTTCTGTGTACACGATATCGTGTTTAGCAAAATAATCTAGTTCTCTGTCCCATATAGGCTTAGTCTGGGAATCATTAACAAATTCTTCATAGTACTGTTTTGAATACCATATCCTTGTCCAAGTTAGAGTATAGTCGTCTAGGCGAGCAGGATTATTAGTAAAATCCATCTGATTGTATAAATCAGTAGCATGTAAAAGATATGCTCGCCAGGTCCAACGGAACTTAATATATTGGTAGTATTGCTTTCCGTCACAGGACTCGCTACAATTAAAAGTATCACCTGTAGAAAACCAGGTAATATCTGTTGACGGCCTAACTAACGTAGAAGTTACTTTAAAAAACTGCATAGTAACTAGTTATGCTATCTAAAATCTTTGGGAGTAATTCTGTTGAGACGACTAAATTCACTACGATCAACAAACTTAACCAGATTGCCCTGTTTGTCAAACACACTAAGTCCTTCTTGACTGAATGGTTCTAATTGACCGTTGTTACGTATATAGGCATCTAGTCCCCCAAAACTCTGCACTTTTTTCATAACCTGTGCTTTAAGTGAAGTCAATGTGCCGTATAACTTTTGTAGCAAAGCGAACCCTTGTTTATGTAGGTTTAAATGGTCTAGCAAAATTTCTAATTTTTCTTGCCTGCTAGCACGTTTACGATCTGTGTCAGCATCTGCCATGATTTTATTAGTTATGTAGTCCACAAAATCTTTGAGACTGCTGTTAGCAAAACTCTTGTCTTCGCCTACTAGTTTGTTGACATACATCATGATAAGACTTTGTAGAGTTTTATCTGAGATTAATCTATCCACTGCTACGATACTGGTCTGTGAAAGTTTTTTAACAACGTCGGCCAGTTGTTTATTCTGATTAATCACTGTACCTCGATCTTCTACTTGGTTAGTGATCTGCCACACATTAGCACTAGATCCCAGTTGTCCAGCATCAACTCCCTGACTCTGCGTTAGGTCAGCAATAGTGTCACCAGTGTAGGTAGTATGCCATACAAACCCTACTTTGGCTTTATTAATGGCTTGACCGAGTGCAGTATTCAACGGAGTCGCATAAGTGATCAGTTGTGGTTTGAATGTCACATATTGCTGACCGTCAACTGTCTCAATATCTTTAGAATCCGAACTAAACAGAAATTCGCCTTGGAATATCCCGGTCCACTTTAAAGGTTTTAGATACAACAGTGCTTCTGCTAGTTTTGTGGCTAACTGTGGCTGTTGTCCATAGTGCTGTTTGATATCTTTAAGGCTAAACAGCATCTTCGGGTTTTTGGCAAATACACCTTTGGTGCCGACAAAGAACTTGCCTGATTCAGGATCACGGCCTGCGATAATTGCAGGGGCGCCATCAAATTTTACAGAAATATTCTGTAGCAGTTTGCTCTTATTGTTAACTAGGTCGTTGAGTAAAGTAACAGCACGTTTAAACCCTGCTGTCCCATAGAGTAAAGGTAGATCCTCTAAATGATCTATGTGAGTTACTTTAGACGACATGTTAACTTGCTACGGCTGCGCCGGATTGCGCCGCGGCAGCGCCGCCTGGCACCACACGTGGTTGTTGTCCTTGTGGAGGAGTTGGCGCTACAGTAGTAGGTTCCGTTGGCTCTTCGTCAGGCATTAATTCTGGAACTCTGCTGATGTTAGAAATAAAGTTTTTAACTTGCGATCCATTTAACGGAGTATTTGCCTTGACTCCTGGACCAAAACTGGATTTAGCAGTCTTTAACATCACAGACTTAACTTTGTCAACTGGCATACCTAGGCCGTATTGGCTGTCACTGGCTGCCATCCAGGATGTAAGATTGCGGGGAGTGATCTCTTTGATACCGTTATAGCCACGCCATTTACTAAACAACTGTACCAGCAATACTGCTATCTGTTTTTGCTGTCCTTGGCCTTTGCGGCTGTCCATCCACTGTCCTAGTTTACTGCTGTGCCACATCCAATCAAAAGGACCTTCTTCTAGGCTTTCTGCTAGCGGCTGATCAATTTCCCTTAGTTTCATTTTTAATCCTGTCTAAAGTATTAGAAAACTTTCGCGGATTTTGCATTTTTATCGAAACTAATAGTTTTTTCTCTAGTGCTTCTGCTTCTTCAACTGAGTAATTTTCTTTAATCAAGTTGATAACGTTGATCGCTGAGTTGATCACATGTGTAGCACGGCTTTCGATAATAGCCTCTTTTTCGCCCTGAGGCATTATATTGGCTATTTCCTGCAATAATCTACGAGTCTTCGGGTTCATAGTACAAATATTTATGTAATTACCCTAGATCATCTTGTTTTACTTTTCGCAGGATCTGACTGATTTTAGTCATTTGATCTTGTGTGTTAGACTGTTTAGGCTCGTCATTATTAGGAATTACTGTACTCTTAGGTTTAATTTGATTGAAAATACTGCCGCCCGTTGATTGATTTCCAGAAGTTTCTTCGTCACAGTCTGTGATACGCAGACTATCAATATTAAATTCTAGATCTACTTTCTGTCCCACACCACTTGAACTACGAGTTTTCATAAACTGTATCTGATAACGACCGCGTTCACGCATAGCACGAGTAGTAAAGATACCAATCACGTTATCCGCAGTATTGATCTTTGAAATACCACCTGCGATGTGACTGTGATCAAACTCAATTTCTTCTACGGCTGCGCGATTTAACTGGCTAGCAGTAACTAACAGCATGTTATGTTCTTTGGCCAAGTTACGGAGTTCTTCTGATACATATTTGTCTTTGACAAACAAGTCACTGGGACTCACTCGCTTGCTGTTAGGCATACAAAGATCTAAGTAGTCTACTAGAAACGCATCTACTCGGTGCCCTGTCTGTATCTGATACTCTTTGAGATAACTGCGGAAGTCATTGGCAGTGGACTGGCTAGGCATGTACTTGACCTGCAAAGCACCTGCTTTCTTGCTCATCATCTTGACTTTCATTTCCACGTTCTCAATATTCTTGAAAACGTCTTTGGTACTAGTTCCTGTAAGCATACTGTCTAGGCGCATGGCCACAAGTTCTTCTGAAAGTTCAAGTGTTACATATACAACATTAAGTCCTGCCAAACACCAGTTAAGAGCCATATTTTGTAGAAACAAACTCTTACCAGATCCCGATCCGCCGGCCCATATGTTTAACTCGCCTCTGTTCATACCGCCATAGAGTTTATCATCAATGGCTTTCCATCCTGTGCTACATTGTCCATTATTGCTCTTGATTGCTTCTAAGCGAGTTTTAGGATCTTCAAAGTAGTCTAGGCCCAGATTCTTTGTCAAGCCGATCTGTACTGCTTCTTTAATCTTGGTTTCAACATCACTGTAATAACCTTTTTCTAATAGATCTGCCGATGCCAGAATAGCACGTTCCAGGAACTTGTGTTTGCTAAACTGTTCAAATTCGTTCAGCAGCCACTCATAGTGTTCTGCGGCCATGTTATCAACTTGATCTAATTGATAACCTGTTTCAGCCTGCACCTGTGTACTAGTAGGCATGATCTTATACTGCTCAACATATTCTTGCACAAATCGAGCCGGCTTACGCAGTTCTTCTGTGAAGTTACTGGGATCATAGATATTTCGACAACGAGCATATGTTTCTGCATCGCTGAGCAACATACTGAGATACAGTTTTTGTATATCTGGTGTGTACTGTTTGATTTTATCTTCTTTAGACATTGTTTCTCATTAGTTTTAGTTTAACTTCAATTTTCGCAGGCTGTGTTTCAATATTCTCTAAAATACTTACTAGAGTGAACAGCCTACCATATTTTAATACAGCATCGTTGGCATCTTTGACGCCGGCATCCCAATTAGGGAAACTCACACTATACCCGTGTGCAAGTGCTGATTCAATTAGTTTAAGTCCTGCTTGATCTCTGTCGGGCACTACGACGGTGTGTTTGCCCAATCTATTGATCAACACATGTTGATCCTTATGTACTTCATTGCCCATAACGCCGACACCGTTAAACAGCACAGCATCCATTACACCTTCAAAGACTAGACAGTACTTATACGAGTTTTTGACCCAGTCTGTGTTAAACACATAGCCAGTCTGACTGTAGTTATAATACTTGGGTTTTTGATCTCCGATAGCGCGAGCAGTATACCCGATGTTCTTGCCGTCTAAAGTAAAAGGCAGTATTACACGATTTTTTAATGGGCCTTGTTGTGCAGTATCAAAATAGAATCTGCCCAAGCAGTCTCCTAATCCTCGATCGATAAGATACTGATAGATAGGTTCAGTGATATCATAATGTTGTTCCACTGCCTGCGTGTCTAGTAGATTCATCAGTGTTGCAGGCAAGGGGCGATCTTCGAAACTTTTAATCAACGGTGCCAGAGCACGATCTTGTTCATCGCGATTACGCAACAGACTAAAGTTTATCTTCATCACGGTGTCTTGATCGGCACCGCTCCATCTTAACCAGTTACGCAGATTATTACTTAACAGTTGCCCGGGTTGCCAACTGGCACTAAAGCCGCAGTTAAAGCAGTGATAAGCGAAACCGTTGTTTTCGTATTTTACTCCTGCACGTTTCTTAGTGTCAGCACGATGCCCACGGTGATGACAACACACAGCATTGTAACTGTACCATCCACTGGGAGATACTCGAACAGAAGCGGGAACCCACTGCCTAAATAGATCTTGCATTCACTAATTATACAGGATTTTTTGGTTTAGATCAACTGCGATACAGCACTTTGGTTACCGATCCAGTGTTGCCCACTGCCGGTTCGTAAATGAATCGAACTTGGCTATAGACCCCGGTAAATGTGCCAGAACTGTTGCCAGTGTATCCACTGACTGTGATCGAGTCCGCAGTTACCCAATCACTAGGAGCAAGTGCGTAGCCCGCCTGTACCATTGTAGCCTGAGCAGTGATAGATCCGGTAAAATCAGCCGAAGTTACTGTGTAAGTATGTAATCTACCGCGTTGACGCAGGTTGTCAACATTGTTAATTGCACTACTATAATATATGCCGCCTGACAGGCTAAAAGAAGTTAACTCAGTGGTTGGAATTACATAGTTACTGGCGCTGGCCACTACTTCTAAAAAGCCACGGTGCTCTAGTGCAGTATCCATGTACAGGATAAGATTTTCTTCTTCGCCTGTGATAATGTTACAGGTATAGTGATAGTAGCCTTCGTCAATGTCTTGCAGATCATTCGAATCAAACGATACAGTAACTACATCGTTTTGTATAGCAGATACTGTTTTAGTTAATAGCAATATATTAGTATCTACTGTCCAAATCTTAAATACGAGTTGTGTACCGGCAACACTTAACGGTTTGTTGGTACTGTTAAACACACTGAAACTCACTGAAAAAGGTTGTCCCTGATACAGTTTAAGCCGTTGTTGACTCCCGTCGGTGCTAGTAACAGTGACAGGGTTTGTGTTTAGTTTAACCAGTTGTGCGAGATTATAAAGTTTGATTGACATATGGTATTTATTCCAAAATTTTTTCTGGCCGGAGCAATTTGGTATATATGAGTAGCAAAATGAATAAGAAATATCAAGAACTATTAGATTTATACCCTTTTCTCAGCGTCATTCAATATGATTCTTCGGAATTCCTGGGCATCATACAAAACGCTGACAGCTCGGTGATCAGTTTCTACGACTTTGATCTTTTACCTACACAACAGAGCAAAGTTAAGTTTTTAAAACTAGGCGAGCAATGGTGGTGGGAAAGCAATCGTCAACTGCCTATCAACATTTTCCTGCGCGATGACTTCCGTCAATTCAGCAACATCTTAAAGACCCTGACTTCTAAAAACTGTGAAGTAGTCTACGGGCCAGTGACTTGTTTAAATAACTTCTTTGAGAAGCGTGTTAAAAAGCGTACCATACAGTTGGTACGCAAAGTACAGAATTAACTAGTCAGTTTATTCAGCACTGCTACAATTAGTACAGCATAGGCCACCGCATGGCTCTTTTTAAAACTGTACTGTTCTTCAGATTTAGTCCAGACTTCTTTGTTGATAGTTGCCCAATCTTTGTCTAAGAGATATCTTTTACCTGGACGTATGATCGCTAGTACTGCGGCCAACTGTTCTATGCATTGCGGTTTTAGTGTTTGTAATATATGTAGATGATCATGTACATGCGGTAGTTTTTCAACTATCTCAGGCACTTGAAGATCCTGCCACTGCGGTTCTTTGACTGCACATTCTTCTAACTCTAAGCGACTTTCGAATAACTTATAAGCACTATTGTTTAGCAAATCAAATTTAAAATACCCTCGCTGTTCTGCTGTCTTATAGTCTAGTCCGGCGATTAAATCTAAGTCCGAAGGTATGGCTTGTAGATACACACCACTGTTATGGTGGCGGCGGCGACCGTCAATGACCTGGCTGGCTTTAACGTGTTGGATCAACTCTAACAGTTCAAATCTATCTGCAAGGTCAATGTCAACGTCAGGTAACTTCACTCGTCAATACCTTTTTCTTTAACCCATTGACGCACAGTTTCAAGATCAACTGCACTTCGATCTACTTTCTTGATCCACTTGTCAGGGTTGATGTAATCGATAATTAGATCTAACTGTTCAGGTGCTAGATTTGCGATAAACTCTTGTCCTCGATTACTGACATACAACACCCACGGACTAACACGGCCTCGAGTAACATCGCTGATAACTCTGCTTTGGCTAGCATATAAGATATAGTGTTTAGGGATACTGTTATTAACATCAGCCCAATCATTAAAAGTTTGCCAGGTCCTTACCAAGGCTTGATCTACAGGTTCTGTGTACATGAAGTTCTTGAGATAACTGTCATAGACCCTATCAGTGTTCCATCGATCGATCTTAACCTGTTCGTTTAGTAGCCAATCTAGATATACCATTGGGTCTACTACCTTTGTGTTTCTACAGTACATAGCCCATCGATGGAATGCTTTGAAGTACGGACTCTTGGCAAATTCTTCGTAGGTTTTTTCTTTCTTGACACCGTTTAATGAATAGAACTTTTGGAAACCCATATAGCCCAGAGCCACTGCCGGCTCGTTGCGTATTTCCATTCGACGCTTTGCTTCACACATATGAACCTTTAATGTTTTCTCACTACTAAAACCTTTACCACAAAACTCACAAAGATGATCACGAGCCATTGTGATCCTCTAACCACTTTTTAATATCTTTGGTGTCATTAATGGCCATAAACACATCAATATCGGATTGTTTGTTCGTAGGCATAGCCTGTACAACGGCTTCGCGAGTTTTGTCTTTGCTTTTACCTTTACCGCCACTGTGGAGATAAGGATGATACATCTGTTGAGTAGCACCGCACATGCTTAATAATTTCCATTGCAGTTCCGGGTGCTTGCTTAGTGTCCAAAAGTTTTTGTTAACTAGCTCGTTGACAGATTCAACATAGTGCTCTTGGAAAAAACGATCACCGTCGACGCTACTGGCAAATCGCATCATAAGGAATGCACTAAACAATTTTCGATCTTCGGGAGACAGTCTTTTGTAAAAGTCTTTATCTCGTCGATCTAGCGATCGTAATAGTGCTTTAGAATCTAAAAATTTCTTTTTCTCACTCATATTCTTCTAGGATGTGATCTGCGGCATTCAAGGAAATCATTTCGTAGGCTGTCATGTACACATCATGCGGCGGTAATAGTTTAGATTTAATAGTTTTAATATCTAAGCCAGTTGCATTCTTAAGAACATTAACCATGGTCTGGTTAAGACGATCTGTTTCTTTACGCTGTGCTCGGATGTCGTGATATTTGCCCACATCTTCGATACTACTGAACTGATGGCACATGATACCGGCATTAGGTGCTATGTATCGTTCTCCTTGTGTACCAGAAGCAAAGATCAAAAAGCCTGAGCTCATCACATTACCGATGCCAATGGTCCTAATAGGAAGTTTACTACTAGACATAATATCTATCAAAGCAAATGCCTGATAAAGATCACCACCTTGACTGTTAATGTACAGGGTTAAAAATTTATCGGCCTTGTAGGTAAGATTCTCGTAGACTATCCAACGAATACATTCACCAATGTTGTCTCCGTCAATATCACCATTTAGAAAGTGTACTGAACTTTCTAAAAGTTTAACTTCTATACGGTCATACGCATTAAAATCTTCGAATTTTTTTGTTGCCATTCAATAGTCACCATATTTTATGTACATCGACGATACTTTGTTGTTTACTATAATCTTTAATGAAGTAAGCACAGGGAGGCTTAGGATCATCTGTTAACGGCATCGCTAGCATTTGACCATTACGTAGTTTAGGGAAGAACCATTTGATATCTGAGTACACGTTTGCGATATCAATAGGATGGAACTCACTTTTGAACCCGGTTAAGGGATTATTAACAAATGCAGAGAAGCCTCGATCGTTGATACTAGTTACTGGCATGATCTCCAAATCACCGATCTCAGGGTCGCCTATCAGTACATGCCAGTCTAGAGGAATCTGTACTTTCCACTGGCCTATGTTTAATACCGCAGAAGGGCTATTAAAACTCTCTAAGAAGATCAGTGGGATGAAAAAATAGTCAGGATCGCTAGGATCGCTATTGTCCAAAATACAGAATCGTAGATCATCTACTTCATCTGGTAAATTGTTTATAGGGTAGACAATGTTGTCTAAAGTTAATATTCTCATAGTGTTATTATAGCATACTCTTTGTCAAAGACCAAGGATATTTTGCATCATTATAAAAAGTTTTTCGCTTAGTCAAGTGTCGTTTGGCAAATTTACAATTAGACGTTATGTCCCAAATCTGAACATGGTCTTTATCTTTTGCTTTACGAATTCCACGACCAATAGACTGAATGACGCGAACAAAAGACTTGCCAGGCTCAATAAGCACAAGATTGAAAATCCTAGGAATATTGATACCCACAGCAGCCACGCCATAGGTAGCCACAATAATCTTTCCATCTGCTTCGCTAATTTCGTCATAGTGATCTTTCCTGTCAGAGCTCTTCATGCCGCCGTTGACAAATACTGCTTTGTCTCCCAAACGGCTACAGATCTCTTCCCCTGCGCTGATACGATCGACTAAGACCAGTGTATTGCCATCTTCTGAGATCTGTTCTACTAGGCTGCTAATATAATCAATTCGGGAGGGATTTGTCAGTAAGTACTTGAGCTCTTCTTGATAATTTCCAAACTCTTTTTGGTCTTGCAGTTGGATGATGTTTACATGACAACTACTAAGCACTCCCATTTCTTGTAGATCGGCGGCCGCGATCTTTCCTATTACAGGACCAATGCTGACAATAAGGCTCATCTTCTCAAAGTCTTCTTTGGGAATAGTTCCTGTCAAACCCCACCGAATTGGCACTTGCGAGAATACCGTTGACATCTGCTGTTTGATGATATCTGCTTTGGCCATGTGTGCTTCGTCAACCATTACACAGACGACACCTTCCATAAAGTCAGAGATGTCGTGCTCTAGTTCTACATCGCGACTCTTCTTCTGTAACACATTAAGGCTTTGCCACGTACAGATAGTGTGCGTTTTGTTTAGGTCTTTTCTATCGCCGAAGTATACACCCACATCTAGACCCAGCAGTTTAAAGTCACGTTCAGTCTGCACTACTAGATCTTTGTTAGGCACTAGAATGATACTGCGGCCATATGGTTCTATCTTATGAGCCAGTACTGCTGTCATGATAGTTTTACCACTGCCAGTGCTGATTTCTTGTATGCACTGAGGTTCTGCTAGATATCTGTTAATAGCATCTACCTGATAGTCACGTAGCATGATAGGTTCACCCGCATCGGGGTGTCCCTTGGGCCATTTAAATTCTGCGTAACTGTCTTCAGTGACCTGTGCGAACTGAAAGTCATGCGGCTGTCTCAGATCTTCGATATCCTCAATATGGATACCGTCCTGTTCCATCTCAATTAAGATTTCTTCTAGGAGCCTGAGATAAGTTACCCCTCCCAGACTAAAGAAGTTAATGCACCCGTCCCAACGTCCCAGGCGCACTGCTGGCAAGTATCTAGCATACGGCACTTGATACTTGTACTTGTTCATGTATTTTTTGCGAGCAAAAAGATCAAGTCCTTCGAACTTGACATTCACTTCGTCTTTGATTATAAGTCGCACCATGGGTTCGTATTTAACCTAATTTATATCACTATTATACATAAAAAAAAGCAGGGCTACAAGAGCCCTGCCAAAGAAATCCACCCGGAGCGATTTATTAGGCGGACTTCATACAAGTGATTCGTGCAACATCTTTCCACGAACCCTTGTCCATTGCAAATAAGTCTGCCAATTTCAATGCCATACGCAGACTCACTTCGCGCAACTTGGTGCTATTGTCAAACATGAACTCCAAGAGCTCTTGAACTTCTGCTTCGTCCAAATTCTGACGAGCAAAGAATTCAGTGCTGTTAGCAATCTGTTTGATACGCAGAATACGCTCACGCATACTATCCATAGTCAAATCCAGATAGTGACAACGGCTCTGCAGGGCCTCCAAATGGTCTTGCAGTTTCTTACTCTTGACATGATCAAACTTCAAGTTAGTGATGAAGATGATCGAACCTTTGAAATCAAAACTGTTAGGCACTCCCTCTTTGCGAAGAAGAGCACTATCAGCGTTCCAGTGGATACGACGACGATTACCGGAGTCCAAAGCAGCCTTAAGGATGTTCAGGCTCAGATCATCAAACAGTACTGTGTCACAGTCGTCAAACACCAAAACATTACGCTCATCGCTGAACTCGAACAGTTTCACGTAAAGACCGATCGGGGTCATTGCGCCTTTGACTACTTCATATTTAGGCTTACGCGATGCGATAGCGTTGAATAAGTTGTCTTTGTCAAGAGTGCTTTCAACACCGTAACTCTTACCAACTCCTGGAGGGCCAGTAACGATCATAGCACGAACATTACCTTCTTTGGCCGCAAGCGTCATCTTATTAAGGATGTCAAATCGCTTGCCGATACGTTCCATAATCTCTTCGTCGGTTTCTGTGCTGACAGTTTCATTTTTAACTGCCGCTTTGGCCACCGATGCATCGGTGTCATTGACAAACTCATAGTCTGAAGGGTTGTCGCAGAGGATGCGAAGTTGACGATCGGGGTAGCCAGGGACTGAACTGCCATCAACTGTAACATAGCCACCTTTGGCACCTACTGTGAATTGTTTCACCATAGGAAACACGACGTCGGTAACGGGCTTCTTGCCATATGTACCATTAAGAATACGGATAAAGTTCATTGATCGCTCCAATAAAATTTAATGTTAGTAAAAGTGTTTTTTCTTATTATGTGTATATTATAGCATCTAGATCTGGGCTTGTCAACCTATTTTTTGTTGTTTTTTTGCCACAGATTTACATGCTCCAGTAGGATTCAGAACTGGGTGAGCAGTAGTGCGGGGTGTTTACTCGCTCTTGAAATTCTTCGCCATTCATGAGATTGGTCTTGGTCACATGCTTTTCAATTAAGTCGTGAAACAGAGACTTGTCAGCGATACTCCACTCTCGATCGTTAACTTCTCCCTTTTTGCTCAAGCGAGTAAAAGCGGCTTTGGCGGCACCGAAGGTTGCATAGGACTCTACTCGTTTCCACGGGTTGTGACGAACATAAGTGTAGATCACTGTGGACTGCTTATTGTAGATTACATATGACATTGTTCGCTCCGTTTTTTTACTGTATGTGTATATTATAGCACCTAGGATCCAATCTGTCAACCAAAATCTGCTATTTTTTACGGTTTTGTAAGTCATTGATTTTATTGGATATTTATTTTGTGGTATTTTTGCTACAATTTTTCCAAAGATAAGTACAAAGATGTCCGAACTACCTACAAAACGCCTATTCGTAGTTAATAACAGCGAAGCCACAGAAACATTGATCATAGCCCTGCAACGACATGGTGCTAAGTACGGGCTAGAGTATGCTAATCAAAATCTCTACGAACACGTGGCCGGAGAGAATCCAGTACCTAGGCAGTTTGATCGTGTGTTAACTAACTCTGCGATTAAAGAATTCTTAGCATCTGATGCTGTTGTCACTTATGGTACCTGGGGTAGTTCTCATCCTAATAGGCAAGCCAATCAAATTGATCAACAAAGGCAAGCGGCAGTAGATAATCTTAATCGAATATTTGTTGCACTAGCCAAAGAGTATTCTAAGCCTATTATTGTTTTTGAGACTGCAACACTAAGCAGGGTGAGATACAATTATTTAGGTGACGAATTTAAATCTACAGCCAAAGGACTGTATCCTCGATATATTCGTATATCGAGAGATCACTGGACATGGAACAACGGGCGATGGCTATCGCCCTCGAATAGAACAGAAAACAGAATCAAGTATTTTAGAAAAGTGTTCAAAAGCGAATACGATATTGAGTTGCCTATCTTCGAACATCAATGGAAGAACAACCCCGACGGGTGCATACTAGTGTGTGCAGGTCTAGAACATGATCCCACTAGTAGCATGCCTGTACTACTCTGGATAGAAGAAACAGTAAAGACCCTGCTTCAGCATACTAAACGATCTATACGTATTCGATTACACCCGCTGAGCGTTTTAGATGTTAGCCATCTATTAAACCAACAAGTTAGTTTAGATAAAAGTACTGTACGATTAAAGAATGCTGTCAGCGATGTTTACTGTGCAGTATTAGATGCTAGTACTAGCATATTTGAACTAATTGAATTAGGTATACCCGTAGTCACAGGAGAAAACAGTTTTGGTAAAGAACTAGGTAACACTGATATCAGTAAAGTAGAATCATTACACTATGCAGACACTGGTGCTGTTGCAGCCTGGTATCTACAAATGGCCTGGACAGAATTTCATCAGACTGAGATAGAAACTGGTAAAGTATTGCCGTATATAAGAGAACTAATCGAATGACTAAGATATTACCCTTTCATCTAGGCGGTCACAAAGGCCGAACACATGTTGACGAAGGTATACTATACTGGGCAAGAACCCATGCTGGTTACAACATGTTAGACATAGGTTGTGGGCCCGGTGGCATGGTACTAACTGCTAAGAGCATGGGGTTTGATGTGTTAGGAGTCGACGGCGACTTTACTCTGCAGAGAACTGAACCAGAGTTGTTTATGCTACACGACTATTCGCAAGGCCCGCTAAAGATGGAAAAGAGATATGACTTTGGTTGGTGTTGTGAATTCATCGAACACGTAGATCAACAGTACGAACCAAACTATATTGAAACATTCAAAGCCTGTGACATACTGTTAATGACTTATGCACCGCCTGGTACACCCGGGCATCATCATGTCAACTGTCAAACAGAAGAATATTGGATTGATAGACTAACCCGTGACGGCTTTGTCTATGATGCAGACCTTACTAGAACTACTCGTATGATCAGTACAATGTCTCGAGACTTTTATCGCAAGCACGGGCTAGCCTTTAGATTTTTTCCCCAGGGTTAAATCCCCGGAATGTTTTGAATCTAGGAAAACGTAGACTGAACGACCCGTCTTGATTTTGTGTAACGGCATCGGCTCGGACTTCAACGATCTGACCAATGACCTTAGATCGTCCTGCCCATATCCCATCGCGATCACTATCGCTAAAGCCACTACCAACATTGACAGTGATTTTCTTCCCATCATCTTCTCCCTCACAGACTAATGCACCTAGACGACCTTCGTTACGGCCTGTGCCTTCTTCAATATCTTTGACTTCTAGGCTTACTTCAATAAAAGGTTTTGCTTTGAGCCAACTATGTGTGCGTTTGCACTCGTAGGGCGCATCGATATCCTTGATCATTACACCTTCATAACCGCCACCGCATGCGGCCTTGTTAAGTTCAACAAATCGCTGTTGACCTGCAGGTGTGTCAAGATCGACTGTTTCCCAGTCAAGTGTGCATACGTGCTTGAGAATATCCTGATGTTGCTCTACCCAAGACTTAACAGACTCACTGCGTTGATGCTGTGGCGTAGGGCACTTCTTATTTCTAAAGAATCCCATTGGCAACATATCAAATAGATGTAGAACAGCGTCATTGGCCGCAACATTTTCCTTGCGGTGTACCTGTTTCATAAGATCTTGGAAACTAGCACTCATTACTTCTCCATCTAGGACCATGGGTCCGTCAAAAGGAAAGTCCTTGACTACTGCTTCAATCTCAGCAATGATATGCCCGAAGTTATGAAACTGTTTTCCATTACGACTAAACATCTCAACACGGCCTGTAGGTTTGATCGTAGTAATCACACGCACACCATCAAGTTTAACTTCAATCTGTTTCTTGCCGGCCATCTTGCCTTCGTGATTGGCACTGTCGTGTGCAAGTTGGCATTCAAACACTGGCACAGCATAGTCAGGTTTCTTCTGCTCCTTGGCTACTTTGTTCACAGTCTTTTCACTGACACCGCAACGCAGATCTTTGATAAGAATACGACGGTACCAATCATTCCACTGTTCCTGTGTAGCCACATCCATGCAGAGTTTGATAGCATCACGTGCGGCGTGACCTGTTAATACACGAGCATTGAGATCGTGTGCTAGGTCTAGAAAAATATCCCAGGTAAGACCTTGCCCGCCTGCTTGTGTTTTTTCTGGAACTTGCTTGACACCGAATGTATAAAGTGTGTCTAAGGCCATGCGAACACCTTCGAAGAATTCAGGCAGATCCTCTTGCATGGCTTCTGCTAGTATGGCTTCTTTGGCTAAGCGACTGTTATCCGATTCGAGTCTACGAATAATAGCATCAGGTTGGGTACGCATGTATCAGTCCAAATTATTAACGATGCTAGTATTATAGCACCAAAATTTGGACTTGTCAACCGCGGGCTTTTTCAATGTAAGGCTTGAGTCTGCGCCATGGAATGCCCATTTTGATTTCTTCTAGCGTCCATTCTGTATGTGCTAGCCAATTAACCCAATCAGTTCGACTCATACGCAATGGTGTTTCTATCAAACTATAGTCGTCGGTGCCCACAGGATAAGCAAGATTTTGTTTGCTACAAAACACAGGAACTCCTTTAATGGCTGCCTCAATAGCAGGATTGCTACTATGGTTAACTACTGCCCAAGAGTTCGTTAAACTCTCATCAAAATCAAAATCATCGTAGGTACCGTCAAGTTTCTTTGGCTTATAGAAACTACAGCCAGGAGGTAAATCTGCGGCATTCATTACTGTAGTATATCTAGGATGATGTCTAATAACTACAGGGCGGTCAGTATGCTTTTTAATTTCGCGGCATGTTTCTAAGATCCAATCGTTCATCTTAGGCATACCTTTCCACTGATCACTAAGTTCGTGCTGTGTGCATAACATGATATAATCACCAGTGGTTTTCCATTCTCTGAGATCAATCATCGACTTCCAACGATCTGGAGCAAGATCGCTGTCATTGCCCCAGATAGCACTTCTGTTAACTCCGTTAATTCCAACTTTCCAGGTCTTCATGCGTTTGATAGCACCTACTTCAAGCACTATGACAGGTATGCCACGACTTCTATACCAATCCCATATGGCTTTGCGTTCTGGACGTTGCCAAAGCACACTCCAGATAACGGCAGCATCAGCAGTTTCGTCCATGTCTCTGACATCACCGACTGTTACTCGCTGACCATCAGCCCGGAGGCTATCTAAAAAAGTATCCATAACTGGAATACCATTGTTTTTTGCAGATGTAACTGGATAAGCGGCTATTTTCATATATGTTCCTCGATGTAATATTTATGCCATTAACAGATCAGTTAAATAACAAAAACGGAGTTGCAATGAATATAGTATATCCACTAGCACATGATAGTTGGGACATACACGAGCGTCGTGCTTTAGAACGTGTTATGGCCAGCGGTCGTTATACCATGGGGCAAGAAGTTGCTAAATTTGAAGAAGAATTCGCAACATGGGCAGGAGCCAAATATGCCATAATGGTTAACTCGGGTAGTAGTGCAAATCTAATGATGCTGTCTGCACTACGCTACGACACAAGATTCGATCTTAGCCCAGACGACGAAGTTATTGTTCCGGCAGTCAGTTGGTCAACAACTTACTTTCCAGTAGATCAAAATAGATTTAAGTTAGTGTTTGTTGATGTTGACATTAACACTCTAAACATCGATGTAGATCGTGTTATAGAAGCCATCACTGATAAAACTAAGATCGTGTTTGCTGTTAACTTATTAGGTAACCCTGCTGATCTCAAAAGATTGAAATCAATCTGTGATGAAAAGAATATCATATTACTAGAAGATAACTGTGAAAGCCTAGGCGCAGACATCGAAGGTAAGAAGTGCGGTACCTGGGGTCTAATGGGATCATTTAGTTTCTTCTTTAGTCATCACATGCAGACCATGGAAGGCGGTATGGTTGTCACTGACGATCTTAAACTATATCAAATGATCCGCAGTCTAAGGGCGCATGGTTGGCTCAGAGACTTGCCTGCAGAGAACTTAGTATGTAATAAACTAGGAGATCCATTCCAGGATAGTTTTCGGTTCGCTCTACCAGGTTACTGTGTGAGACCATTAGAGATGAGCGGTGCTGTAGGTCGCGAACAACTCAAAGATCAAAAGATCGGTCAACAGTTGATACAACGATCTAAGAACGCAGAAGTGTTTAAACAGTTTGCTAGCCAAAATAGAAACATCTTAATACAGCAGACTAACGGCAACAGCAGTTGGTTTGGCTTCAGCATCATCCTTAAAGGAAAACTTGAAAATCGCAGGGCTGAAGTCATCAGTAAATTTGGTCAGGCAGGAATCGAATCTAGACCCATTGTTGCAGGCAACTTCTTAAACAATCCTGTTTGCAAACTTTTAAATCATAGAGTCAGCGGTTCACTGGCCAATGCAGAAACAATACACAACAACGGATTCTTCCTAGGCAATGATGGAAGAGATCTTAAAGAAAATATAGAACTAGTATTCAATACTATTAAGGAAATACAATGACACAGAAATCAGCCTTGATCACCGGGTTTCCAGGACAGGATGCCTGTTACCTAGCAGACCTGTTGTTAGACAAAGGGTATAAAGTATATGGTGTAGTTAAAAGATACAGTTGCCCGAACTGGAGCAATCTAGAATATCTCAGTTTATTTGACAAAGGTCTAGAGTTAATCACTGCGGATGTCACTGACATTGGCAGTTTATTCGACGCTGTGGATATCGCACAACCAGATGAGTTTTACAATTTGGCTGCTCAAAGTTACGTTGGCGGCTCCTGGAGATTAAGTCATACTACTACCACGGTAGACGCACAAGGTCCGTTAAATTGTCTAGAAGTTATTAAACGAGTAAATCCCAAGATTAGATTCTATCAAGCGGCTACCAGTGAAATGTTTGGCAATGCACACACCAACGGTGTACAGACAGAAGACACCCCGTTCATGCCTCGTAGTCCATATG
>JACCDP010313956.1_pt1 | contig 69362 bp, 59 predicted proteins | sample 7445841 | NCBI WGS metagenome assembly JACCDP01 (sample SAMN15323441, study PRJNA562643) | freshwater metagenome | isolation source: river surface water | place: USA:Blue River Watershed | collected 2017-08-17 | reverse complement strand
CTGGACAAAGCCTGATGGCCATTGGCCAGCAGGATCCGGTATTGGGTGAGCCTGTCATGCGAGACTTATCGCGCCAGGTGCGCAACCTGCCCGAACCACGCCTTTTGCCTCAAGCGGGACACTTTGTTCAAGAGCATGGTCAGGAGATCGCTCGCTGGGCCTTGGCAGCGTGGGCATGAGGCAACAAGCATGGCCAATGAGTCAACGGCTGGTTGCGTCATACTCTTAACCATCGTTTTGCAGACAGTTCAAGGCACCACATTTTCATGAGTTCCATTTATGTGTATTCACCGTCGGGGGCTGTTCGAGATCGTGTGGCCTTCAAACGGGGGCTGCAACGCTTGAAAGCCCTGGGCCACACCGTGGTGGTCGACGAAGGCGCCCTGCGCAGCCATCAACGCTTTGCGGGGAGCGACGCCGAACGTGTTCAAGCCATCGAGCGGGCGTGTGCGAGCCAGGCGGATGTGGCGCTGATCTCCCGTGGTGGGTACGGATTGACACGCATCCTGCCCGCACTGAACTACCCACAGATCGCCAAGGCCATTGACCGAGGCACTCGCTTCATGGGGATGAGTGACTTCACCGCATTCCAATCGGCTGTCCTGGCCAAGACGGGCGCACACACCTGGGCCGGTCCCGCTCTGGGTGAAGACCTGGGTGCAGAAGTGCTGGACGACATCATGCTGGCCTGTTTTGACGACGTGTTGCAAGGGCAGGGGGAGGGTGTGGGTTGGCGGCTTTCCAGCGCCACCCAGAAGTTTTATAGCCAGCGCAAGGCCGGTACCTGGGCTCGAGATGGCGTCCTGTGGGGGGGCAATCTGGCGGTGCTGGTCTCGTTGCTCGGAACGCCCTATTTTCCCCAAATTGACCGTGGCGTGCTGTTTTTGGAAGACATCGCAGAACACCCGTACCGCATTGAACGCATGCTCACGCAACTGTTGCATGCGGGGGTGCTGGCCCGTCAACAGGCTATTGTGCTGGGCCAATTCACCCAGTTTCAGCTCACCGCCCACGACAAGGGCTTCAAACTCGCCAGCGTCGTGGAGTGGTTGCGGTCGAACCTCAAGGTACCCGTGCTGACCGATCTTCCGTTTGGTCATGTGCCGACCAAGGTCTGCTTGCCTGTGGGTGCCCCAGTGAGCGTGCTGGTTGAAGAACGGGATGCTTTGATACTGTGGCCCCATGGGCATTGAGCGGTTTCGACGCCAGCCTATCATCGTCTCAATTCAATACGATGTTTATTATGTTTAATTTAATAGGTAGGCCAAAGGTGGTGAATCGGGGACGACCCGGCACCAGCCGTTGAAAAAGACGGCGAAGTTAATTACTTGGGGGCTGCAATAGGCTGCTTGGACCGAGCCTGTGCCGCAGCGATAAACGCCTGGACATACGCCACCGCTTCTTTATGAGGCCCGTTGAGGGCAAAGTCCAGCGCTGTCAATCCTTGCTGATTCTTGATCAGCGGGTCAGCACCTTCTTCAAGCAGCAGCTTGGTTGCTTCAGGCGTGCCGTAATACGCCGCCATCATCAAGGGTGTGGTGCCATTGGGCGATTCAGCGTCGATGTAGGCATGGTGCTCCAGCAACATCCGAATGATCCCAACATGACCCTTGGTGGCAGCGTAGTGCAAGGGTGTCCATCCAGGCCTGTTGATGTCGGCACCCCGTTGGATCAGTCGTTTGACCAGCGACTCTTGCTGCTGGAGCGCCGCGAGCATCAACGGCGTCTCATCGCTGGTATTGGGACGATTGACTTGCAATTGCGGGCTGTTGACCAGTACCTGGCTGACCTTGGTCGAGCCCTTTTGAATGGCCAGAATCAGGGGCGTTTGCAGGTCTGGCGTCGGTGTATTGGGATCGAATCCTCGCTGTAATAACTGCTGCACGACAGCGGGATTGTCCAACTCAATGGCTTTGAAAAAGTCTTCATACGAGCCACTTAAAGTAACATTAAATCCAAACAAAACATATAGATATACAAGATATTTAATCTTATTTGAGAAATTACTTGAAGTATAGAAATTGATCATGTCAAGCCACCATGGCGCTGAATAAACGCAGGCAATTCTGCGTGGTCGACTCGGCCAGTTGTTGTACTGTGAGCCCTCGAATCTGCGCAATGGCCCGACCCACGTCGGCCACATAGGCAGGCTGATTGGTTTTACCGCGGTAGGGCACGGGCGCCAAATAGGGGCTGTCCGTTTCAATCAACAGCCTGTCCAGGGGAAGCCAGGCGGCCACTTCGCGAATGGACTGTGCACTTTTGAAGGTCACGATACCCGACAGGGAGATGTAAAAACCCAGATCCAGGGCGCGCTTGGCCACATCCAGGGTTTCGGTAAAGCAGTGGAACACCCCACCGGCGGCTCCCGCAGAGCCATCCTCGCCCTCTTCCCGCAAGATCGCCAGCGTGTCTTCCGCCGCCTCCCGGGTGTGAATCACCAGGGGCAGTTGGCAGGCACGCGCTGCACGAATGTGGGTGCGAAAGCGTTCTCGTTGCCATTCCATGTCCGCCACGGACCGTCCATTCAAGCGGTAGTAGTCCAGTCCTGTTTCGCCTATCCCCACGACGCGGGGTCGGGAGGCCAGTTGCTTCAATTCTTCTACGGTGGGGCTACGCGCGCCCTCCTCGTCCGGATGAACCCCCACGGTGCACCAGAAATTGTCGTGCGCGGTGGCGAGTTGATGCACTTCATCAAAACTCTCCAACGTGGTGCTGATCACCAACGCCTTGTCCACGCCCGCCTGCGACATGGCGGTGCGAAGAGCCGCCACATCGTCCTTCAGGGGGGGGTAATTGAGGTGGCAATGGGAGTCAATGAACATAACAGCAAGTGAAAAACACGCTAAAAACAAGGACGGATCATGTCCTGACGCTCACAGAGCACGGGTGGAGAGCGCCTGTCGTGCCTGACTGACCAAGGCCTCCAGCATCAGTCCCGCCTGGTAGGGGTGATCGGCCGTGCGAGCGCTTCGCTGCAAGGCTTGGGCCCAGTGGGACAGGGACTGCAAAGACGTGCCGGATACCAGGGCCTGGGGGGCAAAGAACCGAGGCGCTCCCCCCACCTGTGCCGCGAGTTGATCATGGCAGACCTTCTGCAGCACGTCGATCAATTCGGCGCCACCCAAGTCCTGCAAGGGCTCAACCTGTCCGGCACGCAAGGCTTTGGGGATGGCCGCCCAACGCGCGTCGGTCCAGCCACGCTCGGCCATCGACCTGGCGTCATCGGGTCGGCCGCCCGCTGCCTTCAGCAAGACAGACGCCAAGGCCTCAGGCAAGCCCTGAGCGGTGAGCCAAGACACGCCCTCCTCCTGCGATGGCCCCACCATGGCATGCGACACGCATCGGCTGCGCAGGGTGGGCAGCAACTGGTGCTGGGCCTCCGTGGCCAGAATAAACCGGGTGTCACCCGAGGGCTCTTCCAGGGTTTTGAGCAAGGTGTTGGCGGTCACCCCGTTCATCCGTTCAGCCGGGTAAATCAACACCACTTTGCCTCGATCTCCCGAAGCCGTGCGCTGCGTGAAGGTGATCAAGTCACGGGCGGCGTCCACGCGGATCTCTCGACTCGGCTTGCGCTTCTTGTCGTCAATTTCCTTGTGGGCCGATTCGTCCAGGGGCCAGTCCAGCGCCAGCATCACAGTTTCGGGCATGAGCACACGAAGATCCGGGTGGGTACGTACCGCGATGCCATGGCAACTCGAGCACATGCCACAGCCTCGCTGACCTGCACCGGTGGTGACGGGCTGATGGCATAACCAGGCCTGGGCAAGCGCCAAGGCCAAAGGGTATTGCCCCAGCCCGCTCGGGCCTTGCAGCAACAAGGCATGGCCACTGTGCTCCACGAGACGCGCCAGTTGTCGCTCCAGCCAGGGGGCCAAGACAGGGGGCGTTGATGCGTCACTCATGTCAACACACCCCGAGCGCGTAGCGCGGACTCTACCGACGCCCACACCAATTCGCGCGTTTGGTCCGCCTGGATCGGGATAAAACGTTGGGGCGCGGCATCACAGCGCAACTGATAGCCTCTGTGCACTTGCTGAAAAAAAGTCAATGGCTGTGATTCAAAGCGATCAGGGACGCGCGCCTGGCTGAGTCGTTCCGCGGCAATGCGGGGATCCAGAACAAACCAAAGCGTGAGATCGGGTTCGCGCAGGCCTTGAGGACTCTGTTGCACCCACTGTTCCAGCTGCGACAGCACCGCTCGATCAAAGCCCCGTCCACCTCCTTGGTAGGCAAACGTGGCATCGGTAAAACGGTCGCAGAGAACCACATCGCCACGGGCTAGCGCAGGTTCAATCACCTGTTGCAAGTGATCGCGGCGGGCAGCAAAGACCAACAAGGCTTCCGTCAAGGGATCCATGGGCTCGTTAAGTACCAGGGTTCTGAGCGTTTCCGCCAGGGGCGTACCGCCCGGCTCTCGAGTCAGGGTGACACGTCGTCCCTGCTGCGCGAACAGGCGCGCCAGACCGTCGATGTGGGTGGATTTGCCAGCCCCATCGATACCCTCAACACTCACAAACAGACCACGAGGAATTTCGCTCATGACGCTATTGTGCCTGCCGGCGCAAACGCTGATACCGATCAACAGCCCGGTTGTGTTGTTCCAGGCTGTCACTGAATTCACTGCTGCCATCGCCTCGAGCCACAAAATACAAGGCCTGGCTGCGCGCAGGTTGCACGGCGGCCAAGAGGGATCCCTTGCCGGGCATGGCAATCGGGGTGGGCGGCAGACCGTTTCGGGTGTAGGTGTTCCAAGGGTGATCGGCACGCAAATCGCGACGCCTCAGGTTGCCATCAAAGCTGGTGCCCATGCCATAGATCACCGTGGGGTCGGTCTGCAAGGGCATGCCCAATCGCAGACGGTTGTGAAACACGCTGGAAATCATGGCCCGGTCACTGGCTCGTCCGGTTTCCTTCTCTATCAGGCTGGACAGAATGCGAACTTGCTCGATCTGGGTGATGGACAGATCGCTGGCGCGCTGTGTCCAGACGTCCTTGAGTTGTTTTTCCATGGCCCGCTGCGCCCGTTCCAGCACTTTGAAATCAGAACTCCCTTTGGCGTAGGTGTAGGTGTCCGGGTAGAAACGGCCTTCGAGGGCGTCTGGGGTCAAACCCAGACGACGCGCGAGTTCAGCGTCAGACAGATCGCGCGAGTCATGACGTAAAAACTCGGCCTTGTCCAGGGCGGCGCGCCATTGGCGCCAGGTCCAGCCTTCGATCAAGGTCACGGCTTGCAGCGATTCTTCGCCGCGTGCCAGTTTTTGCAACAACTGCCAGGCACTCACACCCGGCGTGATTTCGTAGTTGCCGGCCTTGATCTGGCGCGCCTGGCCACTCAGTCGGAACAACCAGTACAGCAGCGAGGGAGATACCTCGACCCCTTCCGTCTTGACTTGTTCGGCGATCTGGCGCACCGAGGTACCCGGCTCGATGGCAAGTTCCACCACGGAAGTTCGCAAGGGAAGATCGCGGCTTGTCCACCAGCCGGCCCAGGCAACCAGCAGAACCAGACCGGTCAGCAGCCCGACCACCCCCCGAATCAACCACACTCGCACAACCCTGATCCCGTCTGCAATTTGGAAGGGACATGATAATCGAGCCATGACCCACCCTACCCTGGAATCCCTGCAGCTGCCCATCGACTTCGTCGGTGGCGCGTGCGACCTCCCTCACTTGAGCGTCTTGCAGGCCGAAGGCACTGACGCCGTCTCGTTTCTGCATAACCAGTTGACCCACGACTTCGCCCTGCTACAGCCTGAGCAGGCCCGTCTGTGTGGCTATTGCAGCGCCAAGGGGCGGATGTTGGCAAGCTTTGTCGGCTTCAAGCGCAGCCCGGAGCAAATCCTGCTGATTTGTTCGTCCGATCTGGCGGCAGCCACCCTCAAGCGGTTGACGATGTTTGTGCTGCGTGCCAAGGTCCGATTGACGGATGTGACCGCGCAATTCACCCTCAAAGGTTGGGTGGGGCCGGCCCTGATGCAGGCGATCCACAACCCAGCTCAGACCGCGTGGCAGCATCGTTCATATGAGGGCGGCGACCTCATCACCCTGTACCCGGCTTTGGGGCAACCTCGCGCCCTGTGGCTGGGGACACCGGCTCACCCCGGGCTTGCTGCCCTGCCCTCTCTGCCGTTGAGTGACTGGCTGGGGCTGGAGGTGCTCAGTGGCATTGCCCAGGTGCAGGCAGCCACTGCCGACGCGTTTGTGCCGCAGATGCTCAACTACGAATCGGTGGACGGCGTGAGTTTCAAGAAGGGGTGCTATCCAGGGCAGGAAGTCGTGGCACGCAGCCAGTTCCGTGGCGCCATCAAGCGTCGAGCGCATCTGTTCATGAGCCATGAACCGTTGGTTGCTGGCAGCGAATTGTTTCTCTCACATGACACCTCTCAACCTGCTGGCATCGTGGCGCAGTCGGCACCCTGGTCGGGCCGCACGGTGCTGATTGCGTCGGTTCAGACGTCAGCCTTGGACGCGACGGAATCTGTGCTGCAAGACAGCCAAGGGCATCGTGTGAGCCCGATTCCCCTGCCTTACGAATTGCGTCATGACCTCTGACCTGACGGGGGCCATGCAGCAAGTGCTGCAACGCATTGCCAAAGCCGGTCGACCTCCTCTGCACACTTTGCCGCCCGATCAGGCCCGCGAGCTCTATGCCGCTGGCGCTGAAGTGCTCGAGCCCCCCGCGCCTGCGGTTCAGCAGGTGCAGACCCTGAGCATCCCTGCTCGCGATGGGTTTGCGTTGCCGGTACGCTGCTGGACGCCGTTGAGCGACGAACTAAGTGGCGTGGTGCGCGGCGCGCCTGCCGTGTTGTACCTGCATGGAGGCGGTTTCACCGTGGGCAGCCCCACCACCCATGGACAGTTGTGCCAGCGCCTGGCGGCGTGGTCGGGTTGTCGTGTCTACGCCCTGGACTATCGCCTGGCACCCGACCACCCCTTTCCCACAGCCCATCTAGATGCCTGGGACGCCCTGCAGTGGCTGAACGCAAACAGCCACACCCTGGGTCTTGACGCCCACCGACTGGCCGTGGCGGGCGACAGCGCCGGCGGCACGCTCACCGCTGCCATGGCCTTGATGGCCCGAGACGCTGGACTGCCTCTGGCCCTGCAGCTGATGTTCTATCCGGGTTGCGTCCCCAAGCAGAACCTGCCGTCGCACAGCCGCTATGCACACGGTTATTTGTTGGAAACTGAAGCCATCGAGTATTTTTATGGGCACTACCTACAAAGCCCCACAGACCGACTCGACTGGCGCTTTTCGCCAACCCTCGCACCGGACCACGACGGACTGGCTCCCGCCTGGTTCGGGCTGGCCGAGTGCGACCCCTTGTTTGACGAGGGCATGGTGTATGCCGATCAACTGCGGCAAAACCGCGTGCCAGTGGACCTGAACATTTACCGGGGTGTGGTGCATGGGTTCATCCAGATGGGGCGCGTCATTCCTGAAGCCTTGCAAGCGGTGCAGGACGCTGCAACTGCCTTGCGAACAGCCCTCAACGTCACGCACTGAGGTGTATTCGCTTGACTGCAGAATATCCTTGTCACCAACCTCACGGCATGCTGCGTGTCGGGTCATGGGCTGCCTTGCAGCCCGCCGCAGGCGCCGTGCGCACGGCCGTGTTTGTGCATGAGCAAGGCATTCCCGCCGATTTGGAATGGGACGACGAGGATGAGGTCAGTGTGCACGTGGTCTTGTTCACCCCGCATGAGATACCGGTGGCCACAGCACGCCTGCTGCCTTCCCAGGACGGCATCAGCCTGATTGGCCGCGTGGCTGTGCTGAAAGCCCAGCGTGGACAGCAGGCCGGCATCGCCGTGATGCAAGCCCTGCTCCAAGAGGCCAGGGGTCGAGGCGACCGCTGCGTCAAACTTCATGCTCAACAATCAGCGCACGGTTTTTACACAAAGTTGGGGTTTGTGGTGGAGGGTGAGCCGTTTGAGGAAGTGGGCATCCCGCATGTCACCATGGCGTTGAGTCTGTGAGTGGAATGACTTCATCGGCACTGGCGAGGTGACGCTGTTGCCCTGTTTTTCAGGGCAGCGGTTCCACCTGCAGACTGTCGGGCTTGGCCAGCCAGGCTGCAAATTCATCGGCCAGTTGTTGAGCCGCCGACGTTGCTGCCTTCCAGACCCTCACCCGCTCGTTGAAATCTTGTGCGTAGCGCACGAAGTCCGTGCGATCAGGCAACTTAGCGTTGGGCAGACGGGCGATCCACTCGGGCGAAGGCGCCAGCAGCAACACACGATCCAGAAACGGGCTAACCCCATGCCGCCAGCGCAAGGCCTTGTCCAACCAACCTGGCACCACATTCGGCTGGAAATGCGGGTACAGCACCAGTCCTTGAACATCCCGCGTATCCAGATGCAGGTGGTAATCGGAAATGCCGCCATCCCAGTAGGCACCCGTGGGGGCGCCAGGAATGTCGTGTACCGCAGTCATGACAAACGGAATCGAGCAACTGGCCTGCACCGCGGCCATGAAATTCTCGTCAGTCAGCATGAGTTGACGGCTGGGGTAGTCGTCAGTCCTGAAGGGCAGACGCCCAGGCTCACCGTGGACCGCACGCGAAAACACCACCCGCTCCAACCACGCCCCCATGGCACGGCGCTGCACCAGGTTGGTGAGAAAGGCACCGCCATACCCCAGCGGTGTGCGCCAGCGACCTTCGCGGTGCAAGATGCCGCGTCCCCGTGTCGTCATGACATGCAAACGATACCGCGGATGGGACAACATCTCGTTGAGACGCCCACCGTAGTGCGAGGTCAGCCCGTGTGCAAACGCCTGACTGATCTGCTGGGCCGTGGGTCGGGACTGACCGGGTAAGGGTTGGTAATCCTGATGGATATAGTCATGCTCCAACCGCACCAGGGAAGGCAGTGGGTCATTGAGGCAGGCAGTGGCCATTCGCCAGGCGCCAATCGAAGCCCCCACCAAATCCACCGTCTGCTCGCTGCCGGCGAGCCACTCCCCGAAGATAAATCGATCCAGCGGCCCCAGGATCAGTCCTTTGGGGCCACCGGCCGCAGCCGTGATCACACGCACATCGTGAGCAGAGAGCCCTTCACGTGACAGGTGGCGACGAGCCCCAGGTCCCGCATACAGTCGAAGGGCCTTCATCGGGTGTCAGCCCTTGTCTTTCAGTCCCTGCAGGCGTGCGAAGGCCGAGGCCATGGCCGACCCAGCCGGGGCTTCGTGGCCTGAACGACCACGCATCCCTGGGGAAGAAGGAGGTTGCGCAAAGCCACCGCCGCCCCCGCGGGCGCGGTGGTCGCGCGGGGCTTGTTCAAATCGGTTGCCTGATCCACGGGCTCGGTCACCGCCGCGTTCCCCACCGCCATCCAACTTCATGGAGAGGCTGATGCGTTGACGCGCCAGGTCCACCTCCAGCACGCGCACCTGGACCACATCGCCAGTTTTGACCACTTCTCGGGCATCGCTGACGAATCGGTTGCTGAGTTGGCTCACATGGATGAGCCCATCCTGGTGCACGCCCAGGTCCACAAAGGCCCCAAAGGCCGCCACGTTGCTGACGGTGCCTTCGAGCACCATGCCTTCTTTCAGGTCCTGGAGGTTTTCCACGCCGTCGTTGAAGCGAGCCACCTTGAAATCGGGACGCGGGTCGCGCCCGGGTTTTTCCAACTCGGTCAGGATGTCGCGCACCGTGATCACACCGACCGAATCGTTGGTGAACAGCTCGGGCTTGAGCGAGCGCAGCATGTCGGCACGTCCCATGAGGTTATGCACCGGCTGGGCGGTATGGGCCAGGATGCGCTCCACCACCGGATAGGTTTCGGGGTGAACCCCGGTCATGTCCAGCGGATTGTCTCCGCCGCGTATGCGCAAAAAACCAGCGCACTGTTCAAAGGTCTTGGCCCCCAGGCCGGGCACCTTCAGCAGTTGTTGGCGGTTGGCAAACGCCCCCTGGCTTTCTCGCCAGCGCACCAGCGAACGCGCTGTCGCACCGCTCAGACCGGAGACACGCGAGAGCAACGGGACGCTGGCGGTGTTCACATCCACGCCCACAGCGTTCACGCAATCCTCCACCACGGCCTCGAGTGTGCGGGCCAGATCGCCCTGGCTGACGTCATGCTGGTACTGCCCGACGCCAATCGACTTGGGGTCGATCTTCACCAACTCGGCCAGAGGATCTTGCAGACGCCGAGCGATACTGGCAGCCCCTCGCAGGCTGACATCCACATCCGGCATCTCCTGGCTGGCGAATTCAGAAGCGCTGTAGACCGAGGCGCCTGCCTCGCTCACCACCACGCGTTGGATGTCAACGTCGGGTTGCAGGGACTTGAGCCGCTGAATCAGGTCGGCTGCCAGTTTGTCGGTCTCCCGGCTGGCCGTGCCATTGCCAATCGCAATCAAATTGACGCCGTGCTGCGCGCACAACCGACCCAGCGCATGCAACGACCCTTCCCAGTCGCGCCGAGGCTCATGCGGAAATACGGTGGAGGTATCGACCAACTTGCCCGTGGCATCCACCACGGCCACTTTCACCCCCGTGCGGATGCCAGGGTCCAGCCCCATGACCACACGCGGGCCTGCGGGTGCCGCCAGCAGCAGATCACGCAAGTTATCGGCAAACACCTTGATGGCCACTTGCTCAGCCGATTCACGCAGGCGACCCAGCAGGTCGCGCTCGATAGACAGGCTCAGCTTGACGCGCCAGGTCCAGGCCACGCATTTGCGCAGCAGGTCATCGCTGGGCCGTCCTTGATGACGCCACCCCAAATGGAGCGCCACACGGCCTTCTGCCAGGCTGGGTTGGCCGGGCTCCGGTTCCTCGGCCTGCACCAGCTTGGCTTCCAGAATGTCCAGGCTTCGGCCGCGGAACACCGCCAGCGCACGGTGCGACGGCACGCGGTGGATGGGCTCTTCGTAGTCGAAGTAATCGCGAAACTTGGCGTTGTCAGGGTGACTTTCATCCTTGCCCGAGGCGAGTCGGCTGCGCAAATAACCGTCTTCCCACAACCATTCGCGCAAGGATTGCACCAGGGCTGGGTCTTCTGCCCAACGCTCGGAAAGCAGGTCGCGAACCCCGTCCAGCACGGCCAACACGCTGGAAAAATCCGTCCCCTCCGGGGTGCCCGCTGGTCTGAGATAGGCCTGCGCCTCACCATGCGGGTCTCGCGAGGGGTCAAGCAGCAACAGATCAGCCAGCGGCTCCAAACCGGCCTCGCGGGCCATCATGCCTTTGGTGCGGCGCTTGGGCTTGAAGGGCAGGTACAGATCTTCCAGTTCCTGTTTGGTGGTGGCGCCCAGCAGCGAGGCCCGCAGAGCGTCCGTCAATTGGCCCTGCTCCTCGACGCTCTTGAGCACCACGTCACGACGGGCGTCGAGTTCTCTCAGGTAAGTGAGGCGCACTTCGAGTTCACGCAATTGAACATCGTCCAGTCCCCCGGTAGCCTCCTTGCGATAACGGGCAATAAAAGGCACGGTGGCGCCACCATCGAGCAAGTCGACGGCTGCCCTCACCTGCTCGACACGCACCTTCAGTTCGGTGCCGAGTTGGTCAAGAATGGAATGCATACATCAATGAAAAATCGGGAGTCGCGCGTGGCTGCGCCAACCTGACAGTCTACGACACCCGAATCAGCGCAACGCCTGACGCAGGCTCTCCCCAATGTCCGGACGCTCGGCAAACGGGTCCGGGGGGTTGCAGCCGCTCACGATGGCTTCCATGCGGTGCTGCACATTGCCCAGGGCCTTGGGATGGCTGTAGATGTAGAACTGGTCGTCCTCGACGGCTGTGAACACCTTGTGCGCGACCTCGGCGGCACTGACTTTGCCACTGCCCACCGCCTTGTCGCTCATGGCCTGACCGATCAATTGGCTTTTGGTCGGTGCCTCGGACGAGTGTTGAGTGGGCCGGTTCCGGTGGCTCTGGCTGATGCCGGTGGGCACGAAATACGGGCACAACACGCTGGCACTGATCTGATCGGTCACCAGGTGCAAGTCCTGGTAGAGCGTTTCGGTCAATGACACCACCGCGTGCTTGCTCACGTTGTAGATGCCCATGTTGGGTGGGGTGAGCAGACCTGCCATGCTGGCCGTGTTGACAATATGGCCCCGGTAGGACGGATCTTGCCGGGCGGCATCCAGCATCATCGGGGTGAACAGGCGAACACCATGAATCACGCCCCACAGATTGACCCCAAGGACCCAGTTCCAATCGTCGAGCGAATTTTCCCAGACCAGTCCACCCGCCGCCACACCGGCGTTGTTGAAGACCAGGTGCGGGGCCCCCATGGTTGCCCACACGTCATGGGCAACTTGCTGCATCTGCGTGGCATCGGAGACGTCGACACAGCGCGCCATGCATTGCGTTGTTTGGGGTGACAACTCGGCCACCGCGCGGTCCAAAGCATCTTGCTGCACGTCCAACAGCACCAGTTGCATGCCCCGAGCTGCAGCAATGCGCGCGCATTCCAGACCAAAGCCGGAACCCGCGCCGGTGAGTACAGCCGTCTTGCCTGCAAATTCGGTGATCATCTCGTCATCCTCTGAATGGGTCAACAGCCCCAGGCCACGTCCAGCCTGGGGTCGGCGCTGCGCGATGTGTCACACCAGTTTGACCAACTGTTTGCCAAAATTGCGGCCCTTGAGCAACCCCAGGAAAGCCTCGGGGGCACTGTCGAGCCCTTGCGCCACGGTCTCACGGGGACGGAACTTGCCGCTGCCCACCAGTTGCCCCAATTCCTGCAGGGCAGCTGGCCAGACCTCCATGTGCTCGCTCACGATGAAGCCTTCCACTTTGAGGCGGTTGACCAGGATGAGCGCCGGGTAGGCCATGGGCAACGGCGCGCCATCGTAGCCGGCAATCATGCCGCACACGGCAATTCGTGCAAATGCATTGGTGCGCAACATGACGGCATCCAGCACCTTGCCACCGACATTTTCAAAGTGGCCATCGATGCCCGAAGGACACGCGGTGTGCAAAGCGCGCGACAGCGACACGGCATCGGCGTGCTGTTTGTAGTCGATGCATGCGTCAAAGCCCAGTTCCTGGACCACGTAATTGCATTTATCCTGCCCTCCGGCAATGCCGACCACACGACAACCGCGAGCCTTGGCCAGGGCGCCATAGGCACTGCCCACCGCCCCGCTGGCGGCGCTCACGGTGACCGTGTCGCCTGCCTTGGGGGCGATGATTTGCGTCAAGCCGTAATAGGCGGTGACCCCGGGCATGCCCACAGCGCCCAGGTAATGGCTCATCGGCACCTGACGCGTATCGACTTTACGCATGAGGCCTGGCGCGTTGCCGTCCACCACGTTGTAGAGCTGCCAACCGCCCATGCCCACCACGGTCTCACCGGGACGAAACTTGTCGCAACGGCTCTCCACCACTTCGCCCACGGTGCCGCCGATCATGACTTCACCCAGAGCCTGGGGTTGCGCGTAGCTCTTGGACTCATTCATCCGACCGCGCATGTAGGGGTCGAGGCTGAGATAGTGGTGACGAATCAGCACCTGTCCGTCCTGCAGCGCGGGCAAGGTTTCCTCCACCAGGCGGAAATTGCTGGCGGTGGCCTCGCCCTGCGGGCGGTTGTCGAGAACAAATTTTCGGTTGAGGGTCATGGTGAGTTGCTTTCAGTCGGTGGCAATGCGGGCAGCTTGCGAGGAGGTGTCGCTGCCCGGGCGGCGAGGTACGTATCGAAAGGTGCCGGTGGCATGCGCGCAGACCACGCCCTCGGCGTTGATCACGCGCCCCTCCACGAAGGCCGTGGTACGGGTCCGGTGCAAAAGCTTGCCACGCGTGATCAGCGACCCCTTGGCGGGTTGCATGAAACTGGTTTTCATTTCGATGGTCACGATGCCTTCGGTTTTGTCGATGCTGCGCGCTGCCGTGGCCATGCCGATATCGAGCAAGGTCATGATGACGCCACCATGTGCCACTTCAAAAGAGTTCATGTGTTCACGCTGAGGGGTGAAGGACAGTTCGGACTCCCCGCCCTCAAACCAGTTCATGGTCACACCGAGCAAGTCGATGAAGGGGATTTCCACGCCAAATGGCAGCGACGCAGTACCCGCTTGGGGTGCTTCATTCATGACCTCAGCCTCCGGTGATGATGCTCACGCCACCATCCACGGCCAACCACTGACCGGTGATGTGCTTGCCTGCATCCGAAGCAAACAGCACGCAAGCTCCCTTCAGATCCTCGTCATCACCCAACCGGCCCAGCGGAGCGCTCGCCGCCAACTTGTCCTCCCCCAGGGCTTTGAGCGTGCCCATCGTCATCTTGCTCGGGAAAAATCCCGGACACAAGGCGTTGACCCGGATGCCATAGACCCCCCACTCGGCGGCCAACGCGCGGGTGAAATTCACAACAGCCCCCTTGGAGGTGTTGTAGGCGATGGTTTGCATGCCTTTGGGGTTGCCACCCAGCCCTGCGATGGAAGCCAGGTTGATGATGCTGCCGCGGCGACGCGCAATCATCGAATGCTTGCCGATGTATTGAGACAGCAGGAAGTAACCCCGAATGTTGAGGTTCATCACCTTGTCCCACGCTTCAAGCGGATGGTCCTCGGCGGGGGAGCCCCAGGCAGCGCCGGCGTTGTTGACCAGAATATCCACCTGGCCCAGGCGCTGGATGCTCTCGGCGCCCAGACGGGCGATGTCCTCGGGGTCACCACAATCGGCGGCCATCCAGTCGGCTGAGATGCCGGCCGCTTTGAGTTCTGCCGCCGCTTGCTCCAGATCCGATGCCTTGCGGGAGGTGATGAGCACTCGGGCGCCAGCCTCGCCTAGCGCATGCGCCAATTGCAGGCCCAGGCCTCGTGAACCGCCGGTCACCAGCGCTGTCTTGCCATGCAGGTCAACGAGTTGTTGGAGAGTTCTTGTCATCGTGTCAGCTTTCAGCAGCGTACAAGCAAACGAACGAAAAGTCGTCCGCGGGGTTGATTAAAAAGCCTCTTCCGGCATGTCGGCACAGGTGCTGTCGCACTGGGCCACCACCTGAAGCCAAGCCCCAATTTTGGGTAACTCGTAGTGGAAGAAGTATTGACAGGCTAGCATGCGGCCGGTGTTGGAGTCTGTACCCGCGCGACTCGACAAGGCCACCTCCAGCCAGATCCAGGCCAGGACCGTGTGGCCAAAGGCCTGCATGTAGGGCACGGCGTTGGCGAGGACCCGCGCTGGTTCTCGGTGCGACCAGGCGTCCTGGGTGGCCTGTTGCACCTGTTGCCAGGCCAATGACAGTTGCTGCGCCCAGGTCACCAGTCGTTGGTCGCCAGCGTGGGACGCTTGCTCGGTCGTGGCCTTCATGCGCCGTGACAGTGCGGACAATCCCGCACCGTGCTCCATCACCACCTTGCGGCCCAACAGGTCTTGCGCCTGGATGCCGTGCGTGCCCTCATGGATCATGTTGAGGCGGTTATCCCGCCAGTACTGTTCGACGGGAAAATCACGGGTATAGCCATAGCCACCATGCACCTGGATGGCCAGACTGTTGGCCTCGAGACACCATTCGCTGGGCCAGCTCTTGATGATGGGGGTGAGCACCTCCAGCAGCAGTCGCGCTTCGTGGGCTTGTTCGGGCGTGCCCGTGTGTTGTTCATCGACAAGACGCGCACCGTACAAGGCCAGCGCCAAGGCGCCTTCACCATACGACTTTTGCGCCAGCAACATGCGCTTGATGTCGGCATGCTCAATGATGCGCACTTGAGGCCGCGTGGCGTCCTTGCCGCCACTCCCAGGCAACCTGCCTTGGGGACGCTGCCGAGCGTAGTCCAGCGATGCGTAGTACCCGGCGAGGCCCAGCAGGGTGGCCGCCATGCCAATGCTGATACGGGCCTCATTCATCATGTGGAACATGCAGCGCAAGCCATCGCCCTCGGCGCCGACCCGGTAGCCAATGGCCCCGCCCCCATGGCCATCGAGTCCAGGGGCTCGCACCGGGTACCGGCCTTCACCAAAATTGAGCAAGGTGTTGACGGTGCCACGCCAGCCGCATTTGTGGTTCAGCCCCGCCAGCGCCACATCATTGCGCTCACCCGTGAGTTGGCCCTGCGCATCCACCAACCGTTTGGGGACGATAAAGAGCGAAATACCCCGGGTGCCGGGCACCAGATGACCGTCGGGTCCTGGCACCTTGGCCAGGACCAGGTGCACGATGTTCTCGGTCAATTCATGATCGCCGGTGGAGATCCACATCTTGCTGCCGCGCAAGCGGTAGCGAGGCCCCAACGGGTCGTCCTCAAAATCGTCACCGTCGGGCGTGGCCCGGGTCGTAATGTCGCTGAGCGAAGAGCCGGCCTGAGGTTCGCTCAAACACATGGTGCCGGCAAAGCGTCCGTTGAATTCGTTGAGTGCAAACGCTGTTCGCTGCATTTCGGTGCCATGCGCCATGAGCAGGTTGGCATTGCCCACGGTGAGCATGTGGGCGCTGATGCTCACCGACGCACAGGAAAAAAACGCGTTGGCCGCCGACTCTACGGTGAAGGGCAACTGCATGCCGCCGATGTCATGGTCCTGCGCAGCGCTCAGCATGCCACTGGCCACATAGGCGTCATGCGCAGCCTGGGTGGCAGCGGGGAGAATGACGCGTTCGCCATCGAATTGAGGTTCCTCGGTATCGACCGTGCGGTTGTGGGGGGCAAATTTCTCGCGCGCAATCCGTTCGCAGGTATCCAGCACCGCGTCGTAAGTTTCACGGTTGTGCTCGGCAAAACGCTCTCGGGTGGAGAGCGTTTGGACCTGAAGCCACTCGTAGAGCAGAAAATCCAGGGTGTGTCGCAAGCTCATGGGCGCGCCTGGCCAGCCTCCATGTGGGAATGGGGGGTCACAGCACTTCGAAGACGCCAGCCGCACCCATGCCGCCACCGATGCACATGGTCACGCACACGCGCTTGGCGCCACGGCGCTTGCCTTCAATCAGGGCATGCCCCGTCAAGCGCTGACCGCTCACGCCATAGGGGTGACCCAGGGCAATCGCACCACCATTCACATTCAGGCGGTCAGCCGGAATGCCCAGCTTGTCACGGCAATACATGACCTGCACCGCAAACGCCTCGTTGAGTTCCCACAGGTCGATGTCGTTCACGCTGAGGCCCAGGCGCTTCAACACCTTGGGCACGGCGAACACCGGGCCAATACCCATTTCATCGGGCTCGCAACCGGCCACGGCAAAGCCGAGGAATCGGCCCAGGGGCTTCAGACCCCGCTGTTGGGCCAGGGTTTCATGCATGACCACGCAGGCACCGGCACCATCAGAAAACTGGCTGGCATTGCCGGCCGCAATCACCCCGCCAGCGATGGCCGGCTTGATGCCGCTGATCCCTTCCTTCGTGGTGCCTTCACGGGTGCCTTCGTCCCGGCTGACCGTGACCTCTCGGGTGATCAGACCCATGACCTTGTCCACCACGCCAGCTTTGACGGTGATGGGCGCAATCTCGTCATCAAACTTGCCAGCGGCCTGGGCGGCACAGGCTTTTTGCTGGCTGGCAGCACCGTACTCGTCCATGGCTTCACGGGCGATGTTGTAGCGTTTGGCGACCTGCTCGGCCGTTTGCAGCATGTTCCAGTAGATCTCGGGCTTTTTCTTGCTGAGCGCCGGATCCACCAGCATGTGCATGTTCATTTCCTGCTGCACGCACGAAATGCTTTCCACCCCGCCAGCCACATACACATCGCCTTCACCCGCGATGATGCGTTGTGCGGCCATGGCGATCGTTTGCAAGCCAGAGGAACAAAAGCGGTTGATGGTCATGCCTGACACGGTGATGGGGCAGTCAGCCATCAGCGCAATTTGTCGCGCGATGTTGGCGCCTGTCGCGCCTTCGGGGTTGGCGCAGCCTATCAGCACATCCTCGACTTCGCCGGCTTCTATCCCAGCGCGGGCAATGGCATGCTTGACCGCATGCCCCCCCAGGGTGGCCCCGTGGGTCATGTTGAAAGCGCCGCGCCAGCTCTTGGCCAGGGGGGTGCGAGCGGTGGAGACGATGACAGCTTGAGTCATGAGGAATCCTTGGGTGTTCGGTCAGAGGACATTGTTGAAGGTTTTACCTTCAGCCGCCAGACGGGCCAGGAGGGGCGCGGGTGTCCAGAAATTCGCATCGTCCAGCGGGTTCTGGGCGAAGCGGCGCATGGTGTTCACCACGTTGAAGAGGCCAAACTGATCGGCATACAGCATGGGCCCGCCACGGTGCATGGGGAAGCCATAACCCGTGATGTACACCATGTCCACATCGCTGGCCTTGGCGGCAATGCCCTCCTCCAGGATGTGAGCCGCCTCGTTGACCAGGGAGAACACCAGGCGCTGCACGATCTCTTCGTTGCTGATCTTGCGCGGCGTGACACCCAAAGTCTTGCGGTACTCGGCAATCATGTTGTCCACCACGGCCGAGGGGATGGCATCACGCTTGCCGGGTTGGTAGTCGTACCAGCCTGCACTGGTTTTTTGACCGTAGCGGCCCATCTCACACAACAAGTCGGCGGTCTTGCTGTAACGCAGGTTGGGCTTTTCCACATAGCGACGCTTGCGAATGGCCCAGCCAATGTCGTTGCCGGCCAGGTCTCCCATGCGAAACGGGCCCATGGCAAAGCCAAAGGCTTCGACGGCCTTGTCCACTTGCTGGGGCGTGCAGCCTTCCTCCAGCAGGAAACCGGCCTGGCGGCTGTACTGCTCGATCATGCGGTTACCGATGAAACCATCGCACACACCCGATACCACAGCCGTTTTCTTGATTTTCTTGGCGATAGACATCACCGTGGCCAGGACGTCTTTGGCCGTTTTTTCGCCACGCACCACCTCGAGCAACTTCATCACGTTGGCGGGGCTGAAGAAATGCATGCCCACCACGTCTTGCGGACGCTGGGTGAAGGACGCAATGGTGTTGACATCCAGGGTAGAGGTGTTGGAAGCCAGGATGGCGCCGGCCTTCATGGTCTTGTCCAATTGTTGGAAGACCTTTTCCTTGACACCCATTTCCTCGAACACCGCCTCAATCACCAGATCGGCGTCACGGATGTCCTGGTAGCTGAGCGTCGTGGTCAAGAGCGCCATGCGCTGGTCGTACTTTTCTTGCGAAAGCTTGCCTTTTTTGACCTGGGCTTCGTAGTTCTTGCGGATGGTGGCAATGCCTCGGTCCAGCGCGTCCTGCTTCATTTCTAGCATGCGCACCGGAATGCCCGCGTTGAGGAAGTTCATCGAAATGCCACCGCCCATGGTGCCAGCGCCAATGACGGCGACCGACGCAATGGTGCGCACCGGCGTGTCGTCGGGCACATCGGCAATTTTGGAGGCTGCACGCTGCGCGCCAAACAGGTGGCGCAGCGCCCGGCACTCAGGGGTGGTCAGCAACCCCAGGAACAGTTCGCGTTCGTTCACCAGACCCTTGTCAAAGGCCATCTTGGTGCCAGCTTCCACTGCGTCCACACACTTGAGAGGTGCGGGAAAGTTCTTGGACATGCCTTTGACCATGTTGCGCGCAAACTGGAAATACGCATCGCCCTGGGGGTGCTTGCAGGGCAAATCACGCACCCGCGGCAAGGGTCGTGCATCGGCCACTGAGCGGGCATAGGCCACGGCTTCGTCCATCAAGGATTCGCGCGAGGCAGCCATCTTGTCAAAGAGCTTTTGACCGGGCAAGGACGCGAGCATCTCGCTCTTGATGGCCTCTCCGCTCACGATCATGTTCAAGGCCGGCTCGACACCCAGCACGCGCGGCAGGCGCTGAGTCCCCCCCGCACCAGGAATCAGACCAATCTTCACTTCAGGCAGCGCGATGCTCGCGCCGGGTGCTGCGATGCGGTAATGACAACCCAAGGCCAACTCAAGACCGCCGCCCATGGCCACGGTGTGAACCGCCGCCACCACCGGCTTGGGACTGTTCTCGATGGCCAGGATGACGCTGAGCAAATTGGGGTCCTGCACCGCTTTGGGGGTGCCAAATTCTTTGATGTCTGCCCCGCCCGAAAACGCCTTGCCCTGCCCCGTCAACACCACGGCCTTGACGGTCGCATCGTCCAGGGCTTGCTGCAGCGCGTGGACGATGCCCAGGCGAGTGGACAAACCCAGACCGTTCACCGGTGGGTTGTTCATGCTGATGACGGCAATGTCGCCTTGGGTGGAGTAGTCAGCGCTCATGCGGAGTCCTTCGGGGAAAAAAGAACGATCGTTCGTTTTTGGATTGTATCGGGGAATCTGATCCTGAAATGGGGGTGTCTGACTCAGACCTCCAACCACTCACGACGCGCGCTGGGGTCGTCGCGCAGGGACTGGGGCGTGCCCTCAAACACGATGCGCCCGTGCCCCATGACCAGGGCCCGATCGGAGATGTCCATGGCGATGGTGAGTTTTTGTTCGATCAGGAGCACCGACATCCCGCGTTCTTTGAGGCGTTTCAGATACTGTCCCACTTGTTCAACAATTTTGGGGGCCAGTCCCTCGGTGGGTTCGTCAATGATGATGAGTTCAGGTTGTCCCATCAGGGTTCGGCACAGGGTCAGCATTTGCTGTTCGCCCCCGCTCAGCACACCGGCCTCGGTGTGTTGACGTTCACGCAAACGTGGGAACATCTGGTACATGTCCTCGTAGTCCCAGCGTGGTGCTTGGCTGTGGGGTCGGGCCGGAGACTTCAGACCCAGCATCAGGTTTTGATGCACGGTCAGCGTGGGAAAGATATCGCGGCTTTCGGGCACATAGCCAATGCCCCGTTGAGACACTTCAAAGGCCTTGAGGCCCGTTAGCGATTCACCGTGCCAGGTGACTTCGCCCACACCGTCGACCAGGCCCATGATGGTTTTGGCGGTGGTGGAGCGACCCGAGCCGTTACGCCCCAGCAACGCGACGATCTCGCCTGGGTGTACCTGCAAACTCACGCCATGCAACACATGACTCTTGCCATAAAAGGCATGGAGGTTATTGAGTTGCAACATCTCAGTGCCCCCCCTCGCCACCCGAGGTACCCAGATAAGCCTCTTGAACTTTGGGATTGGCACGCACCGCCTCCGGCGTGTCAAAGGCAATTACTTCGCCATAAACCACCACCGCGATACGATCAGCCAGCCCAAACACCACGCCCATGTCGTGCTCCACCGTCAGCAAGGTTTTGTTCTGCGTCACCTCACGGATAAGCGAGACAAACCGAGAGGTTTCGCTGCGACTCATGCCGGCGGTAGGCTCATCCAGCAAAATCACAGTCGACCCGCCAGCGATGGTGATGCCAATTTCTAGGGCGCGCTGCTCCGCATAGGTGAGGTTCAAAGCCAGCACATCACGGCGTTTGTCCAGGCGGATGCTTTCTAGCAAGGCTTCGGTTCTGTCGTTGGCATCGTCCAGATCGGCCAGAAATTTCCAGAAGGTGTAGCGATAGCCCAGGCTCCACAACACGGCGCAGCGGAGGTTTTCAAACACACTGAGCTTGGGAAAGATATTGGTGATCTGAAAGCTGCGCGACAAACCCAGACGGTTGACTTGGTAAGGCGTTTTGCCGTCGATACGGTGGCCTTGTAACCAGATTTCACCCTGGCTGGGTGCAAATCGTCCACTGATCAGGTTGAACAAGGTGGACTTGCCGGCGCCATTGGGCCCAATGATCGCCACCCGCTCGCCCTGTTGCACCTGTAAATCGACGCCACGAATGATCTCGGTCTTGCCAAACTGCTTGCGCACACCCTTGAGTTCCAGGGCAGGGGTGCTCAACCCTGCGGCCAAGGGGTCGGTGGCTTGACGTGTCGAGGCGATACTCACAACGCCTCCCGTCGTTTGATTTCCTGCTCGATCTGCACCTGGATCTCATCCCAATCCCGTCGGTATTGCCGCCTGGCCAGTTCGAAGAGTCCCAGCGCAGTGACCAGAACAAATCCGGCACCAAACCAGCTGCGCACACTGAGCGCATCCAAGGTCATGCCGGCGAACTTCAAGGTGGGCCCAAGCGCCGAGTTCAGTTGCAGGTGATACACCATTTCAATCCAGGCCCCCGCACTCAGCAAAGCGATGACTGCCAGCACGCCCAGACCCACATACGCCACCCACAGACGGCGGAAATGACCAAAGCTGGCCACCCGCAGATTCATCATAATCAGGCTGGCCATGCCGCCCGGGGCGTACATCACCATGAACAAAAACACCAGGCCCAAGTACAACAGCCAGGCCTTGGTCAGTTCAGACAGCAGCACGCTGGCCAGAATCATCAGGATGGCACCAATGATGGGGCCAAAGAAGAAGGTGGCTCCACCCAGAAATGTGAACAACAAATACGCACCCGAGCGGGCAGCCCCGACCACCTCGGCGGTCACGATCTCAAAATTCAGCGCACCCAGACCACCCGCAATGCCCGAGAAAAAACCGGCGATCATGAAGGCGAAGTAACGCACATGCTGTGTGTTGTAGCCGATGAACTCCACCCGCTCCGGGTTGTCGCGCACGGCATTGAGTATGCGTCCCAGCGGTGTGCGTGTGAAGGCAAACAGCAAGGCCACGCAGACAAAGGTATAGAGCGCAATCAGGTAATAGACCTGGATTTGGGGTCCGAAGTTGATGCCCATGAATGGCGTACCCGCCACCCGGTTGCCCGACACCCCGGCTTCGCCACCGAAGAATTCAGAGAACATCAGCGACATGGCCGATACCAGTTCAGCCATGCCGAGGGTGATCATGGCAAAGGTCGTGCCCGACTTGCGGGTCGTGACATAGCCCAGCAGACAGGCAAAAAATAACCCACCCGCACCGCCCACCAGGGGAATCAGGCTCACCGGCAAGGACAGAGACCCGGCGCTCACCGCATTCAAGGCATGCATGGCCAGGTAGCCGCCCAGCCCGGTGTACACCGCATGGCCAAAGCTCAGCATGCCCCCCTGCCCCAGCAACAGGTTGTAGGCCAGGCAGGCAATCATGGCAATGCCCATCTGACTCAGCATGGAGTGCGCCAGATTGCTCTTGAAGACCCATGGCGCGGCCAGCAGCACCATGGCAAACAAGCTCCAAATGATCCAGCGACCGACGTTGTACGGTTCGAAGGCGTAGACGGCACGAGACATCGTCATCCCTCCCGCGTACCCAGCAGCCCTTTGGGCCGGAAAATCAGGATGAGCACCAAGAGCAGGTATGGCAGGATGGGCGCAACTTGCGACACAGTGAGTTTGATGATGGAGTTTTCACGCGCTGCAGCAGACAGCGTCATCCCCAAGGCCTCAAGCAAGTCAAGCACCGAGGCATCCACCGCCACGGCATAGGTTTGTATCAGGCCAATCAGCAACGAGGCCAGAAACGCCCCGGCCAAAGAGCCCATGCCACCCACCACCACCACCACAAAGATCACCGAGCCCACGGTGGCGGCCATGGCCGGCTCCGTCACAAAAGTACTGCCACCAATCACCCCCGCAAGCCCGGCCAACCCCGTGCCCAGGCCAAACACCAGCATGAAGATGCGTGGCACGTTGTGTCCCAGGGCTTCCACCATCTCGGGGTGTGTCAAAGCCGCTTGAATGATGAGCCCCGTGCGGGTGCGGGCCAGCACCCACCAGAGACTGCCCATCATGGCCAGCGCGGTCAGCATGACAAATCCGCGGGTGGCGGGAAATGGGGAACACACCACGGCACCGGCCGAACTGTCGGTGCACAGCGCGCCTGCGGCGCCCCAGACCCACGACAAGCCTTCTACCGGGTGATGAATCAAGGTGAACATGGGGCCTTGCAGCAAGGCCGGGGGCTGGAATTCGACGGCCACGCGGCCCCAGATCAGTTGCACCAGTTCCAGCACGATGTAGGACAAGCCAAAGGTGACCAGCAGTTCGGGGACATGGCCATACACGTGGACCTTGCGCAGACTGGCACGCTCAAACGCGGCCCCCAACGCGCCGGTGATCAGCGGCGCCAACACCAAGGCTGGCCAGAATCCGATCAGCCCGCTCAAGGTGTAGCCGCCATACGCCCCCAGCATGTAAAAGCTGGCATGCGCGAAATTGAGGACCCCCATCATGCTGAAGATCAGGGTCAGCCCCGAGCTCAACATGAACAACAACAGCCCGTAACTCAGGCCGTTGAGGGTCGAGATGATCACAAACTCCATGGTGAGAGACAGGCTCGTGGTCGAACACGCTGACCTGGACCCGCAAGGCCCAGGTCAGTGACGATTCAAACGCTTGACGTCAGCAGGCTGCGCGTCAGGCAGGCGCCTTCATCTGGCAGCTGGTGGGGGTGCTGGAGATGTAGGGCTCGAAGGTCTTCACCGGCTTCAAGGTCATGCCGGTGTTTTCCGGGGAGTAAGGATGCTGCTTGTCGGTCTTGGTCCAGACCGTGAGGTACAGCGTTTGCTGCAGCTGATGGTCGAGCTTGCGCATTTCCACTTCGCCGCTGAAGCTCTGGTACTTGAGGCCATGCAGCGCTGCCGCGACTTTGACCGGGTCGGTGGATTTGGCCTTGGCCATGGCCTCGCCCAGGCTGGAAAAGATGTGGATGACCGAACCGGTGTAGAAGTCGTCATTGAAGCGCTTCTTGAACTCCGCCTGCCACTTGTCCATCTGACCGCCCATGTTGTAGTGCTGGTAAGAGATCTGGAAGACGCGTCCATCTCCACCCTGCCCCAACGCCGTGGGTGTGCCGGTCACGCCGGTGTAATACGTGAAGAATTTGCCGTTGTAGCCACCTTCGTTGGCTGCTTTCACCAACAGCGCCAGGTCTGAGCCCCAGTTACCGGTGATCACGGAGTCAGCTCCGGAGGCCTTGATCTTGGCAATGTACGGAGCAAAGTCACGCACCTGAGCCAGCGGGTGCAGATCCTCGCCAACGATTTGGATGTCAGGACGCTTGCGTGAGAGGTTTTCCTTGGCAAACTTAGCCACCTGATGGCCGTGGGAGTAGTTCTGATTGAGCAGGTACACCTTCTTGATGTCTTGCCTGTCTTTCATGTAAGTGGTCATGGCCTCCATCTTCATGGAGGTATCCGCGTCATAGCGGAAGTGCCAGTAACTGCACTTGCTGTTGGTGAAGTCGGGGTCCACCGCCGAGTGGTTGAGGAAGACGATTTCCTTGCCCGGGTTGCGTTCGTTGTGCTTGTTGACGGCATCGATCAGGGCCCCCGCCACCGACGAGCCGTTGCCCTGGGTGATGTAGCGAACACCCTGATCCATGGCGGCCTTGAGGGCGTTCAGACTTTCGGCGGGGCTCAACTTGTTGTCGATACCAATCACCTCGAACTTCACCCCGGCGGGATTGGTCTTGGAGAATTGCTCGGCAAAGAATTGGAAGCTCTTGAGCTGGTTGGAGCCCACCGGCGCCATGAGACCCGAGAGCGGATCGATCCAAGCGATTTTGACCGTTTCCCCTTTTTGCGCCCAGGCCGGTGTGGCCATCACAGCAGCAAACATCAGGGGGGCGGTCCAGGCAATGCGTTTCATCATGTTGATCTCCTCAATGAATGTGTGAGCGTAATCGTAAAAAAGTGTTAAATGACTCAGGGAAACCCCTGCTGCCCTGCGCAAAACGCCGAGCCCTCTCAGAGTCCGGGCAGGCGGTAATCCTTCAGTTGCTCGCGCAGCCGGGTCTTGAGCATCTTGCCGGTGGCGCCCAGGGGAATCGCCTCGACAAACACCACATCGTCAGGCACCTGCCATTTGGCGATCTTGCCGTCATAAAAGGCGATCAATTCCTCACGGCTGACCTTCGCCCCGGCCTTCAAGGTCACCACCACAATGGGGCGCTCATCCCATTTGGGGTGGGTCACACCAATACAGGCCGCCATGGCCACCGAGGGGTGCGCCATGGCAATGTTTTCGATGTCGATCGAGCTGATCCACTCGCCGCCAGACTTGATCACGTCCTTGCTGCGGTCGGTGATCTGCATGAACCCATCCTCGTCGATCGTGGCTACATCGCCCGTGGGGAACCAGCCCTCCACCAATGGGTTGCCGCCCTCGGCCTTGAAATACTCGCGCACCACCCAGGGCCCCTTGACCAGCAAGTCGCCATAGGCCTTGCCATCGTGCGGTTGCGCCTGGTTGACCTCGTTCACGATCTTCATGTCTATGCCAAAGATGGCACGGCCCTGTTTGAGTCGAATCTGCATCTGCTGTTCGGCGGGCAGGGAGAGGTGTTTGTTCTTCAACGTACACAGCGTTCCCAGGGGGCTGAGTTCGGTCATCCCCCAGGCGTGCAGAACCTCGACACCATAGTCGTCGCGGAAGGTGTTGATCATGGCCGGCGGACAGGCCGATCCGCCAATGACCGTACGTTTGAGGGACGAGAAACGCAGCCCGGCCGGCTTCATGTGGCTCAAGAGCATTTGCCAGACCGTTGGGACGCCCGCTGCGTAAGTCACTTGCTCGTTTTCGATCAACTCGTAGACGGACTTGCCATCCAGTGCCGGGCCAGGAAACACCAGTTTGCTGCCCACCATGGCGGCGCTGTAGGGAATGCCCCAGGCGTTGACGTGGAACATGGGCACCACGGGCAGCGTGGAATCCCGTGCTGAGAGCGCCATGACGTCGGGCAAGGCGGCGGCGTAGGCGTGCAGGATGGTGGAACGGTGGCTGTAAAGGGCTCCCTTGGGGTTACCCGTGGTTCCACTGGTGTAGCACAGGCTTGAGGCGGTGTTCTCATTGAAGTCGGGCCAAGCGAACTGGCTGGACTGCGCTCCCACCCATGCCTCGTAGCTGATCAGGCCAGGGATACCGCTGTCGGCGGGTAACTGGGCGGCGTCGCACAAAGCCACCCAGTGCTTGACGGTCGTGCAGCGTGCGTGCACTTGCTGCACGATGGGCAGGAAGGTCATGTCAAAGCACAAGACCTCGTCCTCGGCGTGGTTGGCGATCCAGACAATCTGATCAGGATGCAGGCGCGGGTTGATGGTGTGCAAGACGCGCTCGGAACCGCTCACGCCAAAATACAGCTCCAGATGCCGGTAGCCGTTCCAGGCCAAGGTGGCCACCCGGGCACCCGCAGCCAGTTGCCAGGCGTTCAGTCCTTGGGCCACTTGACGCGAGCGTGCTGCCACGCCGGCCCAGGTGGTGCGGTGGATGTCCCCCTCAACCCGGCGCGAGACGATCTCAACGTCTCCATGGTGCCTCTCAGCAAACTCGATCAATGACGAAATCAGCAGGTTGTGCTGCTGCATCAGTCCTTGCATGGCGCGCTCCTCGGTGTATTGTGCTGTCCCCCTATTTTGCACAACTTGCTTGCCCCTTCGCAGAACCGGGAGGCCCGCAAAGACCTCGACGCCATCACAGAGTTGGCGCAACGCAGACAATCGGGGCATGGACGCCTCGCACAACCCTGCCCTGCCGCTCACCTGGCGTGATGGCTATGCCCGCCTAGGCCCCACTTTTGCCACGCCTTGGCAGGCGACGCCCATGACCGAACTGCAGTGGGTGTCGGTGAACCACCGTCTAGCGCAGGACTTGGGTTTGCCACACGACTGGCATGAACGCCCTGGCATGCTGGACGTGCTGGGCAATGGGCAACCTCTGCCGGGTGCCTCAACGGTCGCCACCGTGTACAGCGGGCACCAGTTTGGGGTCTGGGCGGGACAACTGGGTGACGGTCGGGCCTTGCTGCTGGGGGAATCCCTGCCCCCCTCCGGGGCTGCGCTTGGCCCCCAGGAGTGGCAACTCAAAGGGGCCGGTCGCACCCCTTACTCCCGCATGGGTGATGGCCGGGCAGTGCTGCGATCCAGTATCCGTGAATACCTCTGCAGCGAAGCCATGCATGGACTGGGCATCCCCACCACGCGTGCCTTGAGCCTGGTGAGTTCCCCCACCCCGGTGTTTCGGGAGGAACCTGAGACAGCGGCCGTGGTGGCGCGACTCGCCCCCAGTTTTCTGCGCTTCGGCCACTTTGAGCACTTTGCCTCGCGTGACAACGTGCAAGCCCTGGAACAATTGATCGATTATGTGGACGCCGAAAACTTCCTGGCCTTGCCTCGCACGCAGCCGGGTCGCGAACGTGCCCTGGCGTTGCTGGATGTCGTGGTGCAGCGTACGGCGTCGCTGATGGCGCAGTGGCAATCGGTGGGCTTTTGCCATGGCGTGATGAACACCGACAACATGAGTCTGTTGGGGCTCACCCTGGACTATGGTCCGTTCCAGTTCATGGATGGCTACCACCCAGGCCACATCTGCAACCATTCCGATCACCACGGTCGTTACGCGTTTGATCAACAACCACGCATCGCACACTGGAACCTGTTTTGCCTGGGACAAGCCCTGATGCCCGTGGTTGAGGACGTTCAGGCCACCGTGGAGGTGCTCAACACCTTCACCGCCCGTTACGAGCAGGCCTGGGGGGTGCAGGTGGCCCGCAAGCTGGGGTTGCCGGCCTCGGCATCTGCCACGACTTTGGGCGATGCATTTCTGGCTCTGATGGCTCGCCAACAAGCGGACCACACCGGTGCTTGGCGCGGTTTATCCGATGCGGTACGACACTGGTCCGGTCGAGCGGACGACACGACGGGTTTTGCAGAGCTGGGCCATCAGTTGGGCGCTGACGATGCCTGGGACCGCTGGTTAAGCGATTACCTCCAGGCTGTTCTGCAGACGACATCCAGCCCCGCTGCGTGTGGCGAAGCCATGCGACGGGTCAATCCGGCCTATGTGCTGCGCAACCACCTGGGCGAAATCGCCATCCGGCGCGCTCGGGAGGGCGACTTCAGCGAGATCGAGACCTTGTTATCCTTGCTGTCTGACCCGTATGACGACCGTCCCGGGTTTGACGCTTACGCTGCCCCGGCGCCGCCGTGGGCTCAATCGATTGCCATCAGCTGTTCCTCATGACGCTTCCCACCACCGAATCCGAATGGCGTGCCTGGCTTGCCGAGCGTAATGCCGAGCCATTGGCTTACGAAGTCACCCGCCGCGCGGCCACCGAGCGCCCGTTCACGGGCCGCTATGAAAACCACTGGCAAGCAGGCACTTATGCCTGTATTTGCTGCGGATCCACGCTGTTCACCTCGGACACCAAGTTCGATGCCGGGTGCGGTTGGCCAAGCTTCAACGCACCGGTCCAAGACGGAGCTATTGAGGAGAAAGTGGACCGCACCCATGGCATGGTGCGCACCGAAACCCTGTGCGCACAATGCGGTGCTCACTTGGGCCACGTCTTTGAAGACGGCCCAGCGCCTACAGGCTTGCGCTACTGCATGAACTCAGCCTCGCTGGCCTTTGCACCGAAGAAGGACTCAGCATGAAGCTGCTGGTCGATTTCTTCCCCATCCTGCTTTTCTTCCTTGTTTTCAAAACCCTGGGCATCTATGCCGCAACCGCGGTGGCCATCGTGGCCACCGTGGCCCAAATTGCCTGGCTGCGCTGGCGCAATGGACGGGTCGAAGCCATGCAATGGCTGAGCTTGGGGGTGATCGTCGTGTTTGGTGGCGCCACACTCGTGGCCCAGGACGATACCTTCATCAAATGGAAACCCACCGTGCTCTACTGGCTGATGGGTGGAGGACTGTTGGTGGCCGAATACGTGTTCAAACGCAACGGCATTCGGGCGCTCATGGGCTCGCAGCTCGATTTGCCCGATAACGTCTGGCGCCACTTGCTGCATGCTTGGGCAGGGTTTTTTTCCGTGATGGGCGTCATCAACCTCTGGGTGGCTTACCACTTTGACACCGACACCTGGGTCAATTTCAAGCTGTTTGGTGGCCTGGGGCTGATGGTGCTGTTTGTCCTGGGTCAGGCCGTTTACTTGTCCAAGCACATGAAACAGGACGACGAATGACCCCAGACGACGACTTGCTGCCCACCACCGAAGCCATCGCGCAACGGCTTCGAGAACGCCTCGCACCAGCTTTTTTGGAAGTACTCGACGAGAGTGCGGCCCATGCCGGACATGTCGGCGCTCATCCGTCCGGGCGTGGTACCCACTTTCGCGTCCGTTTGGGAGGCGACGCAATGGCCCGTTTGACCCGGGTGCAGCGTCATCGGCTTGTGTATGATGCGCTGCAGGATTTTTTGAACCAGGGCCTGCATGCCCTGGCGATCGAATTCGTCCCCGTTTTGACCGAAAGCAATACATGAAAAAGCAACTTCTGGTGGCCGCTTCGGCCGTAACCCTGGCCCTGTTCACCCTGCCAGCCCTGTCACAAAACCTGGCTATCGTGAATGGCAAGGCCGTTCCCAAGACACGCGCTGACGCCCTGACTCAACAGCTGGTGCGTTCGGGTCGTCCCATCACCCCTGACATTGAAGCCCAGATCAAGGAAGAAGTCATTGCCCGCGAAATCTTCATGCAGGAAGCAGCCAAGCGTGGCCTGGATGCCACCGAGGACTACCGTGGCCAGCTGGAATTGGCCCGTCAAACCATCCTGATTCGCGAGCTGTTTTCTGATTTCCAGAAAAACAACCCGGTGACCGATGCCGACATCAAGGCCGAATACGACAAATTCGTGGCGGCCAATGGGGGCAAGGAGTACCGCGCCCGCCACATCCTGGTGGAAAAGGAAGAGCAGGCCAAGGCCATCCTGGCCAGCCTGAAAAAAGGTGGCAAGTTCGAAGACATCGCCAAGAAGCAGTCCAAGGACCCGGGGTCGGGCGCCAACGGTGGCGACCTGGACTGGGCCTCAGCGGGCAACTTCGTCAAGGAATTCTCCGATGCCATGGTCGCTCTGAAGAAGGGCCAGGTCACCGATGCGCCCGTCAAGAGCCAGTTTGGCTTTCACATCATTCGCCTGGACGATGTGCGCGAGGCGCAGCTGCCCAAGCTTGACGACGTCAAGGCTCAGATCAGCCAACAGTTGCAGCAGGCCAAGATGGGTACATTCCAGCAGGAACTCCGCGCCAAGGCCCGCATCGAGTGAGGTTCTGAACCTCAACCCACCCAGCGACGGGCGTTGCGCCACAGGCGAATCCACGGGCTCAAGCCCTGTGGATCGGCTGGCAAGGACGGGTCAACCCAACTCATCTGCAGGCGCCGGAACACGCGTTCCGGGTGCGGCATCATGGCAGTGAAACGGCCGTCCGCTGTGGTCACAGCCGTCACCCCCCCCGGGCTGCCATTCGGATTGAACGGATAGACCTCGGTGGGTTCTCCCCGGTCATCGACGAAGCGCATCGCGGCGATCACTTGCGCAGCACTTCCGCGTTGTGAGAAATTGGCCTGGCCCTCGCCATGTGACACGGCAATGGGCAAGCGGCTGCCTGCCAGCCCGTCAAAGAACAAGCTGGGTGACTTCAATACCTCCACCTGCGAAAAACGCGCCTCAAAGCGCTCGCTGCGGTTGGTGGTGAACCGCGGCCAGGCCTCGGCACCCGGAATGATGGTGGCCAATTCAGCAAACATCTGACAACCGTTGCACACGCCCAGACCGAAGGTGTCGGGGCGTGCAAAAAACTGCTCGAAACTATCAGACAACGCAGCGTTGAAGAGAATGCTGCGCGCCCATCCCACCCCGGCGCCCAAGGTGTCGCCGTAACTGAAACCGCCGCAGGCCACCAAGCCCTTGAAGTCCTGGAGCTTGGCTCGCCCTTGCTGTAAATCGGTCATGTGAACGTCATGCGCTTCAAAGCCGGCCAGGTGGAAGGCATAGGCCATCTCCACGTGCGAGTTCACACCCTGCTCGCGCAGGATCGCCACTCGCGGGCGCGCACGGTGAACGAAAGGCGCCGCCACGTCGTCCAGCGCACCCTCACACAAGTGGACGTGCAAGCCCGTATGGCCTGCGCGGCCGACACTGGCGTGCTCGGCGTCGGCGCATTCAGGGTTGTCGCGCTCGCGGCAAATTTTCCAACTCACGCTGTCCCACACCTGGTGAAGATCTTCCAGCTTGGCCGAGAAAACCTCTTTAGCATCGCGCCAGACAGAGAGTTCGCCTTTGCCCTTGTCGATGGCAGCACTGGCGGGGCGGGTAGCCCCCACCACATGACTGTGCCGAGACAATCCATGTTCGCGCAGCAGTTGCAGCACCTCATTGCGACGCACCGAGGGCACTTGAATCACCACACCGAGCTCTTCGTTGAACAAGGCTTTGAGTGTGAGCTCATCCCGACGCACCGAGACCTGCGATGCCCAATTCTTGCTGTCGCCATGGTCCGCTCGGCTGTCGCCAATGCCGTCTCCCTCGGTGATCAGCATGTCCACATTGAGCGCCACGCCGACATGACCGGCAAAGGCCATTTCAGCCGCGGTGGCCAGCAGGCCACCATCGCCACGGTCGTGATAGGCCAGTATCCAGCCCTGTTCACGCAACTGGTTGATGGCATCAACCAGACGCACCAGTTCTTGCGGATCGTCCAGATCGGGCACCACATCGCCGGGCTGGTGGTGAATTTGACCGAGAACACTCCCCCCCATGCGCATTCGCCCTTGACCCAGATCGATCAGGATCAATGAACTGTCCACCTGGGCATCGAGCTGTGGCGTCAAGGTGCCGCGCACATCGTCCAAGCTGGCAAAGGCTGTGATGATCAAACTGACCGGTGACACCACTTTGTGGACCTGCTCATCTGTGGTCCACTGGGTGCGCATGGACAGACTGTCCTTGCCCACCGGAATGGAAATGTCGAGGGCTGGGCACAACTCGAGACCGACCGCACGCACCGTGTCGTAGAGGGCTGCGTCTTCACCCGGTTCGCCGCAGGCGGCCATCCAGTTGGCCGAGAGTTTCACGCGTTTCAAATGGATCGGTGCAGCCAACAAGTTGGTGATGGATTCAGCCACCGCCATGCGCCCCGAGGCTGCCGGATTCAACGATGCCAGCGGGGTGCGTTCACCCATGGCCATGGCTTCGCCCGCATGGCCCTGGTAGTCCGCCAGGGTCACCGCACAGTCGGCCACCGGCACTTGCCAGGGACCCACCATCTGGTCACGGTGCGTGAGTCCGCCCACGGTGCGATCGCCAATGGTGATCAGAAAGCGTTTGGAAGCCACGGTCGGATGGCTCAACACCTGAATGACCGCATCCTGCAAGCTCACACTGCTCCAATCGGCCGGGGGCGACTGGAAGTTCACGCGCTGCACGTCACGGTGCATGCGCGGGGGTTTGCCAAGCAACACCTCCAACGGCATGTCGACCGGATGCGGTGCGTGGGGAGCGGCCTTAGGTGCCTGAGGTGCGTTCAAATCCTGCGGCGTCAGCACCAGTTCACGGGCCTCGGTAGCCACACCCACCACCGCAAACGGACAGCGCTCGCGTTCACAGAAGGCCTGGAACTGCGGTAACGACGATGGCGCGATGGCCAGCACGTAGCGTTCCTGGCTCTCGTTGCACCAGATCTCCTTGGGGGCCAGCCCAGACTCCTCCAGGGGAATGGCGCTCAAATCGAAGCGAGCCCCCCGACCGGCGTCGTTCACCAACTCAGGAAAGGCATTGGACAAGCCGCCTGCCCCCACATCGTGGATGGCCAAAATGGGGTTGTGCTCACCCAGCACGGCGCAGTGGTTGATGACCTCTTGGGCCCGTCGCTCGATCTCGGGGTTACCCCGCTGCACCGAGTCAAAGTCCAGCGAAGCCGCATTGGTGCCACTGGCCATGGAGCTGGCAGCGCCTCCGCCCATGCCGATGCGCATCCCGGGGCCACCCAGTTGAATCAACAAAGTGCCCGCAGGAAACTCGATCTTTTTTGTCTGCCGGGCATCGATCGAACCCAGACCTCCCGCAATCATGATGGGTTTGTGGTACCCCCGTTGGACCCCTGCCACCGCTTGCTCATACTCGCGAAAGTACCCCAGCAGATTGGGGCGACCGAATTCGTTGTTGAATGCCGCCCCGCCCAGGGGACCTTCAACCATGATCTGCAGCGGGCTGGCCATGTGGTCCGGACGACCCAGCGGGCTGTCCCACAGCTTGGACACGCTGAAACCGGTCAGACCCGCCTTGGGCCGCGAGCCACGCCCAGTCGCGCCCTCATCACGGATCTCACCCCCGGCACCCGTGGACGCGCCGGGGAAGGGAGAAATCGCTGTGGGGTGGTTGTGCGTCTCCACCTTCATCAACACATGCTGCAAGACCGTGTCGGCCTGGTAGGCCGGTGTGGAGTCGCCAGGACCCGAGACGGGCGCAACAAACCGCTCCACGGTGTGACCCGTCATGATCGAGGCGTTATCGGCATAAGCCACCACGGTGTGCTGCGGGCTGGTCTGGTGCGTGTGTCGAATCATGCCAAAGAGGCTGTGTGGCTGGGCCTCGCCATCGATGGTGAACTGGGCATTGAAAATTTTGTGGCGGCAATGCTCGCTGTTGGCCTGCGCAAACATCATCAATTCCACGTCGGTGGGGTTGCGCCCGAGCTCCCGAAAATTGCGTTCGAGATACTCGATTTCATCCTCGGCCAGCGCCAGGCCCCAGCGTTGGTTGGCGTCGATCAGCGCGGCGCGACCGCCCCCCAGCACATCGACTTGTTCAAGCGGTTGAGGTTCAAGCTCCTGGAACAAGGCAAAGCCCTGATCCAGGGAAGTGAAGACCGATTCAGTCATGCGGTCGTGCAAGAGGTCTCCCAGGGCCATCAGGGTCTGCTCATCCAGATCAGCTTTGCCCAGCAGCGGTCGCGACCACTGAAACTCGACCTGCACCAGACGCTCGATGCGTCGCACCGCCATGCCGCAGTTGTGCGCAATGTCGGTGGCCTTGGACGCCCAGGGCGAGACTGTTCCTAGTCGGGGTCCCACCCACAAACGGGGGCCGTCCAGAGAAGCGGCTGCCGGTTCTCCGTAGGTCAGTAGCCGCTCAAACCCGGCTCGTGCCGTGGCCTCCATGGCCTGCGGCGTAGAGACCAGATGCACGAAACGGGCGCGCACCCCCTGAATGCGGGGGCTGATCGCCTGCAACCGCGGTAACAGGGTGCCCAGCCGAAAGTCACTCAGGGCGTTGCCTCCCTCAAAGGACGCAAGATGCAGAACCATGTGTGCGGCCTGGGTGGCGGGGTGCGGCGGGGAGATCGACGAAGTCACGGCAATGGGGCTCTGGGTAGCTGGAATCGCGGGGTGCCGGGGGTCGCTGACTGGGACCACGGCCCGAAAAATCATTTTACCGGCAGGCTCGTGCTCCCCCTGAGATAATTCATCCCCATGACGATTCAACTCAAAGATGAAGAAGGTATCCGCGGCATGCGCGTGGCGTGCCGACTGGCCGCCGAGGTCCTGGACTACCTCGAACCCCTGATCAAACCCGGCATCACCACCAACGAGATCGACAAACTGGCCCACGACTACATGGTCGATGTTCAGGGGTGCATCCCGGCTCCGCTGAATTACGCGCCCAATGGATACAAGCCCTACCCCAAATCGATCTGCACCTCGATCAACCATCAAGTCTGCCACGGCATTCCCAACGACAAGCCGCTCAAAAAAGGTGACATCCTCAACGTCGACATCACCACCATCAAGGACGGCTGGCACGGCGACACCAGCCGGATGTTCTCTGTGGGTGAAACCTCCATTGCTGCCCGCCGACTCTGTCAACTGACCTTCGAGGCCATGTGGCACGGCATTGTCATGGTCAAACCGGGAGCACGCCTGGGGGACATCGGCTATGCCATTCAGCGCTTCGCCGAAGGCCAGGGATGCTCGGTGGTGCGTGAGTTTTGTGGACACGGCATTGGTCGGGGCTTTCACGAAGAGCCCCAGGTGCTGCACTATGGCAAGCCCGGTACGCTGGAAGAGTTGGTGCCCGGCATGATCTTCACCATCGAGCCCATGATCAACGCAGGTCGCCGTGACATCAAGGAACTGGGTGATGGCTGGACCATCGTCACGCGGGACCACTCCCTCTCCGCGCAGTGGGAGCATACGGTGCTGGTGACGCCCACTGGCTATGAGGTGCTGACGTTGTCGGCGGGCAGTCCAGCCTTGCCGAGTTTTGTCACCACCACTGCCTGTTGATTCTCATGACCACGGGCAGTTACCGACAGCACAAGGCTGAACTGCTGGCTCGCCTGACAGGGTCGCAGGGGCCCATGTCGTTCTCCCGGGTGGGTCGGGTGCTTCATGCGTTGCAACAACTGACCGACGACACCTTGATAGCCCTGTGGCAAGCCAGCGACATGGGGGCCTCCCTGGTGCTGGCAGCCGTGGGGGGCTACGGACGCGGACAACTTTTCCCTCACTCCGATATTGATGTGCTGGTCCTGTTGCCCGAGGGTCGTCTGGAAGATCTCGATGCCGTCACTAAGGGCCGCCTGGAAAGCTTCATCACGTCATGCTGGGACCATGGTCTGGAGATCGGGTCCAGCGTTCGAACCCTGAACGAATGCCTGGCCGAGGCACACGCTGACATCACGGTCCAGACGTCCATGCTCGAATCGCGTCTGTTGACGGGTAACCGCCAGCTGTACGAGCAATTCGTTCAGCAGTTTCAGGCTTCCATCGACCCACGGGCCTTCTTCATCGCCAAGACCCTTGAGTTACGGCAACGGCACACGAAGTACGAGAACACCCCCTACTCCCTCGAGCCCAATTGCAAGGAGTCTCCGGGTGGGTTGCGCGATCTTCAGGTCATCCTGTGGGTGGCAAAAGCCGCGGGACTGGGCAGTACATGGGACGAACTCGGGCGCAATGGACTGGCCACCCCCCTCGAGGTGCGTCAACTCAAACGTCATGAAGCGGTGCTGCTGACGATTCGCAGCTATCTGCATTGCGTGGCGCAAAGGCGAGAAGATCGCCTGGTGTTTGATCTGCAGCATGCGGTGGCGCGAGCCTTGCACCTGGATGTGACAGGCCACGCCGCGACCGCCCGCGCCGCCAGCGAGGCACTGATGAAGCGGTACTACTGGTCGGCCAAGGCTGTGACCCAGTTGCACCAGATCTTGATGCTCAACATCGACGAGTGGATCAACCGTGATCAGCTCACCCATGAACCCGAACTGGTCAATGAACGGTTTGCTATCCGCGCCGGCATGATCGACATCGTCAGCGATGACCTCTATCAGCGTCATCCCCACGCCATCTTGGAAACCTTTCTGGTCTTTCAGCGCACGGTGGGCGCCCAGGGCTTGTCAGCCCGAACCCTGCGAGCCCTCTACAACGCACGTTCGCTGATGAACGCGGCGTTTCGGCGCGACCCCGTCAATCGGCTGCAGTTCTTGCGCATTCTTCAGCAACCTGAAGGGGTCACGCATGCCATGCGGTTGATGAATCAGACCTCGGTGCTGGGACGTACCTTGTGGACCTTTCGTCGCATCGTCGGTCAGATGCAGCACGACTTGTTCCATGTTTACACCGTGGACCAGCACATCCTGATGGTGTTGCGCAATGTGCGCCGGTTTTTTCTGGCGGAACACGCCCACGAGTACCCCTTTTGCTCTCAACTCGCCGCCGGCTGGGACAAGCCCTGGGTACTGTACATAGCCGCCCTGTTCCATGACATTGCCAAGGGCCGCGGCGGCGACCATTCCGACCTCGGTCGGGTCGAGGTGCGTCGCTTTTGCAAGGACTACCATGTGGCGCGAGACGACGCCTTGTTGATTGAATTCCTGGTGGGCGAGCACCTCACCATGAGCCACATCGCTCAAAAACAGGACCTGAGCGATCCGGATGTCATCCAGGCCTTTGCGCGCCGAGTGGGCAACGAACGCAACCTCACAGCGCTCTACCTGTTGACTGTGGCTGACATTCGCGGCACCAGCCCGAAGGTTTGGAATGCCTGGAAGGGCAAGCTGCTTGAAGATTTGTACCGCGCCACCCTGCGAGCGCTGGGGGGGCATGCCGCCGACGCCAACGCCGAGATAGAGGCTCGCAAGCGCGAAGCCCTGACCCTGTTGGCCTTGCACGCCCTGCCCTTTGAAGCACACAAGGATTTGTGGGACACGCTGGACGTGGGCTACTTCATGCGGCATGAGGCCTCTGACATTGCCTGGCACACGCGGCAGATCTCCTTGCCCATGGCGCGTGCGCGTGCCCAGAATGCACCCGCCCCTACGCTGGTTCGGGCACGCATCTCTCCGCTGGGTGAAGGGCTGCAAGTCATGGTCTACACCCCCGACCAGACCGATTTGTTCGCCCGCATTTGTGGGTACTTCGATCATGCAGGGTTCAGTATCCTGGACGCCAAGATCCACACCGCACGCAACGGCTATGCCCTGGACACATTTCAGGTGGTCACGCCCATGCTGCAAGAGCACTACCGTGAATTGATTGGCATGGTGGAGTCGGAGTTGGCCCGTACCCTGGACACCCAGGCGCCCTTGCCTGCCGTCAGCCGTGGGCGGGTGTCGCGCCGTGTCAAAAGTTTTCCGGTGGCACCCCGCGTCTCGCTGGAGCCTGATGAAAAAGCGCAACGCTGGTTGTTGAGCATTTCCACCAGCGACCGTGCAGGACTGCTTTACAGCGTGTCTCGGGTGCTGGCTCGTCACAACATCGTGGTGTTGCTGGCCAAGATCAGTACCCTGGGCGAGCGGGTAGAGGACACCTTTCTGGTGGTGGGGTCCGAGTTACAAAACAACCGTACCCAGTTGGCCATCGAAACTGAACTGCTGCAGACACTGAGTGCCTGACGCGCCGAGTGCCTAGGTCGCCTGGTTGTCAGCGCCGTCGATGGCCGGTGCAGACACCAACGCACGCAAGCCGTCCTCGTCCAGCACCGGGATGCCCAGGGCCTGGGCTTTCTCGAGTTTGCTGCCAGCCTCTGCGCCAGCGATCACGCCATGCGTTTTTTTGCTCACGCTACTGGCCACCTTGGCGCCAGCGGCTTCCAACATCGCCTGGGCTTGTTCGCGCGAGAGCGTGGGTAAGGTGCCGGTTAACACATAGGTGCGCCCCGCCAGCGGCAATTGCGCTTGAGCACTGGGCTCGTGCTCAGGCCAGGTCACACCACAGGCCCGCAGTTGTTCCACCACCTCCCGGTTGTGCGGTTGGTCAAAGAAGGTGCGCAGGCTTTGGGCGACCACGGGCCCCACATCGCGAACCTGAAGCAGCTGCTCGATGCTGGCGTCCATGATGGCATCCAGGCCCCCAAAGTGGCGCGCCAGGTCCTTGGCCGTGGCTTCCCCCACATGGCGAATACCCAACCCGAACAAGAACCGTGGCAGTGTCGTGTGTTTGGAGGTCTCCAGACTGCTCAAGACATTCTGAGCTGACTTGTCGGCCATGCGGTCGAGTTGCGCGAGCGACGTCAAACCCAAGCGGTACAAATCGGGCAAGGTGTTGACGATGCCACCCTCCACCAGCTGGTCGATCAGTTTTTCGCCGAGATCTTCAATGTCCAGGGCACGTCGCTGCGCAAAGTGCAGGAGCGATTGCTTGCGCTGTCCGCTGCAATACAGCCCACCGGTGCACCGGTAGTCGGCCTCACCGTCCTCGCGCACCGCCATGCTGTCACAAATCGGGCATTGATGGGGCATGCGAAACGGTTGCGTCCCCTCGGGTCGCCGCTCCAGCACGACCGACACCACCTCAGGGATCACATCGCCGGCACGTCGCACGATCACCGTGTCGCCCACCCGCACATCCTTGCGCGTGGCCTCGTCCTCGTTGTGCAAGGTGGCATTGGTCACGGTCACCCCGCCCACAAAGACTGGGGCCAGCTTGGCCACGGGGGTGAGCTTGCCCGTGCGTCCCACTTGCACTTCAATACCCAGCACGGTTGTGATTTGCTCTTGCGCCGGATATTTGTGCGCCACAGCCCAGCGCGGCTCGCGGGTGACGAAGCCCAGTTGCTGCTGCCAATCCAGCCGGTTCACCTTGTAGACCACGCCATCGATGTCAAAGGGCAAACTGTCACGCAAGGTTCCCATTTGGGCATGAAAGCCGACCAACCCCATGGCGCCCTGGACACAACGGCCATGCTCGCACACCGGAAAGCCCCAGGCCTTCAACCGCATCAGCAAGTCCCACTGGGTGGGCAACGACAGGGCCTGGTCGGGTACACACAGGCCCACGCCATAGGCAAAGAAGCTCAAGGGTCGCTCGGCCGCGATGGCCGGATCCAACTGCCGAACAGCACCTGCCGCCGCGTTGCGCGGGTTGACAAAGGTTTTTTCCAGACGGGCGCCGCCTGCCATTCGTTCGCGCTGCCGCTCGTTGAGTGCCTCGAAGTCATCGCGACGCATGTACACCTCACCGCGCACTTCGATCACGTCGGGAGCGGGCGCACTGTGCGGCGCGGCTTGAAGTCGAAGTGGGATCTGTCCAATCGTGCGGATGTTCTGGGTCACGTCTTCACCCGTTTCACCATCGCCGCGGGTCGCAGCTTGCACCAGGACTCCGTGCTCGTAGCGCAGGCTGATCGCCAACCCATCAAACTTCAATTCCGCCACATACTCAACCGGTGGGGCCTGTTCATCCAAGGCCAACTCCTTGCGAATACGGTTGTCAAAGCTTTCAGCACCACTGGCTTGAGTATCCGTTTCCGTGCGAATACTGAGCATGGGCACGCCATGTTGTACCGGAGCAAACGACGACAAGGGCTTGCCCCCAACACGTTGGGTGGGCGAGTCCACCGTCAGCAACTCGGGATGGGCAGCTTCCAAGGCTTGCAAATGCTGGAACAAACGGTCGTACTCGGCATCCGGAATGGAGGGCTCATCCAGCACGTAGTATCGATGAGCGTGCTGATGCAGTTGATCGCGTAACTGTTGGACCAGGGCAGCAGGTGAATCCTGTGGAGGCGTGGTGGTCGCGCTCGATGATGCAGCGCCCGATGGCTCGGTACCAAACAGATCCGGGGTGTTCATCCCGCGAGCAGCAATCAGCTGAACAAACGGCGCGCCTGCACCGAGCCCGCAGACAGATCGCGCGCATCCAGGGTGTCATACAGCGCGTTCAGGTCTTGCTGAATGCTTTGTATGGCAGCCTGAGACAACGGTTGTCCATGGTCATCTGTCACCTGGCCATCCATGATGCGTGCCAGTTCGGTGGCCACAAAGCACATGCGTGCGAAGGGCTCTTCCTGCCGGTCCACCTGAGGGACGTCCAGGGTCAGGGTGAGTTGACGTATGGCGGACAGGGACGGGTCATCTGCCAGTGCCGCTTGCGAGTCAAAACTCAAATCCAGGATGGGTGGCAGACCGACCACCGGCGCAGGAATGACCATACGCCCGGGAATCACCCCGGGGACAAAGCCCAGACGGGCTGCGTTTTGCTGGACATAGCCTGGGCTCCAGGGCAAGTCCAGGGCCTTGAGCGTGAAGCTCAGTTGAGCGTCGTGCGCACCGGCGAAATGATCGAGTTCACGCGCTCGCGCGACCTCTTCGAGCATTTCAGGGAACTCGGGTTCGGCATCCAGCGCATCGGCAAAGGCGCGGGTTTTCATGACGAATTCGGAAAACTCGATGTCGTTCAAGGCCCCCATGCGGTTAGCGAGTTGCACGCCCGCCTGGAAGGCGCTGTAGCGCTGCCCCGCACGCAAAGATTCCCACTCGCCGCTTTCGGCGTTGAGCCCCTCAATGGTGAAATGCTTCGTCCCGACACGGCGCGTGGGGGGCATGGCAGCCAAGGCGGCGTCACCCGAAGTGGGGGCGTCGATTTCGATGGGTGCAATCACATCGATGAGCGCGTCCAGAGCCTGACGTTTATCCGGCGCTGACATCATACCGGCAACCTCGAAGGTCTCGGTGGAGAGGTTGCTGTCACCGCCAAAGGCCTCACGCTGCGCCATCTGCTCGTCCGAGAACCGCGACTGCCCAACAGGGGTATCCCGTGCTGTCAATCCAGGCTCTCGCGGTTCCTGCTGCTCGATAACAGGTTCAGCCTGACGCGGTCTGCTCTTGCGCGAGGTCCAAGCGCTGTGGGCGACCACGCCAGCCAACACCACACCGCCCGCAATGGCCAATGCGACTTGCAAGGTACTCATGCCGGTTTTCCTTGAGGTTCAGGTGGACTCGGCCATGGACACCGCCGACTCCATGTCGACGGCCACGATACGCGACACGCCTTGCTCCTGCATGGTGACACCAATGAGTTGCTCGGCCATCTCCATGGCGATCTTGTTATGGGAAATGAACAAGAACTGAGTTTCTTTGGACATGCTCGAGACCAGTCGCGTGTAGCGCTCGGTGTTGGCGTCGTCCAAGGGCGCGTCCACCTCATCGAGCAAACAGAATGGTGCGGGATTGAGCTGGAAGATGGCAAACACCAAAGCAATTGCGGTCAGGGCTTTTTCGCCGCCCGACAGCAGGTGAATCGTCTGGTTTTTCTTGCCCGGCGGCTGTGCCATGACCTGAACACCAGAGTCGAGAATTTCTTCCCCCGTCATGATCAGACGGGCATGGCCACCGCCGAACAACTCGGGGAACATACGACCAAAATGCTCGTTCACGGTGGCAAAGGTACTGCCCAACAACTCGCGCGTCTCGCCGTCAATCTTGCGAATGGCATCTTCCAGCGTGTTCATGGCCTCAGTCAGATCGGCGGACTGGGCGTCCAGGAACGTCTTGCGCTCGCGTGCAGTGGTGAGTTCATCCAGCGCGGCCAGATTGACGGCGCCCAATGCCTGGATCTCACGCTGGAGGCGATCAATCTCGGCTTGCAGCCCAGCAAGACGCACGTCACCGGCTTCAATGGAGCGGGCAACGGCCTCCAGATCGGCTTGAGCCTCGGCCAGTTGTTGGGCGTATTGCTCCACACCCAAACGCGCGGCCTGCTCCTTCAACTGCAGATCGGTGATACGCTGTCGCATCGGGTCCAGGTTGCGCTCGATCTTCAGACGTTGCTCATCGCTGGCGCGCAGCTTGGCGGTGAGATCGTCATACTGGCTGCGTTTGGCGCCCAGCGCAGCCTCGCGTTCGGACTTCACGGCCAACGCGGCTTGCAGGCCTGCTTGGGCGGCGACGTCACTCAGCCGCTCGAACTCCTCCTGCAGCTTCACCTGCTCGTCTTGCAAGGCGGTGGTCTGCTGACCGGCCGACTGGATTAGACGCTGCAACTCGGCCTCACGGGTGATGTGGGTGCGTCGCAGGAAGTCAGCCTCCTGGGCCTGACGCTCGAGGCTTCGCAGTTGCTCACGCGCCTCTTGCAAGTGGCGCTGGGCTGTCATGACCTGCTCGTCGAGTTGGGCGTGCCGCTCTTGGCTGTCGGCCAGCATCATGTCCAGTTCTTCGAAACGGGCGTCAGCCGAGACACTGCGCTCCTGAATGACATCCAGCTGAGTCTGTACCTCTTGCAGGTCGGTCTCGATCTGGGTGGAGCGTGCACGCGCCTGATCGGCCTGTTGGGTCAATCGCAGCGCCTCCACCTGGAGCTCGTGAGCCTGTGCTTGTGCCGCAGAAGCTTCGCGGCGCAATTCAACCAGACGTTGGCTGGCGTGGCTGTACGCGGCCTCCGAGCGCACCAGCAAGTTGCGAGCTTCTTCATGCATGAAGGTTTGAGCGCGTTGTTGTTTCTCGAGGTTTTCAATCTCCTGGGCCCGGGCGAGCAGTCCCGCCTGTTCGCTGTCGGGGGCATAGAAATTCACGCTGTGTCGACTCACCGCATGACCCTGCGGCACCAGAATCCATTGACCGGCTTGCAGACTCTCACGCTTGGCCAGGGCTTGTGACATGTCAGGGGCCGTGAAACATCCCTCCAACCAACTGTCCAGCAGGGTTTTCAGCCCAGCGTCGTTCAAGCGCAGCAAATCGCTCAGACGTGGCAAGGCGGATGCACCGGGGTTCGAGGACCCGGTGGGCACGGTGTAAAACGTCAGCTTGGCCGGTGGCGGGTCGCTGGCCAGGGCACCGATCATCTCCAGGCGACTGACTTCGAGGGAGTTGAGCCGTTCGCGCAAGGCGGACTCCAACGCATTTTCCCAGCCGGTTTCGATGTGCAAGCGACTCCACAGACCTGGCAACCCGTCCATGCCGTGCTTGGCCAGCCAGGGTTGCAGCTTGCCATCGGTCTTGACGCGCTCTTGCAGGGCCTGCAGGGCTTCCAGGCGGGCTGACAAATCAGCCTGCTTGGCAGACTCGTCATTCAACCGTTGTTGAGCCTCGCGACGCGCCTCATCCAACAGAGGCACTTGGTCCTGTAGTTCGTGCAGTTGAGCATCCAGCACCTCGGCCGACTCTTGCGCGGCTTGCAACTGGGTCTGAGCCTGCTGAACGCGTTGGTCATCGGGCGCGTCCAGTCCACGTTGGTCGGCCTGCAAACGTTCACGGCGCAACTCCAACTGCTGGGACTGCTCTTGCAGGTTTCGCTGATCGGCTGACAAGACCTGCAACTGCTGTTGCACCTCAACCACCTGGTTGCGTTGGGCATCGGCCTTTTGCTGGGCCGCTCGCTGCGCCTCCTCGAAGGTGGGTAATTGAGCGGTTTGCTCTTCCAGTTGCGCTTGTAACAAGGCGGCCTGCTCGGCGTCCTGTTCGGCCTGCTCCATCAAGGTCTCGCGCTCCATATGGGCTTGCTGCGCCTGCTCGCCCCACTGGGCGATCTGGTCCTGCAGTTGGGCCAGGCGCTGCTGTGCGCGCTGACGACCTTCCACCACGTAGCGAATTTCAGCTTCTAGTCGGCCCACCTCAGCAGAGGCTTCGTACAAGTGGCCTTGCGCCTGATTGAGTTGATCACCGGCTTCGTAATGAGCCTGGCGAACCGCCTCGAGGTCAGCCTCGATGTGTCGCAAATCGGCAGTTTTGGACTCGAGGTCCAGCACAGCCTGTTGCATCTGTTCGTGCAAACGGGATTGATCGGACGCCGCCTCGCTGCGACGCAAAAACCACAACTGATGCTGCTTCAGGGTGACGTCGGCCTGCAAGGCCTTGTAGTGCTGCGCCACCTCGGCCTGACGCTCGAGTTTTTCCAGGTTGGCATTGAGTTCGCGCAGGATGTCTTCGACGCGGGTGAGGTTCTCGCGTGTGTCGCTCAAGCGGTTTTCGGTTTCGCGGCGACGCTCTTTGTACTTGGACACCCCCGCAGCCTCCTCAAGGAACAGACGCAGTTCCTCGGGCTTGGATTCGATGATGCGGCTGATGGTGCCCTGTCCAATGATGGCGTAGGCGCGCGGTCCCAAACCCGTGCCCAGAAACACGTCCTGGACGTCACGACGACGCACCGGCTGGTTGTTGATGTAATAGCTGCTGGTGCCATCGCGGGTCAACACCCGTTTGACCGCGATCTCGGTGAACTGGCTCCATTGACCGCCTGCGCGATGATCCGCGTTGTCAAACACCAGTTCTACACTGGCACGGCTTGACGCTTTGCGAAGGGTGGTGCCGTTGAAGATCACATCCTGCATGGACTCACCACGCAACTCGCTGGCGCGACTTTCGCCCAGCACCCAACGCACGGCATCCATGATGTTGGACTTGCCGCAGCCGTTGGGTCCCACCACGCCCACGAGTTGCCCCGGCAGCAGGAAATTGGTCGGCTCAACGAAGGACTTGAAGCCAGAGAGTTTGATCGAGGTTAGACGCACCGAAGGCCTTTGAGTTCTAAAGTATTCAGTTCAAGGGGTGGCAGCCCTGGAAATTCGGGTGACACCCAGTCAATCGCCAATGATACCTGCCCGGTAGTCCTTCACAGCCCTTTGTAAGCGTTCCAGGCGAGGAATGAGTGCCTGCAGGGACTCACGGGTGGGTTCTGCCATGTCCCGGCGTGCCGCCTGATCTGTCTGCTGGACGAGTTCACACAAAGCCCCTGACGCCACCAGCCCCACATAGCCCTTCACATCATGCAAAGCCCGGTGCAAGCTGGGCGGGTCGGGGTTGGCGCGCAACCGTGACAAGCTCAAGCTGAGACTGACCTCCACAGTGCCCAGCAGTTCGGCCAGCTCGGCAGGCTGCAAGGCGTAGGCTTGTGCCTGGGTGAGATCCAGATCATCAGACGGGGAAACCATGGTCGCGGGGATAATACCAACCCATGAACCCCCTGCTCTCGCGCCTGCAGCCTTATCCTTTCGAGCGGCTGCGCCAGTTATTTGCCGGCATCACGCCGTCCCCCCAGCACAAGGCCATCAGCCTGGGTATTGGCGAGCCGCGTCATGCCACGCCGCCTTTCATTCTGGAGGCGCTGACTCGGGCTTTCCCCGCATTGGCCAGCTACCCCCTGACCGCAGGGTCGCCTGAATTGCGCCAGGCGTGTGTCAGTTGGTTGCACAGACGGTATGGTGTGACGTTGGACCCCGCCACCCAGCTCTTGCCGGTGAACGGCTCGCGCGAGGCCTTGTTCTCGTTTGCGCAAACGGTGGTCAACCCCACGGCCTCGGCCAGACCGTTGGTGATCTGTCCAAATCCCTTTTATCAAATTTACGAAGGCGCGGCCCTGCTGGCCGGGGCGCAACCGTATTTTGTGCCGAGCCGCGCCGAGCGCAACTTCGCCGTGGATTGGCGCAGCGTGCCCGACGATGTCTGGGCCGATGCGCAACTCGTCTATGTGTGCTCCCCTGGCAACCCCACGGGTGCGGTGATGCCGCTGGAAGAATGGGCCATGCTGTTCGAGCTCAGCGACCGGCATGGTTTTGTCATTGCTTCAGACGAGTGCTACAGCGAAATTTATTTCCGTGACGAGCCGCCCCTGGGTGGGCTGGAAGCGGCACACCGTTTGGGCCGTGATGACTATCGCAACCTGATCGCTTTCACCAGTTTGTCCAAGCGCAGCAATGCACCGGGCCTGCGCAGTGGCTTTGTGGCGGGGGATGCCCAATGGATCAAGCATTACCTGCTGTATCGCACCTACCACGGCAGCGCCATGAGTGGGATGGTGCAAGCGGCCAGCATCGAAGCCTGGAACGACGAGTCGCATGTGGACAGCAACCGAGAGCAGTACCGTGCCAAGTTTGCCCAGGTCACGCCGGTGTTGCAGCAAGTGCTGGATGTCCAGTTGCCCGATGCCGCTTTTTACCTGTGGGCGGCGGTGCCAGGCGGCGATGACCAGGCTTTCGCGCGTGATTTGCTGGCTCAATACAATGTCACTGTTTTGCCGGGCAGTTTTCTGGCCCGCGAGTCTGCCGGCTTCAACCCCGGACGCGGTCGCATCCGCATGGCCTTGGTGGCCGAAACCGCCGAATGCCTGGAAGCTGCTCACCGCATCGTTCAATTCGTTCAACACCGACCCGTCTGATCACCATGACACAACAACTGCAATCCATCATCGATACCGCCTGGGACAACCGCGCCACCCTGTCTCCCGCTGCCGCCCCCAAGGAGGTGAAGGATGCGGTCGAGCATGTGATCGCCGAACTCAACGCCGGTCGTTTGCGCGTCGCCACCCGTCAAGCCGTGGGGCAGTGGACGGTACACCAATGGATCAAAAAGGCTGTTTTGCTGAGCTTCCGTTTAAAAGACAACGAAGTCATCAAGGCCGGCCAGCTGGGCTTTTATGACAAGGTGCCCACCAAGTTTGCCCACCTGGACGAAGCCCAGATGAAAGCCAGTGGTGTGCGCGTGGTGCCACCGGCCGTGGCGCGTCGCGGCAGCTTCATTGCGAAGGGCGCCATTCTGATGCCCAGCTATGTGAACATCGGCGCCTATGTGGACGAAGGCACCATGGTGGACACCTGGGCCACGGTCGGCTCGTGCGCACAGGTGGGCAAGAATGTGCATCTCTCTGGCGGCGTGGGCCTGGGCGGCGTGTTGGAGCCTTTGCAAGCCAACCCCACCATCATCGAAGACAACTGCTTCATCGGTGCTCGCTCGGAGGTCGTGGAAGGTGTGATCGTCGAAGAGAACTCGGTCATCTCCATGGGCGTGTACATCGGCCAAAGCACCAAGATCTATGACCGCGCCACCGGCGAAGTGACCTACGGCCGAATCCCCGCCGGGTCGGTGGTGGTGTCGGGCAACCTGCCCAGTGCCGATGGCAAGTACAGCTTGTATTGCGCCGTCATCGTCAAGCGCGTGGACGCGCAAACCCGCGCCAAGACCAGCCTGAATGATTTGCTGCGCGATTGATCGCGTGGCGCCGTTCATCACTGGCTTGACAACACCCTGATCGCTGAATGCCATGGCCCGTGCCCTGCAACTGACCGAACAACTGATGGCCGAACCGTCCGTGACGCCCAGCGATGGGCGTTGTCAGGCGCTGATTGCCGCACGCTTGCAGCCATTGGGATTCAGTTGTGAGACCCTGGTCAGTGGTCCGGATGACTTTCGCGTCACCAACCTGTGGGCGATTCGTCGCAGTGCACATCCCAACGCGCCGACCCTGGTGTTTGCCGGGCATACCGACGTGGTGCCCACCGGTCCCCTGGAAAACTGGTCGAGCGATCCTTTCGTGCCCACGCACCGCGATGGCAAGTTGTATGGCCGTGGGGCCAGCGACATGAAGAGTTCCCTCGCCGCCATGGTGGTGGCGGTGGAAGAGTATCTGGCTCAACACCCCACCCCCGATATGTCGATAGCCTTTTTGCTGACCAGCGATGAAGAAGGCCCCGCCTTGGACGGTACCGTGGTGGTTTGCAACAGGTTGCGCGAGCGCGGTGAGCGCTTGGACTGGTGCATCGTGGGTGAGCCCACGTCGGTGGAGCGCACAGGCGACATGATCAAGAATGGTCGGCGCGGCACCTTGAGTGGCAAATTGACCGTCAAGGGCATCCAGGCGCATATTGCCTACCCGCACCTGGGGCGCAATCCCATCCACGATTTGGCTCCTGCATTGGCTGAATTGGTCGCGATGCGATGGGACGAGGGCAACGCCTATTTCCCTCCCACCAGCTGGCAGGTGAGCAACATCCATGCAGGCACAGGCGCGAGCAACATCATCCCTGGCAGTTGCGTGGTCGATTTCAATTTTCGCTTCTCCACCGAGTCCAGCGTCGAGAGCCTGAAAAGCCGCTTGACGGCGGTGCTGGACCGTCATCCGATCGACTACGCTTTGCAATGGACCCTGGGCGGAATGCCCTTTCTCACTGAACCCGCTGACCTGGTGGGGGCGGTTCAACAAGCCATCCGGGATGAGACCGGTCTGGAGACACAACTCTCCACGACAGGCGGCACCAGCGACGGACGCTTCATTGCCCAGGTGTGCCCGCAGGTCATCGAACTCGGCCCACCCAATGCCACCATCCACAAGATTGACGAGCACGTGGCCACCCAGGACATCGAGACGCTCAAGAACATCTACCGCCGAGTGCTTGAGCAATTGAATCTTCGCGCACAGGCTCTCGCGGCATGACGCTGCGTCAACTGGTGGACCACTGCCGCACCCACCTGGAATCGGCGGGTGTGTCGTTCGGACAAGGCACCGTCAATGCGCTGGATGAAGCAGCGTGGCTGGTGCTCTGGCGATTGGGGCTGCCTCTGGATACCGACCTTGACGATCCATCTCGCAGCGTGTCGTCAGCCGATCGTGCGCTTGTACAGACCTTGCTCGACCAGCGCATTCAAACACGCCAGCCACTCGCCTACCTGACCGGTGAAGCCTGGCTTCAAGGGGTTCCGTTTGACGTGGATGAGCGCGCCATCATTCCGCGCAGCTTGATCGCCGAGGTGCTGGCCATGGGCTGGCTGGATGAGTATGTGCCAGAGGTGAATGCCCGGGTCATGGACCTGTGTACGGGCAACGGCAGCCTGGCCGTGCTAGCCGCCATGGCCTGGCCCCAGGCGATGGTGCATGGGCTGGATTTGTCCCCCCAGGCTTTGCAGGTGGCGGCTCGCAATGTCGAGCGTCATGCGATGGGCGAGCGCATTGAATTGTCGGTGTCTGACGGATTTACCGCTGCACACGGTCGCTATCACCTGATTCTGTGCAACCCTCCCTATGTCAACCAGCACAGCATGAACGAGTTACCCCCCGAATTTCGCGCCGAGCCGTCACTGGCCCTGGCGGGGGGCTCAGACGGGATGGATTTCATTCGCCCCTGCCTGCACGAAGCAGTTCAGTGGCTCACGCCTGACGGCGCCCTGGTGCTGGAGATCGGCCACGAAATCGATCACTTTGAGCGCGCCTTTCCCTCACTCACGCCGTGGTGGCTGGAAACCTCTGCAGGGGACACCCAGGTGGCCTTGCTGCGTGCTGCGGACCTGGTTGCGTTGTCATGATCGTCTTGCGAGATGTGCAACTGCGCCGCGGCGCCAAGGTGCTGCTTGAACGCGCCAACGTCACCATCCATCCCGGTGAAAAGGTCGGGCTGGTGGGCGCCAACGGCATTGGCAAGTCCTCTTTGTTGGCGTTGCTGTTGGGGCAATTGCACGAGGACCGGGGCGAATGTGTGTATCCCGCGGGTTGGCGAATCGCCCAAGTGGCCCAGCACATGCCCGAGAGTGAATCTGCCGCCACAGCGTTCGTGCTGGAGGGCGATACCCGCTTGCAGGAAGCGCAAGCCGAGTTGCTGAGGGCACAAGACACCCAGGATGGAATGGCCCTGGCGCATGCGCACAACAGCCTCGAAGAAGCCGGTGTGCACGACGCCCCTTCACGGGCTCAAACGCTGCTGCTGGGCCTGGGTTTCGCGCCGCATGAACTGGAGCAACCCGTCAACAGTTTTTCTGGCGGCTGGCGCATGCGTTTGCAATTGGCTCGCGCCTTGATGTGCCCAGCTGACTTGCTGTTGCTCGATGAACCCACCAATCACCTGGACCTGGATGCGCTGGTGTGGCTCGAGAGCTGGTTGCAGCGATTCGAGGGCACGGTCCTGGTCATCAGCCACGACCGCGAATTTTTGGACACGGTGACCATGGTGACCCTGCATCTGGAGCACCAGGACCTCAAGCGCTACAGCGGCAACTACTCGGCGTTTGAAGACCAACGCGCGCAACAGTTGGTGCTGCAACAGGCGGCTTATGACAAGCAGCAAGACCGCATCGCCCACTTACAACGCTTTATCGACCGTTTCAAGGCCAAGGCGACCAAAGCTCGCCAGGCTCAAAGCCGCGTCAAAGCCCTGGAGCGCATGGAACGTCTGGCACCTTTGCTCGAGCGGGCCGAATTCAGTTTCGAGTTTCGTGAACCCGAGAGCCTGCCCAACCCCATGCTCTCATTGCAAGATGCGTCGATGGGCTATGGTGATGAGCCCATTTTGCGCGGCGTCAAGCACACGGTGCTGGCTGGCCAGCGCATTGGCATCCTGGGCGCCAATGGACAAGGCAAGTCCACCCTGGTCAAGACGCTGGTGCAACAACTGCCCCTGATGCAAGGGCGGATGGTGGAAGGCAAAGGCTTGACCGTTGGCTACTTCGCTCAACAGGAACTGGATGTGCTGCACGCGGGCGATACGCCGCTCGAACACCTGACCCGACTGGCTCGCAGTCTGCAATCGCAAGTGCGCGAGCAGGAATTGCGCAACTTCCTGGGCTCATTTCGCTTTGTCGACGACATGATGCAGCAACCGGTGGGCACACTCAGTGGCGGCGAAAAGGCACGGCTGGTGTTGGCGCTCATTGTGTGGCAACGCCCTAACCTGCTGGTGCTAGACGAACCCACCAACCACCGCGATCTGGACACACGAGAAGCGCTGGGCATGGCCCTGAACGACTTCGATGGCACAGTCTTGCTGGTCAGCCATGACCGCTCCCTGCTGCGAACGGTGTGCGAAGACTTCTGGCTGGTATCAGAGGGTGTCGTCAAACCTTTTGAGGGCGACCTTCAACACTACCAGCAGCATTTGTTGGAGGCGGCCCGCAAGCGTCGCGAGAGTTGGGCATCCGCCCACAGCGCCAGCTCTGGCGCTGAAGACGCCAAAGTTGCCACCCCACGCGAATCGCGCAAGCAACAAGCCCAGCGTCGCGCGGAACTCACACAGAAGCTGCAGCCCTGGCGCCAGGAGATGAAACAGCTCGATTCCACCATGGCGCAGTGGCTCAGCGAGAAATCTGAGCTGGAAGCCGCGCTGATCGACGGCACCCTGTCTGGCCCGGCGTTGGCGCAGCACGGCAAGCGTTTGAAGGAGCTGGGTGAAGCACTTGAAAAAGCCGAAGAGCGCTGGCTTGAATTGGGGAGTTGGATCGAAGATGCGCAATCCCAGGCAACGCACGCAGCGTGAAAGACTTGAGTGATATGCTGGTCGCGAAATCACTCAGGGTGTTGAAACCACCACGGCGCCTTTCCCCTTGACCATGCAGCTCTTCAAGCACTTCTCTGACTTGTCATTTGCAAACCGTGGCGCCTTGGCTCAGGGTTGGGGCAAGTTATTTTGGTGCGCTCTTGTAGGGAGTCTGCTCTCGGCATGCGCCAATCCCATGCTGCGCCAGGCCAGGCAGGATTGCGATCCTGAAAGCTACCAACTCTTTCCCGTGGTGTTGCAGTCGCAACGCGTGACTGAGCCTGTGGTGGTACAAGTGCCCGATGGAACACAGCGCTGCATCACCGAAACAGTTCGCCAAGGCGATCGGACCACGGCGGTCAGCCGCTGTGCACCTAACTTCATCCTGCAAACACGCTGGATAGATCGTTGGGTGAATGTGGATCTGAATGCCAGAGAACGTGGCATCTGGCATGAACGCTGTGTACAGCAGTTGTGTGTGCAACGCGCGGGCAACACCGCCTGCGAGCCCACGCCTGCGCCCAGCGCAGCCATGCCCACCCCGGCGATGCCCCCCACTGCGCCGCCCTCACCATAGGGCAAAAAAAATCACCTCGTGAACACTACGAGGTGACGGTGTGGGGTGGTAGGACGTACAAGATTCGAACTTGTGACCAACGGATTAAAAGTCCGCTGCTCTACCAACTGAGCTAACGTCCCATCTGTTATGCAACAGATTCAATCAACATTGTGTGTTGACCGAAGCCTGGCATTGTAGCGCAATTTTGAGGCGTGCGAGACGTCAGTGGAGGCAATCTGATTAAGCACCCACCCGGCAGCGACCATGCCAAAAGTGGCAGTGACACTGACCAGTGAGCCATAGCCATGGCAGTTGAGGCTGCCATCGGTGGAGGCCTCGCAACTGGCGTCCGCAGCAGATACGGCTTCCTGGCTGTACACACAGGGCAGGTGTAACAGGGACGATGGTTTTGCGTGGGCGGAAGGTGCACCGTATTCGCGCCGCAAGCGGTACCTGACCTGCGCCAGCAAAGGGTCGTGCGTGACGTGAACGAGATCGTCCACGCGAACCTCATGGGCGAGACGCTTGCCCCCTGCTGCCCCGACACACACCCAGTGCACCGGCTGGCCCCAGGACCAGGCCGCCAGTGCCGTCTTGGTTTTCACCTGATCACAGGCATCGATCACCGCTGTGACCGGTGGCGCATCGTCACCCAGGATGACGGGCCAGTTGAGCGGGGAAGCGAATTCTTCGATCGCTCGGACGACGCAGGCCGGGTGGATATCCACAATACGTTGCGCCATGGCCTGAACCTTGGACATGCCCAGGGTACTGCCCAGTGCGTGCAACTGCCGGTTGACGTTGGATTCAGCTATGTGATCAAAATCTAGCAGACTGAGGGTTCCCACACCACTGCGGGCCAGCGCTTCAGCCGCCCACGACCCAACCCCTCCAATGCCGATCACCACCACATGGGCACTTCGAATTCGGTCAGCCCCCGCCACGCCATACAAGCGCTGCAGCCCCTGGAAGCGACGCGCCAGATCCGGATCGGTCAAAGTTGCTGTTCCAGCCGCCATATCTGGTAGCGGAAGGCCAGGACGGCGCCCGCAATGATGGCTGCCAGGGCAATAAAGGCGTTCAGACTGAGGGTGGAGATACCACTCAGCCCCTGGCCCACGGTGCAGCCCATGGCCGTCACGCCGCCCACTCCCATCAGCACCGCACCGACCAGGTGGTTGCCGAGGTCTTCAACGCTGCCAAAACCTTCCCAGCGGAAGCTGCCTTCCAGTCGGGAGACGACAAAGGAGCCACTGATCACACCCAACACCGACACGATGCCCAGACTCAACACCTTGGATTTATCGCTGAAGAACATGAGCCAGTCGAGCAAATAGGCCACGGGCGCCACGAATGACAAGGATTCGATGCGACCGGAGTTGGTGGTGAGATACACCTCTTCCAGGGTCTCGGGATGTTCGGATACATGACCGAGCGATCCGCTCACCCACCACATGACCACAATCAGCACCCCGGTTCCGGCGCCAGCCAACAAGTTTTCGGCGCGACGCATGTCACGGTTCAGCAGCAAGGCCACGCACAGCGCCATCCCCAGGCACACGCCCAGCAAGAGTTGAAGGTTAGCCGCGGGAGAAGCGAGAAGGCCTTGTAACAGTCCGCCCAGTGAGGCCCCTTGCGGCAGCTCCAGTGCCACACGATCCACCGTGGAGACTCGCAGCACACCCGTGATGCCCTTGAGCGTGGCGAAGGCGGACACGCCCATCACGACCATGACCACCAAAGCCTTGAGATTGCCACTGCCCACGCGGACCAGCGTCTTGTTGCCGCAGCCCGAGGCCAGCACCATGCCAAAGCCGAACATCAGACCGCCCAGCAGACACGACAGCCAGATCAGTCGCGAGCTGGCGTAGAGGGCTTTGGCGGGATCGATATCACCACGCCAGCTCAACACGGCAAAGCCGAGCATGGCAACGCCGATGGCGAGCATCCACTGCCGAGCGCGCGTCCAGTCGCCCATGTTGACCACATCACTGATGGCACCCATGGTGCAGAAGTGCGTGCGCTGCGCCAGCGCCCCAAACAGGAACGATGCCCCAAAACAGGACCACAACACCCAGCGGGCCAAGGCATCCACGTTGACCGCATCCATAAACAATTCCGGTTATTTGAGACGAGACAGGCGTTCGCGAGCCGCATCACCGGCTTCGGTTTGCGGGTATTTCTTGAGCAGATCTTCCAGCGACTTACGACCGGCCTTGACGTCCTTGAGTTCGAGTTGACAGTTGGCCAGGGACAACCAGGCATCAGGCAGGCGAGCAAAATTAGGCGCCACCGTCATCAGAGAGCGGAAGTTCTGGATCGCCTCTTTGTAGTCACGGGTGGCGTACTGGGCATTACCCAGCCAGAACAAGGCAGAAGGGATATAACCACTTTGCGGGAAGCGGCGAATGAAATCAGCCAGTGCCGTGGCCGCAGGGGTGAAATCGCCGGCACGAAAACGTTCAAGAGCTCCTTCGTACTCACGCTTTTCAGCGGGCTGTGCCTGAAATTCCACCCCATCCAGAGTGACAGTGATGGGTTCCAGGGGTCGCACACGCGCTTCGATCGACTGCACCAGGTCCTTGAAGCGGCGTTGCGTTTCGGACAACTCACGCAAAGCCAGGTCACGATCTCCGCGCAATTGAGATTGCTCGCTGCGCAAGGTTTCAATTTGCGCCTGTAAATCCAGCAGCGCACGGCGCAACTGCTGGTTATCCTCGTTGAGCGCTTTCACCTCGCCATTGAGCGCTTTCACCTCGCGATTCAAAGACTCCGTGGGTGCACGCTGGCTGTCCAAACGCTGGCGAATGTCAAGGATGGCACGACGCGCCTCCTGGTCCTCAAAGAAGGCCGCTCCAGCCGGCTGAAGCCAGGCGGCCAGCACCAGGGTCAGAGGCAGCAGGCGTTTCATCAACGGTAAGCGATTTCAGCGCGACGGTTCTTGGCCCAGGCGGCTTCGTCGTGCCCAGGGTCGGAGGGCTTTTCTTTGCCAAAGCTGACCGCTTCGAGTTGGCTATCCGCCACGCCCAACAGGCCGAGCGCTTTGCGCACCGACTCGGATCGCTTTTGACCCAGGGCCAGGTTGTACTCTCGCCCCCCACGCTCGTCAGCGTGGCCTTCGATAGCAACGCGACGGTTTTTGTCCGCACGCAGGTATCGGGCATGAGCCTCGATCACGGACTGGGACTCGGCCTTGATGACAAAGCTGTCATAGTCGAAGTAGATCACCTTGCTCACACCGGTCGGGCCAGGGTCCATCGTCGGGAGGTTGTTGGCGCGAATGGTCGTCACAGCACTGGTGGCGGGTGCAGCAGGTGCGGATGCCTGCTGAGGTGCCGACCCGGATTTGTCTTCAACCGGGGCTTCGTCGAGCTTGACGTTGGAGGCGCAACCGGCCAGGGCCAGCAACAAGCCGAAGACGATGAATAGTCGATTCATGAGATTTCCTTGGGAGCGAAGTAGTGATTTATTGGAATGGTGTGAATGATACGCGTCAGGGCTTGAAGAATGGCCCCCAATGTGGTTCGCGGATGTCTCCGGCCTGACCTGCCAGACGCGCGGTGATGCGGCCGTCCAGCGTGGTCGTCATCAGGGCTTCACGACCCTGAATTTGCGTCGCATAGACCAGGAGGCGACTGTTGGGTGCAAAACTGGGCCGTTCATCGGCCGAGGTATCCGTCACCGCCTGAATCTTGTCAGACTTAAGGTCCATCAGGTGCAAGCGGTACTGCCCTCCGTTGCGGGCGATGTAGGCCATCCAGCGACCATCCGGACTGATCGAAGGAGAGATGTTGTAACTGCCCTGAAAGGTCACGCGCTGGACCGGGCCTCCCATGACTGGGGTACGGTAAATCTGGGGAGAGCCCGCGCGGTCGCTGACAAAGTAGATGCCCGATCCATCCGGCGCAAAGGCGGGTTCGGTGTCAATGCTGTTGGACTGTGTCAGACGGCGAACCTCGCCCCCCTCTGAAGGAATGACATAAATCTGCGAGCCGCCATCGCGACTGAGTGTCACGGCCAGGAACTTGCCATCGGGCGACCAGGCCGGGGCACTGTTGGAGCCCTTGAAGTTGGCCACCACCCGGCGCTTGCCCGCCGAGACATCGTGAACGTACACCACCGGTTTGCGAGACTCGAAGGACACATAGGCCAACTGGTTGCCCATGGGCGACCAACTCGGCGAGATGATGGGCTCAGGACTGGTCAGTGCGGATTGCGCATTTTCGCCATCGGCATCGGCAATCCAGAGGTTGTAGCGACCGCCCTGCTTGGTGACATAGGCAATGCGGGTTGAGAAAACCCCCTTGTCTCCCGTGAGGGTTTCATACACATAGTCGGCGATGCGGTGAGACGCCAAACGCAAATCGCCCGTGACCACGGCATAGCTGGCACCACCCAGATCCTGCCCCTTGACCACGTCCCACAGGCGGAAGCGGACATCAAAACGCCCATCGGCCAGTCGGGTGACACTGCCCGTGAGCAGGGCATCTGCGCCGCGCTGACGCATGGCGGACATGTCCGGGCGAGCGTTTTCGTCCAGTGACTGCCCGGCCGCCAGCGCCCGAAACATGCCACTGCGCTCCAGATCCGCCTGAACGATGCTGGCAATTCGCTGAGGTGAGGCGTCTTCACCCCGAAAGGGCGAGAGCGCAATGGGCACCTGGGTCAGACCCACGCCCGAAACGTCCACCCTGAATTGGGCTTGGGCTGCGCCCATGCCCATCCACAGGGCCAGGACTGGTAACAGGAACAACCCAGAAAGTCGCATGAAATACGAGCTCGAGGTTGCCCGACAACAAGGCAAATTCATGGGGCATTATGGTAGCACCAGAAACATGTCTTTACAGAGGCAGCCGTACTCAAATCAGCACGATGTCATAGTCCTCCGGTCCCATGGCCGGCTCGTGCTGCAACGAAATGGGCTTGCCGATGAACACGCTGATGCCGGCCAGGTGCTGACTTTCCTCGTCCAGGAACAGGTCGATCACCGCCGGGGCCGCCACCACCCGGAATTCGGCGGGATGGAACTGTCGCGCCTCACGCAGTATTTCCCGCAAAATATCGTAGGCCACGCTGCGCGGTGTTTTCACGATGCCCTTGCCTTGACAGACTTCACAAGGCTTGCACAACTGGTGAGCCAGCGACTCCCGGGTGCGCTTGCGGGTCATTTCGACCAAGCCCAGCGGGGAAAAATCGCTCACCGAGGTTTTGACCCGGTCACGGGCCAGATGTTTGCGCAATTCCTGCAACACAGCCTCCCGGTGATCCACACGCACCATGTCAATGAAGTCGGCGATGATCACCCCGCCCAGGTTGCGCAAGCGCAACTGTCGCGCCAGTGCCCCGGCGGCCTCGAGATTGGTCTTGAAAATGGTTTCGTCGAAATTGCGGGCGCCTGTGAAGGCGCCTGTGTTGATGTCCACGGTGGTCAGCGCCTCGGTCTGATCAATGATCAGGTAGCCGCCGGATTTCAGGTCCACGCGCCGCCCCAACGCACGGGCCACATCGTCATCGATGCCAAACAGGTCAAAAATGGGCCGCTCGCCCTTGTAATGCTGTAACTTCGCGGCTGCGGCGGGCATGTACTCCAGCCCAAACCGTTGCAGACGCTCGTGTTGCTCGCGCGAATCGATGCGTATGGTCTGGGTGGTGTCGCCCACCAGGTCACGTAACACGCGTTGGAGCAAGTCCAGGTCCTGGTGAAGTATGGATTTGGGCGCCTTGACCAAGGCGGCTTCTCGAATGCGTTGCCAGGTTTTTCGCAGGTAGCGGATGTCTTCGAGCAACTCCTGATCGGTGGCGTCCTCGCCGTTGGTACGCAAGATGAAGCCGCCCGTGGCGCCCTCAGGCTGATCCTCTCGCAACAGCGCCAGCAGTCGTTGCTTGAGGGCTTCACGTTGCGCCAGAGCGATCTTTTGCGAGACACCGACGTGATTGTCTTGCGGCAGGTACACCAGCATTCGACCAGCAATGCTGATCTGCGAGGACAGCCGTGCCCCCTTGCTGCCTATCGGATCCTTGATGACCTGCACCATGAGGGACTGGCCTTCAAAGATTTGTTTCTCAATCGGTACCGGGGGGGAACTGGGGCCCTCCCCGTCTGCATGGCGCGAAGCCACACTGCTCCATAAATCCGCCACATGCAAAAAGGCCGCGCGTTCGAGCCCGATGTCAACGAACGCCGATTGCATGCCAGGCAGGACGCGCGAAACCTTGCCCAGGTACACATTGCCCACCAGGCCTTTTTCCAGGGTTCGCTCCAGATGCAGTTCTTGCACCACGCCGTTCTCGACCACGGCCACGCGGGTTTCCTGGGGAGCCCAATTGATGAGAATGTCCTGTTGCATGGGGTCAAACCTTGAAGCCGAAGTCCCGCAGCAAGGCGGCGGTTTCAAACAGCGGCAACCCCATGATGCCAGAGTGGCTGCCCCGAATGTGCGCAATGAAGCTCGCCGCCTGACCCTGGATGGCATAGGCACCTGCCTTGCCCATGGGCTCGCCTGTGCTGACATAGGTGCGAAGGCGTGACGTGGTGACCGGGGCCATGGTGACGGTGGAGACCTGCAAGCAGTGCTGCTGGCGGCTGAGCGTGCCCACGGCCACGCAGGTGAGCACGCGGTGGGTTTGCCCTTGCAAGCCTTGCAACATGGCCAAGGCCTGGTCGGGACTGTCAGGCTTGCCCACAATCTGCCGTCCCCGCGCCACCGTGGTGTCGGCACACAACACCACACCCGCCGGCCAGCCCAGTCGCTTCATGCGACGCAGTGAGGCCTCAAGTTTGAGTCGTGTGACACGTTGCACGTAGGTGCGGGGGGCTTCGCCTGGCCGCACTGCTTCAAGCGACTCGGCATCCTCGTGCGGTTCGGGCGTCATCAGCGTGGGCGAGAGGCCCAGTTGCTCCAGCAAATGAAGCCTTCGTGGACTTTGGGAGGCGAGATACAAAGGCTTCATGGCATCACTCACGGTGGTAGGGGTGTTTCGCCAGGATCGACCAGCCACGGTAAAGTTGCTCCACCAGCAGCACACGTACCATGGCATGCGGCAGGGTCAGGTCCGAGAGACGGATGCGTTCATCGGCTTCTCGACGCAAGTCGGGGTCCAGTCCGTCAGGTCCACCGATCAACAGTGCCACTTCCTGCGATTCGGATTGCCAGTGCTGCATGCGTTGTGACAACGCCAGGGTGGTGAGCGAATCGCCTCGCTCATCCAACACCACCACCCGCGCCTGCTTGGGAATTGCTGCACGCAAACGATCAGCTTCGGCAGCCATCAAGGCTACCGCTGGCTTGCTCCCGCGGGGTTCAGCCTTGACGGCCTTGAGTCCCAGTTTCCACTCGGGGGGAAACCGCTTGGCGTAATCGTCCCAGGCCACCTGCGCCCAGTCAGGCATTCGCTGACCGACCGCCACCACCCACAGTTTCATGCGGAGGGCGATTTGCGAGCACGAGACGGCGCAGCGCTGGCCGCGCGCTTGCGAGGCGCTGCATCCGAGGCAGCAGGCCGGGTCGACCGCTTGGCGGCGGGCTTGGTCGCAGGCTTTGAGGCTTTGGAGGGCGATGCCGACACGGGCTTGGGCGCTCCCAGCTTCAAACGGATCGGCTTGTCGCCCCAGATCTCTTCCAGGTGGTAGTACTGCCGAATGGCCGGTTGCATGACATGCACCACGGCCTGGCCGCAATCGATGATGATCCACTCCCCGTTTTCTTCCCCTTCGATGCGCGGCTTGGGGAATCCGGCATCCCGCACCTTGTCCCGCACGCTGGCGGCCAAGGCCTTGGTCTGACGGTTGGAAGTGCCGCTGGCCAGCATCACCCGCTCAAACAGCGGGGACAGGTGTTCGGTGTTGAACACCACGATGTCCTGCGCCTTGACGTCTTCCAGGCCATCGACAATGGCGCGCTGGAGTTTCTGGACGTCTTTTTTAGCGGTGGTTTCGGTCATGAATGGGCGGCATACAAGCCGTGTTGTGCAATGTAATCGCAGACCCCAGATGGGACCAGCGTGTCGATCGGGAGACCCAGGCGGCACCGGTGGCGAATCTCGGTGGCGCTCAAGTCCATGAGGGGCATGTGTATCAGCTCCACCGACCCCCAGGCTGGATTGTGCCACTGCCCTGCCGCAGGTTCGCGTTCGGCAACCGCCAGTGTGGCCAGTTGCAAAATGTCCTGCCAGCCGTGCCAACGCTCGAAGCTGCGGGCCTGATCGGCCCCAATCACCAAAAAAAGCTGGGCGTGTGGCCGTGCAAGCCGCAGGGCCTGCAACGTGTCCAGGGTGTAGGTGGGCCCCTCGCGACGCAGTTCAGCATCGTCCACCTGCACGCCCGGGAGACTGTCAAACGCCAGACGCGCCATGGCCAAGCGATCAGCTGCCGGTGACAGCGCAGTGGACTTGTGCCAAGCCTGACCGGTGGGAAAGATTCGCAACTCACTCAGCTTCAACTCACGCAGGGCTGATTGCGCCAATGCGCGGTGGGCCAGGTGGGGGGGGTCAAAGGCCCCACCCATGACGCCGATGCGCTCAGTCACCGGCATGTCAAGCCAGCCAGTCGCGACGCACAATGAAATCCGTGTACAGCTGGGCCTCGGGTGTGCCGGGTTCGGGCTGGCGCTGGTACGACCATGAGCACAGTGGCGGCATGGACAACAGGATGGACTCGGTCCTGCCGCCGGACTGCAGGCCAAAGTGGGTGCCACGGTCCCAGACCAGGTTGAATTCGACATACCGACCTCGCCGAACCAATTGGTGGTCACGCTCCCGCTCGCCATAGGGCATGTCCATGCGACGCTTCACAATGGGCAGGTAGGCAGGGAGCAAGCCATTGCCCACCGCCTGCAACATCTCGAAGCTTTGGGTCATGCCCAACTCAGAGAAATCGTCAAAAAACACCCCGCCCACGCCACGCTGTTCTTGGCGATGCTTGAGGCAGAAATAGTCGTCACACCAGGTTTTGAAGCGCGGGTACAAGGTCTCACCAAATGGCTTCAAGGCATCACGGCATACCGTGTGAAAGTGCACCGCATCCTCGACAAACCCATAGTAGGGCGTGAGGTCCATGCCCCCACCAAACCAGGCGACCAATTCCCCCTGGGCATTGACCACCGACAGCATGCGCACATTCATGTGAACCGTGGGCACATACGGATTGCGGGGATGAAACACCAGCGAAACGCCCATGGCCTCGAACGGCAGCCCCGCCAGTTCAGGGCGGTGCTGGCTGGCCGAGGGAGGCAAACGCGGGCCACGGACATGGGAAAAGCCACAACCGGCTCGCTCGAACACGGGGCCACCTTCCAAAATCTGGGTAATGCCTTGCCCTTGCAAGGTCTCGCCAGGGCCCTTCTCCCACGCATCGACCAGGAACGGCGTGCCATCGAGATCGGTCAACGCCTGGGTGATGCGTTGCTGCAAACCCTGGAGGTAGTCACGCATGTGTGAGGTGTTAAAGCTCATAGAAATCAACGCTTGTTCGAAGAGGACGTCATGGGCACGATGGGAGCCGCCTGAGCCGCATGATAGCCACGGACTTGATCGAATGCCTGACGCATCCGCGCATAGTCGTGCTCCAAGTCACCACTCAAACGAATGAATTGGTCGATGCAAACTTCGCGGCGGGCGTAGTCCAGCCGAACCAGGGCCAAGGGGACTTGCGCGGCCACGGTCACGCTGTAAAAACCGCTGCGCCAGCCATCGGTGTGACGCCGGGTACCCTCGGGGGACAAACCCAGCCACAGGTAGTCGTCACGTGCGCGAGCCGCGTCAAAGCGATCCACCATGCTGCCCACCACACCGTTGGCAGCGGAACGGTCAATGGGCAATCCGCCCAGCCAACGCAGCCAGCGACCAAACACGGGGATGCGAAACAGGCTGTCCTTGCCCCAGAAGCACGCTTGGATGCCGGTGGTCCATTTCACCAGCATCATGACCGGGAAATCCCAGTTGCTGGTGTGGGGGTAAACAATCGCCACGCCTTGCCGGGCAGGAAAGCCCTGAAAGTGCACCTTCCAGCCAATCAGCGAGAGGAGCGCCCGTGCCACGCGACTGCCCCGGAATTGCACCGGGTACGGAGGCGGAAAATCCACAATGGGCATGCCGCGAGGGTATCAGGACTTGATGGCGCGCGAGCCAATGTCGCGACGAAACTGCATGCCATCAAACTGGATGCCCTGCAGGGTCTGGTACGCCAGGGACTGCGCGGCCTTGACCGAGTCGCCCAAGGCGGTCACGCACAGCACGCGACCGCCCGTGACCTGCAGTTGATCCCCTGACAGCGCAGTGCCCGCATGGAACACCATGGCCTGCTCTTGGTCGGCGGGAAGTCCGGTGACCACATCGCCCTTGCGCGGGTGGAAGGGGTAACCGGCTGCCGCCATCACCACGCCCAAGGCCGCACGACGGTCCCATTGCAAGTCAAACTGTTGCAAGGCCTGCGGGCCCTGCGAATCGGTAGCCGCCCACAGCAATTCAAACAGATCCGACTTGAGTCGCATCATGATGGGCTGGGTTTCCGGGTCACCCAGGCGGCAGTTGAACTCCAGCGTTTTGGGTCGCCCCTCAGCATCGATCATCAAGCCCGCGTACAGAAAACCGCTGTAGGGAATGCCGTCTTGCGCCATGCCCTGCAGGGTGGGCACGATGATGTCACGCATGGCCCGTGCATGCACCTCGGGCGTCACCACGGGGGCTGGTGAATACGCGCCCATACCGCCAGTGTTGGGGCCCAGGTCGGCGTCTTGCAGACGCTTGTGGTCTTGGGAGGTGGCCAGGGGCAACGCCGTGGTGCCCTGACACACGGCGATGAAGCTGGCCTCCTCGCCTTGCAAAAACTCTTCGATCACCACGCGGGCTCCGCCGGCATTGTGTTGCACCCCCAGGCTGTTGTCGAGCAGCATGAAATCCACGGCCTCGTGCGCCTCGGCCAGGGTCATCGCGACCACCACACCCTTGCCGGCGGCAAGACCATCGGCCTTCACCACAATGGGCGCCCCCATGCGGTCGATGTAGGCGTGGGCCAAGGCTGCATCGGTGAAGGTGTCGTACTCGGCAGTTGGAATGCGATGACGCTTCATGAACGCCTTGGAAAATGCCTTGGAGCTTTCAAGCTGTGCGGCCGCGCGCGTCGGGCCAAAAATGCGCAGGCCCTGGGCTCTGAAGACATCGACCACGCCTGCTGCCAACGGTGCCTCGGGCCCCACCACAGTGAGATCGATTGCTTCTTGCTGCGCCCATTGACACAGCGCCAGCGGGTCGCTTATGTCAAGATGATGAAAAACCGGGTTACGGCGCGTGCCGCCATTGCCCGGGGCCAGGGTGACTGAGTGCACGCGAGCCGATTGGGCAAGTTTCCAGGCGAGCGCGTGTTCTCGCCCGCCGGAGCCAATGACCAGAACTTTCATAACCCAGCGTTGTGGTAGACCTCCTGGACGTCATCCAGGTCTTCCAGCACATCCAGAATTTTTTGCATTTTGGCGGCATCGTCCCCGGTGAGCTCGATGGTGTTTTCGGGACGCATGGTAATGTCTGCGACGTCGGGGGTCAGGCCAGCATTGACCAGGGCTTGCTTGACAGCTTCAAAATCGCCCGGGGCTGTGAGCACTTCGATGGCACCATCCCCATCGGTGATGACATCCTCGGCACCGGCTTCCAGCGCAGCTTCCATCACTTTGTCTTCCGAGGTGCCAGGCGCAAAAATCAGTTGCCCACAGTGCTTGAACTGAAACGCGACCGAGCCTTCCGTACCCAGGTTGCCGCCATGTTTGCTGAACGCGTGACGCACTTCGGCCACGGTTCTCACCTTGTTGTCGGTCATGGTATCCACCAAGATAGCAGCGCCAGCGACGCCGTAGCCCTCGTAGCGAATCTCTTCGTAGTTGACACCCTCGAGGTTGCCGGTGGCCTTGTCGATGTTGCGCTTGATGGTGTCGGCCGGCATATTGGCCGCTTTGGCCTTGTCCACGGCCAGCCGCAGACGCGGGTTGGCATTCATGTCACCGCCGCCGGCGCGAGCGGCGACCATGATCTCCCGGATCACCCGGGTCCAGACCTTGCCTCGCTTCTCATCCTGACGCCCCTTGCGGTGCTGGATGTTGGCCCATTTACTATGACCTGCCACGGCGAATCCTTTAGCTCTGCTGAAACAGCAGGCATTTTACCCGGGGCAGTTGGCCTGGAAGTCTCAGGCCTCGGGCGCTTCAGCGGGCTCGGATTTGGACGTTTTGCCGTCTTTTTTGGGCGTGGGCTGAATATCCAGGGTGACCTGGTCATCTGCACCAATGTCCACACTCAGGCGACCGCCGTCGGTCAGGCGACCAAACAGCAACTCGTCGGCCAGGGCCTTGCGTATGGTGTCCTGGATGAGTCGCTGCATCGGACGAGCGCCCATGAGCGGGTCAAAGCCCTTCTTCGCCAGGTGCTTGCGCAGCGTATCCGAGAAAGTGACGTCGACACGTTTTTCCGCCAACTGGGTCTCCAGTTGCAGCAGGAATTTGTCCACCACCCGCAGGATGATGTTTTCATCGAGTGCCTTGAAGCTCACGATCGCATCCAGGCGGTTACGGAACTCCGGCGTGAACAAGCGCTTGATGTCGGCCATCTCGTCCCCGGCTTCACGCGGGTTGGTGAAGCCGATGGTGGCCTTGTTCATGGTCTCGGCACCCGCGTTGGTGGTCATGATGACAATCACATTGCGGAAGTCAGCCTTGCGCCCATTGTTGTCGGTCAGCGTGCCGTGGTCCATGACCTGCAGCAACACGTTGAAAACGTCGGGGTGTGCCTTCTCGATTTCGTCGAGCAGCAGGACCGAGTGTGGCTTCTTGGTGATGGCCTCGGTCAGCAAGCCCCCCTGATCAAATCCCACGTAGCCGGGCGGTGCGCCGATCAAGCGGCTGACAGCATGGCGCTCCATGTATTCGGACATATCAAAGCGGATGAGGTCAATCCCCATGATGAAGGCCAGTTGCTTGGCGGCCTCGGTCTTGCCCACACCGGTGGGGCCACTGAAGAGAAACGCGCCGATCGGCTTGTCGGCCTTGCCCAAACCCGAGCGCGCCATCTTGACCGCGGCTGACAGGGCTTCGAGTGCCTTGTCTTGACCGAACACGACGTTTTTGAGGTCACGCTCGAGCGTTTGCAACTTGCCGCGGTCGTCCTGGGTGACGTTGGCGGGCGGGATGCGGGCAATCTTGGCCACGATGTCCTCGATCTCCCCCTTGGAGATGGTTTTCTTGCGCTTGGAGGCCGGGAGGATACGCTGGGCGGCGCCTGCCTCGTCGATCACGTCAATCGCCTTGTCGGGCAGGTGACGGTCGTTGATGTACTTCGAGCTCAACTCGGCCGCTGCTTGCAAGGCGGCCAGGGCGTACTTGACGTTGTGGTGTTCTTCAAAGCGGGACTTCAAGCCCTTGAGGATGTCAACGGTCTGCTCAATGGAGGGCTCGACCACGTCCACTTTCTGGAAACGGCGAGAGAGCGCGGCGTCTTTTTCGAAAATACCGCGGTACTCGGTGAAGGTGGTGGCGCCAATGCATTTCATGGCGCCCGAGCTGAGCGCGGGCTTCAAGAGGTTGGACGCATCGAGCGTGCCGCCCGACGCTGCTCCCGCGCCAATCAGCGTGTGAATTTCGTCGATGAACAAGATGGCGTTGGGGCGATCTTTGAGCGCTTTGAGCACACCCTTCAGACGTTGCTCAAAGTCGCCCCGGTATTTGGTGCCCGCCAGCAACGCGCCCATGTCGAGCGAGTACACCTGAGACTCCGCCAGAATTTCTGGCACATCGCTTTGCGTGATGCGCCAGGCCAGCCCTTCGGCGATGGCGGTTTTGCCCACGCCGGCCTCACCCACCAGCAAGGGGTTGTTCTTGCGGCGACGACACAGGATTTGAATGACCCGCTCAACCTCGTATTCGCGGCCAATCAGCGGATCAATCTTGCCATCCTTGGCCATCTGGTTGAGGTTTTGGGTGAACTGCTCCAGCGGCGAGGCTTTCTCGTTCTTCTCGCTGCCGCCTCCCTCTTCCTGTTCCTGCGGCGCGGCCTCGGGACTCTTGGTGGGCTCGGGGGCATCGCTCTTCTTGATGCCGTGAGCAATGAAGTTCACCACATCCAGGCGCGTGACACCTTGCTGGTGCAGGTAGTACACGGCATGGGAATCCTTCTCGCCGAAGATGGCCACCAGCACATTGGCACCGGTCACTTCCTTTTTGCCATTGCCCGTGGATTGCACATGCATGATGGCGCGCTGGATGACGCGCTGAAACCCCAAGGTGGGCTGGGTATCGACCTCGTCGGTGCCCGCGACCTGGGGGGTGTTGTCTTTGATGAAGTTGGACAACGACTTGCGCAAATCGTCGATGTTGGCCGAACACGCGCGTAACACTTCGGCCGCGCTGGGGTTGTCCAGCAGGGCCAGCAACAAGTGCTCGACCGTGATGAATTCGTGGCGCTGTTGTCGCGCCTCGACAAAGGCCATGTGCAAGCTGACTTCGAGTTCCTGGGCAATCATGTTCAATTCCTTATGAGCTTGCGTCCTGGGGTAACTGTATATGGAAACGGGGCCACGTTATTCAATGGGTTCAAAAAGACATTGCAAGGGGTGGCCGGATTTGTGGGCGGCGTCCCGCACCTGGTCCACCTTGGTCGCGGCAACGTCCTTGGAATACACCCCGCAAATACCCTTGCCGTCCAAGTGGATCTTGAGCATGATCTGGGTGGCGGATTCGCGGTCCTTGTTGAAAAACTCCTGCAACACCATCACCACGAACTCCATGGGGGTGAAATCGTCGTTGAGCATGACCACCTGATACATCTGGGGTGGCTGGGTACGCTGGGTACGTCGCTCCAGGACGACAGTGTTGCCATCGTCTTTTTGCGGCAGGATGATGTTCGTTTTGGGCGTCTTTCCGGGCATGCTGGACATTCTATCGATCCCAGAATTTCCCGGTGGCCAGTGCCTCAAAAATTCTGGATGACCGCCTGGCCAAAGCCTGAGCAGCTGACCTGGCGGGCGCCCTCCATCAGACGGGCAAAATCGTAGGTGACGCGCTTGCTCTGGATGGCCTTTTCCATGCCCGCGATGATCAGATCCGCCGCCTCCGCCCAGCCCATGTGCCGAAGCATCATTTCGGCTGACAAAATGGCCGAACCCGGGTTGACAAAGTCTTTGCCGGCATATTTGGGTGCCGTTCCATGCGTGGCTTCAAAGACGGCCACCGCATCGGACAGGTTGGCACCGGGTGCGATCCCCAGCCCCCCCACCTGCGCCGCCACGGCGTCCGAGATGTAGTCGCCATTGAGGTTGAGGGTGGCAATCACACTGAACTCGGACGGACGCATGAGCACTTGTTGCAGAAAAGCGTCTGCGATGACATCCTTGATGAAGATGTCTCGGCCGGTGCGTGGGTTGCGCAGCTTGCACCAGGGCCCCTCATCCATCAACTCTGCGCCAAATTCACGCCGCGCCAACGCATAGGCCCAGTCACGGAACCCGCCTTCGGTGAATTTCATGATGTTGCCCTTGTGCACCAGGGTGACACTGGGTTTGTCATGGTCAATCGCGTATTGAATGGCCTGGCGCATGAGGCGCTCGGTGCCTTCGATCGACACCGGCTTGATGCCAATGCCCGACGTCTGGGGAAAACGAATTTTCTGAACGCCGAGCTCACGGGTCAGAAACTCCACCAGGCGTTGGGCCGGTTCAGACCGAGCCTCAAACTCGATCCCGGCATACAAGTCTTCGGAATTCTCCCGAAACACCACCATGTCGGTGCGCGAGGGGTCCTTCAGGGGCGAGGGGACGCCCTGAAAGTACCGAATGGGCCGCAAACAGACGTACAGATCGAGCGCCTGGCGCAGGGTGACATTGAGTGAGCGGTGTCCGCCACCCACCGGCGTGCTCAACGGTCCCTTGATGGACACCCGGTAGTCTTGCAGGGCTTGCAGGGTCTCAGTCGGCATCCCCTGCCCTTCGCCGTACAGCCTCACGGCTTTGTCGCCGGCGTAAATTTCCATCCAGTGGATCCGCCGCTGTCCCCCGTAGACTTTGGACACGGCCGCGTCGACGACTTTGATCATGACGGGCGTGGTGTCTCGCCCCACCCCATCCCCTTCGATATAGGGGATGATGGGATGATCCGGCACCTGAAGCGAGCCGTTGGCCTGCAGGGTGATCTTCTGGCCTTCAGGGGGCACACGGATATGCTGGATCATGGTCATCACGGGGGCTGTTGTGCTGGGCATTCTAGGGTAGCGGACACCCCGAAGGCACACACATGGGGCACAATTTGGTCATGTCCCTGATTGCCGCCTGTTCCATGAAACGCTTCGTATACGGCCTGTTGGCCCTGCTGCATCTGAGTCTGCTGTCCAGCGGCGGAACTGCTTGGGCACAGTCCGGCCCGCAACTTGATTTGCCCAGACTGACCCTGTCTGCCGGCATGCACCTGATCCAGGCCCAGGTGGCCAGCACACCCGATCAGCGGTCCATCGGGTTGATGTTTCGCCGCGAGATGCCCGCCAACGAGGGCATGCTGTTCATTTTCGAGCAACCCCAGACGCAGTGTTTCTGGATGAAAAACACCCTCCTGCCTTTGACCGCTGCTTTTGTGGCCGACGATGGAACGATTGTCAATCTGGCCGACATGAAGCCTCAGACCACCGACAGCCATTGCTCGACCCAACCGGTGCGCTTTGTGCTGGAAATGCACCAGGGCTGGTTTGACAAACGGGGAATCAAGGCCGGCACCCGGTTGAGCGGGCAGCTCTTCGCGGTGCGTCCCTGATCACTGCGTCAAGAGTGTCACCTTCCATCAACGCCCAGGGACTCCGTCGGAGTCCCTGGATGTTTCAGATGCGCCGGATACCGGCCACCGGAGAGCATTGATGGCGCTCCCCAGTGAGGATTGGCCCATCAAGCCACTCAGGCTTTGAAAGAGTCCAAGATGCTGTTGAAGGTTTTACTCGGACGCATGACCTGATCCAGCTTGGCAAAGTCCGGCTGGTAGTAGCCGCCAATGTCCACCGGATGGCCTTGCACCGTTGCAAGTTCAGCCACGATGATCTTCTCATTGCCACTCAACTGCTTGGCCAGCGGTGCAAATTTTTCGGCCAGGGACG
>JACCDP011113730.1_pt1 | contig 69532 bp, 54 predicted proteins | sample 7445841 | NCBI WGS metagenome assembly JACCDP01 (sample SAMN15323441, study PRJNA562643) | freshwater metagenome | isolation source: river surface water | place: USA:Blue River Watershed | collected 2017-08-17 | reverse complement strand
CTCTGTCGCCTCCGCCGGTCCCAGTCGTGAGCCGCCCCGCGCCGCTGCCTCCCCCGGTGGTTCGCACGCCCGCTCCGGTTCCCGCCCCGCGTCCGGTGTCGCCTGCGCCCGTTTCGGTCAAGCCCGCCCCGGTGTTGTCCCCGGCCGCTGTGCCCGTCCGTCCGGCTCCTACTTCGGCGCCTGCACCTGCCGCCCCTGCGGTTGCTCCGGCGGTTCCGCCGCCCGTGGTGGCCAAGGCCCCGGCGATCGTTTCCGCGCCGCCGGCTCCGCCTCGGCTTTCCGCGCCACCGTCCGTCCCGGCCCCGCGTCCGCCTCTGCCGGGCGCGCCTCCCGCGACGCCTGTCGTGCCGTCCTCCGTCCGCACCACCGTGCAGGGAGACGTCAAGATCCTCCACCTGAAGCCGCCGGTCGTCGTCCGTGACTTTGCCGCGGCGCTTGGGCTCAAGCCGTTCAAGCTCATCTCCGAGCTCAACCAGCTCGTCGGTTTCGCGGCGATGAACTCCAACATCGAGGAGTCCGTCGCGCAGAAGGTCGCGGAGAAGTACGGCTTCATGTTGGAGATCAAGCACCGGGGCGATCCGTCGGTGCAGCAGGCCGCCGCCAAGGAGCGGAAGGAGAAGAAGCCGGAGGAGGACGAGTCGAAGCACCTCACGCCGCGGCCCCCGGTGGTCTGCATCCTCGGCCACGTCGACCACGGCAAGACGTCCCTCCTTGACGCCATCCGCAAGGCCAACGTCGCCGCTGGCGAGGCGGGAGGCATCACCCAGCACATCGGTGCCTACCAGATCGAGTTCAACGGCCGGAAGATCACCTTCCTCGACACCCCCGGCCACGCCGCATTCACCAAGATGCGCGCCCGCGGCGCGAGCGTCACCGACATCGCCATCCTCGTCGTCGCCGCCGACGACGGCTTCATGCCGCAGACCGAGGAGGCGCTTAAAATCGCCCTCGCCGAAAAGCAGAATCACCCCGAGCGCTTCGCCCTGCTCGTCGCCGTCAACAAGATGGACGTCAAGGGCGCCAACCTCGACCAGGTGAAGAACCAGATGCAGCAGCGCGGCAGCGCCCCCGAGGATTGGGGCGGCGAGACGATCACCGTCCCCGTCGCGGCCATCAAGAGCCAGGGCATCACCGAGCTCCTCGACATGGTGCTGCTCCAGGCCGACGTGCTCGAGCTGAAGGCCAACCCGAAGGCCGAGGCCAGTGGCGTCATCATCGAGTCCGAGATCGACTTCGGGCGCGGTCCCCTCGCCACGGTCATCGTCCAGCGCGGGACCCTCCGCGTGGGCGACGCGATCGTCAGCGGTCCCAATCACGCCAAGGTGCGCGCGATGTTCGACGACCAGGGCCGCCCGCTCAAGGAGGCCGCCCCCGCCACCCCCGTCCGCGTCATCGGCTGGAGCGGGACGCCCGACAGCGGCGCCTCGTTCAAGGTCGTCAAGAACGCCCGCGAGGCCGAGAAGCTCGCCGAGGAGGAACAACTGCGCATTCGGAAGGTTGCGACTTCCGCCGCCGCCGTCCCCAAGGAGGTCTCCGTCGAGCAGCTCTTCGCCAACATCGCCGCCACTCAGGCCAAGGTGCTCAAGGTCATCATCAAGACCGACGTCTTCGGTTCCTCCGAGGCCGTCCGCGCCATCCTCGAGGGCATCAAGAGCTCCAAGGTCCAGCTCGAGATCGTCTCCATCGAGGTCGGTCTGGTGACGAAGAACGACATCCTTATGGCCGGCGCCGCGGGCGCGGTCGTCATCGGCTTCCATACGCGGCTCGAGAACGGCGTCACCCCTCTCGCCAAGCACCACGGCGTGCGCGTCGAGACGTTTGAGATCATCTACGAGATGGGCGATAAGGTCCGCGAGATGATGGCCGACCTGCTTGATCCCGACATCAAGGAGATCAAGACCGGCGCCGCCGAGGTCCGTCAGGTGTTCCCGCTCGCCAAGGGCTTCGTCGCCGGCTGCCTCGTCACCGAGGGCAAGATCAACCGCAACGCCTCCGCGCGCCTGCGCCGCGGCCGCGAGATCATCCACGAGGGTAAGATCGCCACCCTCAAGCGCTTCAAGGACGACGCCAACGAGGTGCGCGCCGGTCTGGAGTGCGGCATCAAGCTCGACGACTTCAACGGCTACGCCGCGGGCGACGTCATCGAGTGCTTCGAGATCCAGAAGGTCCGCGCCTCCTTGTGAGCCGCCGCCGTCCCCGCCGGCTGCGCTCGCCGTCCCGATGAGCAACCGCACCGTCCGCGTCAACGAGCTCGTGCAACGCGAGCTCAGCGACATCCTGCGCCGGCACTACCAGTCCGAGGCGGTTGCCCTCACCATCTCCGAGGTGCGCGTTTCGCCCGACCTGCGCGACGCGCGGGTCTTCGTCGCCGTCGTGGGCGACGCCGAGACGGCCGAGGCGAAGCTGCGCTGGATCCGCTCCAAGGCCGGCGAACTCCGCGCCGAGGTCGGCCGCCGGATCGTCCTCAAGTATCTGCCGCGCTTCGAGTACGTGCTCGACGAGTCCGCCGCGCGCGGGGCGCGCATCCTGAGCGTGCTCGAGCAGATCGAACACCCGCCGGCGCGGCCGGCGGCTTCCTGAGGAAACGGCCCGTGGCGGGTTATTTTCCCGTTCTCACCCCGCGTTTCCGCGAGCTCCTCGCCGCGCTGGCCGGGCGGCCGGTGGCCGTGTGCGGGCACGCCCGACCCGACGGCGACTGCATCGGCTCCCAGGTTGCCTTGGCCCGCGTCCTCGCGTCACTCGGCCACGAGGTGACGTGCGTGAACGCCGATCCCGTCCCGCGGCGCCTCGAGTACCTCGTGCGCGGCACGCCTTTCCGCCCGTTTGAGGAGGCCCTGCGCTGCCCGCGTGACTGGGCCGCGGTCTTCGTCGACTGCGCCGACCATGCCCGGGGTGGCGAGCGGATGAAGGCGCGTTTCCCGAGTCCGGTCGGCGTGATCGATCACCACCTTTCCAACGTCGGCTTCGGGGCGATCAACCTCATCGACACCGCCGCGGCCGCCACCTGCGAGATCCTTGCGGGCATCATGATCGACTCCGGCATCGCGATCGATGCGCCGACCGCCAAGGCGCTTTACGCGGGCATCCTCACCGACACCGGCCAGTTCCGCTTCGGCGCCACGTCGCGGCGTTGCTTCGAGCTGGCCGGCGAACTTGTAACGCGCGGGGCGGTGCCGGCCGAGGCGGGATTCGAACTCTACGAGCGCGAGACCATCGGGAAGCTCCGCCTGCTCCGCGAATTCCTCGCCTCGCTGCGGCTCGAGTGCGGCGGCCGCGTCTGCGTGGGTACGTTGCCCCCCGGGGTCTTCACCGCCACCGGCGCCACGCAGGAGGACACCGAGGGCCTCGTCGACCACGCCCGCTGCATCGACGGGGTCGAGATCGCCGCGCTGGTCGAGGAGCGGGCCGACGGCACCTTCAAGGCCAGCCTGCGGGCCAAGGATCCCGCCTGCCGCGTCGACCGCGTCGCCGCGCAGTTTGGCGGCGGCGGGCATGCTTGCGCTGCCGGGCTCCACCTCAAGCGCGACACCGCGGACTTCCACGCGCGCCTCGTCGCCGCCATGGCCGAGGGCCTCGCGCGGGCCGACGCCGAACGGAAAGCCTGAGCCATGCTGACTCCGCCGCGGGAAATGGAGGGCATCCTCCTCGTCGACAAGCCGGCCGACCACACGTCGCACGACGTCGTCGCGCGCCTGCGCGGGAAGCTGCGCATGAAGCGCGTCGGCCACGCCGGCACTCTCGACCCCATGGCCACGGGCCTGCTCATCATGCTCGTCGGCAAGGCCACGCGCGTTTCCCAGTACCTCACGAGCCTCGACAAGGAGTACGAGGGCACGATCGAGCTCGGCAAGGTCACCGACACCCAGGACGCCGAGGGCGAGGTGCTCGAGACGATCCCGGTTCCGGCGTTCACCGAGGCCGAGATCCGCGCGGCCGTCGGGTCGTTCCTCGGCGACCAGTATCAGACTCCCCCGATGTACTCGGCCGTGAAGGTCGACGGCGTCCCCCTCTATAAGAGCGCCCGCAAGGGCGAGGAGGTTGAACGCGAGCCCCGCTTCATCCGCGTCATGAGCTGGGACATCACCCGGTTCGCGCTGCCCCATCTGGATTTCCGGCTGCGCTGCACCAAGGGCACCTATGTGCGCACGCTTGCCCATGACCTTGGACGCAAGCTTGGGTGCGGCGCGCACCTCGCCGCGCTGCGCCGCACCGCCAGCGACAAGTTTCACGTTTCTCAGGCTCTCACCCTGGACCAGATCAACGCGCTCAGCCTGCCCGAGATTGAGAAGCGCCTGATCGCCCCGCGCGACGCCGTGCCGGGCTTCGCGCTCTGAGTCTGAATCGGGGCGGCGGATTCAACCACGGATGGACACCGATGGACGCGGATTCCTGGAATGAACGATGTGATGGAGGCGGCCAGTTCCGCATGAACACGGGGAAGCGCGGGCACGGACCGTTGGGATTGATTCGGCCAGGTGTTCCCTGCGCCACAGAAAGTTTTCCGCTGGGTCCGGTTCAAACCGCGTGCTGCGGTTGAGAACTGCCGTGTCGCGACCATGCAGCTGCCCGCCCGCATCGAAGGCCTCGCCGCCGCCCGTTTCCCCGCGCGGCCGCTGCACCTTGCAGTCGGGATGTTCGATGGCGTCCACCTCGGCCACCGGGCCGTGATCGATTCCGCCGTGCAATCGGCCCGCGGTGACGGCGGCCTCGCGGGTGTGCTGACCTTCTGGCCGCACCCGAGCGCCGTGCTCCGTCCCGATCGTGCGACGCCGCTCCTGCAGGGCCCCGACGCGAAGGCCGCGGCGTTGCTGCGCCTCGGGGTGGATGCGGTCATCACGCAGGGATTCGACCCTACGCTGGCCGCGCTCGCGGCCGGTGAGTTCCTGCCCTGGCTGCGGCGGCACCTGCCGAACCTGGTGGCCGTGCACGTCGGAGAGAATTTTCGTTTCGGGCGCGGCCGGGAAGGGGACGTCGGCTCCCTCGTCGCCGAAGGCCGGCGGCTCGGGTTGCACGTCTTCAGCACCGCGCGCGTCAACCTCGACGGCGAACCGATCAGCAGCACCGCCATCCGCGCCTTGCTGGCCGCCGGCGAGATCGCCGCCGCCAACGCGCGCCTCGGGTCGCCTTACCTGGCCTCGGGCCGGGTCGCGCCGGGCAAGCGGCTGGGGCGTACGTTGGGTTTCCCCACGCTCAACCTCCCATGGGCGCCCGCCGCCGCGCCGCGCTTCGGCGTCTACGCAACGCGGGTCGCCGCCCATGGCTCGGCCGATTTCCATCCGGCGGTGGCCAACTACGGCCTGCGGCCCACCGTTGAACAGGCATCCGATCCGCGGCTGGAGGTGCACGTGCTGGGCGAGTGTCCGTTCGGGGAGGGGAGCGAGATCGCGGTGGAGTGGCTTGAGTTTCTGCGCCCCGAACGGCGCTTCCGGGACGTGGCCGAACTCTCCGCCCAAATCGACCGGGATCGCGCCGCCGCCGGCGCTTTCTTCGCGCGGATCGCCGCCGCGCGCGGACACTAGATTTTTCCTTGCGCTGCCCCGCGGCGAACGCGTTACTGCGCCTTCGTTTCGGTCCGGACCCTTAGCTCAGTTGGTTAGAGCGTTTCCTTGACATGGAAAAGGTCACTGGTTCGAGTCCAGTAGGGTCCACCATCGCGTAAGGTCATTAAAAAGAGAACTTTACGCCCATCTTTGATCAGTTTGTCGGGTCTGTACCAAACACTGGGGATAGGTTGGACTGGGTGATCCGAGGTGTGGCTCCAGCCGCACTGGGACATCATTCGCGGGCGGCAATTTTTAAAGTCCCCTAAGCCCGAGGCCCGGCGCGGGATGAGGTTCATTTTGCGTCGGACTCCCCGGCGATGACGCTGTTGCGGTTGAAGCACCGCGTCCGGACGATCTCCTCTCGCCAGTCGTGTTGGGTTTAGACGAGGGTGACGTCGGCCGTTTGGCCGCTGCCCGTGAGCTGTAGGTTGAGTTCGAGCAGGCGTGGTACCTGCCGGCGACACTCGCGCTCGGTCTGGGCCGTGAGTCTGGGCAGGAAACAGAGCCGTTCCTCCGGTTATAGAGCCCGTGGAGGGAAGGGGCTGGCACGCTCGGAGCTAGCCCTTAACGGCCTTAATCTGCTGTTCGAACCATTTCGTGCCCCGCTTTCCCAACATCCGTAGTTCGATCATCGCGGGCTTTGCATTCCCCCGGATCAGAATGCCTGTGGTATGTTGGCAAGTCCCTTAAGTAAAGATGCCCTTGACCGCTGGGAGGTTTTTCAAGGGAACTGGTGGGATGAGTTTCTACGCTCCCGTTTCTGCACTTAGTCGTTGCGTCAGTCGCAGCCGTGCAGCCCTGTGGCTCACGATGGCCGTGCTCGCCGGTTTCCTCCTGCCGGCGCGGTTGCAGGCCGTCTCGCTGAATTTCAGCAAGGTTTACATCGGTACCGCGACCAATACGGCAGCGAGCGACGAACCTAGCTCGGTGGCGATCGGTTTGCCGAGCGTTCCGGCGGACGGTGGGGTGGCAAATTTCACCTTTACCTCCTACAACGCAGCCGACTTGACCTTCAACGGTAACGACGTGGGCGGGGTGCTAAACATGGGAACTTTGGGCACCTACGTGGGAACCATGTCCCGTCGCTCCAAGACCGGCAGTACTTCGGATGCGTTCTACTTTTACGAGAGCGTGGAGACCATCGGATCACCCAACTCGCTTTCCCAGACCCCGGTCAACGGCGGGAAAAATTTCTTGATCATCGTTCCCGGCCGGGAGGCAAAAACCTCCAACAACGCATCGGTTTCTATTTCATCCGACCCGATTGATTCTGCGCTGAATGCGCTCCTCCCCTCCAATGTCGCTCCCGTGGTCACGACCTCGGGTGGAACCACCGCTGCCAGCGAGCAAGTGGCGATCGCGATTGATGCTTCGATAACCGTGACGGACGCCGACAGCGCAACGCTAGCCTCGGGCACCGTAGAAATCACAGGCAGCTTTGTCAGCGGCCAAGATGTGCTGTCGTTCACCAACGATGGGTCGACGATGGGTGACATCGCAGCCTCCTACGATAGCTCAAGCGGTCTGCTGACGATGACGTCTGCCTCCGGGGCGTCCCCCGTACAGTGGCAGGCGGCGATGCGTGCGGTGACGTACAAGTCGAACTCCGATACGCCGAACACCTCGGACCGCACGATCAGCTTCCAGGCCAACGACGGCGGCCTGAACAGCAACATCGCGACGAAGACGGTCTCCGTCACCGCGGTGAACGACGCGCCGGTGGTGACGACCTCCGCTGGCACGACGGCGTCGACCGAGCAGGTGGCGGTGGCGATCGATGGCTCGCTGACGGTGACGGACGCGGACAGCGTGAACCTCGCGTCGGCGACGGTGTCGATCACGGGCAACTTCCAGAGCGCCGAGGACGTGCTGGCGTTCACGAACGTGCCGGCGACGATGGGCGGAATCTCGGGCAGCTACAACTCCGCGACCGGCGTGCTGACGCTGACGGGTCCGGCGACGGTGGCGCAGTTCCAGGCGGCGATGCGTGCGGTGACGTACACCAACACGGCGGATGCTCCGAACGTCGCCATTCGTACGGTGAGTTTCCAGGTCAACGACGGGGCCCTCATCAGCAACGTCGGCACCAAGACGGTGTCGGTGGCTGCGGTGAATGATGCCCCGCAGGGTGGCAAGCTCCCCGGTACGGGCGCGACCGATCCGAACTACAATGTCGGCAATGGCCGTTACGAGCTGACCACGCCGGAAGACACTCCGATTTCCGGCCAAGTTAAGGCTTATGACCCCGATGGTGATTCGCTTACCTATTCCAAGTTGTCGGAGCCTGCTCATGGCACGGTCACCGTCAATGCCGACGGTACCTACACCTACACGCCCGCGTTGAACTACAACGGCACGGATAGCTTCACGATCCTCGTTTCCGACGGCAACGGCGGCACCACGACCATCACGGTGTTCATCACGGTCACGCCGGTGAATGATGCGCCGGTTGCCGGCCGCAATCCTGATGGAACCTCGGATCCGGCGTACAACGCGGCGGCAGGGAATTACCAGATTTCCACGCCAGAAGACACGCCGGTCGCCGGCCGCGTTAAGGCTTATGATGTGGATGGAGATACTCTCTCCTATACAGCGGGCAATCCACCTGGCAACGGTACGGTGGTTGTTAACCCGGATGGTTCATACGTCTACACACCTAAGCCAAACTTCAATGGCCAGGATAGCTTCACTGTTACGGTTAGCGACGGTAAGGGAGGAGTGATCTCCATCGTGGTGGTCGTCACGGTCACCCCAGTTAATGATGCGCCTGATGGCGGCAAAAACTCGGACGGCACAGTTGATCCTTCCTACAATCCCGTCGCTGGACGCTACGAAATCTCCACGCCGGAAGATACTCCGATCTCCGGTCGCGTGAAGGCGTACGACGCAGACGGAGATCCGCTTACCTACGCCAAGGCCAGCGAGCCGCAGAATGGCACTGTGACCGTGAATTCCGACGGCACTTACACCTACACGCCGAAACGTGATTTCAACGGCAACGATTCCTTCACGGTCACCGTTTCCGACGGCAAGGGCGGCACGGCACTCATCACCGTGGCCGTGACGGTCACCCCCGTGAACGACACGCCGGTGCCGGGCAAGCTGCCCAGCGGCGCCGCGGACCCCAACTTCAATCCCACGGCGGGCCGCTACGAAATCATCACCGGTCAGGATAGACCTATCTCCGGTCGCGTCAACGCGTTCGACTTGGACGGTGACAGGCTCACCTTCGCCACGAAAACTCCGCCGGCCAACGGGTCGGTCGTCGTGAACCCGGATGGCACCTACACCTACACGCCCGCCCGCGGTTTTAATGGCGAGGACCGTTTCGTGATTCTGGTCTCCGACGGCAATGGCGGCACCGCCGAGATCATCGTCGTCGTCCGCGTCTCCGCCGCGCCGGTCAACACCGTACCCAACGGGCCGCTCAAGTTCCGCGGAGAACCGGCTAGGGTGGTGGGGCCGGATGGCAGCGTGTTCCGCGTGGCCGACGTCGACTCGAATGAGCTCACGATCGAGCTCTCCTGCGGCCACGGTCTATTGACGCTGCCGGTCCGGACCGGTCTGCAACTCGTGAAGGGCGCCGGTTCCAACGACACGGTGGTCTCCTTCCGCGGGACAAAGGAGGCGATCAATGCCGCGTTGGCCCAACTCGTCTACCAGCCGCTCTCCGGTTACTTCGGGCTCGATACAATCGCGATTACCTCGGTGGACGAATCGAATAATTCCGACATCGACCGCATAGATCCGCCCTTCACCGTGGAGCTCGTCACGCTCGGTGGAAACAATGCAAATGCCTCGGTCGCTTCGCTCGCCTCGCAGGGTAAGACCGTTGTCAGCAGCGCGGTCACCAGCTTCGACTCCAGCCTGATCAGGGGCGCACAGATCGTCGGTGACGGCCCGGTGGGCCGCCTCGCGATCGGCACTCCGCTGCGTCAGGACGGCTCGGTGCAGGAGACCACGGTGAAGGTCGAATTGGCTTACGCCGACGGCTCCAAGGAGACCTTCGACGTCAAGGTCACAATCTACAACCCGAAGCTAGAGCTCGTCACGCAGCTGCGGCTCAACCCGCAGACCAGCCTGTACGAGCAGCGCTTGCAGGTGACCAACACCACCCCGTTCGTCATCGACTCGTTCCGCGTGATCGTACCAACCCTCCCCGCTGGAGTGTCGCTCTATTCGCGCAGCACGACGACGTCCGACGGACGCGCCGCAATCGAGGACCTGCGTCCGATGCAGCCGAACGAGGTTCGGGTGCTCGTGGTCGAGTACTTTGCGCCCAATGTTCAGCGCTTCTCCGATCCGGCGCTCGTGCTGGAGATCAATACGTTCGGCGGTATTTCCACCCCGGTCGGAACGAATTCCCCGGTCGATCGCGTGGTCGTGGGGGCCAGCAACCGCACCTACGTTGAGTTCGCGACGCAGTCCGGCCGCACTTACTTCGTGCAATACCGGGACGGTGCGAGTGGCGTCTGGCAGACCTCTCCGGTCGCGGTGAACGGCACCGGTTCGACGATCCACTGGCTAGATGAGGGCATGCCAAAGACCCTGACGCCGCCGACGGCCGCCCGTGAGTACCGCCTTCTGGTGACAAACGGCATTGCTGCTCCGCTGGTGATCACCTCCCAGCCGCAATCGGCGCAGATCGATTCCGGTGGCTCCACTTCCCTCCGTATCGCCATGGGCGCCGGCGGGCCGTATACGTACCAGTGGTACCGCGACGGCGTCGCCATCTCCGGAGCCACTGCGTCGACCTTCGCGGTCGCAAATGCGGCGCTCGCGAACGAAGGTGACTACCATGTCGTTGTCAGCGATGGGCGCTCCTCGCTCCAGTCCCAGACTGCGTCCATCAAGATCGCGAGCAACAATCCGGGCCGGATCGTGAACCTCTCGGTTCGCGCGCAGCTCGAGGCCTCCGGCGCGCCGCTCATCACGGGCTTCGTGATGCAGGGTTCCGGCAGCCGCCCGGTTCTGGTTCGTGCCGTGGGTGATACGTTGGCTTCGTTCGGCGTTCAGAACGCGGTGCGGGACACCGCGCTCAAGCTCTATCGTGGCCAAAACGTTTTCTCCGAAAACGATGATTGGACGCGCGACTCCGAGACCGCGCAGACCCGCTCGGCTTCGGCCAACGTCGGCGCCTTCGCACTTGCGGAAACCGCCAAGGATGCGGCTTTGGTCCGCCGGTTGCTCGCAGAACCGTACACCATCCACGCGCTGAATCAAACAGCCCAGGAGGGGATCGTGCTCGTTGAGATGTACGACGCCTTGGGCGCCCATGACCCCAGCAGCCGGATCGCTAATGTCTCGGCCCGCGCGCGGGTTTCCGGTGGCGATGGCGTCCTGATCGCGGGCTTGGTCGTGGCGGGCAACACTACCTGTCGCCTCATGGCGCGTGTCGTGGGACCGACGCTCTCCAGCTTTGGTGTTACCGGGGTGCTCGCCGATCCTACGCTGGAGCTCTACGCGTCCGGGGCTTCTACCCCGATCGCCACCAATGACGACTGGGCCTCCGTCCAGTCCGCCGTTGTCGGTGAGGGCCTTTTCCGCCGCGTCGGGGCCTTTGATCTCCCTGCGGGGTCACGGGATTCCGTCATCGTGACTCGCATCCAACCCGGCGCCTACACCTTGGTTGCACAGGGCAAGGGCGCGGCTCAAGGCCAGGCGCTGATTGAGATCTACCTTATCGACTAAACTCACGGGCCCACCCCAATCGAAAATAACATGAAGCTTTTCTCCTCGTATCGTTTGGCCGTACTGCTGGCCCTAGCCTCCGGTGTCACCGTTGTCGCGGCGGAATCAACCACGTTCCGCTGGCGCCTCGAAGCCGGGCCCAGCATCTGGCTCAAATCCAAGGTCGCCTACGGGGCGACCTCATCCTCGGATCCGGCGGTCACCGCGAAAACGGATCGTATCTACGACGACGGTTTCAACCGCGTCGATTCCTCCGGCAACCTGGGCGACGGCGCCGCGGGTCCACTGGCTAGCCGCACCGGCTACTTCGGCTTCACCAGCGACAGTCAGGTCGACCTTCGCGCGGGAACCCTTGCTCTCAGGCGCACTTCCGTTGGGGAAGGTCTCTACCGTGACGCCGGGGATGTCGCCAGGAGGCCCGCATGGCATGCCGCCGTGCGGCTTTCGTTGGCCGACGTGAAGCCAGACCGGCGAGACTGGGGACTGGAGGCTGGTGTTGATTGGGCCCGCTTCAGGGACAGCGTTGCGGGCCCGGTTAGTGCCAATGTGCGCGTACTGACCGATACCTACGCGCTCGGCGGAGTGGTGCCCCAGCGTGCGCCCTACACGGGCCGTTTCTCGCCGTTGCCGGGCGATCAGCGGATCGGAGACGTGCCGACGCGGTCGGTTACCTCGGTGGCCGGGACGGTGAATGGTACTCGCGAGTTCAACGGCCGGGCGCGGGTACTGCGCGCCGGGCTGTGGTGGGAATTGATTCCCTCCACGGTGAACAAGCCGGAGCGCGAGGGCGACCGTTGGTCCGTTTTCCTGCGCGGCGGTCCGGCCCTGATCCGGGCCAAGGGCTCGTTTTCGGTGGATGAACAGGCACAGGCCCCCGGCTTGCAACCCGGAGCGCGGGTGACTGCGGCCGGCGCTCGCAGTCGGTCGGAGCTGGGGTACTTTCTCGGTGCGCGGGCGCGCCGCAGCTTCAGCCCGCAGTGGGCGTTTCTGGCCGGCGCTGATTTCCTGAGCGGCTACCAGCTCAAGGCCGCCCAAGCTGAGCGTTACGCCGTCCTCGATCTTTCGCGGGTGTGGTCGCTCAGCATCGGTCTCGAGTACGGCTTGGGCGATCGCGTGCTGAAGAAGTGAAACCCGCCGCCTTAATCATACAAACCGCCGCTTGATTGCCGGCGGTTTTTTTGTGCCTGTTGGGTCCGTGCTCCAGTCGCTCCGCATCCGCAACCTCGCCCTGCTGGAGGAAGTGTCGCTCGAGTTCGATGCCGGCTTCACGGCCGTCACGGGTGAGACGGGCGCCGGCAAAAGCATCCTGCTCGGCGCGCTGAGCCTCCTGGCGGGCGAGCGCGCCGACAAAACGGTCATCCGCCAAGGGGCTGCGGCGGCGGAAGTGGAGGCGGCGTTGCACTTCGCCGATCCGGGACGGGTGGACTCGGTCCTGGAGGAGCTCGGCCTGCCCGCCTGCGAGGAGGGAGCGCTCATCCTCCGCCGCACGGTACCGCGCGAGAAGGCCCCGCGCATCTCCATCAATGGCGCGCTCGCCACGTTGGCTGCGCTGCAAAGGCTCGGGGAGCTGTGGATTGATTTTCACGGGCCAAGCGAGCCGCGCCGCCTCCTGCGGCCGGAATGCCAGCTCGAACTGCTCGACCTGCACGGACGGCTCAGCGCCGCGCGCGCCGATTACGCGACGGCCTTCCGGGGCTGGCGTGATGCCCAAGCTGAGCATACGCGGGTCGCCAACGAGCAGCGCCTGAGCCCGGATCAGATCGAGTTCCTCCGCGCGCAGCTGGTGCGTTTTGACGCGCTGGAACTGACGCCCGACGCAATCGATGCCCTGGAACGCGACCATCAGCGGCTCACTCGTTCCCGAGAGTTGCTCGACCTGAGCGGCGCGCTGGAATCGGGCCTGACCGGCGAGGAAGGGCTCCAGCCCCGCTTGGCCGCGCTGCTCCGCGAGGCGCGCAACCTCGAGTCGCTCGACCCGGCGAGCCGCCCGCTGGCGGAGCGCCTCTCCGCGCTGGCCGTCGAGCTCCACGACCTCGGGGCTGAATTCGGCTCCCTGAGCCGGGAGCTGCAGTTCGATCCCGAGCAGGCCGAGGCGCTGAACACCCGCATGGAGGCATGGCTGGAACTACGGCGCCGCCACGGCGGGGATGTCGCGGGGGTCGTCGCGGCGCGTGAGGACATGCGGCGGCGCCTCGAGGTCCAGGGCGACCTGGAGGGTACGCTGACCCGCCTGGGACGGGCGGCGGATCAGGCGTTGGTCGAGGTCAAGCGCCAGGCGCAGGCCTTGCGCCGATCCCGGGAGAAGGCGGCGAAGTCCCTCGAGAAGGCGGCAGGCGCGGCGATCGCGCGCCTTGGTTTCGCGCGGGCTGACTTCCGCATCCGGATCGTGCCGCTCGCGGAGCCCGGCCCCTCTGGAGACTGCGCGGCGGAGTTCCTTTTTTCCCCCAACGTCGGCGAGGCGCCGCTCCCGTTGGCGCGGATCGCGTCCAGCGGCGAACTTGCGCGCGTGATGCTGGCCCTAAAGACCGTGCTGGCGTCCCTCGACGCCGTGCCGCTGTTGGTCTTCGACGAGGTCGACGCCAACGTCGGTGGCGAGATCGGCCGCGTGGTCGGTGCCAACCTCGCGGAGATCGCTTCCGGTCATCAGGTGCTCTGCGTGACGCACCTGCCCCAGGTGGCAGCCCAGGCGGCTTCGCATCTGGTGGTCCGCAAGGACCAATCGGGGGAGCGGGCCGTCGTCGGCATCACTCCCTTGCACGGAGATCCCAAGGCTCGGGTGGCGGAACTGGCGCGGATGCTCGGCGACAGCCGGGGCCGCAGCGCCCTCGCGCACGCGGCCGAACTATTGGGCGGGACGCGCCGCGGCGGCGGTTGAGCTGCGCCAGAAGCGTGTCGGCAGGCTGCCGACCGCGATGATGGCGAGTTGGGAGGCCACGAAGGAGGAAAGCGCCATGAAGGCGGCGTCGGTGAAGCCGTAGCTGTGCAGGCCGACGCCAAGCATGTTGGTGCCGAACCAGCTCCAGCTGGTGATGATGTTGCCGCCGATCGCGAGGTTCATGAGCCCGCGTTGCCGGATCAGGCCTCCCCAGCGGCAGTGCAGGATGAGCGCGTTCCAGATCACGATCAGCAGGGCGCCGTTTTCCTTCGGATCCCAGCCCCAGAAGCGGCCCCAGGACTGGTCGGCCCAGATGCCCCCGAGGATCGTGCCCACGAAGCTGAAGAGCGTCGCGAAGCAGATGATGCCGTAGACCATGCGGGAGAGGGAGTCGGCCGTGGCCGCGTCCAGGCTGCGGGTGAGGACGCCGCGGAATACGAAGATGATCCCGAGGAAACCGGCGAGGAACGTGGCCGAGTAGCCGGCGGTGATTACGATGACGTGGGTCGCGAGCCAGAAGTTCGAGTCGAGCACGGCCCGCATCATCTCGAGGGTGTCACCGCTGAGCGAGAGATGGTGCGCGATCAGAAGCGTGGCGAAGCCGATGGCGCCTGCGGCCACGCTGGCCACCGCGTTGCGGTAGATGGCCTCGAGCAGCAGGCAGAGCCCCACCGATCCCCAGCCGACGAAGAGGGCGGAGGAGTACAGGTTGGTCACCGGCGGCCGTCCCTCGAGCCACATGCGGGTGCCGATCCCGATGGTCGTCGCCACCCAGGCCACGGCGGTCACCCAGAAGGCGGCGCGGCTGAGCGGCACGGGCCAGGCTAGCCAGGAGAACACCGCGAGGAAGAAGGCCAGCGCGTAGAGGACGGTGCTACTGTAGAAGGGCTGCGCGGCGTTGAAGCGCGACTCCGCGTCGCCCTTGACGAACTCCGGCGCGAAGCGCTTGGCGAGGTCGGCCCGGAACAGTCCCGCGAGCTTGTTGAACTCCTCGGCCTTCTCGTTGCGCCAAGCGTGAGCGAAGCCGGCGTAGGCGAGCGCCGCCGCGTTCACCGAGCCGGTGCGGAACGTCTCAAGCAGGGCCGCTCCGGCCGTCCGCCATGCCGTGCGGTCGGTGTTGTCGGACGCAGGTGGGACGGCGTGGAAGGTGGTGGATTCCGCCATGATGACGAATTTCTCGCCGATCTCCGTCATCGTCTTCGCGGCGGCCTCATCGTGGGGCTGGCCGGCCTGCCGCGCGCGCACGGCCTCGACGCCCGCCTTCACGTTGTCCTGCAGCTTGATCAGGTCGCCGAGGAAGTCGGCGCTTTCCGGCGAGACGAAGGCGTGCCGCAGGCGTTGGTAATGGACGAGGTTGCCGTAGAGCTGAAGCACGCCGCGCTGGAACGGGGTGCGCACCGCGGCGTCGACCTGGTCCGCCAGCCGCGCCTGCTTCTGGAGCTCGGCGATCTTCGGCTGGAGCTGCTTCAGCGAGAAGCGCTTGTCGCCCTGGCCGTCGGAAGTCCGCAGCTCGAAGATCGCGAGCACGTCGGGATTCACGATCTCGAAGTGCTGGTAGCCGTCGGCGAGGTTGGGGCGGAAGGCCACGTCGAGCAGCCATTCCACCGGCTGAAGGCGGCGGCCGTCGGGGGTGGTGACGGCCTGCCGGCCCTGGAGCTGGAGCAGGGAACTGCGGGCGACGGTGTCGAGCGGCTTGAGCCGCCCGTTCACGAGCACCGGCAGCCGACCGAAGGCATTGACGTCGAAGGCGCCCGGGTTCTTCGGCGCGCGCAGGGTCGAGCCGACGTAGATCAACGAGAGGAGGAGCGCGGCGAGGGGAAGGAAGCGTTTCATGCGGGTTGGGCCTGGCGGGCGCGTTTCGCGATGAAGGCGGCGAGGTGGATCCAGAACTGCCACATCAGGCCGAGGGTCATGACGGTGCAGGCGATGTAGGGGATGAGCCAGCTGGGGTTGCGGACGACCTGGAGGATGGTGACCTTGTCGTTACCCGGCTCGAAGCTGGCCTGGTAGAAGGTGAAGCCGTCGTACCGGAGCGGGTTGTTCATGTATACGAGCACCTCGCGGTCCTCCTTGCCGGCGGGCGTCTCGAGACGGATCCGACTCGAGAAGTTCTTCGGGATTTCCGTACCCGAGTACTTGTCGTGGCTGAACTTCAGCAGCGTGAGCGTGAAGGGCTTGTAGGAACGCGTGAAGCGCATCGCGATCACGTAGCTGCGGCCGCCGTGTTCGAACGTCTGCGGCGCGCGCATCACCGGAGGGGAGTTGGGCGTGCCCGCGATCGGCGTGACGAGCCATGTTCCCAGTGAACCGGAGTCGGCGACCACCTCGATCCACGCGGCGGGGATGTTGCGCTCATCCTGCTTGTAGGTGAGCGGCTGCCGGGCGGCGGTTAGCGTCGTGCCGATCCCCTTGTCGGCGGCGGGGAGACCGGCCGCCGCGTTGGCCCGCATCTGCAGCGCGGAGTTCGGGAAGTGTTCCTTGACGACGAGGCGGAACGGCAGGCGGGGGTGCTGCAGCGAGGTTCCGGGCCGGAGCATCGTCTCGGGGATGGCCACGACCTCGTCGGACTTGGCGTCGGACGTGTCGATCACGACGAGCTCGTTCTCGCGGAAGCTCTCCGAGTAGCTGCGCGGCGTACCTTGTTCCAGCCGCATGCTGAAGTCCTCCTGCAGCAGCCCGGTGAAGAGCTCGCCCAGCAGCAGCAGGATCAGGCCGGCATGCGTCATCTGGATGCCCGCCTTCCGCCAGGTGAACTTGAAGCGGTAGACGTGCGCCGCGATCAGGTTGACGAGCAGGAAGCCGCCGAGCAGGTAGCCGCCCGGGAAGACCGGGACCGGGAAGCCGCCGACATTCCAAAGGACGAAGAACGAGCGGAAGTACTTTTCCTGCACCGCCCAGATGCCGAGGTTCACCTGGTCGAGCGTGGCCACGAAGACCAGCACGAGGCTCAGGACCAGCAGGACGACCGTGAGCTTGAGCGAGACGAAGAAGTCGCGGAACTGGCGGATCAGATCGCTCATTTGGCGGGGGCGGCCGGCTTCACCGTGTCGAGGAGCGCGAGGAACGCGTCCCGCTCCCGGGCCACGAGCGCGTCGGGCCCGGTCAGCTTGAAGAACCAGGTCGAGCCCTGATGCGGCACCATCGCGCCGAGGATGCGCTGGGCGTTCGCGCCGGTTCCCACGATGTCGACGAACGTCATGTGCAGGCCGTTCCGGTCGAGGTGGCGGGTGCTGCGGTCGAACTCGGCCTGATCGACGGGCGCGAGGCCGATCTGCCCGCGCCACCGGTTGAGATTGGCAAGGTCGCCGCCGACATCACCCGGAAACGCGGTGACGGCCATGTCGGCCTCGCCGCCGTCGCCCTTGACCGCATAGCTGCCCTTGCGCATCGAGCCCGCCGGTTTGGCGGTCCAACCCGCCGGAGCCGTCCACGAAAGGGCGTTGCCCGACGTGGTGGCTACGGGGGTCGATGCCATGGAGCTGCCGCCCGTGGAAGACCCCGTCGGGGCGGCCGCCGGGGAGGGTGTCGCCGGTTGCGCGGCGGGCACCGGTTCCTTGGCCACGCGATACGTGGTGATCTCTTCCTTTTGGCATCCTGAACCGGCGAGCACGGTCATCACGCCGGCGGCGAGGGCGGGGAGCGCTTTCATCAGCCGAAAGAAGTCGGCGTGGGTGCACGAAAACTCAAATCAATCCCTCCGGAATCGTCGGCGGGCAATTCCAGTACGCCTGCCTCGGGGTATCTCGCGAACACGGACACTGCGATCGGGTGCTCGGTGAGATGAAGGCGCGGCAATTCATCGCCTGGCACGGCTGCGGCGTGACGTTCCTCTGACGCCGCTTCGGCCGCGCGGTCAGTGTGTTTTTTCCTTTGCCGGATGCGTCGTACGCGCCGGAGATGAAATCATGGTTGTCCAGCCCCTCGGCGAACACGCTTTCGTGGCGACGCTGGGCGGCGGTGGGTCGGGACACGCGGAGGCGAAGGTGCTCGCGGCGGCGGAAGCGCTGCGCCGGGAGCCCCTGCCGGGTCTGGTCGACGTGGTGCCGGCCTACGCGAGCCTCGCGCTTTTCTTTCGGCGCGGGGCCCTGCCGGCCGAGAGCGAGCTCTCGCGGCGTCTCGCGGCCTTGAGTGCGGCGGGCAACCCCGATGTTCCGATGTCCACCGAGCGTCGTACCCTCGAGATTCCGGTCGCTTACGGAGGCGGGGAGGGGCCCGACCTGGCGGCGGTCGCCGCGCATACCCAGCTTTCACCCGAGGACGTCGTGCGTCTCCACAGCGCCGCCACCTACACCGTGCAGGCGATCGGGTTTCTTCCCGGTTTCCCTTACCTCGCGGGGTTGCCGGATGTGCTCGCCTGTCCGCGTCGTGCCACGCCGCGGCCGAGGGTGCCGGCGGGTTCGGTCGGGATCGGTGGCGCGCAAACCGGCGTCTACCCGTGCGCTTCGCCGGGCGGTTGGAACCTGATCGGACAGACCTCGCGGCGGTTGTTCGATGCCGCGCGCGCCGAGCCGGCGCTACTGCGCGCGGGTGACCGGGTTCGGTTCACCGCGGTGCCTCGAATGGAACTGCCTGATGCCGTCGCCGACGCGGTCCCTGCGGGGGAGGTGGCGATACGGGTGCTGCGGGCGGGCCTACAATCATCGGTGCAGGACCTCGGACGGGAAGGCTGGCGGGCGGCGGGTGTCGGTTGCGGGGGTGCGGCCGACGAAATGGCGGCGAGGATTGCCAACCTTCTCGTGGGCAACCCGGAGGGCGCGGCGGGCATCGAGTTCACTTTGACCGGTCCGGAACTGCGCTTCGAGCGCGACGCCTGGATCGCGGTGGGAGGCGGTGAGTTCGCAGGGGTCCCCAGCTGGACGCCGCATCTCATCACTGCCGGTTCCACGTTGAGGATCGGTGAGGCGCGCCGCGGGAGCCGGGGGTTCCTGGCCGTTGCCGGCGGCATTGCGGTGGAGTCGGTGCTGGGCAGCCGGAGCGTCCATCTGCGGGCTGGCTTCGGCGGCGGCTTCGGAAGGGCGCTGCGGGCGGGAGATGGATTGCCGGTTGGTTCCGCTCCGGGCGGAGGGCCGCGCGGAAAGTGGCGAATCGATCCGCGGTTGCTCCCGCGGTACTCGGCCGAAGCGGAGGTCAGATTGATCACCACACCGGAGTCAGGTCCCGCCGCGGACGCCGCGGCTGTGCCGTGGTTTGCGGTTTCCCCGCGCTCCGACCGGATGGGCGTGCGCTTCGAAGGGGAGCCCTTGCCCGGGGCGTGGTCGGGTGAGCGTGTTTCCTCGCCCGTTGCCCCCGGCACCGTGCAGGTGCCGCCCGACGGGCGTCCGATCGCGCTCTTGACCGACGCGCAGACCATCGGGGGTTATCCGGTGGTCGGGCAAGTGGCGGCGGTTGACCTGCCGGTGCTGGCCCAGTTGCGACCGGGAGAGCGCCTGCGCTTCCGGCCGATCGCGTTGGCGGAAGCCCGCGAACGGCTCGCGACGCGCGAGCAAGGGCTGGCCATGCTCAGGGAGGGTCTCAAGGAGAGATGGGCGTGACGATCGACCTCAATTGCGACCTCGGCGAAGGCGCCGGCCGCGACGCCGAACTCATGGCGCTCGTCACGACGGCGAACGTCGCCTGCGGGGCGCACGCGGGAGACGACGACACGATGCGTGCCACAGTGCGGCTCGCACGGGAACACGGCGTGGCGGTCGGGGCCCACCCGGGGTTTCCCGACCGCGCGGACTTTGGGCGTCGCGAGCGGCTGGTTTCCGCCGACGAGGTGCGAGCGCTGGTGTCGGGTCAGGTGGCCGCACTGCGGCGAATCGCGGACGAGGAATGCGTCAAGATCGGTCACGTGAAGCTGCATGGCGCGCTTTACAACCAAGCGGCGCGCGACACGGCGCTGGCGGGGGCGGTCCATGAAGCGGTGCGGGCGGCCGGAGTGCCGGCGCTGCTGGTGCCGGCGGGGAGCGTGCAGGAGCGGGTGTCGCGTGGTCTGGCCGAAGTTCGGGTGGTGGCGGAGGTTTTCGCCGACCGGGCCTATCGGGTGGATGGATCGCTGGCGCCGCGGACGTCCCCGGGGGCGTTGATCACCGACGAGGAATCCGCGGTCGCACAGGTGCTCCGGTTGGTGCGTGAGGGGAGGGTGCGCGCGCTTTCCGGCGAGGACGTCGCGTTGCGCGGGGAGACGGTGTGCCTCCATGGGGACGGACCGCGGGCGGTGGTGTTCGCGCGACGGTTGCGGGAGGCGCTGCGGGAGGCGGGCGTGGAAGTGGAGGCGTTCGCGCGATGATCAAGCTCATCGGCATCGCGGTCGTGGCGGTCGGATTCGCGCTGCGGCTCAATCCCCTGCTCGTCGTCGTCGCTGCGGGAATCGCGACCGGTCTCGCGGCCGGACTTTCCTTTCACGAGGTGATGGCCCTGTTCGGCACCTATTTCGTGGAGAACCGCTTCATGACCCTGCCCGTGCTGCTGATGCTGCCGGTGGTGGGGTTGCTCGAACGGCACGGTCTGCGGGAGCGGGTGGCGTCGCTCATCCGCCAGAGTGCGGGAGCGACGACCGGACGCGTGCTGCTTTCGTACCATGCGCTGCGCGCGGCCGCGAGCACGCTGGCGGTCAACATCGGCAACCATGCCTCCCTCGTGCGGCCGGTGATCGCGCCGATGGCCGAGGGAGCGGCGAGTCGCGACGGGGTGCCGACACCGCGTGCCTCGGCCGATATCCGGGCGCACGCCGCGGCCTCGGAAAACCTCGGGAACTTCTTCGCCGACGACATCCTCGTGGCGGTCGGGCCCGTGCTGCTGATCAAGGGGGTGTTCGACGCGGCGGGCGTGCGGACTGATATCCTGACGATTGCCTGGTGGGGAGCGCCGACGGCGCTTTGGGTGCTCGCGGTGGGTTGGTGGCGGTACCGCGCGCTTGATCGCCGGGTCGGAGGGTCGAACCGGGACGCGAAATGACGCTGCTTCCGCTCGAGGTCTTCCTGGTCCTCGCCGGCCTCTGTTTTGGCGCGATGGCGATGGGCGTGGCTCTTGATCCGACGCACCCGCGTCGTCTGGGGGCGGCGGTCTTCTGGGCGCTCCTCGGAGTGTGCTTCGCCTTCGGAAAGCTCATATCGCCCGCGATCGTGGGCTACCTGGTCGTGGGCATGGCGGTTCTGGCGGGGACTGGGTCAGTCCTTCCGCCGCTGGCGCCGGCCCGATCGGCATCCGAAGGTAGCGCCGAGGCGGAGCGCCTCGGGAATCGTCTGTTGAAGCCGGTGATCCTGATCCCGATCGGGGTGCTGGCGGGAGGCTATCTCCTGCCGCTCGCGGCGAGGGGAGACCTCAGGCTCGTCGCCCCGGCGCAGGCCACGCAGGTGGCGCTGGGCCTTTCGTGCGGCGTGGCGTTGCTACTCGCATTGCGCGCCACCCGCGCCGGAGCGCCGGCGGCGATGGCGGAAGGAGGCCGGTTGGTGCAGGCGATGGGATGGGCGCTGATCCTGCCTCAATTGCTCGCGTCCCTGGGCGGCGTCTTCGCCAAGGCCGGGGTGGGGGACGTGGTGGCCGGAGCGGTGGGCGCCGCCCTGCCGGCTCATCTGCCGCTGGTGGCCGTCATCGCCTACTGCGCGGGCATGGCGCTCTTCACCATCATCATGGGCAACGCGTTCGCGGCGTTTCCAGTCGTCACTTTGGGCATCGGCATCCCGTTCATCGTGCGCGAGCACGGCGGCAACCCTGCCATCATGGGGGCGCTGGGCATGCTCTCCGGCTACTGCGGCACGCTCGTCACGCCGATGGCCGCCAATTTCAACGTCGTGCCCGCCATCCTGCTCGACCTGCCCGACCGCCATGCGGTCATCCGTGCGCAGGCGCCGATGGCGGCCGCGATTTGGATCTTCAACGTGGTCCTGATGGCCGCGTGCGTGTACCGATTCTGAATCCCATCTTTGATGAAGACTGTCCTGCTCACCGGCTTCGAACCCTTCGCGGGCGCCGCCCGGAATCCATCCGGCGAGATCGCGCTCGCGTGGAATGGCCGTGAAGTCGCCGGCGCGCGGATCGTCGGTGCGGTGTTGCCCTGCGTCTTCGGGAGCGCGCGGCGGGAGCTCGACCTCCTCCTGCGGCGCCACCGGCCCGCCGTCGTGCTTTGCCTCGGAGTGGCGGCGGGGCGAGCCGCGATCACTCCCGAACGCGTCGCGATCAACGTCGATGACGCCCGCATTCCCGACAACGCCGGCCGTCGCCCCATCGACCTTCCGATCGTCCGCGGTGGGCCGGTCGCCTATTGGTCGACCCTGCCGATCAAGGCCATCGTCGCCGAACTTCGCTCGCGGGGTGTCCCGGCGGAGGTCTCCCAGACCGCCGGCACGTTCCTCTGTAATCATGTGTTCTACGCCCTGATGCACGCGGTGCGCCGCCGGCGCGGAGTGAAGGCAGGCTTCGTCCACGTCCCGGCCATGAGCGAGGCCGCCGGGCCCGGGGAACCTTCACTGCCGCTCGCGGCGTTGATCGAGGCGGCGGGGGTGATGCTGAGGACGATCCTCAGAACCCGCCGGGACCGTCGCGCCGCGGGTGGAGCGACGCATTGAGACGGGCCTCAACCCGTGGCTTCGACCGCGACCACGCAGACGTCGTCCTCAAAGCTGCTGCGGCCGGAAAACTCATGGACCGCCGCGATCAACTGGTCGTTGACCTGGTCCGCGGTCCGCCCCGCGGTCGTGGAGAGCACCTCACGGATGCGCGTCTCTCCGAAGATCTGCCCGGCGGCATCCGTCGCCTCAAGGACGCCGTCCGTATAGGCGAGCAGCAGATCTCCGGGGCGAAAGTGCGCGGTGAGGCGGGAGTAGGCGAAGTCCCGCATCAGCCCCGCGGCGGGCTCGGGGTCCGCCGGGGCGAGCCGTTGAACCTCACCGGTGCCTGACCGGAGGAGCGGGGCGGGGTGGCCGGCGCTGGCGTAGTCGAGGCGGCGGTTATCCAGATCGATCAGGGCAAAGAACACCGTGGCAAACACCGGCTGGCCGGTCTGTTCCACGATCGGCATCAGGCTCCGGTTGACCTCGGAAACTACCGCCACCGGGTCGGCCGTGCGCGTGCCGACTTCCTCGGCCACACCGCGGACGAGCGCCGTGAGCAGTCCGGCCCGCACGCCGTGCCCCATCACGTCGCAGACGAGCACGCCGCATCGCGTGTCGGAGATCCGGAGCACGTCGAAGAAGTCTCCGCCCAGCGAGGAGGCAGGCACGTAGCGGTGCGCGAAACGGAGCCGGCCCGACTCAGCGCCCCCGGGGAAGACCGGCCGGGGACGATTGAGGAAGGCCTCCTGCACCTGGCGGGCCATCCGCAGGTCGGCCTCCATCTCCTGGCTCCGGCGCCGGACCTCCTCCTCGGCCACCTTCCGCCGCGTGATGTCATGGCTGATGCCGACGAGCCCCACGATCTCGCCGTGGGTGTCGTGCAGGGGGACCTTGGTCACGAGGGACCAGTGGACGTCCCCGTCTGGGCTGAAGTCGGACTTCTCTACGTTGATGACGGATTCGCCGGCGAAGGCGCGACGGTCGTCGGCGATCGCCTGCTCCCCGCGTGCACCGGGAAAGAAGTCCGAGATGCTGCGGCCCACGGCCGCTTCCTGTGACGCCGCGCCGAGCATATCGAGGTGAGCGCGGTTATTGAGCACGTAGCGGGACGTGACGTCCTTGACGTAGAGGCGGCTGGGGAGGTGGTCGAGGATCGTGCGGAGGAGGATACGCTCGTCGTTGAGGCGCCGCTCGGCCTCGTGGGCCTCGGTGATATCGCGCGTCACGCCGAAGGTCCCGATGATGTTCCCGGCGGCGTCCCGCCACGGCAACTTGGTGGTGGAGGCCCAGCCGCGCCGCCCGTCGCGCAGCGTGGTGCGCTCGACCTTGGCGATGACGGGCTCGCCGGTGCGGATGATGCGCTGCTCATCGGCGAAGGCCTGCTCGGCGTGCTCGCGCGAGAAGAAGTCGAAATCGGTGCGGCCGGCGCAGGCCTCGGGGGAGGCGGCGCCGAGGGAGCGCGCGTGGGCGGCGTTGTTCCGCACGATCCGGCTCTCGCGGTCCTTGAAGTAGATGCGGTCAGGGCTGTTCTCCATGAGCGTGCGGAGCAGCGACGACTCGAGCGACTCGGAGGCGGTGACGGCGGCGCGCGGGGACGGGGATTCGCTCATGCTTGGGACGAAGTGTGTCCGATGGCGCCCGCGGCGCAACCGCCGACCTGCGCCCCGGGGGCGGTGTTGACCTCGGCGGCGCAAAGACCAACCAAGGACGTCCGCCATGGGAAAAGTCCGCCTCCTGCCCGACCGGGTCGCCAACCAGATCGCCGCCGGCGAGGTGATCGAGCGCCCGGCGGCGGTGGTGAAGGAACTGGTGGAGAACGCGCTGGATGCCGGAGCGACGCGGATCGAGGTCGAGTTCCGGCACGGCGGCCGCTCGCTGATGCGGGTGGAGGACAACGGGTGTGGGATGGGGCGCGACGACGCGCTGCTGGCCCTCGAGCGCCACGCCACGAGCAAGATCACGGAGGCGGCCGACCTCGACCGGCTGGCGAGCTACGGCTTCCGCGGGGAGGCGCTGCCGTCGATCGCGAGCGTGTCGCGGTTCCAGCTTCAAACGCGGGAGGCGGACAACGACGCCGGTACGGAGGTGCTCGTGAACGGCGGTCGCCTCGTGCACGTGCGCGACTGCGGCCGGCCGGTGGGCACGCGCATCGAAGTCTCGCACCTGTTCAACTCCGTCCCGGCGCGGCGAAAGTTCCTCAAGACCGACCAGACCGAGGCCGCGCACATCATTCACGGGGTGCGGCTCTACGCCCTGGCCTGCCCGCGCACCGCGTTCACCCTGATTGAGGACGGCCGGGTGATCTTCCGCTCGCCTGAGTGCCGCACGCTTGGGGAGCGCGTGGCGGAGATCTTCGGACGGCAGACGGCGGAATCGCTGGTGGCGATCGAAGCCGAGGAGCCCGGGATGCGGCTCAGCGGGTTGATCGGCCGGCCCGGAGTAGGGCGGGGGTCTCGGCATGAGATGGTGATCTTCGTGAACGCCCGGCCGGTCGACAGCCGCACGCTCAACTACGCGCTGATCGAGAGCTATCACGAGGCCCTGCCGAAGGGACGTTACCCGGTGGCGTTTCTGTTCCTCGACTGCGAGCCGGCCTCGGTCGACGTCAACGTGCATCCGGCCAAGCGCGAGGTGCGTTTCCGCAGTGAGCCCCAGGTGCGAGGCTTCGTGATCCGCGCCGTGCTCGAGCGCCTCCGCGAGGTGGGGGCCGGGGTGGCCGCCGCCGCGGCGGTCCAGCCTGCGGTGGGTATAATATCAGGTGCGGGCGCGGGACCGGTGTCGGCCCCGATGCGTCCGGCGGCGCCCGCGGTCGTCGGCGCGGCGGGGCCCGTCCTGTCAGCTTTAGGGGTGCGGGGCGCCGGGTCGGCTCCCGCCTCGCCGCCAGCCGTCGCGGCGGTTCCGGTCCTGGCGTCCCCGCCGGTGGCGCGCGCCCCGATGGGGGTTCCGTCGCCTGTCCCGCGGCCGGTGGCCGGGGCGCCTGCTTGGCGTTTCGTGGGGCTCGCCCATGGGGCCTACGCGCTGTTCGAGACGTCCTCTGGAGTGGTCCTGCTTGATCGTCGGGCCGCGCACGAACGGGTCTGGTTTGAACGGCTGCGGGAGCAGTTCCGCACCGGCGCCGTCCCGAGTCAGCGGCTGCTGCTGCCGCTGCCGGTGGAACTCGACGCCATCGCCTCCGCGCTGCTGCTCGACCGCCGGCGTTTTCTGGAGGCGCACGGCTTCGACGTGGCCGAGTTCGGCCGCAACTTCTTCCGCCTGGAGGCGATCCCGGCCTGGATGGAACCAGCCGACGCCGAGCCTTTCCTTCGCGACCTGCTCGCCGCCTTCCGCGACGGCTCGGTGCCGCAGGGTAACGCCGACCTCGCCCGGGATGAACTCGCGCGTCTGGCGGCCGCCAAGGCCGTGCGGTTGCCTGAAACCTCTCCCGAGGGCGAGGTGCGCGCGCTGGTCGCGGCGCTTTTCGCGACTTCCTCGCCCCTCACGAGCCCGTCGGGGCGCCCCGTATTCTTCGAGCTTACGCACGGGGAGCTCGCGCGCCGTTTCCAGAAATAACCGCAAGGTCCCGCTCGCGCTGGCACGGTTCGTTCTACAAGGTGGACCTCCACCATGCGAAGCACGGCCAACAAGAACGGCAGCAAGGGTACTGGCACCGCCGGCAACGGCGCCTCCACCGGCAACGGGGCGGGCCCCAAGGTAGCGGCCCAGACCGGGCCCCAGGGCGTCTCCGTCCCCGACATGCGCGTGAGGATCGAGCGCCACCTCGTCTCGACGCTCGCCCGGCACGCCGGTTCCGCCACTCCCCGCGACTGGTGGGTGGCCACGGTGCTCGCGCTCCGCGACACCATCCACGAGCGGCTCATCCGCACCCAGGGCGTCCACAACGCCCGCAACGTCCGCCGCGTCTACTACCTGTCGCTCGAGTACCTGATGGGCCGGATGTTCGGCAATAACCTCCTCGCGACGGGCCTCCTCGACACCGCGCGGAATGCCCTCGCGGAACTGGGGCAGGACTTCGATTGCATCCGGGACAGCGAGGTCGACATGGGTCTCGGCAACGGCGGCCTCGGCCGCCTCGCCGCGTGCTTCATGGATTCCCTCGCCACGCTCGATTACCCGGCGCTGGGCTACGGCATCTACTATGAGTTCGGGCTTTTCCGCCAGGCCTTCCGCCATGGTCATCAGGAGGAGCATCCCGATAGCTGGACCCTCTTCGGCGATCCCTGGGAGGTCGTGCGCCCCGAGTACACCCAGGAAGTGCGGCTCTACGGTCGGGTGGAGAACGAGTTCGACGATCGCGGCAATTACCGCCCGCGCTGGGTCGGCACCCGCACGGTGCTCGGCGTGCCCCACGACATCCCCATCGCCGGCTACGGCACCGGCACGGTGAACCTGCTGCGCCTCTGGGCCTCCAAGGCCACCGAGGACTTCGACCTCGCCGCGTTCAACAGCGGCGGCTACGTCGAGGCCGTCCGCGAGAAGGCGGTCGGCGAGACGATCTCGAAGGTCCTGTACCCGAACGACAAGACCGAGAACGGCAAGGAGCTGCGGTTGGTGCAGCAGTACTTCTTCGTCGCCTGCTCGCTGCGCGACATCCTCCGCCGCCACCGCCGCAACCCGGCCAACTCGTGGGACAATTTCGCCGACAAGGTGACGGTGCAGCTCAACGACACCCACCCGGCCATCGCGGTCGCCGAGCTCATGCGCATCCTCGTGGACGAGGAGCGCATGGACTGGGACCGGGCTTGGGGGATCGCGACGCGGGCCTTCGCCTACACGAACCACACCCTGCTGCCCGAGGCGTTGGAGAAGTGGGGCGTGGCGCTGTTCGAGCGCGTGCTGCCGCGCCACCTCCAGGTGATCTACGAGATCAACGAGCGGCTCATGCAGGTGGTGGAAGCCCGCTGGCCGGGCGATGACGCGAAGAAGCGCGTCTGCTCGTTGATCGAGGAGAACGGCGGGAAGTCGGTGCGGATGGCCAACCTCGCGGTCGTGGGTTCGCACGCGGTCAACGGCGTCGCCGCCCTGCACACCGCGCTGCTGCGCCGGCAGCTCTTCCCGGAGTTCGACGCGCTCTACCCGGGCCGCTTCCGGAACAAGACCAACGGCATCACGCCGCGGCGCTGGCTGCTGAAGTGCAACCCGCGGCTGGCGGCGCTCGTCACGGCGCGGCTGGGCGACGGGTGGGCGCGGGACATTTCCCTGCTGCGCGGCCTCGAGCCCCTCGCGGCCGACCGCGCCTTCCGCGCCGAGTTCATGGCGATCAAGCGCGCCAACAAGGCCGACCTCGCGGCGGTGATCCAGGCCGAGTGCGGCGTCACGGTTTCGCCCGACGCGCTGTTCGACGTGCAGATCAAGCGCCTGCACGAGTACAAGCGGCAGCACCTCAACCTGCTGCACATCCTCGCGCTCTACCGGCGGCTGCTGCAGCACCCGGGGCTCGACATCGTGCCGCGGGTCTTCGTCTTCGCCGCCAAGGCCGCCCCGGGCTACGACCTCGCGAAGAACATCATCCGCGCGATCAACCTCGTGGGGGAGCGCATCAACGCCGACACCCGGATCCAGGGAAAGCTGAAGGTCGCATTTCTGCCCAATTACCGGGTCTCGCTGGCGGAGCGCATCATCCCCGCCGCGGACCTCTCCGAGCAGATCTCCACCGCGGGCAAGGAAGCCTCGGGCACCGGCAACATGAAGCTCTCGCTCAATGGCGCCCTGACCATCGGCACGCTCGACGGTGCCAACGTGGAGATCCAGGAGGAGGTCGGCCGGGAGAACATCTTCATCTTCGGGCTCACCGTCGACGAGGTGGAGGCGCTCCGCGCGCGCGGCTACAATCCGTGGGACATCTATCACCGCGACGAGGAGCTCCGCGCCGTGATCGACTGGCTGGGCAGCGACTTTTTTTCGCCCGGCGAGCACGGCGCTTTCTCCCATCTGCACGACAGCCTGCTGCGCGGCGGTGATCCCTACATGGTCCTCGCCGATTTCCGCGCTTACTGCGAGTGCCAGGCCCGCGTCGATGCCGCCTTCCGGGACCGGGACGCCTGGGCCCGCATGGCGATCATCAATACCGCCCGCATGGGGAAGTTCTCGAGCGACCGCACCATCCGCGAATACGCCGAGGACATCTGGCGCCTCGAGCCGGTCCCCGTGCCCGAGTCCTGAGCGCCGCCAGGTCGGCGCTGTGGTCAAAACGGGCAACCAAGGATCGAAAAGAAGGTGCCGGGTGCGGAGACGGCGGAAGGGCGACCGGTTGGCGTTATCCTCGACGCGTACCTCCCAGCCGGCTTACACGTGTGGGCGTCGTGCCTCGTTCGAAGCCCCATGGGTGGTTCCTCGCGCTGTCACTGCTCAGCGCCGCGGTCGGGTTTTCGGCGGCGCCGTCGGTGTGGCTGGTGCCGCCTCTCGACGGCGTGCTCTCCGGCATATTGGAGCCGCTGCTCGTACCGGGTGCACCTGAGGTGCGTTGGGAGGTGAAAATCGACACTTCGCCGGCGGGACGACGCAACGTGCGTTTCCGGGTGGAAGGACAGGGGCTTTCGGCCGAGGGTGGAGCCCGGCTGGATGGGCGTGGCGATGGGGAGTGGTCGCTCGAAAGCGCGACCATCGACCTCGGGGATTGGTCCGGCCCGATCTTGGGCAAGTTTGCGCCAACCCTCACCGGTTCGGCTGCAGGGCAGCTCCGCGTCAACGCGGTGGGCACGATCCGCGACCGCGTGCCGGAGGGAATTTTCGAGGTGACCCTCTCCGGGGGCAGTTACGATGAGTTCGCCCGCAAACTTTTCATCGCTGGGCTCGCCCTCAGGCTGCGCGCCCGACTTTCGGACCTGCGCGAGCTCCGCACGGAGCCGGGACAGGTCCTATCTTGGGAACGCGGCGGCTATGATCTGCTTTCGCTCGGCGCGGGGCACGTTGAGTTTCACACAGGCGGAGGTGCGCTTCATCTCGAGCAAGCGCGGATCGGAGTGCTGGGCGGCGAGTTGGAGGTGGCTCGCGCCTCGGTCGCCTTCAACGCGGCTTCGTTCTCGGTCGCAGCGCGGATGAGTGGCGTGCAGCTGGGCGAGCTCATCCCGCTGCTGCCGCCCTTGTTCTCGTCGGCGCGCGGCCGCCTGGACGGACGCGTCGAGCTGCGCAGTGATCCCGAGGGTCTGCGGATCGAAAGCGCGCGCCTCGCGTTGCGGGGCGGAGAAACCGCGGAGCTCCGTTTCCTGCCGACCCCCGGCATCATCTCCAGCCAGCTGCCGGCCCTGGTGCGCCAGTACTACCCGGGTCTCGTGCAGCTCGAGACCGGGGGCGTCCCCCTGTTGGCCGAGCAGCTGGAGGTTTCGCTGGACGCCGCCGGGGATGAAGAGGGGCGTACCGCGTTGGTGTCCATCACGGGCGGTCCGGCCGATCCCGCGTTGCGCGCTCCGGTGGTGCTGGAAGTGAATGTGCGCGGGCCGCTGGACCAGGTCGTCGCCTTCGGGACCCATTCGCGGCTCCGGTTCGGCGCCGGCAAGTGAGCCCGGTTCGGGATTGCCGGGAACGGCGGGATTTTCATTCTTTTCCCCATGAAACGCGCCGCGGTCATGCCCCTGCTCACCGTGTTTTTCGCCGGTTGCCTGAACGTCAAGACGGAGCCGATCGAGGTGAAGCCGATCCACATTACGGTCGACGTGAACGTGAAGGTCGACCGCGCGCTGAAAGACTTCTTCGGTGAACTCGACCGCAAGGCCTCCGGCCGCTGATTTTCCTCCCATGAAAACCCGTTCGATTATCCGGCTCGGTCTGCTGATCTCGGTCCTCGCGCTCGGCGCGGCTCCAGTGTGTGCCGCTGATGACCTCGGCGCGGTCCGCAGTCGCATGGAGCGCCGGCTTTCCTCCGTCAACACGCTCAAGGACCGCAAGGCGGTCGGTGAGTCGAATCAGGGCTTTCTCGAGGCTCGAGGCAGCCTGGGCGGCGCTGACCAACAGGTGGTCAACGACGAGAACGCCGATCGTCGCCGGGTGTATGCGGCGCTGGCGGCTCAGACCGGCGCCTTGGCCGATGAGGTGGGCCGCAAGCGTGCGGCGCAGCTCGCCGACCTGGCCCGTCCGGGCCACTGGGTGCAATCCCCTGGCGGCGAGTGGCGCCAGAAATAGGCCTCCCGTCGGCCCGGGCTTCCGCGAAGCGCTGCGGCGCCCGAGGCATCCTTCCCGCAGTTCAGGCGAGGATGCCGGCGACGCAGGCGGAGAGGTAGCAGGCGATGGTACCGCCGATCATCGCCTTGAACCCGAGTTGGGCGAGCGTCGTGCGCTGGCTCGGGGCCAGGGAGCCGATGCCGCCGATCTGGATGCCGATCGAGACGAGGTTGGCGAAGCCGCACATCGCGTAGGTGAGGATGATCAGCGTGCGGGGGTCGTTGAACGTGCCCGCGGCCTTCATCGCACCCATCTGCTGGAAGGAGATGAATTCGTTCAACACCGTGCGGGTGCCGAGCAGCGCGCCCGACTGCAGGAGATGGCCGTAGTCGATGCCGATCAGCCAGGCCACGGGCGCGTAGACCACGCCGAACACGAACTCGAGCGACAGTGACTTGAACGCCCCGCCGGTCGCCTCCGCGATCCAGCCGTTGAGCCCGGGCCAGGATGCGAGCGTCGTGCCTCCGACGGTGAGCGCGTGGGGTGCGCCGATCCAGCCGAGGATTGCGTTGAACATCGCCACCAGCGCGGTGAAGGCGATCAACATCGCGCCGACGTTCACCGCCAGTTTCAGCCCGTCGGTCGTGCCCACGCACACCGCGTCGACCAGATTCGCGCCGATCCGGTCCTTCGACACGTCCAGGTCGGTGTTCACGCGGTCGGTCTGCGGCAAAAGCATCTTGGAGATCATCAGGCCGGCGGGGGCGTTGATCACCGAGGCGGTGATGAGGTGCGTGGCGAAGAGCACCTTCTGCTGGGGGTCGTCACCGCCGAGGAACGCGATGTAGGCGATCATCACCGCGCCCGCGATCGTCGCCATCCCGCCCACCATGATGGTGAGCATCTCGGAGCGCGTCATGCCCGCAAGGTAAGGCTTCACGAGGAAAGGTGCTTCGGTCTGGCCGAGGAAGATGTTGGCCGAAGCGCTGAGCGTCTCGGCGCCCGAGAGCCGCAGGGTCTTCGACATCACCCACGCGAAGGCGTAGACCACCTTCTGCAGGATCCCGAGATAGTAGAGCAGGGAGGAGAACGCCGAGAAGAAGATGATCGAGGGAAGGATCATGATCGCGAACACCACGCCGTGCTTCGATTTGTCCGCCAGTGAGCCGAAGAGCAGCCCCACGCCCGCGTTCGTGAAGTCCAGCAGGTCCACGAACCGCGCTCCCACCCATTCGACCGCCGCCCGCGCGGGGCCGAAGTGCAGCACCAGCCCGGCGAGGATGAACTGGAGCGCGACGCCCGTCACGACGTTGCGCCAGACGATCGCTCGACGGTCGGCGCTGAGCAGCCAGGCGACGAGGACGAGGGCGCCGATGCCGAGCAGGCCGCGCCCGAGATGCACGAGGGTATCCATGCCGGTGGTGGGTTGCGAAAGGCGGGAGCTTGCGGCGGGCCCCCGGTCGCGCGAGAACCATTTTACATGAACACCGCGGAACGCCTCGCGCGGCACCTTTCCCGGCGGCCCGACGTCGCCCGCGCGGCCTTCGTCGCGCCCAACGCCACCGTCGTCGGCGACGTCACGCTCGGGGCCGATTCCAGCGTTTTCTACGGCGCCGTGCTTCGCGGCGATATCGCCCGCATCGTCGTCGGCGACGGCGCCAACATCCAGGACAACGCGGTCGTCCACCTCGCCGACGACCGCGATGCGGTGATCGGCGCGCGCTGCACCGTCGGCCACGGCGCGATCGTGCACGCGTGCGTGGTCGGTGACGAATGCCTGGTCGGCATGGGCGCGACGGTGCTCGACGGCGCGGTCATCGGGGCGCGCAGCATCATCGGGGCCAACTCGCTCGTGCCGCAGGGATTCACGTGCCCGCCCGGATCGATGGTCTACGGTTCACCCGCGAGGGTCGTGCGGCCGCTCACGGCGGATGAGCAGTCCGGCCTGCCGCGCTGGGCGGAGAAATACGTAACGGTGGCCCGCGCCCACCGGGCGCTGGCTGAGGACCCAGGGAGCAAGGCGGGGCGAGGCGCCCGTTAGCAGCCACCGGATAACCGCTTGCTTCGTCCGCGGGCGGGACGTTTCCTCGCCGTTTTTCAACCGAGCGACGCCGATGTCCGAGATCACCAAGAGTTACGAGCCGCGGGATGTGGAGAAGAAGTGGTACGCCAGCTGGCTGGCGGCGCAGGCGTTCGCCGGCAAGGCCGACGCGGGGCGCGACCCGTACACGATCGTGATCCCTCCGCCCAACGTCACGGGCGTGCTCACGATGGGCCACGTGCTCAATAACACGCTGCAGGACGTGCTCATCCGCCGCGCGCGGCTGGAAGGCCGCTCGGCGATGTGGCTGCCCGGCACGGACCACGCGGGGATCGCGACGCAGACCGTGGTGGAGCGCGAGCTGCGCAAGCAGAAGAAGACGCGGCACGATTTCGGGCGGGAGAAGTTCCTGGAGAAGGTGTGGGAGTGGCGGCATGAGAAGGGCGGCATCATCCTCGAGCAGCTGCGCCGGCTCGGCGCCTCGTGCGACTGGGATCGCACCCAGTTCACGATGGACCCGCATTACTCGCGGGCGGTGCTCACGGTGTTTGTCGACCTCTTCCGCAAGGGACACATCTACCGCGGCAAGCGCATGGTGAACTGGTGCCCCGTGTCGCAGACGGCGTTGAGCGACGAGGAGGTCATCATGAAGCCGGCCAGCGGTACCCTCTACCGCGTCCGTTACGAGCGGGTGGATGCCCCTGGCGTCTTCGTGGAGGTGAAGACCACCCGCCCGGAGACCATCCCGGGCGACGTCGCGATCGCGGTGCACCCCGAGGATCCCCGCTACGCGGGCTGGGTGGGCAAGAAGGTGCGTCGCCCCCTCGGGCCTGCCGCGGAAATTCCCATCATCGCGGATGCCGCCGTGGACCGTGAGTTCGGCACCGGCGCGCTGAAGATCACGCCCGCGCACGACAAGACCGACTTCGAGATCGGCCTGCGGCACCGGCTGCCGGTGGTCGATGTGCTGGAGTCCAACGGGGTGCTCAACGAGCTGGCCGGCCCGGAGCTCGCGGGCATGGAACGATTTGCCGCCCGCAAGCGGGCCGCGGAGCTTCTGAAGGCGTCGGGCGCGCTCCTCGCGGAGGAGAGCCACGCGAACAACGTCGGGTTCTCGGAGCGCGCTGACGTTCCCATCGAGCCGCGCCTCACCTGGCAGTGGTGGCTGCGTTATCCGCGCGTCGAGGAGGCCAAGGCCGCGGTGCGCGATGGTCATATCCGCTTCCATCCCGAGCGCTGGAGCAAGGTCTACCTGCACTGGCTCGAGAACATCCAGGATTGGTGCATCAGCCGTCAGCTTTGGTGGGGCCACCGCATCCCGGTGTGGTACCGCAAGGGCCTCGACCGCGAAAAGCTCACTGAGCAGGACCTGCGCGACCCCGCCAAGGTGCACGTTTCTCTCGAGGGACCGGCTGATCCGGAAAACTGGACGCAGGAGGACGACGTCCTCGATACCTGGGCCTCCTCGTGGCTCTGGCCGTTCGCCACCCTCGGATGGCCTGACCGCGAGGCGCAGCAGCGGCTGGGGCTGGATCATTTCTACCCGACCACGACCCTCGTCACCGGGCCCGACATCATCTTCTTCTGGGTCGCCCGCATGATCATGGCCGGCCTCGAGTTCATGCGCCCCGGCGAGCCGATCGAGCGGCGGATCCCGTTCCGTCACGTCTACTTCACGGGCATCATCCGCGACGCGCAGGGCCGCAAGATGTCGAAGTCCCTCGGCAACTCGCCCGACCCGCTCGACCTTATCGACAAGTACGGGGCCGACGGCCTGCGCCTCGGCATCGTCTCGATCGCGCCGCAGGGGCAGGACATCCGCTTCCAGGAGGATCGGATCGAAAGCGGGAAGAATTTCTGCAACAAGCTCTGGAACGCCTGCCGCTTCCGGCAGATGAGCGGCCCGGCGGGCGACAACGCCTCGCTCGACGCCATCCTCGCGCGCCTGGAGCCGGCCCGCTTCGACGCCGACGACCACGCAATCCTCGACCGCATGCTGGCGACGACCGGCGAAGTGGCGCGTTGCTTCACGGAGTTCGAGTTCAGCGCCGCGGTGCACGCCCTGTACGGATTCTTCTGGAATGATTTCTGCGACTGGTACGTCGAGGTCTCCAAATCGAAGCTGCAGGATCCGGCGACGAAGCCGAACTGCCTCGCGATCCAGGATCTCGTGCTCCGGCAGACGTTGCTCCTCCTGCACCCGTTCATCCCCTTCATCACCGAGGAGCTCTGGCAGCAGCTCGGCTACGGACGCACCGGGGCTTTCATCGAGGACACTCCCCTGGAGGACGCCTCGCAGTTGGCCGGTGCGGCCAGCGTGCGCGGCATCGCTCCCGACCGCGCCGCGGTCGCCACCGTTGAGCGACTCAAGCAATTCGTGTCACAGGCCCGCGCCCTCAAGGCCGAGCACAACCTGGCCAGCCGCCGCGATGTCTCGCTTCTCGTGATCGCGTCCGACGCAGATTGGACGGTGATCGCCGCCAACCTCGCGAAGCTCTCGCGCATGGCCGGAGCGGCGAAGCTGGAGCGCCGGGAAAAGGTCGACGCGGCTCCCGCCATCGTCACGCCGCTCGGCACCGTGCACCTTGACCTCGCCAGCACCGTGGACGCCGGCGCCGAGAAGGCGCGTTTGAGCAAGGAATTGGAGCAGTTGGTGAAGCACATCGCCGGCACCGAGGCCCGGCTCTCGAACGAGGCTTTCGTCAGCAAGGCCCCGCCGGCCGTGCTGGCGGGCGCGCGCAAGCAGCTGGCCGACCAGCAGGCGAAGCGCGCCGAGCTCGAGCGGTTATTGAAGGCCCTCGGTTGAGCGGCGGGCGGGGTGCGCGGCGCCCTCGGTCGTAGTCCTGGCGGAGGGTCCGCCAGGTCGCACCGTGGCGTGTGAATCCGGCCCTTTGGCGCAGCGGGTTCCGCATGGACGTTGGTGGTCGGGGGTTGGCTCCGGATTCTCCGCCGCCGCTACCGTTTCGTGCGATTCAGAACGTACATATGACCGGCGCGTTCCGCACATTGATCCCGTGACGGGGGTTCCCGGTGCAGGCGAGGTCAGTCCGATTGACCGCAGGGGTGTGCCCGGCATGGTCGTCACATGCGCCCGCCCCGTCGCGTGATCCCCCTCATCATCGCTGTTTTCCTTTCCGGAGTCCGGGGGTGGGCTGCAGATCCGGAGGGCTTCGGGCCAGGTCGGGAAATCTACGCGGCGCGCTGTGCGATGTGTCACGGCGCGACTGGCGACGGCTTTGCCGACGTGTTCCCGCCCTTGGCTGGATCCGATTGGCTGGCCGCGAATCGGAAGGGTTCGATCGAGGCAGTGGTGGCGGGCCTGAACCGCGAGATCGTGGTGAACGGCCGCACTTATCGCGGCCAGATGCCGCCGGTGATCATCGACGATGACGAGGTCGCGGCGGTGCTGACGTTCGTGGTGTCTTCCTGGGGCAACCGCGGGGCTGCATTCACGCCCGAGGAAGTGCGCGCGGTGCGTGCGACGACGCCGTTCAAAACTTTCGCCGCGCTGAAGGCCGCGGGTGACTACCGGCCGCTGCCCGTTCCTCCGCCCGGCTTCGCGATCCGGGAGGTCGCGCGCCTGAATGACTTCGGCGTGCGGCTGGCCGGCGACGGCCGCGGCGGACCGCTCTACGTGCTCGGGCAGACGGGCGGCCTGTGGCGGGTGGATCCCGTCTCCGGCAACGTGCGGCAGGTCCTTTGGCCACGCGACTTCACGGGGATGCGCCCGACGGAGTTTCAGCCCCTCGGCATGGTGCGCGACGCCGACGGGCACCTCTGGATCACGACGAACCAGCGCGTGGCGACGCGCCCGTACGAGACCAACGAGGTGGCGATCCACCGCACGACCCGGTTCAACGCTGACGGTGATCCGGTGGAGCCGCGTCCGTGGTTCGCGACGAGCTATCCGTGGGGCAATGCGCACTTCAACCACGGCATTTCCGACGTGCGCTTCGGACCCGACGGCCTGCTGTACGTGAGCAGCGGCTCCCGCACCGACGGCGGCGAGGAGGGCAAGGTGGAGCACTTCGCCAAGATCGGCGAGACCCCCATCACGGCGGCGATGTGGCGGCTGGACCCGAAGTCCGCCACCCCGCGGATCGAGGTGATCGCCCGCGGCATCCGGAATGCCTACAGCTTTGCGTGGGACGGAGAGGGCAACCTGTTCACGGTTTCCAACGGGCCCGACGCCCACGCGCCAGAGGAGATGGATCATGTCATCCCGCCCGTCCCGGGCGAGGAGCCGCGGCACCACGGCTTCCCGTATCAACTGGGTGACGCCCCGGTTGGCACCAAGTGGTATCCACACACGCCGGACGCGCCGGCGGGGCGGCGATTCGTCCTCCCCGTGGTGAATCTCGGGCCGGCCGGGACCATGGGCGGCAAGCCGACCGCGACCTTCAATGCCCACAGCTCGCCGACCGGCCTGATCTGGCTCGGGCCAGAGTGGCCGGAGTCGGTGCGCAACAGCTTCCTGGTGGCCCGGCTCGGCAGCTTCCTGGCCGGCCCGGGACCCGACGAGGAGCACGGCTTCGACATCCTGCGGTTGCGGATGGAACGGAGGGCGGACGGCGGCTGGAACACCCGCTCCACGACGTTTCTCGCCGGCCTGGGGCGTCCGATCGACATCTTCGCGGGTCGTCCCGGGGTGCTTCACGTCCTGGAATACACGCGGCCGACGGACCTTCGCGGCAAGGCCGGCTGGCTGCCGGGCCGCGTCCTTGAGCTGACGGTGAAGGAGTAGGGCCCCGCGGGTGGTTCCGGGCGTGGGCGGGTGGCGGGCCATTTCCCTTGCGGCGGAGTCGGTTTCCGGAGGAATTCGCCGGCGACCATGACGGATTCACCTCGGCATCCCTTCCTGCACGGGCTGAGCAAGCACCGCGGCGCCCCGCCGACGGTGGCGGTGATCTTTGGCGCCTCGGGCGACCTCACGGCGCGGAAACTGATCCCTGCCGTCTACAACCTCGCGCACGACAATCTGCTGCCGGCCGACTTTCACTTGGTCGGCTTCGGACGGAAGGCGATCCCCGACCAGGAATTCCGCGATCTCGCCGCGGCGGCGGTCCGCGAGTTTTCCCGGCGTGAACCCGACCCGGCGGTTTGGGAGCGGATCGCGGCGCGTACTACCTACGTGGCGGGCGGCTACGACGAGCCGGCGGCCTTTGAGCGGCTGGCCGCGCACCTGGGCGAGATTGAACGCCGTTTGGGACGCGATGTGCAGGGGCTGTTCTATATCTCGACGCCACCCTCGGTCTTCGCGCCGATCCTGAATAACCTCGGAGCGAGCGGTTTGGCGGCGCGCCATGCGCACGGTCCGCTCCACTCTAAGGTCGTCATCGAGAAACCCTTCGGTCGCGATCTCGGCTCGGCCCGCGAGCTGAACCGCGTCATCCGCTCCGTCCTCGAGGAGCGCCAGGTCTACCGGATCGACCATTACCTCGGGAAGGAGACGGTGCAGGACCTGCTCGTGCAGCGCTTCGCCAACGCGATCTTCGAGCCGCTCTGGAATCGCAATTACATCGACAGCGTGCAGATTACCGTCGCGGAGGACGCCGGCGTCGGCGGACGCGGCGGATACTACGGGCAGAGCGGGGCCCTGCGCGACATGATCCAGAACCACACCATGCAGCTCCTGGCGCTCACTGCGATGGAGCCGCCCGGGTCGCTCGACCCCGAGGCGATCCGGGACGAGAAGGTGAAGGTGCTGAATGCGATCCAACCGTTGGCGGCGGGCCCCGACGGCGACGTCGCGCGGGCCCAGTATGCGGCGGGCATGGTCGGTGGCGGCCCGGTGCGCGGATTCCTTGAGGAGGGGGACATCGACGGCGGCTCGGCGACCGAGACCTACGCGGCCCTGCGTCTCTCGATCAATAATTGGCGCTGGCAGGGCGTGCCTTTTTACCTGCGCTCCGGGAAACGACTTGCCCGGCGCGTCTCGGAGATCGCGATCAACTTCCGGCGTCCGCCGGGCACGCTCTTCGCGGGCGAGACCGCGCGTTTCGACCTCGCGGGCAACACCCTGTCGTTCCAGCTGCAGCCTGACGAGGGCTTGAGCATGATCCTCAACACCAAGGTGCCGGGCCTGGAGACGCGCACGCAGCCGGTGAAGATGAGCTTCCGCTACGCCACGACCTTTGGCTCGAACACGGCCGAGGCCTACGAGCGGCTCGTGCTCGATGCCCTCGTGGGGGACGGCACGCTGTTCATCCGCGGCGACGAGGCCGAGGCTTCGTGGCGACTGTACACGCCCGTGCTGGACGCATGGGCGGAGGCGGGACGCGCCGGCATGGACGCCTACGCGGCCGGCAGTTGGGGACCGGCGGGAGCCGACGCCCTGCTGGCGCGGCGGGGGCACATCTGGCGTCAGCCCTGATCCCGCCCATGCCGGCGAACTTTGACGCGCTGCCGGGGCTCGAGGTCCCGGTCGACCGGATCAGGCTCAGTCTGGCCGAGCTGTGGCGGGATGATTCCGCCGTGGCCGGAGCGGAGGATGCGAAGGCGACGCAGGTGAACTTCGTGCTGCACCTCGGGTACGCGACGACCCCGGAGGATGCGGTCGCGCAGTTCCGCACCGTGGTGCGTTTTGCGCAACGTTACCCCGCGCGCGTCGTCGTCCTTTGTCCGCTGCACCACGACGTGAGCGGGCCTTCGATCCGCGCCAAGGTTTACGGCGAGTGCTTCCTGGGGCGCACGCCCTCGGACCGGCGGTGCGTGGAGTTCGTGATGCTGAGCTATTCGCGGGGCGCGCGGCCGTTCCTGGAGAACCAGGTGTCAATCTGCCTCTCGACCGATCTGCCGCTGTATTACTGGGCGCATGGATTCTCCGACAGCGTGCGGATGGCGGATTACCGCTATCTGCTGGGGCGCTCGAAACGCGTTCTCCTCGACAGCGCGCGTGCGCCGGCCGAGGCGCTGACTTACCCGTGGCCGAATCCCGCGGTGATCCGCGACCTCGCCTATTGCCGGGTCCTGCCGGTGCGGCAAGGCGTCGGGCAATTCCTGGCGGGATATGCGCCCGCGGTGTTGGTGGAGGGCTTGCGTCGCGTCACGGTGTCGCACGGCGGTGGACTCGCCGCGGAGGCACAGGTGCTGGCGGGCTGGATTGGACGCCGCCTGGCGGCCTGCGGCCCGGCAACGGGCGACGCTGGTCGGCTCCAAGTTTCGGTCGGGAAGCAGGAGGCGGGCCTCGGCTTCGATTTCGAATATGCGGGCGGGAAGAAATTCTTCCGGTGGCGCGGAGATCCCGTTTCGGGTCACGCCACTTTTGAGGCTGACCTGGGCGGAGGGTCGACGCGCTTGGGAGCTGGCGTGAGCCTGTTGCGCCCTGAGCAGGCGCTCAGCGAGGCGATGTTTTTCTGAACTCGGTAAACTTCTGGCGGCGCAGGACAAGCAGTCCGGCGCCGGCAACGAGATCGACGAAACCCATGAGCAGCCGGACTGGCAGCGGAATGCGGTCGAGGAAGAGAAGGATCGCGGCGCCGGCGATGAGCAGCACCCAGGCGAGAATGCCGATTTGGCGGCGTTGGCGGCGACGCAGTTCCTCGGAGGCTGATCCTTCCATGGCGCGACCCTGCGGCGACGCGGTCACTTCGCAAGCGGCAGCGTGACCCGCATCGTGGTGCCGGTGGCGCTGGTGCCGGCGAGCTCGATGTCGCCGCGGTGGCTGGCGAGGATGCGCTTGGCGATCGCGAGGCCTAGGCCGGTACCGTCTGGCCGGCCGGAGAGGAAAGAATCGAAGATGCGGCCGCGGAGCGTCTCGGGCACGCCGCCGCCCGTATCGATGATATCGAGCCGCGCGCGGGGGGCGTCGGCCCCGTCGTCGAGCTGGAGGCTGATGCGGATGGCGCCGCCGGAGGGCATGGCCTCGGTCGCGTTGAAGAGGAGGTTGAGCAGCACCTGCTGGATCTGGCCCTTGTGCACCTCGACGAAGACCGGCCGGTCGGGGGCGCGAAACTCCACGGAAACCTTCTGCTGGGAGAGCTTCAGCCGCACGAGGACGAGGGTATCCTCGATGATCTCGGCAAGCGACCAGCGGGAGTGGAGGCTGGCGGGGGCCTTGGCGAAGCCGAGGACACGGGTGACGATCGCCTCCAATTGCTCAAGCTTCTCCCCGATCACGCGGAGGTCGGTGACCCTAGGGTCTCCCGGCGGGAAGTCGCCACCGAGGCCGCCGTAGAGGAGCTTGATCACGGTGAGCGGATTGCGGATCTCGTGGGCGATTTCGGCGGCGAGGAGGCCGAGGGTGGTGAGCCGCTCGTTCTTGCGGAGCACATCCTCGCTGCGGAAGACGCGCGCGTAGAGCCGGGCGTTCTGCAGCGCCACGGCTCCGAGACCGGCGAGCGCGGCGCAGAGTCGTTTCTCGTCGTTGTCGAAGCGGTGGACCGCCGCGGTGAAGACCGCGAGCACGCCCAGCACGTCGTTCTCAAAGATGACGGGCGTCGATAGGACGGAGACCAAGCCCTCGCCGCGCGGAACGTCGGGCATCTCGAGGAATTCCGGCGACCGCAGGTCCTGAAACCAGATCTGGCGGCGGGTGTGGATGGGCGAGGCGAAGAGGCATCCCTCCAGCTCGAAGTCTCCCGTGGGCGGGACGATATCTCCGGTCCCGCTGGAGGCGGCGCAACGCAGGCGGGCGGTCGCGGGTTCGAGTAGAAAAAACAGGCATGCCCGGGCTTCAAGCATGCGGCAGGCCTCGCGGGTGAGGGTCGCGAGGATTTCCTGCTGCTCGACCTTGGCGACGAGCGACTGCCCGGCGGTGATGAGGCTTTCCAGCTGGCGGGCCTTGGCGCGGAGGTGTCCGTTTTGCCAGAGGCGGCGCATCACGAGTCCGGCCTCGTCGGCCAGCAGTCCGAGCGTGGTTAGGTCGGCGGTGGTGAAGGCCGCCGGCCGGTCGCTCTCGAGGTCGACCACGCCGACCACCTGGTCTCCGTCGAGGATGGGCGCGGCCATCTCGGCACGCGTCGCGCCACGCACCGCGATGTAGCGTGGCTCCGCGCGCACGTCGGCGACGAGCACCGGCCGGCGGTTCAGCGCGCACCAGCCGGTGACGCCGTGGCCCGGCTTGAGCCGGTGGGGCGAGCCCTTCGGGATGCCGTCGCCGAACTCCACCTCGGTGACGAGGTCACCGGTATCCGGGCTGAGCAGGGAAATGGAGCCGGCGTCGGCCGCGAAGACAGCGGCGATGACGTTCAGCATCTCGCGCAGGGCGTCGGCCGGGTCATCGATCGACGCCGCTAGGCGGGCGATCCGGTACAGGGCCGCCGTGGCGCGCGGATCATTGGCCGCCGGCTCGCTCATGTGTCGCCGAGTGAAAGGTGGCCGGGCGACGCCGCCAGTCGAATCGCTGAAAGTGGTTTCAACCGGCGCCGACGGCGACGGGGAGGGCCTGCGGGGCGATGACGTCGTGGAGGGCGTCGCGCAGGGCGCGGAGGCGCTCCGGCGTGGAGATGGGCTCGTTGTTGGCGCCCTCGATGTAGAAGGTGTCGATGGCCACGCCGCGCTCGGTGCCGATGCGGGCGAAGGTGATGTCGAACCCATGGTCGGAGATCACCTTGGCGAGGCGGTAGAGCAGGCCGATCTGGTCGCGGGCCTGGATCTCGACGATGGTGCGCTCCATCGACAGCTCGTGGTAGACGTCAACGGTCGGAGGGAAGGAGCTCTGCAGCGCCTCACCGGACGACGTGCTGAGGTAGCGCGTGGCGGCGTGCTTGCGGGCCTGCGCGGTAATGTCGGGCAGGAGGTCGCGGTTGGCCATGAGGGCATCCTCGATGGTGCGGGCGAACTTGTCCTGCGCGGCCGCGCTCTGCACGGGGCCGCGGCCCGGTTCCACGACGTAGAACGTGTCGATCGCGATGTGGTCGGTGCGTGAGATCACCTTTGAACCGAGGATGTTGAGGCCGGCCACGCTGAAGGCTCCGGCGAGCTTGTAGAAAAGCCCCGCGCGGTCCCAGGTGACCACGTTGACGACGGTGAGCGAGCGGTTGAGGTCGTCCTTCCACTCGATGACCGGGCGCAGGGAGCCGACGGAGTCGGTCGTGGTGATCGAGTGCAGCAGGCGGTTGACCATCTGGATGTGCAGCGCGATCTCCGGCGAGTCGGTGTGGATGAAGTACCGGTCGGGTAGCAGCCCGAAGTGCGCGTTGATTTCATCGGTGCTGATCCCGGGGATGGTTTTCGCGATGAGCTCCTGTTGGGTCATTTTGATCTGGTTTTGGAGACCGGCTTCGGCGGCATCGGCACCGAGCTTCAGGCGTTCGAACGTGGTGCGATAAAGGGTGGTGTGGAGGGTGTCCTTGTAGCTGTTCCAGAGATCGGCCGCCGTTCCGCGAGCGTCGCAGAACGTGTGGACATACAGGTGTCGGAGGCGGTCGGCGTCGCCGACCAATTCGGCAAATGCGGCGGCGGTGGTGGGGTCATCGACGTCCCGTTTCTGCCAGAACCGTGCCATCGCGAGGTGGTTTTTGATCGTGAACAGAACTAGTTCACGTCCAGAGGGTTCCACCTCAAATCGCTCCAAGATGGGCCCCGACAGCCGCATCCCGCTCTCGGCGTGGCCGCGGATGCCTTCGGCCTTGCCGATGTCGTGCAGCAGGAGGGTGAGGTAGAGGAGCGAAGGATCGGACGTCTCGTGGAGGGCGGCGCGGTACTTGAGCGTGATCGGCTCCGCTTCGGTGTAGATGCGGTCGAGCTCGCGGATGGCGTTCAGCGTGTGCACGTCCGCCGTGTACCGGTGGTAATACTCGTGCTGAACGAGGCAGGTGAGGCCGTCGAATTCCCTGAGGAACCGGCCGAGCACCCCGAGTTCATGCATACGGTTCAGCACCGGGTAGACGGCGCCGGCCTCGGAAAGGATGGCGCGGAAACAGACGCTGGCGTCCTTGCTCTCGGCGACGGCGGGTGTCAGCAGTCCGAGGGAGGCTCGGATGAGCTCGGCGAGGTGGAGGTCGGGCGTGGCCTCGAGCGTCTGGCAATGCCGGAAGACGCGGATGAGGCGCACCGGATCATCGCGGAAGACCGAAGTTTTCTCCGCCGCCAGCTCACGGCCGCGGAGGATGAAGCCGTCGATGCGTTTCGTGCGCTGGAGGCGCGAGGCGAGGAGGCTGTCGCGGAACGAGCGTTTGTCGCCGTCGCCCGAGCGGCCGATGGAGAGCGCGAGCCGGTCTTCCACCAGCTTGGAGACGCGGAAGATGGTCTGCGCCGCGCGGTAGTAATCCTGCATGAACGCCTCCACGCGGGCGAGTAGGTCGGGGGAATGGTAGCCCAGCGCTTCGGCGATCCGCGGCTGTTGGTCGAGGCTCATCACGTCGGTCGCGCGCGAACTCAGGAAGTGCAGCTGGTTGCGGACTCTCAGGAGGAAGTCGTAACCGCGCTGGAAAGCCTGGAGGTCGTCGGCCCGGAGGTAGTTCTGCGCCGCCAGCTCATCGATGGCGGTGACGTCGAGCTTCACCCGGGCCATCCAGACGGCGTTCTGGTAGTCGCGCAGGCCGCCGACGCCGTTCTTGATGTCGGGTTCCTGGTTGAAGACGGTGTTCGCGTACTTCGCGCGCCGCGAGGCCTGGTCGTCGAGCCGCGCCTCGATGTATTGCCGCGGGTTCTCGGTCGCGTAGTAGCTACGGTAGGCTTGGGCGAAGGTGTCGTAGAGCTTCTCCGAGCCCGTGACGCGGCGCGCCTCGAGCAGCGCGGTCTTGGTGAGAATTTCCTTCCTGGCCTCGGCGAAAGCCTCGTCGAAGGTGCGCGTCGAGTGGCCCACCTTCAACCCGCAGTCCCAGAGGATGTAGAGGATCTCGTTGGTGAGGTGCTCCTGCAGCGGCTTGGCCTCCGCCGCCTTGGTCTTGGTGGCGAACAGGAACATCACGTCGACGTCGCTGAGCGGCGAGAGCTCGCCCCGCCCGTAGCCTCCGAGCGCCACCAGCGCGACGGGTGGCACGGGTCCCTTGGCGGGCGGGGGATAGCTGCGGAGGGCGTAGGCGAACAGGTGGACGAGAAGCGCGTCGATGATCTGCGCCCGTTCGCGGCAGATCGTCAGCCCCGCGCTGCCCGCCTCATGCCGCTGACGCAGCGAGGCCGTCTCCGTGCGCAGGAACTCCCGGCAAGCCGCCAGCCTCGCGGCCATCGGCACCTCGCCGGGAAAGGCGAGCTGTTCGCTGGCGCGGACGGGGATGTTGGCTGGCATGGTTCGCGGGTGGAATGGTCCACCTTCCACCCACGTGGGCGGGGGTTTCAACCGCCAAAGCATGAATCCCGGGACGGGCTCGGAGGTCGTCCTCCGCCTTCTCCGTTCACGGCGGGCTCTGCTGGATCAGTACGTTTCTGCCCCGGTTGCCTGCGACCGGAGGACCGCCCAGCGACTCCCAGCCGGATCCGGCAACCCAAGTCGGCTGCTGGTTAACCAAGGTAATGAGCCCGAGGTCTCCCATGCCGGGATGGCCGGAGGCCAGCACGGTCACGCTGGCGACCCGGTCGCCGGCGTCCGCCGGCACGATCAGCACGACGCGCTCGGGCGAGATGCCCGCCTGGGTGGCGGCGATGCCGGCCGGGGTTGCGACCAGCCCGTGGAGACCGACGAGCGTGGCGCCCGTCGGCGGCGGCAGGGCGCGGAGGCGCCCATCACTGGGCGACACCGCGAAAAGGCCCCGCTGGAAGTCGGCGACGATCAGATCGTCCCGCCAGCGTACGATGCCCTGCAGGGAAACCAGACCGGTATCCTGCGCGAAGACCTGCAGCTCCTCGGCGCCCGGCTCCAGTTTCCAGATCACGGGAGTCTTGGCGTCGGTCGCGTAGACTGTGCCGTCCTCAGCGACGTGGAGGTCGCCGAGCCCGTGTTCGCGACCGTCATCGGGCACCGTGACCACCCGCACCAGCTCGCTGGAGGCCAGGCTGAAGGCGACGAGGGCGGCCGCGCCCTTCAGGTCCGCGGCGTAGCCCTCCATTTCCGGCACGGCGCTGGTGGCGGCCCAGAGGAGGCCGCGCGCCTCGTCGAGGGCTAGGCCGAAGACGCCGAGGATGGATTCGTCATCGGCGGAGAAGCGCGCGAGCCGGCCCTCGCGGTCGCGTCGCCAGATCCCGCGGTGTCTCACGTCGCCGAGGAAGAGGTCGCCGGTGCGGGCGCGCCACGCGATGCCCTCCACGATTCCGGTGCTTCCCGGCAGGGAAGCGGCCAGTTCCATCGAGCCGGCGGGTTCGCGGAGGCGCGCGAACGCCTGCAGCACGCGACGGAACGGCGCCGTTCCCTGCAGGCCCGCGAACCGCGGGTCGCTTTCCACGGTCGGGGCGGCTCCGAGGGCGGCCACGCGTTCCAGGGCCGCCACGGCCGCGGGGCTGTCCTCCTGCCGCGCAGACACGGCGGCAAGTTCGACGAGCAGCGAGGGGGAGTCGGGCTGGGCCTCGACCGCCTTGCTGAGCAGGCGTCGGGCGGCCGGGAGGTCGCCGCGGGCAATGGCGGCCCGGGCTTCCTCGCGGAAGTCGACCCTGGATTCAGCCGCCCAGGCGGCTGAGGCGGCGGTCAGGAGCAGCAGCGGGAGCCGGCGCATGGGACGGACGCGGCGCCGGCCGGGGATCACTCGTAGCGCAGCGCGTCGATCGGGTCGAGCTGGGCGGCCTTGCGGGCGGGGTAGAAGCCGAAGAATACGCCGACGCTGGCGCTGAACGACACCGCGATGATGACGGACAACGTCGAGACGAGGATGGGCCAACCCATGTACTGGGCGACGAGCTGGGAGGCGCCGATCCCGACGAGCACGCCCATCACGCCGCCCATGGTGCTGAGGAGCACCGCCTCGATGAGGAACTGCGTGAGCACGTCCTTGCCGTGCGCGCCGATGGCGAGGCGGATGCCGATCTCGCGGGTGCGCTCGGTCACGGACACGAGCATGATGTTCATGATGCCGATCCCGCCGACGATGAGGGACACGCTCGCGATGCAGGCGAGCAGCAGGGTCATGGTGCGGTTGGTGGCGGTGAAGGTGTTGGCGAGTTCCTCCTGGGTGCGGACGATGAAGTCGGGCTCTCGACCGCGGCGGCGCTGGGTGAGCAGGTCCTCGACGGCGGTCTTCACCTTGTCGATGGTCTCCGGCGTACTGGCCTGGATCTGGATCGAGCTCACGCTGGTGCGGCGGGAGATGCGCCGCATGTGGGAGGTGTAGGGCACCAGCACGATGTCATCCTGGTCGGATCCCCACGGTGTGACGCCCTTGGGGCCGAGGACGCCGATGACGCGGAACGGCAGGTTGCGGATGCGGATGTTCTGGCCGACGGGATCCTCGTTGGGGAAAAGCTGCTCGGCGACGACCTTGCCGATGACGGCGACCTTGGCGAGGGACTTGACCTCCTGGTCGGAGAACATGGCACCCGCGGTGAGGGGCCAGTTCTTCACGTAAGGATAATCGGGGCCCACGCCGTTGACGTTGGTGCGCCAGTTCAGGCCGTTGGCGAGGACCTGCTGGCTGTCACGCACCTCGGGGCTCGCGCCGTCGATGTCCTCGACGTCGGCCGCGATCGCGTCGAAGTCCTCGGGGAAGAGGGTGGGGGAAAACCCGAAGCCGCTGCGCATGCCGCCCGAGCTGAAGCTGCCGGGCATGACGGTGATAAGGTTCTGGCCGAGGGAGGCGACCTGGGCCTCGACCATGGCCTTGGCGCCGTTGCCGATGCTCACCATGGTGATCACGGCGGCGACACCGATGATGATGCCCAGGGCGGTGAGGATGGAGCGCATCGTGTTGCGCCGGAGGGCGCGGAGGGCGACGCGGAAGGTGTTGGTGAAGCGCATGGCGGATCAGGCGGCGTTGTGCGCGATGAGCTTGGCGGCGGCCTCGGCCTCCTTGAGCTTGCGGGTCTCGTGCTCGGCGATGAGCCGGTTCGGCACCGGTTCGTCGCGCACGACCACGCCGTCGCGCAGGATGAGGTTGCGCTTGCAGTAGCTGGCGATGTCGAGCTCGTGGGTGACCATCACGATGGTGATGCCCTGCTCGTTGAGTTTCTGGAAGACGCCCATGACCTCGACCGAAGTGCGGGAGTCCAGATTGCCGGTGGGCTCGTCGGCCAGGAGAACCTGGGGCTCGTTGACGAGGCCGCGGGCGATGGCGACGCGCTGCTGCTGTCCACCCGAGAGCTGGTTGGGGAAGTGGTCGTGGCGGTTGGCGAGGCCGACGATGTCGAGGCAGTGCATCGCGCGCTGGCGGATCTCCTTCGACGAGTGTTTCCGGTGGCGCCCGTAGAGCATGGGCAGCTCGACGTTCTCCAGGGCCGTGGTGCGGGCGAGGAGGTTGAATCCCTGGAAGACGAAACCGAGCTTCTGGTTGCGCAGGTCGGCGAGCTCGTTGCGGTCGAGTTCGCCGATGTTGATGCCGTCGAGCAGGTAGGTGCCGCGGGTCGGGCGGTCGAGGCAGCCCAGGACGTTCATCAACGTGGACTTGCCGGAACCGCTGGCGCCCATCAGGGCGACCATCTCGCCGCGATGGATGTCGAGGGAGACCCCGCGCACCGCGTGGACCGGGATCTCGCCGGAATCGTAGATCTTATGGATGTCCTTGATCTGGACGACGGGTGCCATGGCAGCGGGCTTCCGGGGATCAACGAGGCCCGCGCATGCCGCTGCTGCTCGGAGGGCCGCCGCGGCTGCCGCCCGAGAAGGGGTTCTGCATGCCGCCTTGGGGGGCGGCCGCGGCGGCTGCGCCCGGCATGGTGATGTTGGTGACCACGGTATCGCCGTCGGCGAGTCCCTCCAGGACCTCGGTGGAGAAGCCGTCGGAGATGCCGAGGCGTACGGAGACCGGCTCGATCCTCTTCTCCTCGGCCTCGGGATTCGCGAGCTTGTAAAGGGTGCGGGTGACAACGGTGTTGTTGAAACCACGGTCGCCGCCCGGAGGGCCGCCCCCGGGGCCTCCGCGGCTGAAGCCGCCGCCGCTTCCGCCGCCTCCGTCCCCGCGCTTGCGGCCGCCGGGCATGGAAAGGGAGGCCGCGACGAGGTCAGGGTCCATCCCCTTCTCCTTGGCCATGGCCTTGGCCTTTTGGATCTGGTCGGCGGTCGGGGGGGAGCCGCGCTCGAACCCGACGGCGCGCATGATCTCGAACACCGCGCGGCGACGTTCGTCGTCGGTCATGGTCGTGGCGCCGGCCTTACCTTCAGTCTTGCCTGCCTTGGCGGCAACCTCGGGAGCCTTCGGGAGGAGTTCCTGCGGGATCCGGACGCGGAGGGCGCCGTTGCCGACGCGGAGCACGCCCGGTCGCTGATTGACGATGATCGATACGTTGGCGGTCATGCCCGGCTTGAGCTTCATGTCGTCGTTGGCGACATCGATGATCGTGGCGTAAGAAACGACGCTCTGGTTGGAACTGGCGGCGTTGCGCACCATGCGCACCTTGCCGGCGAACGTGCGGTTCGGGAAGGCGTCGACGGTGAATTTGACCTCCTGCCCCTCGGAGATGCTCCCGACGTCGGCCTCGGCCACGGCGGCGTTGATCTGCATCTTGGTGAGGTCGTTGACGAGGGTGAAGAGCACCGGGGCGTTCATGTTGGCGTTCACGGTGCGGCCCTTGTCGGTCTTGCGGTCGAGCACCATGCCGTCGATCGGGGCGGTGATGGTGCAGCGGGAGAGATCGAGCTTGGCGTTCTCGACTGCCGCGTTGCGGGTGAGGAGCGAGGCGTTGGACTGCGCGAGCTGGGCCTCGGCGTTGTCGAGTTCCTGCTGGGAGACGAGCTTCTTGGTGAAGAGCTCGCGGGTGCGCTCCACGTTGAGCGAGATGAGACGGTTGTTGGCCTTGGTGGACTCGAGGTCGGCCTCGGCCTGGCGGAGGCGCTGGGTCGGCGTGGCCTCGTCGATGAGGGCGAGGATGTCTCCGGCCTTCACGACCGAGTTGAAGTCGACCCGTACCTCCTTGATCTGGCCGGAGACCTGGGCGCCGATGTCGACGACGACGACCGGCTGGAGATCGCCGGTGGCGGTCACGACCTGGGTGATGTCGCCCCGGCCGACCTTAACGGTTTGGAACTCCGGCTTCTTGTCGGAACCCTTGCTGAAGTAGAACCAGGCGCCGGTGCCACCGGCGGCGAGGACAAGGATGAGGGTAATCAGACCGCCGTAGCTCTTGGATTTTGGCATGACTTGGGTGAGTGGATGAGGGAGGGGTGCCCGCCCGCGGGGTTCGTTCAACGAATCAACGAGGGCCGCGAGGCGTGCAACAAAACATTCTGTCGGCGTCGCAATGACGTTTCATCCGGTGAAAGGTCACGCGTTTCGCGCGCGAACCCGCCGGCCGTGGCGCGTGGGGCTCGCGGGTGCCGCATACAGAGCCGCGAGCCGGGCGGCCGCGGCGGCCAGCCGGCGGCGCAGTTCCGGTGGCCGCTGCACCTCCGCCTCCGGCCCCCAGCCGAGAATCCAGCCCTCAACCTCCGCGAGCGCACCGAGCCGCAGGGTCATCTCAAGGCCGCCGTCCGGCAGGTCGCGCGATTGCTGGGACTCGTGCCACTCGCGTTCGCGCACCCGGTCCGCGACGGCCGCGGAGAAGCGGATGACCACCGTGAAGTCGCCTGGTCCACCCAGCACGCCGAGGGCGTTGGCGAAGAACGCCTCGGGCGAAAAGTCCTCGGGCCGTACGAATCGGGCCGCGGTGGCCTCGGCGCGGCTGATGCGCGGCAGCGCGAAGGTCCGGAGCGCGGCCCGGCCGGTGTCGAAGGCGATGAGGTACCAGAGGTTTTCGCGGTGCGCCAGGTGGTAGGGTCGCACGCGCCGCCGCTCCCCGCCGCGGGTCCCAGGTTTGCGGTAGTCGAATGCGACCTCGAGCTGCCGGAGCACGGCGGTGCTGAGGGTATTGAAGACGGCGAGGTCGGCGCGGCCCAGCCCGGTGTTGCGGAAGGAGACCGAGCGCAGCTCGTCGGCGGGGGAGAAAGTGATGCGGTCGCGGAGCCCGCCGGTGAGCTTCTCGAAGGAGGCCTCCAGCTGGCGGTGAAACGGCGTCCCGCGGTATTGTTCCAAAGCCTTGCGCGCGACCAGCAGGGCGAGGAGCTCTCCCTCGGAGACCTGCACCGTGGGAAAGGCCGACACCGGATGCGTGTAGCGGTAGGCGTTGATCCGTGCGTCGAACTCGACCGGCAGGTCCAGCCGGTCGCGCATGAAGGCGATATCGCGCACCACGGTCTTGCGCGAGACTTCCAGCTGGGCGGCGAGGCGCGTGCAGTTGGTGAACGCCCCGCGGCGCAGCTCCTCGTGGATGCGGAGCATGCGCTCGATCGGGGGGCGGGAAAGGCGGGCCGGGGAGGGCATGGTGGGGTTGATGGAGTTTTTTCAGGCTGGGACAAGCAATGTCCCACCCTGGGTGGTAATCTTTCGGCATGAAATCCCGCCTCATCCCCGCCCCGACGTCTTCCCCCGACCTCACCTGGATCCACGACGGCGCCCGCTGGCGCGTCACCGCCTGGCCCGAGGTCGCCTTCCTCGTCGAGTCCGCCCCGGGGCGCTGGCGCGCGGCGGTGCCCGGTGAGTCGGTTCTCGCCTCCGCGGCGCTCGGGGTGAGCCCGGCCCGCTGGCGCCGTTTCCTGGAATTCGTTCCGGCCGACGTCGCCGCCTTCCTCGGCCGGTTCGCGTTCAGCCGGATGTCCGCCCTTTTTGCCATCACCCGCTGCCCCGAACTCGCCGGCGAGTTGTCATGCACGCCCGCGCTGGTGTCCTTCCTGGTCGCTCACCAGGGCCTGCGAGGGGGAGAGGGCGAATCCTGGGGCGAGATCGCGGCCGTGCACGAGCGGGAGGGGGTCTTCGGCCTCCTGCAGTGGCTGGGTCTCCCGGCCTCGCGCCAGACGCTCGACATCCTGCGCCGCGTCGCCGATCCCGACCTGCCGCGCCGTCTGCTCGAGCCGCTGCGCGCAGCGCTCTGGGAACCGGAGGTGACCTGGGCGCTCGCCCGCTGCGGCGAGGTCTCCGATGTGCAGCTGGCCCGCGCCTGTCACGCCCTCGCGGCCTGAAGCCGCCGGGGGTCACATGCCCTTCTTCACAAACGCGATGTCGCTCGCGTTGTCCTTCAACCGGATGGTCTTTTGGCCCTGCGAGTCCTTGCCGACGTAGTCTATGCTCGCGGCCACCATGATCGGGAGGTGCTTCCGCACGTCGCGGCTTTCCCCCTCGCTCGAGATATCCACCGTCCAGATCTCCGGCGCGGGCCTGCCTTCCGTCCCTTCCTTGTTCTCCCGCGCCGACATCTTCAGGTACTTCTCGTACACAGTCAGCGTGATCATGTACTCGCGGAAGCCGGCGAATTGGGTCGTCGGCGGGTCCTGCACGGTCACGGTCTGGTAGATCGGCCGCCCTTGTGAATCGGTGCCCACCTGGATGCGTTCGGTGCGGATCTGGCCCGGGACGGTGACGTAGACCGGCTCCGAGACCATCTCCTGCTTCACCTTCGGCGGGCCCACCCCGTAGTCCACGTCGATGATCATGTCGGCCTTCGTGTTCGGTGGAGCCTCGTACATCCCGCGGCCGGAGAGGGCGGTCTTCACGAAGCCGGCCGCCTCCTTGAACCGGAGGGAATCGTCGGCCACGAGCGGGTTCTTGTTCCGCACCTCGTAGGAGACCGCGTCGGCCGCGCGGGGCTTCGCGATCGAGTCGACCTTCAGCTCGTGCGTCGTCGTGCACCCGGCGAGCAGTGCAGCGGAAAAGATCAACCCCAGCGCCAACGCTGCCGTGAGGGCCGCGGGAGGAGGCTGTTTACCGTGGGCCATGATCGTCGGAATGGCGGCGAGGTTAAGCGGACTTTCGCGCGTCGCAACTGCCGCCGTGCCGCGCCCGCTTCCGGGACCCGGCCGGGCTCACTTCCTCCGGCTTTCGCGCTGCGCGCGCAGCACGACGCGGAACATCTGAATACAAAGCCAAAACACGCCGGTCATGCAGGCAGAGGTGAGTCCGGCCCAGAGCATCACCATGCGATCGTCATTCGACGGGACATGAGGCCGGAGCACCGGGTACATGTAGGCGAAGAACGCGACGACCAGGATCGCGTCCACCGCGAGGGATACGGGCGTGACGTACTTCTTTTCCGGCTGGGACATGCGCGCAAGGAGACCCACGGGCCGCGGGTTGTCCACGGAATTTTGGTCCCGCTACGGGAGGTCGCGCGGAATCGCCCGGGTGAGCACATCGGGCTCCCCGTCGGTCACGCGTATGTTGTCCTCGATCCGCACTCCACCGGCCTCTAGGTGGCGGTCGACGAGGTCCCAGTTGACGTCGTGTGCGTAGCGCGCGCGGCGCGCTGGATCCTGCAGGATCGCCGGGATGAAGTAGAGGCCGGGTTCGATCGTGACCACGTGCCCCGGCCGGAGCGGAAGGTCCATCCGAAGCGTGCGCAGGCAGGGACGGGGGTCCTTGGGCCGTCCGGGCGCGCGGCCACTACCGTCGCGCACGCCGAGGCCGACCATGTGGCCGACGCCATGGGGAAAGAACAAGGTGTGGGCATCCTGTTCCACGAGGGTCTGGGCGGCGCCCCGCATCACGCCCATCGCGACCAGCCCTTCCATGAGGTCGACCGCCGTCGCGAGGTGGATATCCTTCCATTCCGCGCCGGCGACGCAGCGCGTGATCGCGCGCTGCTCCGCGTGGACCACGAGTTGGTGCAGGTCACGCTGGAAAGGCGTCGGCCTCCCGGCGACATGGGTCCGGGTGACGTCCGCCACGTAGCGACCGACCTCCGCCCCGGCATCAACGAGGACGAAGTCGCCCTCGCGCACCGCGCGGGCCGAGGGGGCAAAGTGCAGCACCGCCGAGTTCGGGCCGGTGCCCACGATCGTGCCGTAGCCCGTCGTGCGGGCCCCGTGACGCAGGAATTCCGCCTCAAGCTCGATCTGTATCCGACGTTCGGTGACGCCCGGCCGGATCAGGTCCGGCAGCAGGGCGTGGCCGGCGGCGGTGGCCGTGACGGCGGCGCGGATCAGCGCGAGCTCGTGTTCGTCCTTCACCCGCCGCGCCTCGGTGAAGGCCTCCCGGACCTGCGCCGCGCCTGCCTCCGCCTGCGCGGCGCCGATCGCGATGACCCGCCGCCCGCGCCGGGCGTCGAGCCACGGCTGCAGTTCGTCCAGCGACTGGCCGGTGGCGGGTAGTCGCCCTTCCCATACCCGCTCGGCCTCGGTGACCGGCGGCGTGAACGTGTGCCAACCCGCCGCTCCGTCGCGCGGGTCCAAGGCCACCACGCCGCGGGCGCATTCCTCGCCGGCCGCGTAGAGGTACTCCGCGTGGGAGCGGAACGGGTAGGTCTGGTCGCTGCCCTCCGGCAGCGGCACGGGCTCGCCCGCGTGGATGAGCAGGAGCGCGTCGCCCAAGGGGAGGGCGGCGGAGAGGCGTTGGCGGCGGGCCGTGAGGATCTCGGGATTCATGGCGTTTGCCGGTGACGCTGGAAGCTTCCCCCAGCCGCGCAAGCGCGCGCGGCGCGGGTGGGGTAGAGCGTCCTTGCTCCACGGGCCCGGCGCGTCTCTCAATGCTGTCGGCCCATGACCCCGCCGATGTCCGCTTCCGCGCGGCTGCTTGCCGCCGTCTTCCTTGCGCTGCTCGCGCCGCTGTCGGCCGCCGACGCCGCGCGGCGCCCGAACGTCCTCTTCATCATGGCCGACGATTACCGGCCCGAGCTCGCGGCCTACGGTTCGCCGGCCGTGACGCCGAACTTCGACCGGCTCGCGCGGCGCGCGGTTCGCTTCGACCGCGCCTACTGCCAGCAGGCGGTGTGCAATCCTTCGCGCTCCTCGATGCTCACGGGGCTGCGCCCCGATACGCTTGGCCTGTGGAATAACGGCACGCACTTCCGCGAGCTGCGGCCGGACGTCACCACGCTGCCCCAGCATTTCAAGGCGCAGGGCTACGAGACCCGCTGCGTGGGGAAGATCTTCCACAACTGGCACACGAAGGAGAAGGGCGATGCGCGCTCGTGGAGCGCCCCCGAGTTCCTGCACTACGCCTCCCACGGCCACGACGCGCCGCAGGTCACGGGTCCGCTGCCGCCGAACCTGGTCTCCGGCGGCGGCCGGCTCTACACCGATGTCCCTCTCACCGAGTGCCGCGACGTTTCCGACGAGGCCTACTACGACGGCCGGGTGGCCGCCGAGGCGGTGCGGGTGCTCGGCGAAGTGAAGGACCGACCGTTCTTCCTCGCAGTCGGCTTCTGGAAGCCCCACGCGCCGTTCAACGCTCCCAAGCGTTACTGGGACCTCTACGACCGCGCGCGGCTCCCGGCGCTCGACGGCCGCCGGCCCGCCGGCGCGCCCGAGATCGCCTTTCACGACAGCCGCGAGATCCTCGGCCTGCCGGGACCGGGGCGGATCAGCGCGACCCCGGAATTGGAACGCGAGATGCGGCACGGTTACTTCGCCAACATCTCCTACCTCGACGCGCAGCTGGGCAAGGTGCTCGACGCCCTCGACCGCGCCGGGCGTGCGGCGGACACGATCGTCGTCTTCGTCGGCGACCACGGCTACCACCTCGGTGAGCACGGCCAATGGGGAAAGACCTCGACCTTCGAACTCGACGCCCGCGTGCCGCTGCTCGTCGCCGCGCCCGGCGCCGCCGCCGGTCGAGCCACCGCGGCGTTCGCCGAACTTGTGGATCTTTTTCCCACGCTCAACGACCTCTGCCGCCTTCCCGCCGTGCCGGGACTCGAGGGCGTGAGCCTTGCTCCCGTCCTGCGCGATCCCGCCGCGCGTGTGAAGGAGGCTGCGTTCACCCAGCATCCGCGGCCGTCGTATTACGACCGCGAGCCGGAGAAGGTTCCCCGGGCAATGGGCTACTCGGTGCGTACGTCCGCGGTTCGCTACACGGAATGGCGCGACTGGCGCACGGGCGAGAACGTCGGCCGCGAGCTGTACGCGGACGCCGACGAACCGGCCGAGACCCGCAGTGTGCTCGGGGAGGCAGCATTCGCCGCGGCGCAGGCCGAGGCCGAGCGCCTGCTCCTGCTGCGGTTCCCGCGTATCCCGCGTCCGCCGGCGGCGTCATCCTCCCGATGAAACGCCTCCTCCTTGGCCTCCTGCTGGCCGGAAACGTCCTTGCGGCCGAGTCCGCTCCGGCGCGCCGGCCCAACGTGATCTTCATCCTCGCGGACGACCTTGGCTGGGGGGACCTGAGTTGCCACGGCAACACCTTCCTCCGCACGCCCCACCTCGACCGGTTGGCCGCGGAGGGCACGCTGTTCACCCAGTTCTACACTTCGGGGCCGGTGTGTTCGCCCAGCCGTGCGGGTTTCTTCACCGCCCGCTATCCCGGGCGCAACCGCATCCACGGTCACTATTCCACGCGCGAGCAGAACGAGGCGCGGGGGATGTCGAGCTGGCTTGATCCGCGCGCGCCCAATGCCGCCGCGGCGTTCCGGTCCGCCGGCTACGCGACCGCGCACGTGGGCAAGTGGCACCTCGGCAACGACGCGGGAGGGCCCAAGATCCATGATTACGGCTTCGACTTCGTCGGCTCGGGCGAAGGTGGCGGCGCCGGGATTCGCAAGGACGACCCGCATTACCGCGCGCGCTCGACCTCGCTGTTCGTCGACGAGGCGCTGCGCTTCATCGAGGGGCGCGGCGACCGCCCGTTCTATCTGCAACTCTGGACACTCCTTCCCCACGCCACCCTCAATCCCACGCCGGAGCAGATCGAGCCGTTCCTGCGCTTCAGCAACACCGACCTGCCGCATCGCAGCGCGCGCACGATCTACTACGCCAGCGTCGCCGACCTCGACCGTGAGGTCGGGCGCTTGCTCCGGCGTCTCGGGGAAATGGGCTTGGCGGAGGAGACCATCGTCGTCTTCAGCAGCGACAACGGCCCGGAGGAGATCTTCATCCAGAACGCGGGTCACTCGGGCGTCGGTTCGCCGGGTCCGTTCCGCGGGCGCAAGCGCAGCCTCTACGAGGGCGGCTTGCGCGTGCCGTTCCTGGTGCGCTGGCCCGGCCGCGTGCCCGCCGGACGGGTGGACGACGCTACGGTGATCGGCGGCATCGATTTCCTGCCGACCGTCTGCGCGCTGACCGGAGTGCCGGTTCCGAAAGGGCTGGAGCCCGACGGCGAGGACCTCAGCCGTGCCCTGCTGGGCAACGCAGTCCCGCGCGCCCGTCCCCTGATGTGGGAGTGGCGCTTCGGCATCGCCGGGCACGTGATCAACCGCAGTCCGCAGCTGGCGATCCGCGACGGCGACTGGAAGCTTCTCCTCAACCCGGACCGCAGCCGCGTGGAGCTCTACGCGATCCGGAGCGATCTTTCCGAAACCGACAACGTCGCCTCGCAGCACCCCGTGGTCGTCGAACGCCTCGCGCAACGCGTGCTCGCGTGGCAACGCGAGTTGCCGCCCGGGCCGGTCGACGCCGCGGCGGGCCGCAATGACTACCCTTGGCCCGGGCGCGCCGCGGCCCCTTCGGGCGATGCCGCCCCGAAGGCCGGCAAGCGGAAGAAGGCCGGCTGATTTTTTACCATGAAGACCCCCCGCTTCCGTCTCCTCGCCGCGTTGGCCGGCCTTTTTTCCGCCGCGGCCCTGCCCGCGGCCGAGAACACCCGACCGAATTACCTCTTCATCATCTTCGACGACTGGGGCTGGCGCGACGCGGGGGCCTACGGATCGACGTGGGTGAAGACGCCGAACTTCGACCGCGTGGCCCGGGAGGGCGTGCTCTTCCGTCACGCCTTCACGTCGAACCCCAAGTGCAGCCCATGCCGCGCGAGCATTCTCACCGGCCGCAATTCGTGGCAGCTGCGCGAGGCGGTCTCGCACAACGGCCTGTTCCCCGCGGGCTTCGAGGTATACCCGGACCTGTTGGAACAGGGCGGCTACTTCGTAGGGCTGACGGGCAAGGGCTGGGGTCCGGGAGACTTCAAGACCCAGGCGAAGCGCACGCGCAACCCGGCCGGACCCTCCTTTGACGCACGGACGGCCCCGCCGCCCACCTCCGCGATCAACCGCAACGATTACGCGGCTAACTTCGAGGACTTCCTCGCGCAGCGGCCGAAGGGGAAGCCGTTCAGCTTCTGGATGGGATTCCATGAGCCGCATCGCGCGTACGAGCGCGATTCCGGCGTGCGCTTCGGCAAGAACCTCTCCGACGTGAAGGTACCGTCCTACCTGCCGGACATGAGTGTCACGCGCGGCGACCTGGCGGATTACGCGGTCGAGGTGGAATGGGCCGACGGCCACATCGGACGGGCGCTGCGCGTGCTCGAGGCCGCCGGGGAGCTGGAGAACACGCTGGTCATCATCACGTCCGACCATGGCATGCCGTTCCCCTACGTGAAGGGGCAGATCCATGAGGACGGCTTCCGCCTGCCGCTGGCGATGCGCTGGGGTCGCGGGATCAAGCCGGGCCGGGTCGTCGACGACTTCATCAATGTGCGCGACCTCGCGCCGACCTACCTGGAACTCGCGGGCCTGCCGGCCCACGCGCAGATGACGGGCCGCAGCCTAGCCGCGCTGCTGCGGTCGCCCGCTTCGGGCATGGTGGAAAACCGCGCCGAGATGCTCGCGGGCAAGGAGCGCCATGACCTCGGGCGGCCCAACGACTGGGGTTACCCGGTTCGCGCCCTGCGCACGCCGGACTTCCTGTACGTGCACAACTTCCATCCCGAGCGCTGGCCGGCGGGAAATCCCGAGACTGACTTCGGCAACTGCGATCCGAGCCCGACGAAGGAATTGCTGAAGACGATCGGCGGCCACTACTACGACCTTTCCTTCGGGAAGCGTCAGCCCGACGAGCTTTACGATCTGCGCAACGACCCGCAGGGCGTGAACAACCTCGCGCAGGACATCGCCCACCAACCGGTCGTCGCTCGCCTGCGTGAGCGCATGATGGCGCTGCTGCGCGAGGAGCAGGACCCGCGGGCGCTCGGCAACTCGGCGATCTTCGACACCTACCAGTACACCGCCGGCCGCCAGAAGGCCTACGACACGTGGCTGAAGGCGCAGGACGCCAAGCTCAAGGGAGAGCCGACCCCGGCCGAGCCCGCGAAGAAGGGTGCGCGTAAGAAGGCGGAGTCGAAGTAAGGAGTAGTTCAGGGCGCCCCGCTCGAGATCGGGCCGGCTGATCCCGTCACGGCGGTTCGGTTTGGACAACCGTCGCGCTGGTTCGCAGAGCCTGCTTGGATGGCAGTAAATCCCGTATGCGTGCGCAAAACTTGCGCACTCTGGGCGGGGCTTCGCGCAACCCTTGCCCGTCGGACGAAACTTCGTGAGTCGGGCGGCGAATTTCCGCAACTGAGCGTCCGCCGTCTGCGTCAAGTTCCCCACGAACCACATGGTCACCATGCATAAATCGTATAACTCCAAATTCGCCGCCTGGTTGGGCGTGGCTTCGTTCGCGTTGATCCTCATTTCGTCCGTTTCCGCCCAAGAAGAGCGCCGCCGCGGTGGCGACCGAGGGACAGATCGTGGCGGCGGCGACCGCAGTGCCTTCAATCCGCAGGAAATGCAGGCTCGTATGCTCAGCATGCTGCGCGAGCGCCTCGAGATCGCCGACGACGAGGAGTGGAAGGTCATCTCCGAGCGCGTCGCCAAGGTTTCGGAAATCCGACGCAGTACGGGCGGGATGGGCGGCGGTCCCGGCGGCATGATGGGCTTCCGCGGTGGTCCCCCGGGTGGAGGCGGTGGCGACCGGGGCGGTGGCGGTGACCGCGGGCCCGGTCCGGGCCGGGGCAGTTCCAGCAATCCCGAGATGAGCGCGCTGCAATTCGCCATCCGCGACAAGCTGCCCGAGGCCGAGATCAAGAACCGCCTCGAGCGCGTCCGCGAGATCCGCCGCGACAATGATGCGAAGCTCACCAAGGCGCAGGAGGAGCTCCGCGCGGTCCTCTCGGTCCGCCAGGAGGCGATCGCGGTGATGTTCGGTCTCCTGCCCTGAAGCCGTGCTGACCGAGGCTCCCGTCCCCGCGGCCAACGGCGCCCTGCCCGAGCTGCTCGACCGCATGATCGCGGCCCGGCAGCTCACGGCCGGCGACGCGCGCTCCTTCCTGCGGCAGCATCCCGCCGGCGAGCCCTTCGCCGAGGAGGCGGTGCTGCGCTGGCTCGCGCGCGAATACGGCGTGCCGTTCGCCCGGCTCGATGAGCTGGAGCCCGACAAGCAGGTGCTGTCGCTTTTTCCGGCGCGTCTGCTCCTGCGCGACGAGCTGCTGCCGCTGCGTCGCGTCGACAACCAGATCGAGGTCGCCACCAGCCGCCTCTTCGTCACCGCCGGCATCGACGGGCTTAAGGCCCTGACCGGTCTGCGTCTCCGCCCGGTGCTCGCTCCGTCCGAGGCCGTCCAGCGCGAGCTGAAGAAGCGGCTCGGCGTCGGCGCCGACACCATCGGCACGTTGCACGAGGAGGGTGGGCTGCAGGTGGTGGAGGAGGGTGAGGGCGCCGGCGGCACCAACCTCGACGAAGCGGCCGAGGACGCTTCCATCATCCGCTTCGTCAACCAGGTCCTGAAGGACTCGATCGAGCTGCGGGCGTCGGACATCCACCTCGAGCCGTTCGAGGACGAACTGCGCATCCGCTACCGCATCGACGGCGTGCTGCAGGAGGTGCCGGTGCCCGCGCAGATCAAGAAGTTCCAGCCGGCCATCGTCGCGCGCGTCAAGATCCTGAGTCACCTCAACATCGCCGAGAAGCGGCTGCCGCAGGACGGGCGCATCAAGGTCCGCATCGAGGCGGCCGAGGTCGACATCCGCGTGTCGATCATCCCGATGCTGCACGGCGAGGCGGTCGTCATGCGCCTGCTGCGCCAGAACTCCTCGCTGCGCGGCGTGCGCGACCTCGGGATGCACGAGCGTGATTACGAGGGCCTGCGGCGGGTGCTCGAGCTGCCGCACGGGATCGTGCTCGTGACGGGCCCGACCGGCTCCGGCAAGACATCGACGCTCTACACCGCCCTGCAGGAGATCAACGACTCCGAGCGCAAGATCATCACGATCGAGGACCCGATCGAGTACCAGTTGAAGGGCGTGAACCAGATCCAGGTCTCGGAAAAATCCGGCCTGACCTTCGCCCGTGGCCTGCGTTCCATCCTGCGCCACGACCCCGACGTCATCCTGATCGGTGAAATCCGCGACCAGGAGACCGCGCAGATCGCGGTGCAGGCCTCGCTCACCGGTCACCTCGTGTTCTCCACGCTGCACACGAACGACGCGCCGGGCGCGCTCACTCGCCTCGTCGACATGGGCGTCGAGCCCTACCTGGTGGCCTCCTCGCTCGAGGCGGTGCTCGCCCAGCGGCTCGTGCGGCTGCTCTGCCCGAAGTGCAAGGCGGTCGATGACTCGCCGACGGCCCGCACCTACAAGGTGCGGCTCGGCATCCCGGCTGACGCCGTGATCTACAAGTCGGTCGGCTGCCGCGACTGCCGCGGCACCGGTTTCCACGGCCGCCAGGCCATCTTCGAGTGGATGGATACCAGCAATGAGATCCGACAGCTGATTCTCCGCAGCGGCTCGACGGACGCCATCCGCGACGCCGCGCGTCGCGCCGGGATGACGACCCTCGCCGAGGACGGCCGCCGCCTCGTGCAGGAGGGAAGAACGACGATCGAGGAAGTGCTCAGCGTCACCACCGTGCACGAGGAGGACCCCAACGCGGCGTCCGCCCAAGCGCCGAAGGCCTGAGGCCTCCCCCGGCGTCATTCCTGATCCATGCCCCAGTTCGCGTACAAGGCCCTGCAGCTCGACGGCGTCGCGGCCGAGGGGGTCATCGAGGCCGCCAACCGCCAGGAAGCGATGCGCCAGGTGGAGCTGCGCGGGCTGAAGCCGATCCGGCTGGTGGAGTCGACGGGACCTGTCGGCAAGGCTGCCGCGGGCGGGGTGGGGGGCTTGGGTTTCAAGCTGAAGCTGGGTCAGTCGGGGCGCATCACGGCCCGCACCCTGGAGAACTTCACCCGCCTGCTCTCGAGCCTGCTGGCAGCCGGCGTGCCGTTCAGCCGGGCGCTGGTCATCATCCACCGCGAGGCCGTGGAGCCCGCCGCGAAGGCGAAGTGGAAGGAGATCCACGATCTCGTGATCGACGGCATGCCGCTGTCGGACGCGATGGCGCGCTCGCCCGAGACCTTCCCGCGCGTCTACGTGGCGATGGTGGAGGCTGGTGAGACGGGAGGCTTTCTGGACGTGGTGCTGGCGCAGATCGCGGATTTCCAGGCGCGCGAGAAGGAGCTGAAGGGCAAGGTGATGACGGCGCTGATGTATCCGGCGATCCTCCTGATCCTCGCGCTGGGCGTGCTCATTTTCCTGCTGGTTTTCTTCATCCCGCGTTTCCAGCTCGTGTTCCAGGGTTTCAACGCCGAGCTGCCGCTGATCACGCGGGCGATCGTGGGCGTGAGCGACGCGGTGCGCGGCTACGGTCTCTTCATCGGTGCCGGGATCGTGGTGGCCGCGGTGTCGCTCCGCAGCTGGTTCCGCTCGGAGGCGGGCCGCCGCGCCTGGGAGGGGTACATCCTCCGCGTGCCCACGATCGGGCCGCTGCTGGCCCAGTTCGCCATGGCCCGATTCTGCCGGATGCTCGGCACGTTGCTGGGGGCCGGCGTCCCCCTCATCAACGCGCTCAACGTCGCGCGTCGCTCCATCGGAAACCAGATCCTGGTCGACGCGGTCTCCGAGTCGATCGACCGCGTCAAGGAGGGTAAGGCCCTCGGCAAGAGTCTCGCGCAGAACCGCGCGTTGTTCCCCGGTGCCGTGGTTGAAATGATCTCCGTCGCCGAGGAGAGCGGTAAGCTTGATGCCGAGCTCCTGCGCATCGCCAACGTCACCGAGGGCGACCTAGACCGACAGCTCAAGGCGGCCGTCGCGCTGGCCGAGCCGATCATGCTCTTCGTCATCGCGGCGCTCATCGGCACGATCTTCATCGGCATGGTGATTCCGATCTTCTCGCTGCAGGACCACATCAAATGAGCCTTCCTTCTATGAAAGCCACCACCCTCCGCGCGCGCCCCGCGCGTCCCCGTCGTCCCAGCCGCGGCTTCACGCTCGTCGAGCTCCTGCTCGTCCTCGTGATCCTCGGCATCCTCGCCTCGCTCGTGCTGCCGAAGTTCACCGGCCGCACCGAACAGGCCCGCGTCACCGCCGCTCAGACGCAGATCTCCACCTTCGGCACGGCGCTCGACGCGTTCGAGGTCGACACCGGCAGCTACCCGCGCGGGCAGGATGGGCTGGCCCAGCTGGTCGCCGCCCCGGCCGACGTGCCCAACTGGCGCGGACCGTACCTGAAGAGCGAGATCCCGCTCGATCCGTGGGGGCGTGCCTACATCTATGAATTTCCGGGCCGCATCAACCCGAGCGGCTACGACCTCCGCTCGATGGGTCCGGACGGCCAGCCCAACACGGCCGACGACATCGTGAACGGCCGCGTCGCGGCCAACTGAGCCGCGTCCGCCTGCGCGATGGGTCCGTTCCCCCAGCCGTTCCGCCGTTCCCGCCGCCGGCCTTCCTCCGGCCGCGCGCGGGGGGCGTTCACACTGGTGGAGCTGATCGTCGTGATGACGCTCCTCCTGACGGTCGCCTCCCTCGTCATGCCCCGCATGGCGTCTTTCTTCCGGGGCCGCGCGCTCAGCCAGGAGGCGCAACGGATGCTGTCCTTGATCCACTACGGCCGGTCGCGGGCGGTCGCCGAGGGCGTGCCGGTCATCCTCTGGATCGACCCGGTGCGCTCGATGTACGGCCTCGACGTGCAGGAGAGCCACGCCGCGGGCGATGAGGGCGCGCGGCGCATCGCGCACGCCGCGGAGCCCAGCCTTCGCCTTGAGGTTCCCGCGGTGGTGGACGCCCCCGTTTCGGAGCAGGAGGACGAACGCCTCGGCCTGCCTGAGAACCTCGCCGCCATCCGCTGCAACCCCGACGGCTTCTTCGACGAGGGCGGCGCGCAGCGCATCATCATCCGCCAGGGTGACGAGGCCGCGCTGGAAATCGTCCCCACGTTCAACCGGCTCGGTTTCGAGATCCGGCCCCTTTCCCGCAATGGCTGACCGCGCCACGCGTCCGCGCTTCACCGCCGCCTTCACGCTCGTGGAGGTGCTGGCCGCGCTGCTGATGATGGCGATCATCATCCCCGTAGCGATCGAAGGCATGAGCGTGGCGAGCCGCGTGGGCATGCTCGGCCAGCGCAAGGCCGCCGCGATGCGGGTGGCGGAGCGGGTGCTCAACGAACTGCTGGTCGAGACCCAGATCCAGCAGGCTTCGTCGAGCGGCACCGCGTACGAAGGCGATACGGCCTACCCCTGGGTGATGCGCGTGGAAAACTGGTCCGAGGACGCGATGCAGCAGATGACGGTCACGGTCTCTTTTCCCCTACAGGGAGCGGTGCACGAAATTTCCGTGGCCACCCTCTTGCCAAACACGACCGCGGCTGAGGCGGAGTCCGGCACCCAGCAATGAGCGCGCGCGGCCGCCATCACCTGTACGCTAAGCGCCGGAGCGGATTCACGCTCCTCGAGCTGATCATCGCGACCGCCGTCGGCGCCGTCGTGCTGGTGGTCATTCAGACGACCTTCTTCGGCGCCCTGCGGCTCCACAACACCACCCATGCCCGGATCGCCGAGGATCAGGCGCTGCAACGTGCGGTGGGGCTGATTCGTCGCGACCTCGCCGGAATTGTCCTCCCCGGAGGCGCCAACGGCATGGCGAAGGACCTGAGCACGTCAGGCCAGTCGCTCTCGCTCGCCGACAACCTGGGGGAGCGCGTCACGCCGGACATCTACACGTCGTCGGGGCGCATCGACGGCTGGACGCCGTTTGCCGACGTCCAGGCGGTGGCGTATTTCCTGGCCCCGGCGGAGGGTGGGGCACGCGGCCGGAACCTCATCCGCGCCGTCACCCGCAACCTGCTTCCCGTGCAGGAGGCGGAGCCCGAGTCGCAGGTGCTCCTCGGCGACGTCGATACCGCCATGATCTCGTACTATGATGGCAGCGGCTGGTCCGAAGCATGGGAATCGGCCGAGACGCAGACGTTGCCGCTGGCGGTCCGCTTCTCGCTCGCGCGGGTCCCCGCCGGCGGCGCGCAAGGCACGCTGGCGCCGGTGGAGATCGTGGTGCCGGTGATGGTCCGCACCACGACCAGCCAGACGCTGGAAGCGGAGGAAGCTTCGCTATGAGCCAGGGTTCCCATCCTTTCGCCGCCCCGCGGCGCGGCTCGGTCCTGGTCATCGTCATCTGGGTATGCCTGGGGTTGGTGGCGCTCGCGATTTACTTTGCCGGCCAGATGACATCGGAGCTGCGGGCGGCTGACGGACAGGTGGCGGAGGCCACCGCCCGGCAGGCCGCGGCCGGCGGCACGCGTTACGCGGCGTTCGTCCTGAGCCAGTTCGGGACCAACGGGACCGTGCCCTACCGCGACGAGTATCTCTCCTCGGAAGTGACGCTCGGCGAGGCGACCTTCTGGCTGCTCGGACGCGATCCCGATCAGCGGCCGACGGACGAGCCGGTCTTCGGCCTCATCGACGAGGGCTCCAAGCTGAACCTCAATACCGCCACGCGCTCGATGCTTGAGGCGCTGCCGGTGATGACGCCGGAATTGGTCGACGCCATCCTCAGCTGGCGCTCGCGCTCAGAGCAGGGGATGGGCGACAGCACGTACGGCCGGCTCGAGCCGGCGCGGCTGAACAAGGGCGCCGACTTCGAGACCGTTGACGAGCTTCGGCTCGTTTACGGTGCGACGCTCGACCTGATCCTCGCGGAGGACGCCAACCGCAACGGCGCGCTCGATGAGAACGAGAACGACGGCGAACGTTCGGCGCCGCGCGACGACGGGGACGGACTCATCCAGGCCGGCATCCTCGAGTACGTCACGGTATACAGCCGCGAGCCCAACACGCGCGCCAACGGATCGCCGCGCGTCAACGTCGCGACCCAGCAGAACCGCCAGCAGCGGCTCCTGCCGCTCCTGCAGCAGCGATTCGGCCCGCAGCGCGCCATGCAGATCATGGGCGCACTCGGCGGAGGCGAGCTGCGCAGCCCGGCGGAGTTCATGGTCGAGGGCCGTCTCAGTGCGGAAGAATGGTCTCAGCTTCGCGACGAGATCACCACCAGCAACGGCAGCACGGTGCGCGGACGGATCAACGTGAACACCGCCGGCGAGACCGTGCTGGCCTGCATCCCTGGGATCGGTCCCGACAACGCTTCCGCCCTCGTCGCGTACCGCCTGGCCAACCCTGACGCCGCCCGCGGCTCCTTCGCCTGGCTGACCCAGGTGCTCGGCCGGGGTGACATCATCCGGGCCGGTCCGTACATCACCGACCGCTCGTACCAGTTCACCGCCGACGTCGTGGCGGTGGGCCCCTCCGGCCGCGGCTACTGCCGCACGCGCACCGTCTTCGACATGACGAGATCCACCCCGCGCATCGTTCACCATCAGGACCTCTCCGGCTACGGCTGGGCGCTCGGACCGCAGACGCGGCAGTTCCTGCGCTCGGGAAGGAGCGAACGCCTATGAAGATGACCCTGGCGCGGCGCGCGCCGCAATCCGTGCTGGCTGTCGCCTTCGCCGGCGGGCGGCTGGTCGCCGCCCATGTCGCGCGGTCCAAGAACGCCGTCGCGGTCCTGCGCACGGCCGCCGTCCCGCTTTCCGTCGACCTGCTCCACCCCGAGCCGGAGCTCGTCGGCCGCGAGATCCGCGGCCACCTCGACACCGCGCAACTCAAGGAGCGGTCGTGCATCATCGTCCTGCCGTCCGAATGGGTGATGACCCAGCACAGCGCCGTACCGGAACTCTCGGCGGAGGACACCGACAGCCTCCTGCAGATCGAGGCGGAGAAGGGATTTCCGAACGGTCCGGACGAGCTGCACATCGCCCGCTCTTCCCAGCGGGCGGGCGGTGAGCGTTTCGTCACCCAGTTGGCGGTGCGTCGCGAGCAGGTTGCGCGGCTAAGTGAGGTCCTGAGGGCCGCGGGCCTGAAGCCGTTGAGCTGCACCGTGGGCCTACCGTCGCTGGAGGGAGCGGTTCCGGCGGTGGGGCCGGGGCGGATGATGCTGTGGGTCGAGGGTTCGGCCGCCACGCTGCTGATCGCGGCGGGCGGCGGGATTGAGGCCTTCCGCACACTGGAGGCTGTCATCGATTCCGAAGCCGGGGAGCGGGTTGTGAACACGGCGGCGCTGCTTCGCGAACTGCGGATCACGCTCGAGCAGGTTCCTCCGGTGCTCCGCGCCGAGGTGAAGGCACTCTCCGTGCGCGGGGACGCGGCGGCGGTTGGCTCGCTCGCGGGCGGGCTGGCGGCTTGGGCCGCCGAGGCCGGGCTTTCGATCGACACGGTCGCCTCGGAGCGCAAGGTGCCGGCGGAGGAGCTGGTGGAGCAGGCCGGCCTGCGTTTCCTGCGTGACGGTGCCCCGGTGCTGGAGTTCCTACCGCCGCGGCCGAGTCGTTTCGCGCAACTGGTGGCGAGGTACAATTCCCGCCGCCTCGCCACCGCCGGAGTCGCCGCCGCCGCGGTGCTTGTGATCATCGGCGGGGCGTTCGAGTGGCAGCAGTACCAGCTGTGGAGCCTGCGTTCCGACTGGGAGGCGATGGAGGCCGAGGTCAAGGAACTGGACGGAGTGCAGGCGCGGATTCGCGAATTCCGCCCGTGGTACGACACTTCGTTCCGCAACCTCTCCATCCTGAAGAAGGTCGTGGATTGCTTCCCCGACAACGGTAGCGTCACCGCCAAGGGTTTCGAGGTCCACAGTCCCTCCACCGTCACCGTCACCGGCACCGCCCGCGACAACGCCTCGCTGCTGCGCACGCTCGACCTCCTGCGGCAGTCGAAGGAGGTCCAGGGCCTCAAGATCGAGCAGATCCGCGGCAAGACCCCCGCCCAGTTCACCTTCACGTTCCGCTGGGTCGGAACCCCCGGCTCATGAGCACTCCTTCGTCCAAGCGCCAGCGCCTCCTGATGATCCTCGCCGGGGCGGCCGTCCTGCTCCTCGTGCTCGACAGCGTCGTCTTCACCCCGCTGACGGCCGCGTGGCGGTCGCGCGGCGCCGAGATCGCGCGGCTGAAGAAGATGGTCGCCGAAGGCCGCAGCTCCATCGCCCGCGCCGACCGCACCCGCGCCATGTGGGCCGAGATGCAGCGGCAGGCGATGGCCAGCGAGCCGGCCAAGGCCGAGCAGGATCTGGTGACGGCCTTTGACCGCTGGGGACGCGCGGGCGGCGTCGAGCTGGGCTCAATCAAGCCGCAGTGGAAACGTGGCGCCAGCAACCGCTACTCGCTGCTGGAATGCCGGGTGGACGCGAGCGGCTCCCTCGGTGCGATCACCCGCCTGCTCTATGAAGTGGAGAAGTCCCCGCTCGCGCTGCGGATCGACTCGATCGAGCTCACGTCCCGCGACGACTCCGGCAACCGGCTCACGCTCGGTCTCCTGGTGAGTGGGTTGCGCTTCACGCCGCTGGAGGGCCGCCGATGATCCGCGTCGCCGTCCTCCTCCTCGTCTCTTCCGCGACCGTGCTCGCGCAGGGGACGGATCGCCGCCGCGGCGGGTCCCCGTCGCCGGCTCCCGGCCAGGCAGCCCCTGCCGCGTCCTCCTCGCCGCTCGCGCCGACGCAGGACTACGCTGCGTTCCAGCTGATCCTCGAGCGCAACATCTTCAATCCCACCCGAGTGGGTCGCACGCGCGTCGCCAACGAGGAAAAGCCGCCCCGCGCGGAGGAGTTCTCGCTCGTCGGCGTCATCCGCTACGACACGCGGGCCTTTGCCGTCTTCCACAGCCCGGAGGCGGCCTTCCGCCGGGAGGTGCCCGAGGGCGGCGAGATCGCTGACTTCCGCGTGACCAAGGTCACGGCGGCCGGCGTCGAGCTTCTGAAGGGCGACAAGGCGGTCTCCCTCGCGGTGTCGCAGCAGATCCGGCGGGCGGAGGGCGGTGAGTGGACCGTCAGCGCGCCCAAGGCCCCCGCCGCCGATCCCCGCGCCGCCGCACGGTCGACCGAAACCGCCCCCGTCGAGGTTCCCGCCAACGCCTCCGAGGTCCTCAAGCGCCTGATGAAGCAACGCGAACAACAATTGAAGAAATGAAAACCAGAACGGCCCTGCCCCTGACCCTCGCCGGACTCGCGCTCGCCGCGGCCGCCGCCCATGCCCAGAACGCCCCCGCGGCCGCCGAGCCGGTCCAGTCGCCCGCGACCGAGGCTGCCGAAAGGCCCGCGCGCGACACGACCGGCGGGTTGCGGTTCAACTTCCGCGGCGCCCCGCTCGAGACCGTGCTCAACTACCTGAGCGAGGCCGCCGGCTTCGTGATCGTGCTCGAGACGCCCGTCCGCGGGAACATCGACATGTGGAGCGCCCAGCCCGTCTCGCGTTCGGAGGCGGTCCAGCTGCTCAACCTCGCGATCAACAAGAGCGGCTACACCGCCACGCTCAAGGGACGCACCCTCGTCGTCTCCTCGAAGGAGGACGCCCGCAAGCGCTCGATCCCGATCCGCACCGGCAACGACCCGCGGCAGATCCCGGACAACGCCGAGATGGTCATGCAGATCATCCCCCTGGAGCGCATCGACGCGGCGCAGGCCGCGGCCGACCTCGCCACGCTCCTGCCCAACAGCGCCACCATCACGGCCAACGTCGACAGCAACTCGCTGGTCGTGACCGACACCCAGAGCAACGTGCGGCACATCGTCGAGCTCGTCTCGGCGCTCGATGGATCGGCGGGCTCGGTCTCCTCGATGAAGGTCTTCCAGCTGAAGAACGCCGATCCGGTGGAGATGGCCTCGCTCATCTCCAATATCTTCGGCGGCGGCACGGGCGGCGCTCAGGGCGGCCGTGGCACCGCTGGTGGCATGCCGTTCGGCGCCTTCGGTGGTTTCGGCAGCATGGGCGGCGGCCCCGGAGCGGCGCTTGCCGCCAT
>JACCDP010453597.1_pt1 | contig 69575 bp, 55 predicted proteins | sample 7445841 | NCBI WGS metagenome assembly JACCDP01 (sample SAMN15323441, study PRJNA562643) | freshwater metagenome | isolation source: river surface water | place: USA:Blue River Watershed | collected 2017-08-17 | reverse complement strand
CTTGTAAAAATATGAAGAGGGATTACATTTGCATCCACAATGCGAGAGTAGCTCAGCTGGTAGAGCACGACCTTGCCAAGGTCGGGGTCGCGAGTTCGAATCTCGTCTCCCGCTCAAAAGCCCTTGAAAAAGGGCTTTTTCATTTCAGATCAGGGAAACTTGACTGAAAACTCTACATCGGTAGAGGAAGCCGGGATGGTGGAATAGGTAGACACGCAAGACTTAAAATCTTGTGGCCATCTGGCCGTGCGGGTTCGATTCCCGCTCCTGGTACAAAAGCCCCGTAATGCTACGGGGCTTTTTGTTTTTCCACTACTTGTAAATCAATTCGTAGTATTCTCGGGCCATGCGATTGCTTTCAAAAGTGACCCGAACGTCTTGCATTCCTGCCTGAACAATGTCCCGCCACTTCCGCTTGTTGCTGTAGTAGAGCGGGAGAATTTCGCTGTTCAAGATTTGGTAGAGGTTTTCCAAATCCTGCTCATCTTGGTCTTCGATAGGCAGGTGGTGGTAGTCGCACTGAGGAACGATGAAACTGTTTTCCCCGTGACGTGCAAACTCACAAATCCAACCGTCATCCGTGCTGAAGTTGACCGAGCCATTCATGGAGGCAGTCATTCCTGAGGTGCCGGAGGCCTCTCGAGGAACTCGAGGATTGTTGAGCCAGAGATCTGAGGCCTGCTTTAGTCGTTTGCTCAACCCCAATTCATAGCCTACACAGACGGCCACATTTTTGTGGCGCTTGCTCAGGTGTACCAGGGAGTTGAACACAGAAATGGCTCCATAATCCATGGGATAGGGCTTGCCTGCCCAGATGATCTGAACAGGAAGTTGTGAATTATTCACTAGGGCCTCGAATTTTTCCAAATCTCGGGTGATCAAGTCTGGTCGTTTGTAGGAAGCAAAGCGTCTTGCCCAGACGATGGTCAGCACGTCGGGATCAAAAATTTTCCCCGTTTGGTCGGACACGATTTCAAAAGCCCGCTTCTTCAAGTAGCGCTTGCGGTCGTCAAACGCCGCATTGTCTGCTTCTTCCATGAAGCGATACAATTGCTTGTCTGCCCAGTATTTCCAGTTTTGCGCATTGGTGATGGATTGAATGGCCGGGATTCCAGCGTAGCCCCCCCACATCTGTCTGCTCACCTCCCCGTGAAGTTTGCTTACCCCGTTGGCCGCACGCGCAAAACGCAAGGCGGCGAGACTGTGGTTGAATTGGGCGCCTTCCATTCCTGTAAGTTGCCGTACCTCCTCTGCCGAATGCCCGTAGAAGTAACTCATCTTTTCACAGAGGTGGAAATCGTGCTTCTCGTTGCCCGCTTCTTCAGGGGTATGGGTGGTGAATACCATCCGCTTTTGGACCTCTTCCTTGTTCCCATACTTTTTCATCAGGTAAAAGGCGCAACTGACCCCATGTGCTTCGTTGAGGTGGTAGACTTCCGGGTTGAATCCTAGGATATCGATTAGCGTGGCGCCCCCAATGCCCAAGAGCATCATTTGTGCGACCTTGGCCGCGGTGTCTGAGTCGTACAAGCGATGGGTGATCGTTTGGCTCAAGTAGTCATTTTCCGGCAGGTCTGTACTCAACAAAAATAAGGGCGCTGACTGGAAGGTCTCTGGGGCCAGGTAAAACGCCTTAACCCAGACCGGCTGGTTGTGAACGAGCACGGTAAACTTGATGCCGGTGTCCTCCAGAAAACTGTAGTTTTTCTCGTACCACTCTGGCTTCAAGGTCTGGTCCTGATTGCGAAGTTGATCGTAGTAGCCATATTTCCAGAGAATGCCGATGCCAATTAGGTTTTGCTTCAGTTCGAATGCGCTACGCAAATGGGAGCCCGAAAGGAAGCCAAGGCCGCCACTGTAGCTCTTTAGTGGCTGGTGGATGGCAAATTCCATCGAAAAATAAGCCACGGACTTGGAGTAGGCCGGTGCAGGAGTATAGGGTAGTCTATAGTTGTTGAACTTGGTCATTGCGATTGGGTGCTGATCGAATCGAAATTTACAACCAAATGCTGGAAAAGGGGGAATGATTTTTTGATTATCCGCAATCCTTTCAGTAGTTCAATAGTAGTCTTAAGACCTGCGGATAATCGTTTACAGACCTCTGTCCACAGCCTACTGAATTGATCCTTAAAACGTATTTTCCCTGGATATGGGTGATTTGTTGCTATTCAGGCAATGTCAAACTAAATCAAAAAAGGCCCCACACTATGCGGGGCCTTCTGTCTGTTACGAAGTTGGGAGCGCTGCTCGTGCGGCACGATCAGGGTCGTTTTGAACTTCTGAAACATCGTTGAGCACCATGGTTTCTCCTTTATCCACACTGAATTTAGGCCAGGAAGGGAGCCCGGCCCCATTTGGATTGCCTGTTTTCATAAAGGCGAGTAAGGAGGCAGACATTTTTTCCGCCAGTAGTCGTGGACGTTTTCCACCACCCGTATGAGTATACATCCGGTCGGTATTGTCGTACCAAAAACAGATGTCAATGCAATGGAATGCGCGCATTCGGCCATTGTATAAGTTGGGCTCCCAGCCAAACCAGGCCATGTAAACCGGTGCTTTTTGCTTGGCTTTCGCATTGCCACAAGCCACCGCATTCTGTCGGTTGGAAGCGGCCAAGGTCATGATTTCTGCAGGCTTTTTGCCAGGGAAATTGCTTTTGTAGGCTTGGTAAACTGCCCCAGACTTATCCGCAAATCGGGACTTCATTGCTTCGATGATTTCTGCTTCTCCGGCGGCTTCTAAAGCCGGGTTGGTGCGTGTAGCCCCCCACTCGTGAAAGGTGGTGCAGATCATCAGCGGCATGTCATTGGTATGGTCGTTTGAACCACTGAAAAATTCCCCTTTGGGGACGTTTACCCCATCTGCTACTGGACCAAAGCCTCCTCTAAATCCAGGCAAAGGATTCTCTTTGCGCAAGCGATCTAGGGCTTTGTTGGCCACATCGATGTAGGTTCTCCAAGGAATCTCTTGAAGTTTATCCACCTCATTGGGAGCGAGGCCTGCTGCCTCTAGTACATAACTTCCCAACTTTCTGCTGTATTCCTGATCATTGGCCTTGAGCATGCTTCCGCTGAGTGCCACCCCTTTGTGCACGAGCCCTTTGGCAGCAGGCATGGCCATGGTGCAGGTTACCTTTGCTCCCCCGCCCGATTGTCCCATGATGGTGACATTGTTGGGGTCGCCACCGAAGTTCGCGATATTGTCTCGCACCCAATGTAGGGAAGCGATGATATCTAGTTGACTGACATTTCCTGACGCCGCATACTTATCTCTTCCAACACCCGAGAGATCTGTAAAGCCAATAGGCCCAAGGCGATGGTTGATGGACACAAATACGGCTTCGCCTTTTTTGGCAAAATTTTCTCCGTGGTAGCCGTCCTGTTCAATCCCGTTTCCGTTGGTAAAGCCTCCTCCATGTAACCAAACCAGCACGGGGCGTTTTTTTCCATCGGCCAGTCCATTGGTCCACAGGTTAAGCTTGAGACAATCTTCGGAGACGTCATCGTAGTTCCAGTGATCTGCAAAAGAAGCATGTGCATTCGCATAACGGCGGTCCATGATCTGAGGAGCGGTATTTCCCCACCAAATGGTGTCTTTAACTCCTTCCCAAGGGCTAGGCTTTTGGGGAGGCATGAATCGGTTTTTTCCTCCGGTATCTGCCCCATAAGGAACTCCAAGAAAGGTATAAACTCCATTGAGTTGGTATCCTCTGATTTTTCCAAAAGAGGTATTTGCCACAGCAATGTCATCTCCAATGTGTAGGTATTGCTCGTCTTCGTTCACTTGAGACGGAGCAGGAGTAGTGCCGGCAGTCACAGCAAATGGAGCAGCGGCTAAGGCGGCGGAACTTACGCCGACCTTTTGTAAAAAGGATCTTCTACTGTTTTTCATAGGTTTTTGGGCTACAAGTGAAGGCATAAGTTGTACCCTAAATCCTAGAAAATCAAGTGTTTGCTGCGCGAAGTGTTGAGCGGAAAAAATTGGCCTTTGGACAGGCAATCCTGCATAAGGACGGAACTCAGGGTAAGAAAAAAAGCCGTTGACCTAAATAGACCAACGGCTAAATACTGTGGATAACTAATTTAGAACTTCACTTTCGTGGAGATTTTTTGTCCTGCCCGCTCCAGTACGACTTGTGTGGAGTCGCCCTTCTTAAATACGCTCAAAGCGCGCATGTAGCCCATCATGTCGTTGATGGTAGAATCGCCCAACTGGATCACGATGTCTCCTTTCATCAAGCCGGCAACCTGGGCAGGCTTGCCTTCTGATACGCCGTCTACACGCATTCCTTTGCCATCGTAGAGGTAGTCGGGTACTACGCCCATGGATACCGTAAATCGAGGGGAATCACTGGAGTCTTTGGTTTTGGTGAAGGCCAATTTGGGTTCAGCATCCAGCCCTGCAATTAGTCTGGAAATGTAGCGAACCACCTGTACCAACCCCTCGTAATTGATTTTTTCTGCATCGTCACTCGGCTTGTGGTAGTCGGCATGCTGCCCCGTAAAGAAGTGGAGTACGGGTAGGTCTTGCAGGTAGAAGGAGGTATGGTCTGAAGGACCTACGCCTGATTCGGAAGGAACCAACTTGAGGCTATCTGCATTGATCGGGTCAAGCACCGGAGGAAAACTAGGGCTCGTGCCTACTCCGTGTACAGCGAGCGATTTTTCAGCGTTAAGACGGCCCACCATGTCCATGTTGATCATGTAGTTGACCGTCTTCAGGTCTATAGTTGGGTTTTTGACAAAATAATTGGAGCCCCAAAGCCCATTTTCCTCTCCTGAGAAAGCAATGAATAGAATGTTGCTTTTCAAGGTTTCGTACTTGAAAATCTTCGCAAGCGCCAAAAGCGCAGCGGTACCCGAAGCATTGTCGTCAGCACCGTTGTGGATGGCAGAATCTCCCCGGTGCAGGGACCCTTGGCCGCCCATGCCCAAGTGATCAAAATGGGCCCCGATGACGATGGTTTTGTCTGCTTTTTTATCCAAAAAGGCAAGCACGTTTCGACCGGTAACACCCGCTCCATCGATGCCAATCACCGCCTCTTCGTGTGGGTTGCTGGGCTTGGACACGGTGAACCCCTGGAAAAACCCATCCGTACCCATAGGCGTCAAGCCTAATGTTTCAAATTCTTGGGCAAGGTATTCGGCTGCTTTTTGCTCGCCAGTCGTACCTATGGCTCTTCCGCCCAAGTCATCGGCAGCGAGAAAATACACGTCTTTTTTCAGAGACGAGAACAATTCTTCATCTGTAGGGGGCCCATCACAGGAACCAACGACTAAGGCAATGACCAGAAGGGGGAGGAATTTCAAAAGATGTAGTTTCATCGAGTGGGATATTTAGCCCAAAGATAATAAGTAGTATCTTTGCCGGCACATTCTTTTTAGTCAAGATTACTCATGAAGACTTTACGCCAACTCGGACTTGTTCTCCCGCTACTATTCACCAGCATTACCCTTCTGGGCCAAGAGAAGCGATCTGCTTCGGATTCGTTGCTGCTCCACCCTGAGGAGATGAAATACCTCAAAAACATCAAGCAGCTTACCTTTGGGGGCAACAATGCAGAGGCCTATTGGTCTTTTGACGATAGCAAACTCGTATTCCAGTCTGATTATGCAAAATGGGGCAATTCCTGCGACCAGATGTTTTACCTGGATTGGAAAAACGACGACCTGTCTACTACCGTGCCCACAAGACTCAGCACAGGACTTGGCCGTACAACCTGCTCTTATTTTCTTCCAGGCGATAAAACGATCGTTTATGCCTCTACTCACCTAGCGGATCCTGCCTGTCCTCCGGTTCCTGAGCGAAGAGCCGATGGCAAATACGTATGGCCGATCTACCCGAGTTTCGATATTTTTACTGCGGATATGAAGGGAAATATTCTTTCCCAATTGACCAATGAGGCCGGCTACGATGCGGAAGCGACCGTTTCTCCCAAAGGAGATAAAATTGTATTTACCTCCATGCGTACGGGCGACCTGGAATTATTCACCATGAATATTGATGGGACGGACGTGAAGCAAATCACGACCGAATTGGGTTACGATGGGGGCGCATTCTTCTCACCCGATGGCTCCAAGTTGGTTTGGAGAGCTTCTAGACCACAGACTCCGGAAGCGATTCAAGAATACCAAGACCTTCTCAAAGAGGGATTGGTGAAGCCTACCGACATGGAATTGTATGTGTCCAATGTAGATGGCACAGACATCCGCAAAATCACGAGCTTGGGCAAAGCCAACTGGGCGCCCTTCTTTCACCCGTCTGGTAAGAAGTTGATTTTTGCCTCCAACCACCAAACGCAGCGCGGCTATCCTTTTAACCTGTTTATGGTCAACCTAGACGGCACAGGGCTTACGCGAATCACGCACGATGGCACCTTCGATGCCTTTCCAGTATTTTCCAATAATGGCAAGTACTTGGTTTTTGCTTCCAACCGCAACAATGGCGGCACACGAGACACGAACTTGTTCGTGGCCGAGTGGATTGGAGATTGATTTGAAGTTCCTACAGCTCTTTGAGATGTGCTAAGTAATCCTCGGCTTGATCTAAGATTTCCTGCCGGTTGCTCATCTTGTCCCAGGTGCGGTAGACCATGCCAATGCGTGGATTTTTCTCGAGCAGATCTCGGTTTCGCGCATGAAAATGCCAATAGAGGCTATTGAAAGGACAAGAGCCTTCCCCTGTTTTCTTTTCGGCCTGGTAGGCGCAGGTGCTGCAGTAGTTCCCTTGCTTTTTGATGTAGTTGGCCGAAGATACGTAGGGTTTGGTGCCGACGATGCCCCCGTCAGCGAATTGGCTCATGCCGCGGGTATTCGTGATTTCGACCCATTCGATGGCGTCGATGTAAATCCCTAAGTACCAACGATCGACTTCGTCTGGATGAATGCCTGCCAATAGGGCAAAGTTGCCCGTCACCATGAGCCGCTGGATGTGGTGGGCATAGGCCAAGTCCAAAGACTGCTGGATGGATTGGCTGAGGCAGTTCATTTTTGTATTACCTGTCCAAAACCAATCCGGAAGTTTCCGTTCGTGGCCAAAGTAATTGAGTTGGCCAAACTCAGGCATTTTGGCCCAGTAAATTCCCCGCATGTACTCTCGCCAACCGAGGATCTGTCTAATAAATCCTTCTACCTGGGCAATGCCAATTTGGTCTTGGTGTCTGGACCAGTAGGCCTCCACAGTCTGCACTACTTCCAATGGGGAGAGGAGTTTGCAATTGAGTGAAAAACTCAAGCGGGAATGGAAAAGGTAGGGGTCCCAGGTGGTGAGGGCATCTTGGTAAGCACCAAAGTGTACCAAAAGTTCTTCACAAAAATACTGGAGCACTTCCAAACTCTCTTCTCGTGAAGTGGGCCAATTGAAGCGGGTAGGATCAATGTTGCCGATACAGTTCACCCCAGAAGCGGCTAGCAGCTGGGTAATGTGCGCTACTTCCTTGGGGTGTACTCGAGGCTTCTTGAGTAAGGATCGGTCTTTCAGCGCTTTCCGGTTGTCTGCGTCAAAGTTCCATTGCCCTCCAATGGGATCCTTTCCATCCATTAAGACCGCGTATTTTTTTCTCATTTCACGGTAGAAGGTCTCCATGAGGCAGGATTTTTTCCCCTTAAAAAAGTTCGTTAAAAACTCTCGGTCACTCAAGAAATGTTCGGTGTCAAAGGCCTGGCAAGGGATGCCAAGGTCTGAACAACAAGCCTGGAGTTGCTGATCTAGTCGGTATTCGTCTGGGAGTTGGTATTCAAATTGGGTGAATCCTTCGGTTTTTACCAGCTGATGCACCTGTGCAGAAAGGTCTTGGAGGTTTTGGGGATCATCCAAGGTCAAGTAGTAAACTTGGTGCCCTTTCTCTTGGAGGTCCTGTGCGAATTGGCGCATGGACAAGAAAAAGCCAACCACTTTTTGGATGTGGTGGGTGACGTAGTCGGTTTCTTGACGCATTTCTAGCATCAGGTAAGTGACGGATGAGTTGGGCAGGGCAAACCAGGAATGCTGGCTATTCAATTGGTCTCCCAACACCAGACGGAGGATTTTCGTCATACAAAAAGGGCTTTAATTACTAAAGCCCTTTTTGCGGGGGAATGTTTTGATTTAAGAAGCGGTAGAAGTTCGTTGCGCGACTAGGCTGTGACTACCAGTGAATAATTTCCTGGTTGCGAAGGAGGTCTTCAAACTGTTCTCTTTTGCGAATCAAATGTCCTTTCCCTTCCCAAACCAATACTTCGGCAGGGCGTAGTCGGGCGTTGTAATTGGAAGACATGGTAAATCCATAAGCGCCGGCATTTTTGAGCACCAGGAGGTCTCCTTCTTTCACCTTGTGTAGTTGGCGCTGAGCAGCAAGGGTGTCCGTTTCACAAATGTAGCCCACCACGGTGTAGGGCGCAGTGGCTCCTTCGCGGTTGCTCAGGTTGTAGATGTCGTGGTAGGCATCGTACATCATCGGGCGGATGAGGTGGTTTAGCCCAGAATCTACCCCCACAAAATGCAGGGTTGGGGTTTCTTTCACCACCGTCGCCTGGACCACCAAGTAGCCGGCTTCGGAGACGAGGTATTTCCCCGGCTCGATCCAAAGTTCCAATGCGCGTCCGTATTTTTCACAAAACTCCAAGAAGGCGGCGCTCACAATGCGACCGAGTTCGGGGATGTCTGTAGCGGTATCCTCTGGACTGTAGGCCACCTTAAATCCTCCACCAAAGTCGAGGAAGCGTAAGTCAGGAAACTGCATGGCCGCTTCAAACAAGACTTTTCCCCCCTTCAAAAACACGGCGGCATCGTAGATGTCCGAACCGGTGTGCACGTGTAATCCGGCGACTGAGATTTGGTAGCGCTGCACCAACTCCAGGATTTGTGGGAGTTGCTCTATCGAAATCCCAAACTTGCTTTCCTTGTGTCCAACCGAGATTTTCAGGTTTCCACCTGCAAGAATGTGCGGGTTGAGCCGGATGCAAATTGGTACGGTGCTGCCGTAGGTTTGTCCAAATTTTTCCAAAAGGGGAAGACTATCCACATTGACCATGACGCCGATCTGTACGGCTTCTTGGATTTCTGCGAACGATACCCCACTTGGGGTGTACATGATTTCTGCAGGGCTGCTGCCTGCCAGGAGTCCAAGTTTGACCTCCTCCAAGGATACCGCATCCAGCTCGGCTCCGGCTTTACGAATCAAGGTAAGTATGGAAAGGCTAGAAAGGGCTTTCGTGGCATATTTGATTCGAAGCGGAACTGCCGCAAAAGCAGTTTGTAGCGCTTGAATTTGGTGTACAATTTTTTCTCCATCGTAGAGATAGAGAGGGGTTCCAAATTCTTTGGCCAAGGCTTCGATGGCTACACCTTGAATGTGCGTGGGCTTGAGCACGAGCGGAGGAGATTAGGTTGAATCGGCAAAAATACCCAAACAATAAAAAAGGAAGGCATAGAACCTTCCTTTTTTTGGGTATGTAATTAGAAAACCAACAAATTCGAAATGCTAGAATACGGTCTAAAAGGGGAATTTGAAAGAAGATTCTTTAGATTACTCGTTAAAACATGTTAAGAATGCCCCCTTACCCCGCTATCCGCTTAATTTTGTAGTATGTCCAAAAGCAACATTACGTTGATTATTGTTTTGATGTCCCTGGCGAGTTTTGGCTTGATGGGATTCCAATACTATTGGATACGTAATGCGATTCGGATCAACAAGGAGCGTTTTGACCAAAACGCGCTGCAGGCCTTGTCTGGAACTGTCGCGGAATTGGAGAAGGGAGAGACTTCGGATGTGCTGCTCAATAAATTGATTAAGGACCCGGAGTTAAAGGAGTCCATCTTCAAAAAAATTGATCCCATTGAGTTGCAGATCAACACCAATCGAACCTATACACGGCCTTCCTTAGTAGATACGCTAGTCCTATCTCCGGTTCCTCAAGTGAGCAGCACCTTTCGCAGAATGTTGCTGTCTAGAGGGATGGATGTTACCATTTTGTCGGAACTCGAAAACTTTTTTGCTTACATGACTCCCGAGGTGGCGTCCTTCATATTTACCCCTGATGAAATGCAGATTTTGCTCCAAGAGAAGGAGCGGCAACTGGAATACTTAAATCAGAAACAGCGATTTGCTAGAGAGCAGCCCCGGCCATACACCGGGATTGTGCCTCAATTTGACACCGAAGTCAATCTTTCGGATGATGCCTTGGATAAAATTCGAAAAACCAATATCAAAATTGAGTTGATGAATCAGGCTTTTTCCGAACTCGCAGAGGGACAGCAAGCGATTATGGACCGTCTTGACACGGCACAGTTGCGCCGCTTGTTGAAAAGCCAGTTGTTGGAAAAGGGAATCACAGAAGATTTTGAATTAGGAATCAAGCAGGGAGAGGGAGACTTGATTGGCGTTGGTCAATTGCTCGACCCCCAGGTCTTACTTCAAGAGGGGCTTCAGTCCAAATTGTTTCCAAACGATATTCTGGGCAACGACAATTTTGTATACGTGTATTTTCCAGAGAAAAGTAGCCACGTATTTCGACAGGTATGGCTTCCGATTTCCAGTTCCATCCTCTTTATTTTGGTGATCATTTTTTGTTTTTATTATGCAATACGGATCATTTTAAAACAGAAAGCCCTTTCTGACATCAAAAATGATTTTATCAACAACATGACCCACGAGTTTAAAACTCCGCTTGCCACAGTGAGCCTAGCGGTGGAGGCCTTGCAGGATCCCGAGTTGAGCAATCAGGACACCTTTCGAAACCGGTACTTGGGGATTATTCGAGAAGAGAATAAGCGATTGGTATCTCAAGTGGAAAAAGTATTGCAGGCGGCAGCCCTGGACAGAAATGAGTTTGATCTCAAATTGGAGTCCATTCACCTGCCGGCAATGCTGCAGGCCTGCATGGATCAGTTTGCCCTTCAAGTAGAAAACCGAGGAGGAAAAATTGAGTTCCTCTGCGAAATGAAAGACCCCTACATCGTGGGAGATGTTTTTCATCTGACCCACCTTTTCAACAACCTGCTGGACAATGCCAACAAGTATTCTCCATCCAACCCTAGCATCCGTGTGGCCGTAAAAGAACAGGGCCCCGAAGTTCAGATCACCTTACAGGACCAGGGAATAGGCATGAGTCGGGATGCGGTCAAAAAGATTTTTGACAAATTCTACCGTGTTCCTACTGGCAACGTCCACGATGTAAAAGGCTTTGGCTTGGGTTTATCCTATGTAAAAACAATGCTTGAGGCCCACCATGGCACGATCCAGGTGCAGTCAGAACTTGGAAAGGGGAGTTCCTTCACCATTAACCTACCTAAAAAACAATGAGCAAGGCCAAACTATTAGTTGTAGAAGACGATCCCAACTTAGGAGACATCCTCCAGGAATACCTGCAAATGAAAGGATACGACACCACGCTTTGCCGCGATGGAGAGGAGGGTTGGAATAAGTTTAAAAAAGATAAGTTTGACTTGTGTCTGCTGGACGTGATGATGCCCAAAAAAGACGGATTCACCCTAGCCAAGGAAATAAAGAAAGTGCAGGAAGATCAACCGGTACTTTTCCTGACCGCCAAAAATCAAAAAGAGGATGTAATCGATGGCCTAAAAATCGGAGCAGACGATTACCTGACCAAGCCGTTTAGCATGGAGGAACTTTTGTTGCGGATATCTGCCATCCTCAAGCGTACGCAAAAAGGTGCCGCCGTAAGTCCCTTAAAATCGTACACCTTTGGAGCCTTTGTGCTGCACTACGACGAGCAATACATCGAAGGGCCAGAAGGAAAGCATAAACTTACCTCCAAGGAAAACGAACTGATTCGACTACTTGCCTCCGAAACCAACAAATTGGTCAACCGAAGCCATGCGCTCAAGCAAATCTGGGGGGATGACAGCTACTTCAATGCACGTTCCATGGATGTGTACTTGAGCAAAATCCGAAAAATCTTGAAGGACGATCCTCGAGTGCAAATCATCACCGTTCATGGGGAAGGATTTAAACTCATTGTAGGCGAAGCCTAAGAAACCAATTCCGCACCGATTCCAGGACCTGCAGGGAAACGAACTTCTGTAGGAGAGATTTGCACGCCTCGCGCAGGATCCTTGGCCAAGAGCATGGCCCCATCCATGTCGACATAGTCCAGCAAGGGGGCAATGTGCGCGATTGCACTGATTCCAACAGAGGATTCGGTCATGCAGCCCACCATCGTCTTCATGCCCAAGGCTTTGGCTTGCTGGATCATGCGTAGCGCAGGGGTGATGCCCCCGGCTTTGACCAATTTGATGTTGATCCCATGAAATCTACCCTGACATTTTTCCACATCACATTCGTGGATGCAACTTTCATCTGCCATGACAGGAAGTTTGGAGTGCGCATACACCTCTTTCATTCCATCTAGGTTGTCTTTTGCCAATGGTTGCTCGATAAATTCGACACCAAGAGTGGCCAACTCCTCAGAATAGGCGACGGCTTGCTCCACCGTCCAGGCACAGTTGGCATCCACGCGGAAGATGGACTGGGTGTGCTTTCGGAGTTCTCGGACGATCTCCAAGTCATGCGCAGTACCCAACTTAATCTTGTAAATGGGCCAGTCCACTTCTTTCAACTTGGCACACATTTTCTCGACCGTGTCGATTCCGATAGTAAAATTGGTGGTTGGTATTTGGGCAGGATTTAATTCCAAGTATTCGTAAAGTTTTTTCCCCTGCTTTTTGGTGTACAAATCCCAGGCTGCCAGGTCAAGCGCGCATTGTGCAAAGGGGTTGGATTGGAAAACCTCCTTTCCCAATTCCCATAATTCAGTCGGTGTAGTCCATCCCCCTCCCAAAAGAACCGGCTTGAACTTTTCCAAGGCCTCCTGCATGTTGTCCAAGGTAATGCCGTAGAAGGGGTTCGTAGTAGACTCCCCAAGGCCATACAGTCCATGGTCTTCTAATCGGACGATTAGGGTTTCCTGCACCTCTCGACTTTGATGGGCGATGGTAAACCGGTGCTTTAAGGGAAGGTCAAAGCCTTGGACCTGTAAATTCATGGCATGATTTTTTTGGGTTTGACAAAAATAGGGGGAATTATTGCAGTCCTTTCCCTAGTTTTAATTCAAAATACCAGAAAAGATATGCATCCCCATTGGATTGGTTTGAAAAAGAGGCTGTTTGTACCCTTACTTTTTTTGGGCCTCGGCCTAAATTTTACGCAAGCCCAAACGGTAGTGCCCCGCTTGAAAGGCGCAGATTTGGCCTCGGCCTATGAATCGTACCGGGAACCGGCAATTACGCATCGTCGATTTACCCATGCGGACTTGCAGCCCTTGATCCAAAAGCATGCCGTTCAATTTCAGGTCAGCGCCCTCGGAAAATCGGTCATGGGGAAATCCATCAGTGCCTTAGACTGGGGAACGGGGACGACCAAGGTGATGCTCTGGTCACAGATGCATGGCAACGAGAGCACGGCGACTATGGCCTTGTTTGATCTATTTAATTTTTTGGAAGGAAAAGGAGACGCGCACCAGGAATTGCGGGACTTACTTCGATCCCAGTTGCAACTCAAATTTATTCCCATGCTCAATCCGGATGGTGCAGATGCATTCAAGCGGAGAAACGCCTTGGATATCGACCTCAACCGAGATGCGATTTCGCTGATTTCGCCGGAGGCGTTGATTTTGAAAAAAGCACGGGATGACTTTGAGCCCGAGTTTGGCTTCAATCTCCACGACCAGCAGATTTATTACAACGTCGTCAACACCCCAAAGCAGGCAAGTATATCCTTATTGGCGCCGGCATACAATGAGGCCACGGACATCAATGAGGTTCGTGGTAGAGCCATGCAGACCATTGCAGGGATGAACGAACTTCTGCAAGAACTGATTCCTGGCCAAGTGGGTAAGTATGACGATGCCTTTGAGCCAAGAGCCTTTGGAGACAACATTCAGAAATGGGGCACGAGCACCATTTTGATTGAATCTGGGGGCTTAATCGGAGATACCGAAAAGCAAGAAATCCGCAAGATCAACTTTATGATTCTCTTGAATGCGCTGCATTCCATTGCTACCAAGAGTTATACGCAGTACCAGACTGCTGCGTATTTTGCTATTCCTGACAATGGCTTTCAGTTGATGGATTTGGTGATCGACGAGGTGCAAGTGCCCGTCAATGGAAACTGGTATCCGGTAGACCTAGCCATCCGAAGACGTGAAACGGAGTCTACTGGAGGATATTTCCTCGCGGGATCGGTAGAGGATTTAGGAGATATGCAAGTGTTTTTTGGGATGGAAACCCTAGATGCCACTGGTCTGAAGTATCAGGAAGGGAAGGTGTATCCTACTCCTTTTGAAACCGTAAAAGAGGTCACGCTTGAAAAAGCAATGGAACTCCTGCGCCAGGGTTTTATGGCCATCAAAGTGAAGCAAGGAAGCCCAAGACAGTTGCACGACCTCCCCTTGGTCGTGTTGAAAAGTAGCGACAAGTTTTCTGGAGGATGGACCACGGGTGCGGTCCCCAACTTTTTCTTAACCCGAGAAGGGAAGCCAACGCATGCGGTGGTAAACGGGCACCTGATCCACTTGGATCGCCTTCCTACTGAAAAATTCCGAAACCGCATCTTTTAATGCGTGACAACCCATCTAGGCTGAACCCATGAAATCCAAAGAAAAAGGGGCTGGTCTCCATCCTCGCAACCTTCATCAAGGACGCTACGATCTCCCTGCCTTGGCGGAGATGGTCCCCGAATTGAAGGAGGTCATTTTTTCCAATGCCTATGGACAACTAAGCATTGACTTTGCCAATCCTAGTGCAGTCAAGTTGCTCAACAAAGCCCTGTTGCTTCACTTCTACGAGTTAAGTTACTGGGATATTCCCGAGGGATACCTCTGTCCACCAATTCCGGGTAGGGCAGATTATGTACTTCATGTAGGAGACCTTCTGGCTCGGGATCACGATCGAAAAGTTCCTCAGGGGGCTGAAATCAAGGTGCTAGATGTAGGAACCGGCGCCAACCTGATTTATCCCATTCTCGGAACGAGTCTTTTTGGGTGGAATTTTGTGGGCACTGAAATTGAGTTTCAGGCGCTTTCCAATGCAGCAGAAATCATCTCGTCCAATTCAAGGCTTGTGGATAAGGTAGCGCTGCGTTACCAGGCGGATCCATCGGTAATTTTTCAATCCGTCGTCGAAGAGGGGGAATATTTTGAACTGAGTATATGCAACCCTCCCTTCCATGAGTCTGCCGACATGGCTAGACAAGGGAGTCAACGGAAAATCAAAAACCTCAAAGGGGATGCCCCTGCTGACCCGATATTGAATTTTGGGGGTCAAGCAACCGAGTTATGGACTGTTGGAGGGGAAATTGGATTTATTGGTCGAATGATTCAGGAGAGTGTAACCTTTCAAACGCAGGTAGGCTGGTTTACGGTACTGGTTTCCAAAGGCACTCATCTTTCCTACTTTCAGGGACAACTCGAAAAAGCAGGGGTAAAGTCTCAACGCGTTATCGAAATGGGACAAGGAAATAAGCGAAGTAGAATCTTGGCTTGGAGTTTTCTCCGGTAACCCAATTTAGAAGAGCTATTCCCTAGGCTCAGCGGGATTTTTCCTTGTAGATCCGCGTGAAAAAGCGATTTACTTTTTTGCTAGCCTCTGGAAAACTTCCAGGTACTGGTCTGTTACACGCTCCCAGGAGTATTTGGCAGTAAGCCCTTTGCGGGCAGTTTGACGCAACTCCTGAAGTTCAGTGGCTCCAGACTCGGCTTTTTCTACGAGTTGCTGTACGGCACCACTTGTTTTTTCGAAATACCAACCATGCTTTCCATTTTGGAGCATCTCCTGGTTAAAGGGTGTATTTAAGGTCAAAATGGCACAGCCATAGCCCAAGGCTTTCAACATGGCCGGGTTAGTGCCTCCAAATTCATGCCCATGAAAATAGGCGTAACAATGCGAATAGAGGGAAGCGAGCACCAGCGGGTCGGTGACATAGCCGGTAAACAGGACCCGAGGTCCCTCTAGCTGCTTCACTTGTTGGGCCCAAGCATCCGAAAAAGGAGCGTCGCCCACGATGACGATGGGCTTGTTTGATTTGGATTGAAGGAATCCTTCGATAATTAGGTCGGCATTGTTGTCCGGAATCAATCGCCCCACAATCAGGTAATACTCCCGTGAGCGGAGGTCCCAGGCTTGCAAGGGACTGTCCTCCACATCCTCCTTGGGATTGGCCCCGTAGGCAATCACGACTGAATCTTTCTGAAATTCCTCCAGGTAGACTCGCCGCATTTCATCGGAATCGTTGATGATTTGGTCAAAAGAGCGGGTTGCCATCTTGGAAGCCCACTTAAAGTACCGTGATCCCAAGCCCTTCCACTTGGGTCGTAGCCATTCGAGCCCATCTACGTTGATGGCTGTGGGTTTGCCAAAAATGCGGGCGAGCCAACCGAATGGGCCGTTCCCAGAGTTGACTACGAAAATCACATCCACATTAGAAAAGCAAGCATGGAGCATGGAAAAAAAAGTATGGCTCAGTTGCGTAAGGCTCTTGCTTTCTATGGCGGGGGTGTAGATGCACTCAATTCCATTGACGAATTGAGGACGAATCGGGAACAAGGATCGGTGGTTGTAGACCCGCACAGAGACCCCCTTTTCCACTAGGCGTTCACCCAATTCTTTCACCAGGGTATCGTAGCCTCCATACACATAAGGATAGCCCTTTGCGCCCATGATGGCTATTTTTAATGTCTTTGGGGGGTTTGACATTTCGCTAAACCTTTGGAGAATTGGTTGGATTGGCGACTACTTCCGAAACCAGGATTCCGAAGTTTTCCAGGTATTTTTCCTCGTTAAAATAGTCATTTACTCTTTGCTGACCGGCTTTTCCCAATTTTTCTCTCAATTCTGCGGATTCAATCAGTTTCTCAAAAGCCAAAACCGCTTCCTGGGGATTGTCCCAAGGAATCAGGAATCCTGTTTCTCCTGCGATCACCATTTCAGCGGCACCACCATGACGGGTAGCGATGACGGGTTTGGCAGCAGCCATTCCCTCCAATACGGTGGTCGGTAAAGGGTCAGGTAAAATGCTTGGTAAAACAAAAATATCCAACCCACTTAAGATTTCAGGGATATCAAGCCGGAATCCAAGATTGGTTACGGAGTCTTCCAATCCTAGTTTTTGGGTAAGGTCCCGTACCTCATCGTAAAGGTATTCATAGCCTGGAAAAGCATCCCCGGCCATCACAAAGTGTAGGTTAGGGAATTTCTTTTTTAAAAGGGAGGCAATTTCTAGAAAATAAAACTGCCCTTTCCAAAGGTTGACTCTGGCCACCATTCCGATTAAAAGCTGGGTTTCTGGAATGCCAATTTCTGATTTCAAGTCATAATCCGCTTTAGCATAAGGCTGGGTGCCGATTCCGTTGTACAGCAACTTTAACTTTTCAGCCTTGATCCCTGAAAAGTTATTGATTACCGCTTTCGAAACACAGATGACGCGGTCTTCGGTGCTCTTGATATACCTTTCCAATAGGTATTTAAACCATTTTGGGCGTTCGATGATTTCATGGATGTGCCAGATATGCGGAATACCATGTCTTAGTTTCAGCAAACCGCCGATGCTATTCGCATTGGAATTGGTATAGATAAGGCTGATTTTTTCCTTTTTGATTAAGGCAGACAATTTGAAAAAAGAGGAAAAGATCTGGCCAAATAAGGTCAATAGCCCTATTGGATTAAGGTTTTGTCGTCGGAGAACCCCATGCTCCATTAAAATTACGTCAAAACCTAAATTTTCCATGATCTCCACCAAAGGACCCTCATGAGGCAACACAGAGATGGATTTCCAGCCCATTCGCTTAAATCCCTCCAAGGAACGGATCAGGTTTTTACTCGCTCCATATAAATCCGAGGAACCGTAAATGACTAAAACCTTCCGTTCTTTCATGAAGTAAATGGGGAATTACATGCCTGGAACTCCCGGCCAACAGCAAATCTAGTTGGAAAAATCACGGCTTTACTATTCGATGAAATACAAAATGAAGGGAGTTTCATGCTTCGTTTTTGAGTTTAGCACTCGCTATATTCAGGCCTTAAACGCTCCTATTTACGGCTTTCTGCTTCTAATCACTTGGGCAGGATTTCCTGCCACGATGCTAAAAGGCGGGACATCTTTGGTCACCACAGCCCCTGCTGCGACAATAGAGCCTTTCCCTACCGTTACTCCTGCCAATAGGATTGAATTAGCAGCGATCCAACAATCATCTTCGATTTTAACATAAGAACGGGAGACTCCTTGTTCGATCATGGGCCTTTCCGAATCCCCAAAATTATGGTTTTCAGAGTAAATGCTCACCCTCGGGGAAATCATCACATTGTCTCCTATCTCAATATAGCCTGAGCAGCCAATGTACCCATAAGGTCCAATGCTGCTGTTGTTGCCAACTTTAAGCCCAACTCCTGCCTCTCCACCGTAGAGGTTGGTGGGCCGGATGATGGCATAACTTCCAATCGTGACTTTATCGCCAAACGTTAGGCCCTTTTGAGAAAGACCGTTGATTTCACAATGGTCTTGAGCAATAAAGTTTTTTCCTGTTTGAATGCAATGCGCTTGTCGTATGGTTACTCCTTTTCCAACTAGAAACAGCCCTTTGGTACGTTTAAAGCGCCATCTGACGAGCAAGCCTCTGATTGCCCAAATCCCCATTCGAATAAAGAGCCCCAAGGTGGAGATCCCGTCCCAATCTTTTCCTAATCGGCTTTTTAAATCCAGCCCGGTTAGTTTAGAGGTTATTTTGGTGAAAAGGCTTTTCATTCAATAGTTCTTTAAACGCGCGTTCCAAATGTAAGAAAAACTTATTCGTAGAAAATTCCTGTAGGCGCATTGTGCCTTTCTGAATGAGTTCTTCTTGAAGATCAGAATTAGAGGCTACTTGTTGCAGCGCTTCTAAGAGGCAGGAAACGGAGTTTTCTTCCAGAATCAAGGCTGCATTTCCCGCCACCTCCTTCAGGGCTCCCTGGTTGGAAATAATTACAGGAAGTCCATGGAAAAAGGCTTCCAACACAGGAAGTCCAAATCCCTCATTATTGGAGGGAAAGACATAGGCCAAGGCATTTGAAAAATACCTTTTTACCTCCTTTTCGGAAAGGTATCCAGGAAACAGCACCTTTTCCTGAAGGTCATATTTCTTGACAAGCCCCTGAAGATTTTCGAAATCATCCAAGGTTTCCCTTGGGCCTCTTTGTCCGACCAAGACCAATTTGAGGTTGGTATACTCCTCCGCTTCAACCAATTGGGCAAAAGCCTCAATCAGCATTCCTAGGTTTTTCCGTTTCTCCAAGACCCCCACATGTAGGAAATAAGGGAAAGGAAAAGGATCTTCGGCAGTCTTTGTGGAGGATTGCAGGTAGGAAGCCTGATGGACCACCGAGATGGGAACATTGGCGAATAATCCCATTTCCCTTAGGCGGCTTTTGGAATATTCGGTGATCGTAATTATTGCCCCATTTTTCTTTAATCCTTGATGGAGGAAAAACAGGTAATAGTTTAACCAAAGCGTCTGGTAGTGTTCTGGATTGTCCCAAAAAAAGGTGTCATGGACGACGGAAACTTTTTTCCCCTTAGCGAAAACCGGGCTTAAAATATCAGGACTGAAGACGAGATCTGCTTGGTGGAAATAAGAGAGGATGGGTAATACCACCTGTTTCCTGAAAAAATAGAGCAACTGAAAAAGGATGTTTTTCCACTTGGCTGTTTTTCCCCGAAAGAATTGATTTTGCTTTACCTTGTGGTAATTGGGGCTGATGACATAGTCAAAATCGCTATTGTTTTTTTTGAGAATCTCCTCACAAAGGGTAACCATATAGGTTCTGATCCCTGTTTGTGCCACATACAGGTAAAATACATCCACCAAGACTTTGGGCTTAGGCTTTTCCATCTTTGATTTTGGAGTATTCGTTCATGGCATAACCTACCATCCACCAGGAGATCCAATTGACATAGGCATACAGTTCTGCATTGGCAGTGAAAAGGGGCAATAGGAGTCCTGTCTTTACAGCCGCGGCTGTAAATGCAATTCGTGCCGTCATCACATTTTCGGTAAGTCTAAAAACCTTGATCGACTGACTAATCGAAAATCCCAAAAGGAAGATGTATAAAAACATCCCTAAAAATCCCAGCTGCACCCCATAAATCAGAAATTGATTTTCCCCGCCGATCCTTGCTTCATCGGTGACACTACCGGAATTACCACTCATGGCCAACCCGACGCCCAAGGGGTTTTCGATCATGGATTCAAGGGCAACTACCCATTCCAATACGTGTCCTACGCTGGAGGCATTTTGGAAGGTCAGCGTATCGATGACGAAATAATAGAAGTCTTCAGAAGCAAAGAATACCACGAAGACAACAAATGCTGTGACGAGACTGAAACCAAATAGGATCAACCGATAGAGTTTAAAAATCACCGCAATAAAAAACAGCATGATAAAAAAAGCACCAAATGCAGCTCGTGAACTTGAGAAAAACAGACTTCCCATGGAGCAGAGCATGACCAAAATGTAGGGAAAACCTTCTTCTCTTTTGGAGGTCAAAAACCAGATTAATCCGGCGGCAAAACCTAAAAGCACGGAACTTGCCAACTCCAAGGGGTCCGAAAAAAATGAGGCCAATCGCCTGGTCATGGCCTGGGTTTCGAAGGTCCAGGATAGACCAAAATTGCCAGAGGGCTCTATATCGTAAATGCCATAATTGAAAAGGGCATACCCGGTAAAGGTCTGTAAATGGGAACCGATAAATGCTTCAAAGAGGTTGACCGCAAATGCAGAAATCGCAATTACAAAAATTACCTGAAACAATCTTTTGACCTCAAAATCCTCGAAATTGGTGTTTCTACCCACGAAAAACACCAGGCCAGGAATGAGAATGTTTTTGAAATAAAGGGCCTTTTCCACAAAACTGGGTCCCTCCAGAGGCACTAAAAGAAAAATAAAAGCCAATCCAATAAAAGCCAACAAGAGCCAATCCACGAGTTGGAAGCGAAAGGGGTACTCAAATAGCTTTTGTCGATAGAGTACAAAAATCAGCACAGATCCGACGACCACCAAGTCCTTGGTCATCTGGAACAGGGTGATTGGCAGTTTGGAGTTTGTCGCCTGAAATAAAACACTCAAGAAGGTAATATGAAAAGGGAGGTAGGCAGTCAAAAAAAACACCAGGTACTCCCACTTTCCTTTGAAGGCCATGGCCTTCAGTGTGAAGTGCAGCAGCAGCGCATAACCCAAAAGTGCTAAAATAAAAAGTGTTTGAGCGATCAATGCAGTTCAGGCTTTTGACAGATCAAGGTCACTGTAAACCTCACAGGGCACCTTCCCTTGATTTTTATACCCCTGAATATATTCAATAAAAACTTACTTTGCTCAATGCCTATGATCCAGTCCGTCTTGATCCTATTGTTTTTAAACGTGCTGTATTTGAATTTTGGGATGGGGAGGACCGTTTCAAAATTGGAAAACCCGGTTTGGGTCAACGCTCCCACCATCTCATGGTAAGTGGATTCATTGAGATGTCCCCCTTGGGCTTGAATCCGTCCTGAGCTGGAATTGTCAATAATTCGAGTGACATCCATCGGCCCAAAAAGCCGATTTGGCATCACTAAGATGAATTTTCCCCCAGGGACCAAACTTTCATAGACGGATCGCAGGTGGTCCTTCAAATCCAAGGGCGAAAGGTGCTCAATTACATTGTCTGAAAAGGCCAATTCAAATTTCTCATCGGTTCTGAAATTGATGATGCCGGAGGAAATGAACTGAATACTCGGATGATTTTTGAGGGTTTCGGGAATAAAAACATCCACTCCAGTCAGCTTTTTAAAGGGGATCTTTTTTTGGATGTTCATTAGAAAATATCCCTCTCCACAACCAAAATCGATGATGGATTTTCCTTTCAACTCTTTTTCAAACAGCCGAACCTGTGGGTCTTTGGTTGCTATTCTTTCCTCAAGCGAATGATCTTCCTTTGCGGTTCTGCCATAAAACTGAAGGAGATTGGAATAGAATTCGTCGTATAACCGCTCTCTTTTTTTGGCATCTTCTTCCTTAACCAACAAGTTATGGTAATGATTTTCGAGTTTAAATGCCTCTGCAAGCACATCAGTACTTAACCCGATTTCTTTGGAGTAGGCTTCAATATCAGGGAATAATTGTGTGTTGGTACTTTTCATTAAATGGGTTTCATTTGGAAAAAAGACCTTCGTAATGTCCTTTCAAAATTGCATTTACTTTTTGGAACCTACCATTTAATCCCAAATACAGCATGAAGGCGCCGTTTTTTAGGGTTTGGTAGAACAAACTTAATACAAAGGACAGTGGATTTGAATGGTTTCGGATTAAAAAGAGGTGGTTTCTGGTTCGGTAATAGTGGAGGATTGGAGGGACGATGCCTTCTTTGGTTTTGATTTTTTTGGAAGATCCTCCTGCAACATGGTAAATCTTGGATTGGGGAAGGTAGCGAAGCCGGAATCCTGATTTTTTGATTCGGAATGACCACTCGACATCTTCGTAGTAGGCAAAAAACCGCTTATCCAACATTCCCGCCTGTCTAATTGCCGCCGAACTCACAAGAAGAGCACATCCCGTAATCCAGGGCGTATCCTTTTCCTGATCGAATTGGCCCTCATCTATTTTCCCGATACCGATGGACCAAGTCATTTCCAACCATTTGAAATATCCTCCGCCAGCATTCCATAGTTTATCCCGTTCCGCTTCCAACATGATTTTGGGCTGCACCGCACCGTAATCAGGGTTTTGTTCTAAAAAAGAAACCAAGGGGTTCAGAAAATCGGGTTCTACCAGGGTATCATTATTGAGCAAAAGCACCTGATCAAAAAAATGGTCCAATGCCCACTGTATTCCAAGGTTGTTGCCTCCTGTAAATCCAATATTCTCAGGACTGCTAAGCAGCGCAATCTCAGGAAATTCAGTTTTCAATTTCTCCCCCGAACCGTCTACCGAACCATTGTCTACCAAAACAGTTTGAAAATTGGCGTACTGCAATTCCTTTAGTGATTCCAAGCAGGCTCTTGTTAGGTCATATCCATTCCAGTTGACGAGGATGATGGCTACTTTGGGCTGATACTTGGGTTCCATTCTTTTTTCTACTTACTTATTCCAAATTTTTCCGAACTGAGTGATCAAGCGGGAATGCTTTTACTTGTTTTCAAGATAGCTAAAATCAATGGCCGATTATTCACCCAATTTAAAATGCAACAGATCAAAAAAACCACAATTTCGGTAGACAACATGGCATAGCAAAGTCCAATCGCACCGTATTGGCTAGTAAGAAGGATTGAATTCGAAATCATAAATAAACCCATCATCCAGGAAGATTTGAACATCAGGTTGTTTTGGCCCTTGACTAGAAAAATGACCACATTCAAAATATTGAGACAAGCCAAAAAGGGGATAAAAGCCAAAACTCTCAAATAGGAGATGGATGCTACTAATTCCGTTTTTGAAAATAATTGGATGATAAAGGGAGCCAAACCAAAAACAGCCAAAGAAACAGTTAACCCAATGGCCAAAGCGACGAAACTAACCTTCTTTAGAAAGGAAATAAAAGCACTCAAATCTTCTTTCAACAGCTTTGAGGCATTGGGAAAAATTGAATGGATTACCATAGAAGGAAACATTCTGAGCACCATGGAGATCCTTTCTGCGAGACTAAACAGTCCTAATGTAGTGGCGGAAGCAAAAAAACTCAACACAATCAATGCCCCGTTGATAGAGAAATGGGTCGCAAGATTGGTTAGTAAAAGCAGTCCTGTATTTTTTAATAAGGTAAATAGCTGTAGGAATCTCGGTTTGTAAAATTTGATATCCAACGCATAATGGATGTAAATCAGCAATAGAATATTGATGCCTAATCCTGAAACTCCCAGGATAAAGTTGACCCATTTGGACTGTTCCGGATCACGGATAAAAAGGACAATGCCCAACAAATAAAGTAGTTTACTGAAGAGATTGGCGATGGAAATCAGTTTCATTTTTTCCATCCCTTGAAAAAACCAGAGCGGAAAGGTGGCTTCTGAAAAGAGTAGAAATACGGAGAATACTAAAACGGATTGATATCCTTGGAAGAGATTTAGGCCGTAGGCTCCGATCAAGAGGAGGGCTGTGGAAAAAACGGCAAGGAGGATTTTGGCTGAAAACACATTGGAGACCAACTGTGAAAGTTCTGCCTTATTGGATTGGTTGATTGCAACTTCTCGTGGGGCACTCAAGTTGAATCCAAAGCCCACCAAAATATTGAAGACAATAATGACTGAAAAGGATAAGTTGACCCAGCCAAATTGTTCTGCCCCAATACTTTGAATCAGGAGGGGCATGGAAATGATTGAAATCAAGATCGTTGAGGACTGAATCAGTGCCAGAAAAAGAAAGTTCTGGAGAGACTTATTCCGGACAAAATTCCCAAATGGGATCAACAGATTGATTTTTTCAGACATGGAAGCTTTGGTTTAGACTTCCTGTAAATGCTTTTGATAGATTCTTCTCAGGTATAGAAAGCTAAGCGCAATGATTCCGAATAACAGGGCTCCGTAAACGATCCCCTTCACCAAGCGGACTTCAGTTCGTTTCAAGGGTAGGCTTGGAGAATCAATCAATTGAATTAATGGGGTGTTGATTCGGTGGTTGATTTTAGCCATCTCCAGATTTTTTACAATTTCTTGGAAAACAGCAGCACTGGTTTGTACGTCCACTTGCTTTCTTCGTCCATTGACAGTGGCAGTGCTCAGCAATGGGTTTGCATTTGGAATGCGATCTTGTTCAGCCGCCAAGGTACCTAAGCTTTGATCCAGTATCGCCCGTACTGAATCCGCTTGAATTTGTAGAATACGGAGGTTTTCCCCTGTTTTTTTGGTTTTAGTCTCCAAGTAAAAGGTATTCACCTTGCTCACTAACGTTTCGTTGAAAAGCTTCGCATACGCCTCATCTTTAGAAGAGACATTGACCTGGATGATACTCAATTTCCGATCCGGCTTGAGGACTACCAGTTGTTTTTCCCGGATAATCTTGGCGATTTCCTTGATTACTGAGTCCTGCTTGACCCCATGATTTTCTTTGGAACTAGAAAAAGTCAGCCCCGACAAGTCGATGGTGGAGGACCATTTACTTTCCAACTCTTCAAATTCAATAAAGCGATCGATCAATAAACTTTCTTTGTCAAAAGGACTCAATAGGGTCTCTTCCAACATTCGGTCTGAGCGATACAGCTCCATAATGTTGTCCCCTTGAAAAAGACCATTCGTTCCCCCTATGCCAGCCAAATTAACACCAAGGAGGCTTGCGACCCCTGACATTTGTCCAATACCCCCCATTCCTTCTTCCTCCAAAACGAAAGAAGTTTCAGCATGAAAAACGGGGTCTTTTAGTTGAGAATATCCCGCTCCCAGCCCAGCCCCTAATACGAGGGATACCATTAGGGTCTTCCATTTAGAACTAAAAAATTTGACCCATTGGATCAAGTTTTGTACTACCTCTTTCAAGGTAAATTGGGAATTAGAAAAGTGAGATGTTCCGCTCATTGGGTTACTGTTGGTTGATTTGAGAGAGTACTAAGGCCAAGGTGGCCAGTCCAGTGGTGACTCCCACCAGCTCTCCTAAACGCAGTGGCGTTTTAGGACCTTTGCTTGGAATGATTACTTCAGCTCCAGGTTCTACCAAAGGGTAGCTACGAATTCCCAAAACCCCTTTGGTGCGCTTGACAGCACCATTGGCATAGACCACGTAGGTTTGTTTCCGATTGGCGCGTCTATCAAAACCACCGGCGCCATTGATGTAATACCGGAGACCTCGCCCTTGCTCGTGTCTCAAAGTAGTCGGATAGACTACGTCACCTCGTAGACGAACCGTCTGTAGGAGCTTGGGCACATTGAGGATGTCGCCCTCTTCGAGGACCAGGTCTTCCTCAGAACCTGGATTGGCAAGAATTTTTTCGAGGTTGATGGCTACGGCTTCCGATTCTTTAATTTTTACCGCTACACCTGGGGTTTCTGCAGCAATTTGATCCAAAGACTCTCGCTTGGCATCGTTGGCAATGGAGTCTTTTTTCTCCACCTTTTCTTGAGGCAAATCTCTAAAGAGGCGCTTCAACAATTCCTCTTGTGCCTCCGCATTGTTGGGATTGTCTTTAAGCAATAGGCGTAGGTCCTCTAAATTTTTCTGTCTACGAACCTGTTCGGATTCTGTGTTAAAAAACTCTGTCTTTCGAATTAATGTAGCCCCTTTGGTATAAGCAAATTGGTTGATTCCACCTGCTCGTTTGACAAGGTCGGAGATTCGGTCTACGCTCGTTTGGATGGCAAAAATTCCAGGAGAATTAACTTGACCTTCAACTGACACAAGTCGCTGCATGGTAAAATTGGCCCGCTTACGTACGATTACTTGATCAAAAGGCTGCAAAGTAATGGCATTCGGGTTGAAGGATAGGTCGGGGTTGACTGCTGTGGTCAAGATGTCAGAAAGCGTACCCCCATCGGAGTCTTCAAGCCTTCTAGCAATTTCAATGTCATTCAGGTTAGCGGACTCTTGGAGTCCACCGGCAGTTAAAATCAATTCTTCAGGGGTCATCCCTGCAGCATAGGGATAGGTTCCCGGGCGCTTTACTTCTCCCAAAATCTGGATGTACCGCTCGTTTTGCACATCGTAAATGCTTGAAATGCGCACTACATCTTCGCGCTGAAGGAGGACATCTGCTTGGCTACCAGCCAGCACGGCTTGAAGATTGACTTCCAGTACTTCAGCACTTAAGTCACCCTTGGTGCGCAAAATGCTCGCTCGCTGGGTGTAGGCATCTCCTTTGAGTCCGTCTGCATTTTTTATGAGTTGGGAAAGGGTAAGCCCTTCGGTCAAGGCAAAGGTGCCTGGTCTAAAAACCGCTCCTTTAATTTGAATTCGGTTGCTGTAGCGGTCAATAATTCTTCCTACAGTTACCTCATCGCCCCCTTTAAGGCTAAAAAGGCCCAATTGATTTTGGTAGACATCTGAAACAGAACGTTGATTTCCGGTGATGCGAGAAATCGAAATACGATCCTTGAAGGCCAGGTCGGTATAGCCACCCGCATAGCGGATGAGGTCTTCCATGTTGTCTTCAGGGGTCACTTCAAAAATTAGTGGACGCTTAATTTCCCCAAGCACTCTGACGCGTGCAAGGTAGGGGTTGACCAAGATGACGTCTTGGTCCTGAAGCTGAACATCCAAATTAGCCGTACCATTGATGAGTAGGTCATAGACATCAATTTCAGCGATTTTTTTATTGTTACGGATCAGTTGGATGGCGCGAAGAGTTCCATTATCAGAAGGGCCCCCTGCTGCATAAAGCGCGTTGAAGACCGTTGAGAAAGCACTCAAGGTGAAGGTTCCGGGCAAGCGAACCTCATTCAAAATATGTACTTTGATGGTTTTGACATTCCCAAGAGTGACTTGAAGAAAGGTGCTCGGATTGGACCCACTAAGCCCAGTATAGAAAGCAGACACTCGGTTTTTGATGATCCCTTCAGCCGCTTCAATCGTTTTGCCAGAAACGGAAATTAACCCGATATTATCCAATAAGATGGAGCCTTCTGGATTGACAGTGGCCTCGTAATATTTCTCCGACTGTCCGTAGATATCCACATAGATGAGGTCACCTGGCCCTAGAATGTAATTTTTGGGAGTAGCTTGATTCAAACTCGGCTCAAAACTGAGTTTGCGGTTTTTCTGGAAAAACAACTTACTCCCAAAAATCAAGGAGTCCGGTTTTTCCTCTTCCATCAACTCCTGGGTCTCCATCAGGCCTTGGGTGATGTCGTTGAGGTCAATCTGTTCGCGGGCAGATCTTTTAGAGGCGTTGGTAGACCGGGATTTACTGGACCCTACACTCAATCCTTCTATTCTATTCCGGAGCTTTTCTACTTCCCCCGAAGGCATGCCCCGCATTTGGGCCATCATCAAGAAATCTGTGCTACTTAGTCCAGCATCTTGCGCCCGCTTGACGAGTTCTTCGATTTGATCGTCACTGAGTTGATCTACCCGTATGGTGTTTAGGTCGACATTTTGCTGCGCAAAAACGAAAGTTGGAGCGAAGGCCCAGAAGCAAAGCAGCACTAAAAAGTAGGTAAATTTGTGAATAGACTTCATTGTGAAATGGGAATTCCGAAGGGTGTAGAAGAATCTAATGGATAAAAATCCGTTTAATTCTTAATTATACCAAATGTATTCACAGATTTGACGGAAAGAGATTCCGTTTTGAGGTCTCATTTCAAACCAATTACGAGGAGTTTTGGTGCTGAAGTGCTGGCCCAACCTAGGCTCCTCGGGCGATACAGATTTGTCTTCCTTTGGTTAACTTGCTAAAAATTCCATTCATGCAGCGTCGACACCTCTTTCTTGCAATATTTCTAGGTCTCTTTTCTTGTCAATCTTCAGACACCACCTGCAGCCTAGACGAGGAGCGTTTGGAGAAGCGAGTAGACGTTGAAATTCATCGATTGGAACAGGAGTTTTTTGCGGCAAAAAGTGGCGAAGACCTACTTTTACTCCTCGAAAAATACCCAGAAATAGCAGACAAGGTAATGGAACAGGGATCCTATCCCAATGCAGACTCTTTGGCGCAGGAACTGCTGCGTACAAATCAGGATTCCACTTTTAAAGCCTTGAATGCCGCCGTGGCTGAGGAGTTTGCAGATGTTTCCGATATCAAAGTGGAGTTGGAACAAGCATTTGCCTATTTGAAAAGTTATTACCCCGACTTTAAAGTGCCCAAGGTGTATACCTATGTCTCAGGATTTGGCCTGGATCTTCTGGTAGAAGAGGACATCTTGGTCATAGGGCTAGATTATTTTTTGCCGAGTGACCATGCCTTCCAGCCGGATTTGCCCAAGTACCTTGCCGCCCGGTACGAACGGAAATACCTCGTTCCCATGATTGTGTTGGCGATTTCCTCGCGTTACAATGAAATTGACCCCAAGGACAATACCCTTTTGGCGGAAATGGTCTACTACGGCAAGGCCTACCATTTTGTCAAATCCATCCTACCCTGCACCTCGGATCAATACATCATTGGATACACGCCCGAACAAATTCAGGCTTGCTGGGACAATGAAGACCTCATTTGGACGCATTTTATAGAAAACGAACTCTTGTTTGAAACCAATCCCTTCGAGATCCGAAAGTACATTGGGGAGGCTCCAAGTACAGATGCCATCAGCATGGATGCGCCGGGTCGGATAGGTCGTTGGATTGGATGGAATATTGTGGAGGAGTATGCGATTCAGCAGGATCTTTCCCTGCCCGAACTGATGCGGGAATCAGATGTAAAAAGACTGTTTAAAGATTCCGGGTACCGCCCACGGACAGGGGAATAACTAGGACGATACTTCTCTTCCTTAGGGCGCCTTCTCGTTTTTATGCGTTTTTTCGAAGTATTTGCAGAGGTGGGTGATGGTGCATAAACTGCATTTGGGGCTTCTTGCTAGGCAGGTGTAGCGCCCATGTAGGATCAGCCAGTGGTGTGCCTTGTGGATGTGTTCCTTAGGCAAATGCTTGACCAATTGCTTTTCTACTTCTAGCGGAGTCTTGGCCGTCAGCGGAACTAGCCCAAGCCGTCTGGATACGCGATACACGTGCGTATCCACCGCCATATTGGGTTGTTGCCAAATCACGGAAGTGATCACATTGGCCGTTTTTCTCCCTACACCTGGTAGTTTGACCAACTCTTCTACCGTCGAAGGGATTTCCCCTCCAAAGTCAGCCAATAACATTTTTCCAAGCCCAATGAGGTGTTTGGTTTTGTTGTTTGGATAGGAGACCGTACGGATGTAGGGAAAAAGTTCATCAAAGTGTGTCGCCGCGAGGTGTTCGGCTGTCGGAAAGTGCTTGAATAGTTCTCCGGTCACAATATTGACCCGCTTATCGGTGCATTGAGCGGATAGGACTACGGCTACCAAGAGTTGGAAAGGATTTTCGTAGTGCAGTTCGGTCTCTGCCACAGGCATGTTTTCGGAAAAATACTGGATGAAGGCTTCGTATCGCTGTTTTTTAAGCATGGGTGCTGTGGCGGTTGACTAGACTTCCAAGTTAGTAAGCGCGGCCTTTTTCTTGGCGTATAGTTGAAAATTTATTTCAAAAAGTCGGTTTGGGACACTTGTGTTTAGTTTCGAATTCGCCATTCCTTGGGGTAATAGTTGTTTACCCGGTTACCCAAATTCTTTATCCATCCTAAGGGAAGTTTCTGGTAGGTAAGGAGCACCCATCCTAGGGGGAGATCGCCAAAGACCTGGTCCTTTTTTCGTAAAAAATCCAAGGCTTCTTCTGTGGATAACTCCTGCTTTGGAAACTCGTTTTTGGGTAGGGTAGACAAGGCCCACTCGTGGCTAGGAATCCATTCCTTTCCCTGTTTTTTGCCCAGCTCTACGCCAAAATAACGCACACTCAATACCTGGGCAAGTTTTTCCAGTTCACGGATATAGTCTCCCTGCATTCGAAAGTAAGTATCCTGTAGCAAGTAAAATTTGCCGGATCCAGCTGTTCCGATTTCCTGTTCAAGCGCAGCGGATTCCTTTTCCCCCACGCGTTTGAGGCTATGGTGCTTGAATTCCTTGTTGGCAGGAACCACTTGCGTGTATGCCTCTTCAGGTCTTCGCAATACCGTGATGAAAAACCCCTCGCCCGCCACCTTGTGTGGAAAAAATCGGTATCCATAAAAGGTCCCGTCAGCGGTACTCACTTCGGTTTCTACGATGCCCCAACTTGGATCGAGCGGGATGCGTACGGGTTCAAACGCAAATTCTTCGGTTAAAAAGCGGAGGATCTCTTCGTTTTCTTTTTTGTTGAAGGTGCAAGTGGAATAGAGCAAGTAGCCCCCTCCCTTGACCAATTCTCCAGCCTTGTCCACAATGCGCTTTTGTCGAGCGGAACACAAGAGGACGTGATCCGGTGACCACTCCGCTCGAGCCTGGGGATCTTTGCGGAACATGCCTTCCCCGGAGCAAGGAGCATCCACTAGCACCAAGTCGAAAAATCCATCCAGAGGAGAAAAATGTTCGGGGTCGTTGTTGCTTACTAGCGTATTTCCTAGCCCCCATTTAATCACATTTTCTTTCAGGATTTGTGTACGGGCTGCAATCACTTCATTTGCCACCAACAGTCCTTCTTCGCCTAGGTAACTGGAGAGCAAGGTGCTTTTTCCTCCTGGAGCAGCCGCCAAATCCAAATAGACGCCCTTCGGGATCTGCTGGGATTCCAGGATGTGAGAGATAAACATGGATGAGGCCTCTTGCACATAGTAGGCTCCAGCATGAAAGCTAGGGTCTCCCGTGAAACTCGGCCGTTCTTCTAAAAAATAGCCGTCTTGAGCCCAGGGAATAGATCGTTTTGAAAAGGAAATGTCTGCCGGCTTCTTCCGATTGAGCCGAATGGAGGTTTGAATAGGACGCTCCAAGCCTTCTTTAAACAGGGCAAATTCTGCAGGACCGAGTAGCGCCTGCATTTGCAATTCAAATGCTTCGGGAAGTTGATTTTCGGCCATCTCACAAATATAACGAATCTAAAAGCACATCTTTGATTGCTGCAAAATTCGAAAGCGGTCCCCCGATTTTGAATTAGGAATCGTCTTCCTCCTCTTCAAAATCATCGTCTTCATCAGCCCCCATTTCAAACATGGAGCTGAACAGGTCCTTAAATTGGAGCCCGGTGTCCAGCAGTTTTTTGCTCAACTGAGAATATTCTGCCAAGCCGTGAAGCGCAAACTCCATGTAGAATTCCTTTTCTTTTTCTGGCAAACTCCCCACCAGTTGGGATACCACATCCTCTAGGCCAGGAACCCCCTGAAGGCCACTTTTGTAGGCTTTGTCGCTCAAATCACTCAAGAGGTCCAGTTCATTTCCTTCTCCAAACCAGGCCAATGGAATCACATAGGGATTGCCGGCCTTCTCTTTTTTCTTTTGTTCCGGAGAAGGGAAATACTGCACAAATTGACTCCGGATCGCTTTACCGATCAGGTTATAGGCCACCAATCCAGCACCTTCTTGTTCTCCCTCGTAAACGAGTTCCACCTTTCCTGTAATGGCCGGAATGACACCAATCAAATCGGATATTCGGATAACTGTGGTCGATTCATTGTTTCGATACATCCTTCGCTCTGCGGCGGAAATCAAATTCTCGTAGGCTGAAATCGTCAATCGTGCAGACACCCCGCTTTTTTCATCTACAAACTCGGAGTGACGTGCTTCGATGGCGATTTGTTCGATCAGGTCTTTCATCAGTTCCGGCACATGAATATGGGCAACTGGCTTTCCTTCGAGTCGAGCCTCCTGCCCCGTGATTTTTTTGCCAATGTCAATGGACTTGGGGTAGTGCGTGATGATTTGACTTTCGATTCGGTCCTTGAGGGGCGTTACGATGCTACCCCGGTTGGTGTAATCTTCGGGGTTGGCCGTGAAGATAAACTGGATGTCTAGTGGCAGGCGGAGTTTGAATCCTCGGATTTGTATATCTCCTTCCTGGAGAATATTGAATAAAGCCACCTGAATTCTTGCTTGGAGATCAGGCAGTTCGTTGATCACAAAAATGCAGCGGTGAGAACGAGGTACAAGCCCATAGTGAATCACGCGCTCGTCGTTGTAATTTAATTTGAGCGTGGCGGCTTTGATGGGATCTACGTCGCCGATCAAGTCAGCAACAGATACGTCTGGGGTGGCTAATTTTTCAGCATAGCGCTCTGTACGAGGTAGCCAAGAGATAAGACAGTCGTCGCCCTTTTCTTCAATCAAGTTTTTGGCAAAAGTGGAAAGAGGAAGCAGAGGATCTTCATTGAGTTCCGATCCAAAGAGAACGGGCACGTATTCGTCCAAAAGCAGCGTCATCATCCGCGCAATTCGGGTTTTGGCCTGTCCGCGTAATCCAAGCAAGTTGATGTTGTGTCGGGAAAGGATTGCCCGTTCGATGTCGGGAATGACCGTGTCTTCGTAGCCCCAAACGCCCTCAAATACGTTTTCCTTTGCTTTGATCTTCCGGATCAGGTTGTCTCGAAGTTCCTCTTTGATGGACTTCGGGCTGTAGCCTGCTGCCTTCAGTTGGCCAAGAGTTTTGATTTGAAGGAGTTGCTCTCCTTTAAGTTGTGCGTAATCCATGCTAAAAGCGTTTGGTTCGGTTTCGTCTGTAGTCTTCAAAAATTAAATTGCCTAGCCCTTTCAAGCTGCTGTAATACGCATTGCCATTGTTGACTTGCGTAAATTCTTTGACAAACTCCTTCAGGTAGGGGTCTGAGGCAATCATAAAGGTGGTGACTGGTATTTTTAGTTTCCGGCATTGGGCGGCGAGCTTGAGCGTTTCTGCCAAAATCTTGCTGTCAATGCCAAAGGCATTTTTGTAGTATTTGATGCCCACCTTCAAGCACGTAGGCTTGCCATCGGTGATCATGAATATCTGCTTGTTGGGGTTTTTTCTTCTTCGCAATAAATCCATAGCGAGTTCCAATCCAGCCACCGTATTGGTGTGGTAAGGGCCCACTTGCAGGTAGGGCAAATCTTTGATTTCAATTTGCCAAGCATCATTTCCAAAGACAATGATGTCTAAGGTATCCTTGGGGTAACGGGTTTTGATCAATTCGGCCAAGGCCATCGCCACCTTCTTGGCGGGGGTAATCCGGTCTTCTCCATACAAAATCATGGAGTGGGAAATGTCAATCATCAAGACCGTGGAGGTTTGGGTACGCTGCTCGTTTTCCACCACTTCCAAGTCCTCCTCGGTCAAGAGAAAATCAGCACCAATACCCCGATTGGCTTGGGCATTGCGCAGGGAATCGGTTAGCGCGATTTGATCTAGGTTATCGCCAAATTCATAGGCGCGTCGCTCTGTTCCTTGCTCTTCTCCGGGTCCTGAGATTTGGGTGCGGTGCTGTCCAGACTTGCTCTTTTTCAGTTTGCCGAAAATTTCTTCTAAGGCGCTTTTTCGGATGGTTTGCTCTGCTTTACCCGTGATTTCAAATTTTCCTTTCTGGTTTTCCTCACTGAGGTATCCTTTGGATTTGAGGTCTTCAATGAAGTTGCCGATGCCATAGTCGGAACTGGTCAGCTGGTAGCGCTTGTCTAGGTTGGTCAACCAGCTCAAGGCTTCGGAGACATCCCCTCCAGTCATGGTGACGAGCTGCAAAAAAATGTCCAATAGGCTTTCAAATCGATTTTTTTCGGGATCGAGCGTGGGGATAAATTTGGTAAAGCGAAACCCTTTCATGGATGGCAATTGGATAAACAAGATTCCCAAAAATAGGGATAAGTGGTACTTTCGATAGTACAACACGCAATTGGGGCAAGGAGTTTTGTAGTAGGAAAAAATTTCAGCAAAAAACAGGATAGAATTCTTCCTCTGCAACTTGGATTCCATTTCTCACCTCATTTGAGAGCGAGTAAGTTTGGAGATAAGTGGTCTTCTGCGAATTTTTAACTAGCAAGAAAAGGGGAAATCTCCCTATTTTCGACTCCTAATGACCACTGCCGAACGACATGCTCACCTTTTAAAATCCACAGCCAAGCGCTTGGGCTTTGACTTTTGTGGAATTGCCAAAGCAGATTTTTTGGCAGAAGAAGCGCCCAAACTCGAAGAATGGCTGCGTCGCGATTACCAAGGCCGTATGGGCTACCTCGCCAATCATTTTGATAAGCGACTCGATCCCCGAAAGTTGGTGGAAGGCGCGAAGACGGTCGTCTCCCTAGTGTACAATTATTACCCAGAACGAGCACTTCCAGAAGGGAATGAAGACATCAAGTTGGCCAAATATGCCTATGGGAAGGATTACCATGACGTCATTCAGGAAAAACTCCGGGAGTTTCTGACTTGCCTTCGCGACGAGATTGGGGATATCCATGGCCGTAGTTTTGTGGACTCCGCACCCATCCTGGAGCGGCAATGGGCACAGCGGGCAGGGCTAGGGTGGATCGGAAAAAATAGCCTGCTCCTCAACCGGTCTATGGGAAGCTTCTTCTTTTTGGCCGAACTGGTGATTGACTTGGAAGCGACCCCAGACCTTCCCCTTGCGAAGGATTATTGCGGTACCTGCACGGCCTGCATGGACGCCTGCCCTACGGATGCCATTGTCGAACCTGGAGTAGTAGACGGTTCCCGTTGCATTTCCTACCTCACGATCGAACTGAAGGATGCCATCCCCAGTTCCTTTGCGGGAAAAATGGACAATTGGGTGTTTGGTTGCGATGTTTGTCAGGACGTCTGCCCTTGGAACCGATTTTCAAAGCCGCATCAAGAGCCTGCTTTCAGTCCTTCTTCGGACTTGAAAGCCTTGGCCGCACAAGATTGGAAAGAGCTTACAGAAGAGACATTCAAACGGGTATTTTCTGGTTCGGCCGTCACCCGTACCAAACTGAAAGGCATCAAACGAAACTTGGAGTTTATCGCTCAGGATAAACCTGCGGACTGAGAAGTCGGTCAAAAGCGAAGACCAAACGCAGGGATTTTCTTCCTAATTGGTCAACAAAAATTAGCGCCCTGATTGTAAGCGTCATTTCCAAAGGGGGTTGGGCTTTTCTTTGTTCAGACGGGGAAAATGCAGTTTTTTCAACACAATTTCCCAACCTTTCCTCCCCAATTTTGGTTTCATTTGTACTATATTTGCGGCATGAATAAGAACGTTTTATTACTGATTTTAGATGGTTGGGGGCTTGCTACCAATCCTGCAGTTTCCGCCATCGACAAGGCCAACACTCCTTTTATCGATAGCTTATTCAAAACTTATCCACATGCCAAGTTGGAAGCATCAGGCCTCGCTGTTGGCCTACCTGAAGGCCAAATGGGCAACTCAGAAGTGGGGCACATGAATATTGGTGCCGGAAGGGTAGTCTACCAAGATTTGGTAAAAATCAATTTGGCGGTGCAGCAGGGCGAATTGCTCAGCCATCCCGTCTTGACCGCAGCGTTTGAGCGGGCAAAAGCAGGAAAGAAAAAAGTGCATTTTTTGGGATTGGTATCCGATGGGGGGGTGCACGCACACATCGAGCACCTCAAGGGACTGTGTGATGCGGCCAAACACCACGAGATGGAGGATGTCTTTATCCATGCCTTTACCGATGGACGGGATACGGACCCCAAAGGAGGATTGGCCTACCTCGGAGACCTTCAAGTGCATTTGAACCATTCGGTTGGCAAAATTGCTTCCGTGATCGGCCGTTACTATGCCATGGATCGGGACAACCGATGGGAGCGCGTCAAGCTTGCCTACGATGCGATGGTGTATGGGGAAGGAGAAAAATCGAAGAACATTCTGGCTTCCATCAAGAAGTCTTACAGCAATAACGTAACCGATGAATTTATTCGTCCCATCATTCAGGTGGGCGAGGACAACAAGCCCCTGGCCACCATTCAAGAGGGGGATGTGGTCTTGTGTTTCAATTTCCGCACGGACCGAGGGAGAGAGATTACGCAAGCGCTCAGCCAGCGAGATTTTCCAGATTTCAACATGAAAAAATTGGATTTGGACTACTTGACACTGACCACCTATGACGAAACGTTTGCTGGGGTACAGGTTTTATTTGAAAAGGACAAGCTCAACAATACCCTTGGGGAGGTTTTGGAAAAGGCCGGGAAGAAACAAATCCGCATCGCGGAAACGGAGAAATACCCGCACGTGACCTTTTTCTTCTCTGGAGGTAGGGAAAAAGAATTTGTTGGCGAAAGTAGAATTCTCTGTCCTTCACCAAAGGTGGCGACCTACGATTTGATGCCTGAAATGAGTGCGGGAGAAATCGCTTTGAAGATTACGGGAGAACTCAACAAGAAAAGCGCAAACTTTATCTGTCTCAATTTTGCAAACGCAGATATGGTGGGCCATACCGGTGATTTTGATGCCGCGGTGAAGGCCTGTGAGGCCGTGGATGCTTCGGCTGAAAAAGTGGTTAAAGCCGCTATCGCAAATGAGTATACGGTCCTGGTGATCGCTGATCATGGCAACTCAGACGTCATGATCAATGAGGACGGCAGCCCCAATACGGCGCATACCACCAACTTGGTGCCGTTTATAGTAGTAGACAAACAGAAATTTTCAGTGAAAGACGGGAAATTGGGGGACTTAGCCCCCACCATTCTTCAGTTGATGGGAGTAGGTATTCCCGAAGAAATGACGGGAGACATATTACTAGAATCATGAAGCTAAAAAACTATTTCGCAGTCCTGCTTTTTGGGATGGCTATTGGGTGCTCGCCGAGTACGGAGGGTCCAGCCCTTGAGAAACTTCCTTACTTTGATTTGAAAAGTTTTATCAACCTAGAACTCAGTGAAATCGAAGGGGATTCGGTGTTGAAAACCTCAGAAATTAACGGGGAAGTACAAGTCGTCGATTTGGTGTATAGTTCCGAGGACTGGAAGGAAGAGCTGGCGGCTTTTTACGAAGCCGACATCAACGTTCCTTCCCTTGCCACAGCATATTCTACCCGAACGACTCCGGACCAGCTTATTCATGAGTTGCTGCCCGAGGCAAAAGGCAAGGTGAAGGAGTTATCAATTCGCTACGTGCAGAATTATCCTTCCTGGGTTACGTTTAAGATCAAGGACGAAAATCTATTTTATTCCACGACCACCCTGGGAGAACTTTTTATGAACCAGGCTACCGGAAAAATAGATCAATACAAATTGGAAACCACCCAGAAAGTTCTATTTCTGTCACCGACCCATATTAAAATTTCAGGGTTTATTCATTAAAAAAAGAGGCCCCGTATAAGTGCGGGCCTCTTTTTTTTTAGGGGGTTTTCTACCCAATCCCGTTCTCTTATTTTGAAAATAGCGGAGGGCGTTTGGCTTGCCAATCGGAATTTTCCTGAATCAAACGTCCAACCATAATCAATTTTTCTTCCTCAAACAGGTTGGCCAATAAGGTAATGGAAGTAGGGCTGCCATTGGCACCAAATCCATTGGGGAGACAAAGTGCGGGATGCCCTGTCAAATTGGTGATTTGGAGTTGCTGCCCTGCAAAGGATGGGGTGATGATCACATCGTACTCCTTCATCAGGGCATGCATTTCTTCAATCAATACACTTCGTTGCCGACTCATTTGGATGTATTCCACAGCAGGGATAAATCGCGCTGCACGGAAGACGTTGGGCCAGGCACTCTTGTGCTGGGCTACCATTTGGTCATCTAGGTCGAATCGGGTCAACTCATCGAATGCAGCCGCGCCTTCTACCAACAGCATGGATACCAAAGGTGCGGCATTGATGCTCGTTTTCAGCTCTACCGGGTGGAGGCTGATCCCTTGATTCTTTAGGAGTTCTAGGACTGCACGGTCATTTTCGATACCCGCCCGATTTCCCTCAAAAAAGGAACTGAAATACCCCACCTTTAATTTTTTGACATCTTTCTTGACGGAATAATTGAAGGCTGCCGGGATGGTAGCCGGGTCTTTGGTGTCGCTTCCATTGAGCACGGCTAAGACAATCGCATTGTCCAAGGCCGATCGGGAAATAGGCCCCACCTTGTCCATGGACCAGCTGAGGGCCATTGCCCCATGCCTACTGATTCGGCCAAAGGTGGGACGAAGCCCAGTCACCCCGTTGCGCGTGGAAGGGGATACGATCGAGCCCAATGTCTCCGTCCCGATGGCAAAAGGCACCAATCCTGCACTCACCGCCGAAGCAGACCCTGCCGAAGAGCCACTTGCTCCTTGCTTCAGGTTCCATGGGTTTTTGGTTACTCCTCCATACCACACGTCGCCCATGGCCAAGGCGCCAAGGGTAAATTTCCCAACGAGCACCCCTCCCGCTTCTTCCAATTTGGTCACAATGGTGGCGGTTTCATTGATTACTTGGTCTTTGTAAGGTGTCGCTCCCCAGGTGGTTCGTGTGTCAGGTACGGCAAACAAATCCTTGATGCCGTAAGGGATTCCGTGGAGAGGGCCTCGGTATTTGCCTGCAGCAAGTTCTTTGTCAAGGGCTCTAGCCTGGGTGAGCGCCTGATCTTCTAGGAGGGTCACGAGGCATTCGAGGGTATCGGAATGGGTTTTGATGCGTTGCAGGTAAAGTTGAGTTAGGCGCTCTGAAGTCACTTGACGTGATTTGATCAAGACAGAGAGCTGGCTGACCGACATAAATGCCAGATCCACATCCGATGTGGGAAGGGCTACCTTGGCGGGAAGCCCCCAGTCGTAGGCATTTTGCTCTTGACTGGGGTAAAAACCCTGTGGAAGAGGGTTGAAGACTAGGGCCGGTCCTACAGAATTGGCCAATTTGGTCTGGCGGAGCTGTTCAAAGTTGCTTCGATGTGTAGTGAGGGTTCCGATCATGCTGTCCTTTTCTTGGGGGGTAAAGGATAGACCAATCAAATCTGCCGCCGCATCGATGGTTGGGGGGCTGATTTCGCCTACATTTCGGCCGATGCCAAAGCCTAAGGCGGAGAAAATCGCGGCGCCAAGAAAAAGAAAAGCGAAGGAAGGCAGGTTGTTTTTTCGATTCATTGGATAGTTTTGTATACGTCCCAAACTTGTTTCACCTCAAGGTGTTCATTTCGCGCTACAAAATCAAACCTTCCATGGATCAAGCCGCTAATTTTCCCAAGTTTCCCATGCATTTCAGAGGCCTGCTCCTGCTTGCGGGCATGTATACGATTGCCTGGTCGGCATTTTACACCTACTTTGGGGAGACCGTGGTCAAGTGGATGGCCATGGGAGTTGTTCCAGCGGAATCTGTTCCCAGCTCCTATTTTGGAATCTTTGGACTCGTCATCGGACTCGTACTGTTTTTTGCCGCCTTCTACCCAGTTTCTTGGGTCTGGTTGATTTTGATTGGGATTTCGGGGAAACTTATCGCTGCCATCTGGTTTACCCTTGGTTTTGCTCCTGAACTAGGCTGGAATAAGCGTTCGATTTTTCATTTGGTGTTTAACGAGTTGCTTTGGTTGATTCCCTTGACCCTTATTTTCTTGCGAAGCCTTCAAGTAAGGAATTACCTCCAGCAGCACGAAAATAAAGACTGACTTTACTTGTCTGAAATTGTCGATTTCCAAGCTCGATTGACCTCCTTTCGCCTACGAAAAAGTTGTACCTTAGTGAGGCGGAAATTTTCCTTCCATTACCCCAACCTCTAGTTCGAATGTCTCAAAACCAAGCCCATAAACTTTTTCTTTTGGATGCCATGGCCCTGATCTACCGGGCCCATTTTGCCTTTAGTAAAAACCCAAGAATTAACTCCAAAGGACTCAATACTGGGGTGATGCTCGGATTTACCAATACCCTATTGGAGGTCTTGGAAAAGGAGAGACCCAGCCATATCGCAGTCGCTTTTGATACCAAGGCGCCTACTTTTCGGCACGAGCAATATACGCCCTACAAGGCCAATCGATTGGAGCAACCCGAAGACATTACCATCTCCATACCTTGGGTAAAGGAGATCGTTCGCGCCTTTAAAATTCCTGTTCTGGAACTAGATGGATTTGAGGCGGATGACATCATCGGCACCATTGCAAAAAAAGCGGAAAAGGAACTGTTTACCGTCTACATGATGACCCCTGACAAGGATTATGGGCAATTGGTGGACGACCATATTTTTCTTTACAAGCCTGCCTTCATGGGCAATGGAGTGGATGTGATGGGACCCAAGCAGATTTGTGAAAAGTGGGACATTGAACAGGTGGATCAGGTACGTGATATCCTGGGCTTGATGGGAGATGCGGTGGACAACATTCCAGGAATTCCTGGGATTGGGGAAAAAACCGCCGTCAAACTGCTCAAGGAGTTCGGAACCGTGGAGGGAGTAGTTGCCAATGCCGACCAACTCAAAGGCAAGCAACGGGAAAATGTGGAAAACTTTGGGCCTCAAGGAATTCTATCCAAGGAATTGGCCACCATCAAAATCGATGTGCCCGTGGATTTTGATGAGGTAGCTCTTCGTTACGAGCGCTTTGATGAAGAGAAATTGAGAGGGATTTTTTCGGAGCTGGAGTTCCGCACGCTAGCGGTTCGCTTATTTAAAGAAGGGCCTGCCAAAAAAGCGCCCGTAGCAACTCCTGCCCCTGCGCAGATGGATCTTTTTGGAGCGCCCGTTTCCCAACCTGCCATCCAATTCGAGGAGGGGGAAGACGAGGAGGCCCTAACTTTCGCGGCTCCTGTGGTGCTGGACACCATCCATAGCAATGCCCACAACTACCATAAAATTAAAGGAAAAGCCGCTATCCAAGAACTGATAGGCTATTTGCTCCTGCAAAAAGAGATTTGTTTTGACACCGAAACCACGGACTTAGATGCCATGCGAGCAGAACTGGTGGGACTTTCCTTTGCGTACTTGGAAGGAGAAGCCTATTACATTCCGGTAGGACCTGATCCAAAAGAAACCCAGGAGGTATTGGAATTGCTTCGTCCAGTATTTGAAAATGAAGCCATTCTCAAAATCGGCCAAAACATCAAGTACGACTTGCTGGTCCTCAAAAACTACGGGATAGAAATCAAAGGAACGCTATACGATACGTTATTGGCCCATTACCTCATCGAACCGGAAGGGAAGCATGGCATGGACTGGCTGGCACAGCAATACCTGCATTACAAGCCGGTTTCGATTACCGAATTGATCGGTAAAAAGGGCAAAGGCCAAGGCAATATGCGGGATGTGGACGAGGATGAGGCCACTGCTTACGCGGCAGAAGATGCGGACATTACGCTGAGGCTAAAGGGAAAACTCGATCCGATTTTACTTTCCAATGGCTTAAAAAAGTTGGTAGAAGAAGTAGAAAACCCATTGATTCCGGTGCTATCGGATATGGAATTTGAAGGGGTGCGGATAGATACAGGGAGTTTGGCAGAACTATCGGTTACTCTGGAACAAGAAAGCAAGGAAATCGAGAAACGGGTCTACGAATTGGCAGGGGTGCGCTTCAACTTGGCTTCTCCCAAGCAGCTTGGGGAAGTGCTTTTTGAAAAATTGAAATTGGATCCCAAGGCCAAAAAAACCAAGACCGGGCAATACGCCACAGGGGAAGAAATCTTGAGTAAAATGGCAGATGAACACGAGATCGCAGAGGCCATTCTCGAGTATCGTCAAATGGTCAAGCTGAAGTCCACCTACGTGGATGCACTCCCTACCATGATCAACCCCAAGACCGGAAGGATTCACACGACCTACAATCAGTTTGTGGCAGCAACAGGTCGTCTATCGTCGATCAACCCCAACCTGCAAAATATCCCAATCCGTACCGCGCGAGGGAGAGAAATCCGAAAGGCATTTGTGCCTCGAGACGAGAATTTTGTCTTGCTTTCTGCCGATTATTCCCAGATTGAACTGCGACTGATGGCGGCATTCTCTCAGGATGAATTCATGCTGGAAGCCTTTCGAACAGGGCGTGATATCCACGCCACCACAGCTGCCAAAATCTTCAAGGTTTCTTTGGATGAGGTGACCACCGACATGCGAAGAAAGGCCAAAACCGCCAACTTCGGGATTATCTACGGCATCTCTGCCTTTGGTCTGGCCCAGCGCCTATCCATTCCTCGCGGGGAGGCCAAGGAAATCATCGACGCCTACTTCACGGAGTTTCCTGCCGTCAAAGAATACATGGATGGAGCGATTGAAAAAGCGCGAACTCAGGAATTTGTGGAGACCATCCTTGGGCGCCGTCGCTACCTGCGGGACATCAACAGTCGCAACATGACCATGCGGGGTTTTGCAGAGCGAAATGCGATCAATGCCCCACTGCAAGGTTCGGCGGCTGACCTGATCAAGGTGGCCATGATTCAGGTGCAGGCCTGGATGAAATCCAAAAATTTAAAATCCAAACTGATTCTCCAAGTGCATGATGAATTGGTATTTGATGCGCACAAGGACGAAGTGGAGCTGCTCAAAAAAGAAATTCCAGGATTAATGGCCAATGCCATTCCTCTTCCTGTGCCGATCGAAGTGGAAGTCGGCGTGGGGACGGATTGGTTGCAAGCGCATTAAAGTAGCAAGTAGCTAGTAGTAAGTATCAAGACTTGCGAAACTGTACGAAGTACCTGCCTGCGGCGGGCAGGCCAAGTACAATGTACCAGGACTAAGGAGCCTGCTGACGTAGGATGCCAGTTATCTTCACTTCAACATTCTTCAATCAGCGTTGGGTGTTCGATATTTATTTCAGTCCGTATTTCGTAACTCGTATTTCGTATTCTCATTAAAATTCCAATTTCCAAATTAACATCCTCCTCCCTTGGCTAAAGTAAAAACCACCTTTTTCTGTCAAAACTGCGGCGCCCAGAGCCCGAAGTGGACTGGCAAATGCCCTTCCTGCGGGGAATGGAACACCTATGTGGAGGAAATTATCCAAAAAGATGAACCAGGCAAAGGGAGCTGGAAGCCTCAGGGCTCGGGGGTCAAAAAAGCCAGCACCCCAAAGAAAATAGCCGAAGTCAACTACGAGGAGCAGCCTCGCTGGATTACCTCTGACCCGGAACTGGATCGCGTACTTGGGGGCGGAATTGTTGCGGGATCTCTCGTCCTCATTGGGGGTGAGCCAGGCATAGGCAAATCCACGCTCATGCTGCAAATCGCCTTGATGCTAAATGGCAAGAAAGTACTTTACGTATCTGGGGAGGAAAGTGAAGCGCAAATCAAAATGCGGGCAGATCGAATGGCTGCCAAAAACCCGGATTGCTACGTGCTTTCTGAAACGAATACCCAACAGATTTTTCAACAAATAGAGGCGCTCAACCCTGATTTTTTGGTCATCGATTCCATCCAAACTCTAAATAGCCAGTTTGTGGAATCTGCTGCAGGTTCCGTATCCCAAGTGCGGGAATGCACAGCGGAGTTGATGAAGTTTGCCAAGGAAACAGGCACCCCTGTGTTTTTGATCGGCCACATCACCAAAGACGGATCCATAGCCGGACCCAAAGTGCTCGAGCACATGGTGGATACCGTGCTTCAATTTGAAGGAGACCGGCACCTAACCTACCGCATCTTGCGCACTTCCAAAAACCGATTTGGTTCTACCCACGAGTTGGGGATTTATGAAATGCGCGCAGAGGGATTGCGCGCTGTCTCCAACCCTTCCGAGATTCTTCTCACGCAGCGAGAGGAAGTGCTCAACGGCGTAGCGATCGGTGCGATGCTAGAGGGCAATCGTCCTCTGCTGATTGAGATTCAGTCCCTGGTGAGCCCTGCTACTTACGGCACGCCGCAGCGAAGCAGCACAGGACATGACGCGAAGCGACTCAATATGCTTTTGGCCGTGTTGGAAAAGCGGGGAGGCATGCGGCTTGGGCAGCAGGATGTCTTTTTGAATGTGGCAGGAGGCCTGCGCGTGGATGATCCAGGCTTGGACTTGGCCGTGTGCGCCTCCTTGATCTCCAGTTACGAGGACACACCTGTTTCGGAACAGATTTGCTTTGCCGGCGAAGTAGGTCTGGGTGGGGAAATTCGAGCCGTATCTCGCATCGAAAATCGCATCGCAGAAGCGGAGAAGTTGGGCTTCAGAAAGATTGTGGTTTCCAAGTATGCCGTCAAAGGCTTAGACTTAAGTAAGTTTAAAATTCAGATCATCCAAGTGAGCAAGTTGGAAGAGATGTACCAGTTGATTTTTTGAGCGTTTTTAATTTAGGATAGAAATTAAAAAATGGATGAAAATTCTCCTTCGAAAAATTGGCCTCTAATAGTAGGGCTTATCCTTTTGGTACTAGGCACTGGCCCCTTGGTTTTTGTCATGGTCGCTGCCAAGTTGGGTTTTGGCAATGACCCAAATCCAAACCCAATTATTCATGGAATGCTGGCGGGGCTTACTTTTTATCCTGCATTGGGTTTGGTGATCTGGGGATTCTATAGAAGAAGAACGAATAAAAAGACTTTCAAATAATTGGAAGCCGTTGAGTTTTGGCAAAATTCATTCTGTTTGTGCAATTTACAAACTCAAACAAAACTCGCCCATGAAAGCCCTACTGACTATCGGACTACTTGTCCTTTCCAATACCTTTATGACTTTGGCTTGGTATGGGCACTTGAAGTTTGCAGAATGGAAATGGTTTAGCAAGCTCGGTCTGATTTCTGTCATTTTGATTAGCTGGGGGATCGCCTTGTTTGAATACCTTTTCCAGGTTCCTGCCAATAAAATGGGTTACATCGGAAATGGAGGCCCTTTTACATTAGTTCAACTTAAGGTGATTCAAGAAGTCATCACGTTACTTGTGTTTATGGGATTTGCCCTTGCCGTCTTCAAGACTGAGACATTCAAAATCAATCACTTGATTGGCGCAGTTTTCTTGGTGTTAGCAGTTTATTTTATGTTTAAAAAATAGTTTTTCTCCTCAGGCTTTATGACCCCTACTGATCCTGTCCCTGACCAAAACTTAGACCCCAAAGATTGGGAAGCCATGCGCCAATTGGGCCATCAGATGGTCGACGACTTGATTGATTACTGGAAGGGAATTCGAGAAGAAAAAATTTGGAGACCCATCCCTGAGGAGGTTAAGACTTTCTTGGACCAACCCATTCCAGAAAACGGGCAAACGCCAGAGGAGGTCTACCAGGAGTTTAAGCAGTATATTTTTCCCTACAACAAAGGGAATGTACACCCCCGGTTTTTTGCTTGGATCCAAGGAACAGGAACGCCATTGGGTTCCTTTGCTGACTTGTTGGCTTCAGGCATGAATCCCAACGCCGCCATCGGTGAGCACTCCGCGATGTATGTGGATCGGCAGGTGGTCAACTGGTGTAAGGAGTTGATGAACTTTCCTTCCGAAGCCTCCGGAATCCTAGTCAGTGGAGGGTCCATGGCAAATATCACCGCCTTGACGGTGGCGAGAAATTCCTTTGGAGAAGAAAAGATCCGACAGAAAGGGCTCAAAGCGGCATCGGCTCAACTCTTGATTTACTGCTCAGTAGAGACACACTCTTGCATCCAAAAAGCCGCCGAAATCATCGGGCTAGGCACGGACGGGGTTCGAAAAATTCAGGTGAATGAACAATTCCAGCTAGATACGGCTGCCCTACGAACTCAAATCGAAGCGGACCTTCAAGCCGGTTTTCTTCCTTTCTGCCTGGTAGGTACAGCGGGCACCGTCAACACGGGAGCCATTGACCCCATGGCCGAACTCCTGGAGATTTCGAAAGAATACGGGCTTTGGTTCCATGTCGATGGGGCCTATGGGGCCTTGGCCAAACTTGATTCGATCTATGCCGATGCACTGCAGGCTATCGAAAGTGCCGATAGCTTGGCATTTGACCTGCACAAGTGGCTGTATGTGCCCTACGAAGTGGGATGTACGCTCATCCGAGATGCCAGAAAGCACCGCGATTCCTTTGCCATCACCCCCAATTACCTCCTTCGGGAGCAGCGGGGTCTTTCGGGGGGCTTAGACTCCACAAACAATTATGGATTTGAACTTTCGCGTGGCTTCAAAGCATTGAAGGTATGGATGTCTCTCAAAGAGCATGGAAGAGCGAAGTATGCGGACATGATTGCTCAAAACAATCGGCAAGCAGCCTATTTGGGAGAATTAGTGGAGCAACACCCCAATTTGGAATTGATGGCTCCGGTATCCATGAGCATTACCTGCTTTCGGATGATCTACCCAGGCTTAAGCGAAGAAGCCCTTCGCGAACTCAACCGGGAAATCCTCCTTCGTCTCCAGGAGGAAGGGATTGCATCACCCAGCTCTACGGTCTTGGAGGGGAAGTTTACTTTGCGTGTGGCCAATACCAATCAGCGCACACGTATGGAAGATATGGATTTGTTGGTTCGGGAAGTGCTTCGCCTGGGAAACCAAAAAATTGCGCAAGGATAAGTGTAGTTTGGCCCAATTTTCGTTATGTTACTTGGTACAACATAACTCAACCAACTATGCGAAAAACACTCTTTTTTACTCTGGTTTTAGCCGGGCTAGTCCTTGGTGCTTTTTCCACTCAGGCACAGCAACTTGGCGCACGTTTTGGGCACATCAATGGAAACAACGTGGCTTTAGATGCAGTTTTCACTACGGGTGAATTCAGTAGAGTACATGCCAATGTAAGTTTTGGTCAAAATGGTCTTGGCCTAGATGCACTTTGGAATCCAATCTATGACAAGATTCCAGACTCCAAATTCAACTGGTACGCTGGATTTGGTCCTTCGGTCTACTTGTCCGAGGACTTTCGATTTGGGGGCGCTGGAGAGGTAGGCATTGAACATGCCTTTGCTAAGGTGCCAATTACGCTTGGCCTTGATTTTAGACCCTATCTGTTTTTGGTGGAGGTTACCGAATTTCGAGCTGGCTTTGGCCTCAACGCACGTTGGAGATTGAAATAAACTTTCCCCTTCATTTTTGAACCCGCCTACTCCAAGGCGGGTTTTTTTATCCCTTAAAATTCCACGATCAATCCGATGGTAGGAAGGATAGTTCCTCCAGGATTCACGATGGACTTAAGCTGGTAACGGCTTGGGTCTGTCGAATTTACCGTCAGGTTGCCTTGTCCATCTCGGACAGGGACTATTTGTGGTGGCTGTTGAGCCTTATAGTTGTAGGCATTTTGGAGGTCAACATACCAGTTCAGACTCCATCGGTCAAAGAAGTACTTTTTATCAAGGCGGATGTCCAGTTGATGAAAAGACTTGAGGCGAACGCCATTGATTCGTGAAAAGTCTAGAATAGCCGCATTTCGAAGGTCCCAGTTGCTGCGAAGGCTGGAGGCACTCAAGTCTGCAGGCGTATAGGGTGTACCACCCAGGAAGCGCCATCTTCCACCCAGCTCCCAGTTTTTGCCAAAGCGCTTGCCTGCAGTAAGGCTGACAATAAATCCATTGTCCCAAGAGGAAGGGATCATGCCCTCCGAGTTGGGGTTGGTAAACTCTGAGCGTACCAGGGTCAAGGAAGCAATTCCATAAAAATTGTTGTACAGACGCTGTTGCGCCAAAAACTCCATGCCATAAGCTCTTCCTGTTGAATTCGAAAGCACGGGTTCATTCCCGATGGCGCCAAAGTCTGCCCCAAGGTTAGCCAAAGAAATGCCGTTCCGGATAGAGGTCGGGTAGTTGCTGTAGCGCTTGTAAAATGCTTCTGCAGTAAACCGCCTTGCTTTTTCGGGCATCAGGTATTCAATCCCTCCAATCAGTTGCGCGTTTCGGATAAATCGTACATCGCTGTCCTGATTCACAAAATCCCCTGCCGAATTTTGGTATCCGAGAATGGTATAGGCTGGCCGTTGGTAGTAAATGCCTGCATTGGCCGTGGCAAAGAGATTGGATTTCAGTTGGTAGGAAACCGAGAACCGAGGACTCAACTGGTTGAAGGGGTTGGATGCCGTCTTGGCAAAGTCAGAACCGTCCATACGTATGCCTCCACTGAGGAGGAGGCGTTCTCCGAGCCAATTTTTGGTGCCCGATACAAAAGCCCCATAGCTGCTGTAGTTGGAGGTAGCCAAGATATCAATGATGCCTCCAGTCTGAGATAAGGCGGCGCGATCAAAGTTGTCAATCAAGTAGCGAGAGTATTCCAGATTGACCCCGTACTTGAGGGAATAACCCTTTCCGAAAATGCTGTTTTCGGCGCGAAATTTATTTTCTGACTCCTGGGAGCGGTATCGGAAGAGCAAGTTTTTCTCGTCTCCTTCTTGGTTTCCGGCATATTTATAAGATTCGTTGTTGAGCATGTTTCGGCTGAGTACAAAGGTCCAATAGCCGTTGTCTCGGAACCGCTTCAACTTGGCTCCCGTGGTGTAATTCCATTGGGTTTGTACGGGCAATACATTGAGCAGGTAAAGGCGATCGTCTTTTTCTTCCTGAGTTTCTTCTTCAGGTGCTTCCTCGTTAAGCACAAATTGGTCGATGGCGCCAATGCCGATGAAGGTTAATTCTGTTTTCTCGTTGATTTTGGTGGTGGTTTTTACCTGAAAATCGTTGAAGGTAGGTAGAAAGGGAAGGTTGAGTAAGCGAAATAAGCCTTGCAAATAAGATCTTCGCGCCGATAGAATATAGGTTGTCTTAGGGGAAAGAGGCCCTTCGTTGGAAATTGTGAGTTCAGAAGCACCCACCGTCAGCTGGGTAGCCATCCGGTCTCTCCTTCCTTCCTTGAGCTGAAATTCGAAGAAGGAACTTAGTCCATTCATGCGATTGGCAGGAAATCCTCCCGTGATAAGGTCTACATTTTTAATCAGGTTGACGTTTAAGATGCCTGCGGGCCCTCCAGAGGATCCTTGGGTGGCGAAGTGATTGATGACTGGCACTTCAATTTCGTCTACGAAAAAGCGGTTTTCGTTCGGTGCTCCCCCGCGGATCAAGATGTCGTTTCGAAAGCTAGGGGTACTTGCCACCCCAGGAAGCGATTGAATCACTCGGGAGATATCTCGATTGCCTCCGGGATAGCGCTCGATTTCATTGGTGTTTAATTTGCGTACCGAGAGCGGGGTTTCTTCCGAACGGGTAAATTCACTGCTGACCACCACTTCGTTGAGTTCGGAAGCATCTTCGGTTAGGGTAAAATCCAGTTGAACGGGCTTTGCCAAACTCACTTGAACTTCAAATGCAGTCGAGGATTTGAAGCCTACATAGCTGGCCCGCACATTGTAAAGTCCTGCAGGGATGTTGCTAATTTCGTAGAAGCCTTCCTCATTGGTGATGGCGCCTAGTTCTGTATTGAGCAGGAGCACATTGGCAAAGGCTATGGGTTGGTTGTTGACGGGATTGGTGATTTTTCCTCGGATCATACCTTGCCCCATACTGGTCAGGGAAAGGAAAAAGAAGAGTCCAACTAGACTAGTGATGCGCATGATGTGGTCTGGGGTAGTGCTTCAAATGGCGTGGTAGGGCGGGCTAGGATTTAAGCCCCCTGTTTTTCTTTCACTCTCCAGAGGCGCCACCAAGGCGTGCCGGGGGAGTCGTGGTGCTCAAAGTGGTAACCAAAAAAGTAACAACTGATAAATGCCCAAAGATGGTTTTTGGACTGTGAGTTCGAATGGTGTTCGTTGGTATGCTCTCCCATATGAGGCAGGTAGGTACCAAAGAAAAAGAGTTGAAGCGTAGAAAGCCCAGCGGGTAGCATCCAGAAAATGATCAGGTTTTCGGTGGGCAGCACCAACTTGAGCAGGTTGAAGGTAACTGCCATCAGGAGAAACTGCCAGATGGTTAAATATTGGAGGATAAAGCTGAGGTACCAGCGGAAAAACTTGCCAGAGGCATGGTAATCGGGATCCTTGTCCGTGGCCACGTAGCGGTGGTGCTCGTGGTGCTTTGGGAAAAGTTTCCAGTAAAAGTTGTAGGAAAATAAGATTGCCGCAATCCAGCCAGTTACATGGTTTGCTTTTTTGTTGCGGGAAACAATGCCGTGCATGGCATCGTGTGCTGTGATAAAGAGCCCGGTGTACAGGTGTGTTTGGACTAGAATGGCCAGGTAGGTCAAGGGATTTTCCCAGGAAAATTTCCAGGTGAGTAGGAAGGCCAAAGAAAGCACCCAGGCAAGGATGATGCCCCAACCTATCAAAAGACCTTTTGGATCTATGGAACGTATGCGAGAAGGAGCCTCCATCAGGAAGTGATTAGAAGGTTAAAATGCGCTCCCGAACCTGCTCCATGAGCCACATCGGGGTGGAGGTAGCGCCGCAGATGCCTACGGATTCGCTAGGTCCAAACCAACTTTCTTCAATTTGGTCAGGATTGGAAACAAAAAAAGTGTGTTCGTTTTTCTCCTTGCAGACATTGTAAAGCACTTTTCCGTTGGAAGATTTGGTTCCGCTTACAAATACGATTTTATCAAACTTTTCCGCAAAGCTCCTCAGCTCCTTGTCTCGATTAGACACTTGTCTGCAAATGGTATCATTCGTGTTTACGGTGATTCCGTTTTTCCTTAAAATCTCGTTGATTTCGTAGAATTTGTCCGTGCTTTTGGTCGTCTGACTGTACAGGGTAATGTTTTTAGGGAGGTTTGGAATATCCAATTCTGAAATGTCTTGGAATACGACTGCCTTGTTATTGGTCTGACCCAAGAGGCCAATCACTTCCGCATGTCCGTGTTTGCCGTAGATGTAGATGTGGTCTTCCTTGTCGAAGGAATTTTTGATCCGGTTTTGTAGTTTGAGCACCACCGGACAGCTCGCATCAATGAGGGTCAGGTTATTCTTGATCGAGAGTTCGTAAGTAGAGGGCGGCTCTCCGTGGGCACGGATGAGGACCTTTTCATTTGTCAACCCATGCAAATCGCCATGGTCAATGATTTTGAGCCCCTTCCGGGTAAGCCGACTGACTTCTTCGTCATTGTGCACGATGTCACCTAGGCAATAGAGGTAGCCCTGCTCCTCGAGGATTTCTTCCGCCATTTCGATGGCGTACACGACTCCAAAGCAAAAGCCCGAATGATCATCTATTTGAACCTGTAGGTGTTTCATGTTCCTATTAACCACGATTTGGTGAAATTGTTTGCGTACTTCTAAGCCACTCAAAGAAGCTGATGTTCATCAGCAATAAGATCATGGAATAAATCAAATCTTCAATGGGCACCGTCCAGATCCGGATTCCTAGATTTTCCGCATTGTTGTAGATCACGACAGGCTCCTCAGTTAGCCCTCCCGTAAGGATCCCATTGCAAATCATCAGCGGAATCAGGTGGATGAGGTAAGCGAAAATAAAACGGCCCAAGTACTTTTCCTTGAAGATCAAGTAGTGAATCACTAGCGTAAGTGCGCCTACCAAGAAGTTGACCGAAGTGTACCACTTGTCCAGGTGGAGGATGCTCATTACCAGTAGAAAAGGCGCCAAAATCCAGAAAAAGGCCTTTCCAAAGGGAAGAAAATGATCTTTTGGAAAGAAGTAAATCAATACTTCATAAATGAATACGGATGAAAAAGGGACAATCAAAAAGAAAAGCCATTCCTCTACGGGGAGGTCTAGAAAAAACCACCCCAATACATAGCGGGGGTTAAATTCCCATACCCCCAGGTTGGTAAACCAGATATCCCACACGATAAAAAAGGCAGCGGTCCCGAACATGCCAGGGAACAAGTATTTCCATTGGGTGGCATAGCGGATCCGATGCTCAAAGGATTGTGCCAGCGGATAGCTAATTGCGAAAAGTAAAACGCCTAAATAGAGGTACTTTTCCATCAGGAGAAGCCCAGTTTGTTTTCCACATAGCTTCCAAAGAGGAGGCTCAGCTTTCGAGCATTGGGAATGCGAACACGTTCCTGGGTAATGGTCTCTGGAGGAAGTTTCTTTATCTTATCAAACAACTTTTGGTAGTACAGGTAAGCCACCTTGACCCCAAGTTTGGCTCCATCTGGAAGACCCGCAATCCCAATCAGCGAATCGTCAAAGTCTTTCTGAATATCTTCTTCGATGAGCGCTTTGACGGAAGTATCGAATCGGTTGAAATCGACTCAAGGGAAATACACCCTTCCTCTTTCCTCAAAATCACTTTTGATGTCTCGAAGGAAATTGACCTTTTGAAAAGCAGCGCCCAATTTGCAGGCAGGTTCTCTCAGCCGCTGGTATTCTGCTTCATCTCCCTGGCAAAAGACCTTCAAGCACATCAAACCTACTACCTCGGCAGAGCCGTAGATGTACTCGTTATATTTGGAGTCGTTGTAGGTTTTGAAGTCCAAGTCCATCTCCATGGAATGCAGGAAGGCCTCGATGAGATCTAGGTCAATCTTGTACTGATTGACGATCAGTTGAAAAGCATGAAGCACTGGATTCAGAGAAATCTTGGCTTCTATGGATTCGTACGTGTCTTTTTTGAACCGGTCGAGCAGGGCTTTTTTGTCTTGATCGTGGAAAGTATCTACGATTTCATCTGCATAGCGCACAAAGCCATAGATGGCATAGATTGGGAGATGAAATTTTTTTGCTAAGGTTTTGATGCCCAAAGTAAAACTAGTACTGTAGCGCTGGGTGATCAGCTTGCTGCACTCTAAGGTAGTTTGGTCATATAGGGAAATGGCATCCATGTACGTAATATACCTTTTTGTTTACAAATTGTTTTCTTTCATCACCTCTTTTGCTACTACATGCCCTGAGATTAGGGAAGGCGGTACCCCCGGTCCAGGGACAGTCAATTGACCCGTGTAGTAGAGGTTGCTGACTTTTTTACTTTTGAGACTAGGCTTCAAAATTGCCGTTTGCATCAGCGTATTGGCCAATCCGTAAGCATTTCCCTTGAAGGCGTGGTAGTCCGACTTGAAATCGTTGTGTGCATAGGATCGTTTGTAGACGATGTGCGAACGGATTTCTTGGTCCGAGATTTTTTCCAAGCGATCTAGGATCATGTGGAAGTATTTTTCACGCATCTCCTCCGTGTCTTCCAAATCTGGGGCGAGGGGAATGAGTAGAAACAGGTTTTCCATTCCCTCGGGAGCGACCGTAGGGTCGGTGATGGAAGGGACAGAGGCATAGAAAAGTGGCTTCTCTGGCCACCTTGGATTGGTATAGATGGCGTCGGCATGCGGGCCGAGGGGCTCATCAAAAAACAGGTTGTGGTGGCGTAGATTTTTCAATCGCTTGTTGACCCCAAGGTAAAAAAGCAAACTCGAGGGGGCCATCACCCGCTTGTTCCAATAGTCTTCGGTATAGTTGCTGTAGGCAGGATCGAGAAGGTGCTTGTCCACATGGTGGTAATCTGCTCCTGCCACGATGATATCTGCAGGAATGGTTTCTCCCGATCGGAGTTTGAGGTGCTGTGCTTTGCCATTGACCACCTCAATTTTTTCTACTTCAGCATTGTATTTGAACTGGACTCCCTTCTCTTCCGCCAATGCCACCATGCCTTTGATGATTTCATGCATGCCTTTCTTAGGATACCAGGTTCCTAGGGCGATGTCTGCATAGTTCATCAAGCTGTAGAGCGCAGGGATATTATTGGCTGTTTCTCCGAGAAAAAGCACCGGAAACTCCATGAGGCGCACAATTTTATCGTGGGAAAAATAGCTGCGCACATGCTTGGACATGGATTGGAAGATGTCCATTCGGATCATGTCCAAAAGGAGGCGAGGAGAAGCAAATTCGAATAAGGACCTGCTTGGTCGGTGCACAAGGTCGTGAATGCCGACTTCGTACTTGTACTTAGCCTGGGCAAGAAACTTGTCCAAATTGGCAGCGGCTCCTGGCTCAATGGCTTCGAGCATGGCTTTGAACTCGTTTAGATCTGCTGGGATGTCGAGCGTATCCTGCTCGCCATAGATGACCGCATAGGAAGGGTCGAGTCGGATCAAATCGTAATAATCGGCAGGCTTTTTTCCGAAGTGTGCAAAATAGGTTTCAAATACATCGGGCATCCAATACCAGCTAGGGCCCATATCAAAAACAAAACCCTGGTGTTCGAACTTTCTCGCTCTGCCACCAGGGGAATTATTTTTTTCAACTAGGGTAACCGTGCAGTTTCCCTTATCTGCCAGGTGTGTAGCTGCGGAAAGGCCGGCAAAGCCGGATCCAATCACTACCACATGTTTTTTTGACATAGAATTAATTTTTGTGCTTGTAGACCATCAGGTCTTCTTTCAATAGCTTTCGAGCAATATGGATTCTATTTTTTACAGTACCAATAGGAATTTCAAGCTTGTCTGCAATTTCATGGTATTTGAACCCTCTAAAGTGCATTAAAAAAGGAGTTCGGTATACTTCGTCTAATTTTTGGATGGCTTGTTGAATGTCATCCATGGTAAAATTACCAAACACGCCATTGTCAATCAGCGCATCACTGGAATTGATGTAATGCAGATTGTCTGTTGTATCCACAAAAGTACCTCTTCTTACCATCCGTTGGTAGTTGGTAATGAAGGTATTCTTCATAATGGTATATAACCAGGCTTTCAGGTTGGTCCCCTCAGTGAATTTATCTTTGTTGGTGAAGGCTTTGACCATCGTGTCCTGCAAGAGGTCGTTGGCGTCGTCTACATCACGGGTAAGCTTCATGGCAAATGGCTTCAAGGAGCTAGAAAGCTTTTGTAAGGAGTAGCTAAATTCTAGAGTAGTCATGCTGATGGCGTTTTGTTTAATCAAATCTAGTAACGATTAAACAAAATGCAAGCGTTTTGTGGAATTAAAATCAAAAAAGGTTAAACAGAAAAAACAATAGATTCGAATAAAACTAAAAAAAGAGCCCTATTTCATCGCTAAGGCTCTTTTTACGAAAACAATTTTGTTTAAGTGATCTGAAAAAATGTTTAACTATTTCTCTTGAAACACCGGATCAAGTTCTTCCAGTAGGTCCTTGATGTCTCGGATGTAACTCATCTGACTTACATTACTCGGAAAGTTGAGGTCTTGCCCTAGCACTTGGTATCCCGTAACTAAGATTTGTGCATTTGCAAACCGATCGGATAGCGCATTGACGTATTCTTGCACATACTCCGAGGAAGGAGAAGTGGTGATGACCGTCAACAAGTATTCGGGCTGGTGCAACTTGTACACAGATAGCAAGTCGTCATTAGGGGTGCTTTGTCCTAAATAGATGACCTTATGCCCTTTAGACTTAATCAAGTAACTGGCAAAAAGGATGGAAATTTCATGGAGTTCTCCTTCAGGTAAGAAGAGCAAGAATTTTTTGCCCCCGCGCTGCGGAATCTGCCCATCGATGGCGACAATTAATTTCTGCCGAACCAGGTTTGAGATAAAATGCTCTTGTGCTGGATTGATGGCTCCCGTCTGCCAAAGTACACCGATCTTGGACATGAAAGGATAAATGATGTTGAGCATGGTTTGCTCAAAACCCAATTTAATGATGTTGGTGCTCAAAATTTTATCAAAGCGCTCCTCGTCCATTTCAATCATGCAGATCGTCAAGGCATGGATTTGGTCGTCATGAGTTAAGGAACGATCGGTAAGCTTCATGACCTCCTCACGGAGTTCGTTGGGAGCCATGGAGGCAATTTTGCTGATTTTGACCCCATTGTCATTGAGCAAGGCCACATTCAAAATTAACTTCAAATCATCGTCGTCGTAATACCGAATGTTGGTATCCGTACGCTTGGGCTGCAACAAGTTGTACCGCTGCTCCCATATCCGTAGCGTATGGGCCTTGATGCCTGACAATTGTTCGAGATCTTTTATGGAATACGTGCTCACTGCTCCTCCTGGTTAAAGAATTGTTTGGGGACTAAAAATAAACCAAAAGAAACTGCATCCTCCTTTTGGTTGGTTTTGTGATGTGCCTGGTGCGCCTTGTAAATTCCTTTCAATACAGGATGCTTGGGTTTGCTAAACCACCGTAATCTGCGGTGAACGAGGACGTCATGCAATACAAAATAAAGCATGCCGTACAAACTTATCCCTACGCCCATCCAAAATCGGTAGTCTAGGTTATCCACTCCGAAAAAGATCAACACCATAGCAATGCTCCCAAATAATAGGGAGAACAGGTCATTCCATTCAAAAAAGGAATGGGAAGGTTGGTGATGAGTCTTGTGAATCATCCAAAGTGGACCATGCATCAAATACTTATGAATAAACCAGCCAGAGAGTTCCATGGCGGCAAATCCAAGAGCGATATAGACGATAGACAATAACATGATAAAAGAAACAAGCGGAGCGGCTAAATTGTTATAGATTAGTCTGTTTAACTGGCGAGTTAAGAAATTACCGTAAAATTTAAAACGGTAAAAAAGAGAATCCAAGTGATCAAAAGCCAAGTGGCCAAAGGATTGTATTTTTCGAATTTGGACTTTCTCCAGATCAACTGAATCAAGAAGGAGACCCCAAACCAGCCTAGGTAATTACTCAAGGGGATAATTTCCCACTTCCAGGCCCAAAAATCTAAGGATACGGCAACCGGCTCCAAGATGTAATCCAATGCAGTCATGGCAGCGGCCCCTAGAAATGCGGCATACCAATCGTTGGGGATCTTGTGGAATACCGACCCGGTCAAGTAACTGAGCACAAACCAGTTGACTCCAATTACCAATGGGACATCCCACAATTTCACGCCCAAGGTGGATCCATACACGTAATCTCCATACAGGTATCCGGTGTGGATTCCAATCAATTCGGATCCAAAACCAATCCAAAATGCTGCTGCTCCAAAAATCGGAAAGGAATCTGTCCACCCTCGGTGATAGGCCAAAATAAGCCCCATGGTAGCCAACAAATGGAAAGGTGTCAAGGCTAAAAATAGGTCTTGATACTCGGGTAGGCTAAGTCCAATGGTTCCGACTACATGGAAGGCAACCAAAATAATTTTGCCTATCCCCACGCGTGACCACCTATTTTTTACTGCAGAAGAATCGATTTTATGCATAGTTCGGAGGCCTTGAGGGGATTCCATTCGGGATTTCTAACTTTGTGGGCTAGAAATTGTTCTACGCAAAAGTAATAAAACCCTAGACCAGAGCCATGATCTTATACAATATAACCTTCAATCTCAGCCCAGCGATCGAGGAAGACTTTATTTCCTGGATGAAATCCACCCACATCCCCGAGGTCTTGGCCACAGGGATTTTCCACCACCATGTTTTCTATCGCCTGATCCACCATTCCGAGGATGGCTCCGTTAATTATTGCATCCAATACTTTACCGAGTCTATGGATCGCATGTTGCAGTACGAACGAATTCATGCGCCTGCTTTGCGCACCAAAACTCAGGAGCGGTATCAGGATCAAGCCATTGCTTTTCGTACCTTGTTGGAAACGGTCTAAGTCATGTCCAACGCCATCAAACTTTTCGTCAGCCTACTTCTCCCCCAAATAGCCGGAGGTTTAGGCGCATTCTTTACCCTGAGCTCTGTCCAAACCTGGTACCTCACGCTCAACAAGCCTTCCTGGAATCCCCCCAGTTGGCTTTTCGGTCCGGTATGGACCACGCTCTATGTGCTGATGGGAATTGCTTGTTTTCTGATATGGAAAAGCAATCACCCGCTCAAAAAGCAAGCCCTGACCCTCTATTTTGTGCAGCTCTTCCTCAATTTTCTCTGGTCACCTGCATTTTTTGGTGCCCAAAACCCCCTCCTCGGTCTGGTAGTGATTCTCCCGATGTGGGTTTCGATTCTTGCTTGTATCTTAAAGTTTCGTCAAATCAATTCCTGGGCGGCAGGCTTGTTGGTTCCCTACTTGCTGTGGGTAAGCTTTGCGACGGTATTGAATGCAACCATCTGGTACCTCAACCCATAAAAAAAGCCAATCAGCAGCGCTGATTGGCTTTTTTAGGAGTATATGCTTTGTTTCAATCTGAAACGAAGCGTTGAAGTTCAGGAAAGTCTGCCGTTGACCGTGGTCTGCCTGTAGACCGTGGGCTATCAACCGTTGACAACCAAACTTTACTCTTTTACCGAAGTGGTCACCTTAGGCGCTACCTTGGTCCACTGACTGGCATCCAGTTTACGTGGTGTTGGAAGAATTTCATCCAAGGTACCGCCATCATACACGCGACCATCTTTCACGACGTGGGTGATGGTGTTGGTATTCCGGATGTTCTCCAATGGATTTTTGTCTAGGATGACCAAGTCGGCCAATTTGCCAGCCTCAATACTTCCCAATTCCTTATCCAAACCAAGTGCTTCAGCACCCAAGATGGTTGCAACCTTCAAGGCATCTAGGTTCTTCATGTCTCCACTTGCGATGGACCAAAGCTCCCAATGGTAGCCTAGTCCTTGAAGCTGCCCATGGGATCCTACACCTGCAATACCTCCTTGCGTGATGATGGAATTTACGCCTTGTGCATGCTTTTGGAAAACATGGTCTTCTGGAGCAAACCAGCCCCCAAGTCCACCCACTCTTCTACGAGCCTTCTCATTGAGCTCGTTGTAAGGAGTAAAGTGGTTGAGCTTTGGATCGTGAAGTGGGCTTTCCGTGGTGTAATAGAAGTTTTCTGCCCATGGTCCTCCGTAAGCTACTAGCAGGGTAGGCGTGTAAGCCATCTTACTTTTGGCCACGGTCTGGGTCACGTCTTTGTACAATGGGAATACTGGAATGGAGTGTTCATGACCTGGATAACCATCAAAAAGTTGGGTCATGTTGAGCTTGTAGTCCAAGCCCCCCTCGGTAGTAGGCATCAGTTTCTGCTCCTTTGCAGCCATGATTACCCACTGACGATGCTGTCTGTTGCCCACCAAGTACATTTTGATGTATTGGGTATTGTAGTACTTGCTGTATTGCTTGAGCACGCTCTTGGTTTGCTCCAAAGACTTCAGGTTGTACATCCAATAGCCCACACCTGGACCTGTAGAATACACGCGTGGTCCAGGAATCATGCCGGCATCCACCATGTCTCCATAGGTAAGCACGTCTGTAGTGGCTGTCTGTGGGTCACGAGTAGTAGTCACCCCATACGCCAGATTGGCGGCATAGATCCATACCGAGTTTTTATGTAATCCCCAAGTCGGCCACATGTGCGCATGGGTATCGATAAACCCAGGGGTGATGGTTTTGCCAGAGGCATCGATCACCTTAGCACCCGCAGCATCCAGGGTGCCGGTTTTACCTACCGCTTTGATTCGGTTGTTTTCAATGAGAACGTCTCCCTGTTCGATGACTTCATCTCCCTTCATGGTGACAATCCGCGCATTTTGAAGCAGAATGCTTCCTTTTGGCGTATCCTTGGCAAAGAAAACCTTCACCTGATGCTCCATTGGGCTGTAGCTTTCTTTCTTTTTAAGTTCCGCCTTGTGGAGGCTGTCCGCCTTGAATAGTCCTTTATCGGCCTTGAATAGGGAATCGATTCGCTTCTTGTCTGCCTTGGCCAAGGAATCTGCCAATTTAACGGCAGCCTCTCCTTTTGCTTTTAAAGTGCTTACGCTATCTGCATCAAAGCGAATCTTGTCTTTCTTGGCAGTCTTCACGGAGTCTTCTACAAACTCTGCTCTACTGATATCATACACCCAGTGCCCATTGCCTAGGGACCAGTGTACTTTTTTGCCATTGGCTTCCCAGTAAGGCCATTCTCCACCAATCTCGGTCAATTGTCTTGATGGAAAGTTACTTGCGCTTGGCTCGGCTACGTTGATGGTAGGCACTTTACCCGCTGCAGGAATGGTAACCACGTAGACGTTGTTGTTGATTTGAGCCAAGGCCTTATTTCCTACTGGAGCCATGTAAATCGTGCTCGCGCTGGCAGGCATTAGGTTGGGCTCGCGGGAGTTGGATCCTTCTGGGAGCATGCAGTAGTTGACTGCATCGGCATTCGAAAATGCCTTGCCCATCACGTAGCGCACATCTTGGCTATGTCCATGTCCTGCATGTTCAGGATCGGCAGCCGAACCAAAAGGAGTGATCCCTGTGATGCGCGCATGAATTTTCTCGTCTGTACCATCCCACTTGACGCTAAGGAGTGCACCTCCTCCTCCGTTGAGGAAGATGCGGCTGGTGTCTTGCGTAAAGTGTGCATTGCCGTAATTTCCAGCGTCCATCACTTTGCGGAAGGCGCCTCCTGCGGCAGGAATCCAAACTAGTTCACCTTCAGAACCATCCACAAATGGCCCTTCTGCCTCAATCAAGGCTCTTTTTGGACCTTTGAATACCAGAATTCGGTTTTTAGGGCCCCATGCGGGTCCGGAATAAAATGCAGACTCGGTGGTGACCTTGGTTACAGTACCTTTGTCTCCAAGACTGGCTTTGTAGAGGCTTCCTCCATTTTTTTCTTCCCAAGTCACAAAAGCCAATTGGCTGCCATCTGGACTCCAGGTAGGCATGGCTTCGGTAAACTCATGTTTGGTTACCCGCTTAGGTGTACCGTTGGGATAGTCCATCACATACAGACGGTTGAGCGCAGTGAATGCCAATTTTTTTCCATCCGGAGAAGGAACCGCATCACGGATCTGGTTGGCCATCTTGTGCGTAGTATCTGGAATTTCGTAATTGAAATACAAGCGAGGACCCATGGCTACATTCACATCCGCCTGGAAAGGGATCTCTGTGGCAGCACTTCCATCTACTGGAAGTTTCCAGAATTTTCCTCCATAAGAAGCAATTACGTGCTTGCTGTCCGGAGTAAAGGCCATGGCTGGAAGTACTCCTTGTGGAGCGATGGACTCCTGCTCATCACGTTGTACTGGGTAGGCTAGCCATTTTTCGTCCCCAGTTTTCAGGTTTCGGATGACCAAACCTGTCTTATCCTCCCATCGGGTACCATAGACCATCCAGTTGCCATCCTTACTCAAAGTAGGGGTAAAGGCGGATCCGTAGCGAGAGGTGATGCTGGTGATTTTTCCCTTATCAAAATCGTAGAAGCCGATTTGGTACTGAGGAAGTGTAGCATTGTAATTCCAAGAACCGGTTCTCCAAGAGAAATACACTTTCTTTCCGTCGGGACTTACAAAGGGGTCGATGGTTTTCATCGTGGCAGGGGCATCATTGAGTTGGATTCCTCCCCCCCCATCTTTGTGGTACATCCACAGTTTGGATACTCTTCTTCCTTTGGATACGATGATGTATTCTCCATCCGGGGTCCAATGGGCCCCTGGCACGTCTCCCGTCTTGTCTTTGGTCACCTGTACGGTGTCCTTCTTGACTAAATCGATGTACCAAAGGTTGTCATTTCCTGCACGGTCAGAGGTAAACAAGAGTTTATTGCCATCTGGGGAATAACGTGGGTGGGTTTCGTAGGCCATACCCGAGGTGAATGGTGTGGCTTTGCCCCCTTCTAGGGGCATGGTATAAATGTCTCCCATCAGGTCGAAGGCGATGGTTTTACCATCTGGACTTACGTCCAAACTCATCCAAGTACCTTCGGCAGTGGTGAAACTTACTTCACGCTCAGGCTTGAGGGGAAGGTCTTTGAATTTTGGGTAACTCTTGAGCGAGTCTTTTTTGGTGCTATCCGACTGAACGGACTCGGTACCTAAGTTGGGAAAAAGCGATTCCGTCGTTTTAGGCATCCAAGCAGCCATGCTTACCGTTGCCCCCAAGGCAAGGAGTAAGGCGGGATGGGTTATTTTTTTCATGTGGCTAAGATTCAAGCAAGTAATCTACGGGTAAGAATTGAATTTTTAAAATAAGCGAGATTTGGTGGGGGCCATTATGCATCAAGTTGTGGCGTATGCGGACAAAAAAATCCCCTGAAAAAAATCTTTCCAGGGGATTTAGTTGGGATGTTTGGAGAAATGCGCTTACTGCCCTACCAAGAAGATGGCGTTGCTTAGCACGAGTTTTCCACTTTCCCAGAAGCCTCTGAAAATCGGGTTGTCCACAAAATAGACCACTTGTCCTCTTCCCTGAGACTCCGCGCCAATCACGAGAGATTGACCCATTTGGGATTTGATTTTGTAGCCGATAAATCCTGTTCGGTAGGCGTCATTGGAAGCAATAATCCCCGCATTGGCACCTCCGTTGAGGAAGGCAAATCTGCTGGAATTATTCTTAAGGGTGTAGTATTTTCCCCCGGTGCCGTAGCCTAGTGGATGGGTTTCGTCCATCTTGATTTCATAGATGGCTCCGGCTGTGCCCCCTGCAATTTCCAAGCGCTCGCCCTCGGTGTAAGGCTCCAAGCGCTCTTTCTTAGTAAGTTCCTGGTTGGCTTTCTCGGCGGCCTTTTTCTCTTCCTCCGTGTCAAAGGTCTTCAATTTGAATCCTTCCTTGTTGGCAAAGAGGTTGACCGAGCCATCGATCGCAATCACCTTTCCTCCAGCCTTCACCCAGTCGTTCAACTTGGTTTGGGCATTGGCATTTAAGGCGGAACCAAATACAGAGGGTAGAATGATTACATCGTATTTGCTCAAATCCGCATTGCCCATCGAAGTAGCATCTAGGCTAGAGAGTGGATAATTCAAGTCTTTTTCGAAGAAGTGCCATACCTCTCCAAAATTCAAGGAGGAGGTACCGTTGCCACCCACCAAGGCTACCTTTGGTGCTTGGATCACGCGTACGGTTGGGGAGCCAAAGTCCTTGCCTTGGTCCACATAGCCGGTGCCCGTGCTGCTGAGCTGAATTCCATGTTGTGCGGCAGCGTCTCGTACGGTTTGGTCAAAGTTGGCCACCCACTCGTTGCCCCCTTTGGTGATCATCAGGGTACCGGCTGGATAGGATTTACCCTCCACCGAGAAGGGGTATTCGGCGTAGCGCACGCGAATTTTCTGGTTGAGGAGGGCTGCAAGGAAGGCTGCATCGCGGGTGCCCTGCCAAGGCGCTAGGTAGGCAACTGGAGTGCCCTCTTGTACCAAGGGGCTAGGAGCTGCCTTTTCGTAGTCTCCGCTTGGATCCAATCGGGTATCCAGCGCAAAGGCCTTTAACCCATACGCATAAGGCATCGCCCAACTGGTGATGTCGTAAGTAATCGAATCGTGTAGTGCAGGGTTAGGCTCAAACAATACCTGGGTCAGGACAGATTTCGGTTGGTAGGCAGAGATGACGATGTCCTTGTCGCTCGTTGCAAAAGGAACGCCCGTCTTTCCACTTTGGTAATCAAAGCCTTTCAAGCCTGTTTTGGCAGTGGCTTTTCCATACTGAATTCCGTTTTTGTCCAGTAGTTCCAGCAATTTGGCTACCTGGGCAGGGTTGCTTTCGCCCTTGATCACAAAACTTTTGTAGGTGCCCTTGGGAGCGGTGGAGTTGGTCTTGAAGTAACGTTCAAACTCGCTTACCAATCGGGCTGCATGGGCATTGGTCATTTCTACTGCAGAAAGGGCAGCGGTGTAGTGTCCGGCAATTCGACTACTTAAGGTGACCGTATCGCCAACGGCGTTGTAGCCACCGATGCCTGCACGACCTCCTCCTCCCTGCTCAATGGTCATGCCGATCGCGCCATTGTACATGGGATAGGTATCGCCATAGGAAGGATACAAGAGGTCAAAGCGCTCCTTCGTAAAGTAGAAGCGACCCATCTGGTCGAAGTATTTGGCAGTGTTTCGACCAAAAATTTCTTGAAACTCGTGCTGAAATGGGGTCAGCTGCTCGTGCAGGGGTTCTGCAGCAGGCGCCATGTAGAAAGGATTGTCGATGCCCTGTTCGTGAAAGTCCAGGTGAAGCTGCGGCATCCACTGCTGGTACATCTTGAGGCGCTGTTGAGATTCAACTTGTACTTGCCATGCCCAGTCTCGGTTGAGGTCAAAAAGGTAGTGGTTGGCACGCCCACCTGGCCAAGGTTCGTTGTGTTCCATGGACTGGAGGTCTGGCTGCAATTGGGTATGCATTTTCTGGTTGTACCAATTGGCATAGCGGTCTCTTCCATCGGGGTTGATGGCAGGATCGAGGATGATGACTTGATTTTTCAACCAGGCTTGCACCTTGGCATTGTTGGGGTCGGCCAGGGTGTGAAAAGTGGAGATCGCCGCTTCCATGCCTACGGATTCGTTGCCGTGGACGTTGAAGGACATCCAGTTGATGGGAACTTGGGTGCTTGGCGTTCCGGAAAGGAGGCCTGTTCGCTTCAAGTTGTCGGTACGGATTTGCTCGAGGCGAGCCATGTTTTCTGGGCTCGATAGGATTGCTAGGATGAGGGGTCTTTTCTCGTTGGTTTCCCCATACTGGATGAGTTTGATATTGGGATTTTGTGCAGCGACATATTCAAAGTAGTCGACCATGCGGTGGTGAGGAGTGAATCGGTCTCCCGGTTTGTAACCAAGAAACTGCTCTGGAGTCTTGAGTTGGGCCAGTACGCTTCCCACAGAAAGTACGGCCACTAGAAGCGAAAAGAATAATTTTTTCATTTGGAAAATGGGTTTCGACGAGAAAGTTAACCGCTTTTGTCCATTGTACTGCCACCGGATGCTGGAAAAGTGACGAGTGGAAAGGACTGATTTTAAATTTCTAGTAAAGGGAAACCACAAAAAAAGGCAGACCTTTTTGGGCCTGCCTTAGAAATAAATGAAGGAAATACTTAGGCGACTGCAGTGGCAGTTACTTCAATATTGCCTCGGGTAGCCTTGGAGTAAGGACATACTTGGTGTGCCGCATCTACCAATTTCTGGGCTTCTTCTAGGGAAGCAGCCTGAGGAATTTTCACCTCAATGTCTACGCCCAATCCGAAACTTCCAGGGCCGTAGTGGCCGAGGTGTGCTTTCACTTTGATTTCGGAATCTTTCAAGCTGGTGGTACCGGCTACTGCTGCCAAAGCACCGCCAAAGCAAGCCGCATAGCCAGCCGCAAAGAGTTGCTCAGGGTTGGTTTTTCCTCCCTCGCCACCGATTTCTTTGGGCATCGCCACATCGAAGTCAAGCATGCCGTCTTCGGTGCGTACGTGTCCTTTTCTGCCTCCGGTGTTTACCGCTACTGCGGTGTAGTCTACAATTAGTTTTTCCATGGTTTCGTATGATTTATTGTTTGATTTTTTAGAGTTGTTCTTGGGGCTGGGGCCCAAAATTAGGAACTACTCTTCAAACTTAAGAATGGACTTCAAGGTTTTTGGAGGAAGAAAATTTTTCTTAGACGAGGGAATTAAGTCAGTTTATAGCCTCGTTCATAGGCATAGTGAAGCTTGGCATTCACCGCGGCGTCGGTGGACAGTTGGGTCTGTGGATTCCAGGTGATGGTCCGGCCCAGTTCGTGTGCAATGTTGCCAAGGGTACAGGCCGTGCAGGTACTGTGTCCGATTTCTACCGGTACGATCGGGTCCTTGCGCTTGCGAATGCAGTCGATAAAGTCGATGTGGTGTGCGCCAAAACTAAAATTCTCAGGCTCTTTGCCAAGTTGCAGTTCTGGAATGGAGCTGTCGTAATTGCCTCTAGAAACTTTGATCCAGCCTTTTTCTCCGATAAACTTCACGCCTTGTCGGCCTTCGTCAAACTTGGTGATCATCATCTCTACTCCATCCGCGTAGCGGTAGGTGAGCGGTGCTGTAGCGGATCCAGGAATGATGGTGGTTGGGCCATTTCTATCCTTGCTGAGACCCCACTGGGCGATGTCGATCATGTGTGCGCCCCAGTCGGTCATCAAGCCTCCACCGGTTTCTTTGTACCAGCGCCAAGCACCCCAGGCAGTTTCATTCTTATCAGGATTCAGGCTAATGCCTGGATTGAGCAGGTCATTGAAGGCTAGGCTCGGAATGGGGCCAAGCCATTTTTCCCAGTTGAGGCCTTCAGGAATGGGCTGGGCAGCTAGATCGTAAGGCTTGGGATGGGGATTGTCTCCTACGTGAACGAGCACCTGGGAGATTTTTCCCAGTTGACCGCGCTGCACGTGCATGGCAGCAGTTTGAAAGTTCACTGCGGCGCGCTGCATAGAGCCCACGGCTAGGACTACGCCGTTTTCGCGAACGGCTTGCACCAGGAGTTGCCCTTCTTTGATGGTGAAGGTGAGTGGTTTTTCGAGGTAAATGTCCTTTTTGGCCTTGCAGGCGTCGATGGCCATGAGGGCATGCCAGTGATCGGGTGAAGCAATCACCACCGCATCTACATTGGGATCTTGAAGTAGTTCTCGGTAGTCCTCGTAGAGTTTGGGTGCAGTGACAGTCTTACCTGCTTCTGTGAGACCTTTTTGAACGCGAAGGGAAAACCGCTCTCGCTTGATTGCATACACATCGGCTCCGGCAACTACTTCCACGCCGGGGATGCGCATAAAATTATTGAGCAAGCCCATGGCTTGACGCCCTACCCCGATAAATCCTAGTCGAACGCGCTCGTGAGCAGTCTGAAATAGGGGGGTAGCGGATGGAGAGGCAACAGTTAGGCCAGGAAGAATGCTTAGGCCAGCAGTAGTCAGCAAGCTGGCTCCGAGAAATTTACGACGTGAAAAAGATGCGCACATGAAGGGTCTGGGTTTAGTGTAGGAATTGAATTTTAAATTACCGGAAATTTCTGGTCTTTCTAAATTTTTGAATTTTTAGTTGATAAGGGGCTAATGGAACTGCCAAAGGGGATATTTTTTGGTTTAGAAAGGGGAGGATCTGCTCCTTTTTTCGAAATTGCCATAGAAAAAATCAATCGAAATGACCATTCAACAGTTAGAGTACCTTATTGCTGTAGACAAGCACCGACATTTTGGTCAAGCTGCCGCTGCTTGTTTTGTCACCCAGCCCACACTCAGTGCCCAACTGAGCAAGCTGGAGAAGGAACTTGGAGTCATTCTATTTGACCGAAGCAAGATGCCAGTCATTCCTACGGAGTCGGGGATACAGGTGATAGCCCAAGCGAAAAAGGTGCTTTCTGAAAGTAAGGGGATTTTTGAATTAGTTGCCCAATTAAAAGGAGATGTCTCTGGAGTACTTAAATTGGGAATCCTACCTACTCTGGCTCCTTATCTTTTGCACTTATTTATCCGAAAGTTTTTGGATAACTACCCGCTGATCAAGCTGGAGGTTCAGGAAATGGTCACTGAGGAGATTGTGCGCAAACTGAAGAACGACGAGTTGGATTTGGGAATTGTAGTGACTCCTTTGGGGGAGGCAGGGATGGTTGAAAAACCCATGTTTTACGAAAAATTCTATGCCTATTTTTCAAGTGGACACGAGTTGCTGGATCAGCAGGAGATCCGTCCCGAGCAGATCAAAACAGAGGAACTCTGGGTATTGCAGCAGGGACATTGCTTTCGAGACCAGGTGCTCAACTTCTGTGATCAAGGCCTGTCGGGACACAAAAATTTTCATTACGAGAGTGGCTCCCTAGAGGGCCTTCGCAACATGGTCAACCGCTACAAGGGGCTCACCCTGCTGCCTGAGTTGGCTACCTGGGAACTTTCCAAGGAGGAAAAATCCCGACTCCGACCCTTTGTTGGGGCTTCCCCTACTCGGGAAGTCAGCATCATTCTGAACCGGAGTTTTCTAAAACAAAAATTGGTGGCGCTGCTCTTCCAAGAGATCACAGAAGCCCTCCCATTCCCCATGACTAGTAAGTCACAGGGAGTTTTGGTGAAGTTTTCTTGAACTGCGTCAGGAAACTTTCTGAGCAGTATTTTTTAGGAATGCTTTGGAAAGGTTGCGAAGGGGAATTGCTTTCCGCTCAAGGCTACACCCCAAACTGAGTCAGGTGATGGTCGAGGTGCTTGTACAGGAGGTTGTTCCATTCCTTGGCGGTCATCGGGCCAAAGGAAGGAGATTCTTTTCCCTCGAATCCCGCTTCCCCTGCAGCAAGGGTTTGCGCTACAAATGAGATCAGTCTTGCCTTCTCTTCCCCAAAGTTCTTTTCATTTTTGATTTTAAAGGCAGGGGCCGTGGGGAGGTTCTTTTTGTAGGGAACTTCGTTGACCACGCCTTTTTTGACAAAGTTTTTTAAGAGAAAGCGCATCACGGGATTTGCCTTGGGATGCTTGTTGGTAAAGGCCATTTCGTAGGCTACACAGCAGTGGGCCAGCATTTGGTCTACGGACATTTTACCCCATAGGGCGGGGCTACTCGGTTGAAGTTGTTCGATTCGATGGATCAATTCAGCGGTAACCGCTGGGTCAAATACATTTTTCATGGGTGTCCGAGTTAATCTAAACTAATGCGTTCTGACTTCGGGTATTTCACCTCGTAGCGCAGGGTTAATTTTTGTTGTGCTCCAGGGGCAAGGGTGATTTCCCAAGTTATGATTCCGGTCACTGGGTCTACAACTCCTCCACTGAGTTCACCCGTAGTGACCGTGATCGCCGAATTGATGGAAACGGGGATTTGGTCTTTGACCTGGAGGGTAATTTCCTGTGATTTGTTGTTTTTTACCAGGATCTCATACCCACGGCTTTCGGTGATATTGGATCCGATGCTACGCTTTTTGGAAAGCTGATCCACCTTTTCGCGTTGGATCAAGATGGATCGGTCCCGACCCATGGAGATTGGAAGGGTGTCTTGGAGTGCATTTGGATTGAGAATGGACCTCCCCACAAAGCCATCTTCAAAATACAAGTTGCTTTCTCCCTCTAGGAGGCTGTATTGGCTCCAGTCGGAGATTTCAGCCTGGAGAAAAGCATCCTTTTCTAATTTGGGGATAGCGGTGTAGCGGTAGCTGGCCGGAATCTCGTAGGTTTTCAAATCGACGAGGGTCCGCTCCCCGTTGGATTTGATGGAGTAAGGATCAGTCACTTCTATTTCTACCGTGGTGGGATTGAACACGAGCTGAGTGAGTAATTCCTCCTCGGCATTTTCGGCAGCGAAAGGGAGTTGGTTTAGGCTTTTTTTGTAAAAAATAGGATCGGCTGCCTCATTTAAAATGATCGCTCCTTCATCAAATAAGGTTACGTTGAGGATGCTTTCATTGGAGACCTGTCGCTCCTCGATTTGCTTCCCAACAAAAGAAAAAACGAGGGTACTTTCGTTTTTTGGGAGCACCAAGGAATATTTGCCTTCCAAATCTGTGACGGTACCCAAGGTGCTGCCTTTGACGAGTACGGATACTCCAGCCAAGGGGGTATTTTTGTGGTCCAGGACCTGACCAGAGATTGATCTAGGGAGATGGGGAAGGTTAAAATTTCTGGGAACAGCTAATCCAACAAAATTGAGTTGCCACTGCTCCAAGGATGGAACTTGCCCACTTTGATTGGGGTTGGCATTGGAGAGGCGGAGTTTGACATTTTTCCAATCTCGCCCAGTATTCTGATAGATCTCTGCCTTGTATTGAAGTTGTAAAGGTTCGGTAATGGATTTGACACGAAGGTCATACTTTGGGTACCAGCCCGCATTGGCCACTAGGTAATTCAGCTGAAATGAGGCTTGGCCTGCGTTAGGAGCTTTTATGCGAATTCGGATTTCGGAGGTGGAGCGATTATCGCTTTGTTTTAATGCATACCGTTGGTTTCGAAGTCCGCCAATTTCCGCCTTATTTGCCTCCATCTGCGTATTGATTTGTAATTCCTCATTGATAATTTTGGTGTGTTCGGCGTCAAAAAAATCCAAGGTGGCTTTGAGTGCAATCATGCTCGTACCTGCCTGGCTGCTGCCAATGCTTTTG
>JACCDP010422926.1_pt1 | contig 69584 bp, 66 predicted proteins | sample 7445841 | NCBI WGS metagenome assembly JACCDP01 (sample SAMN15323441, study PRJNA562643) | freshwater metagenome | isolation source: river surface water | place: USA:Blue River Watershed | collected 2017-08-17 | reverse complement strand
TTTCCATTGCGGTTTCATAAGCTTGAATAATCTGCTTTTTCTCCATCTGTTTGGCTTGTTCAATAACTTCATCACAATTCAAAGATGTAATTCCTTTAATGTAAAGTGCCAACCACTCTACTGCTGTTTGTTTCATATTATTTTGATTTAAAGGTTAATAATTTCTTCTTTAACTTTACTTCCATCAAAGTAGCATAAGTGTTTTTGTGCTTGTTCTAATGTATGAAAACTATCTATTGTCCATGCACTATTATTCATCCAAGCATCAACCCACCACCAACGAAATAAGAAGTGCCTCTGTTGTATTACAAATTCAACTCTACCATCTACGTTTGTTCTTTTTATGATTCGTGCTTTCATCTTATTTTTTTCTTAGTTCCAATTTGATATTTTGAGAGGATTTATCCTTTCGGTGAGAAAAATGTATATTTGAGTCCACCGTCATCATTGAACGATTAGGATCCTGCTTCCATCTCTCGTGTCTTATCACTTGGACAATGTCGAACGCCATTCTACAAGTATCATCGACAGACGGATGATAGATTCCCCATGAAGCATGTTGATCTAATAAAGGATCAGTGATTAACATATTACGAGGTTGTACTAGGCAGGAGTCAACATTGGATCTTATCTCATGATATCTAGAGTAGTCAGTGGACAACTTGACATCTTTTAATTTTTTCCATTCTCTTTTTTTACACCACTGGCCCGTTTTCTTGTCGACTGATCCGTCGATTAATGCTCTTCCATCTTTGATTTCTAGAATTTTACCCTGAGGAGTACGATCTCCGACCTGAGGATCTCTCTTAGGTCTGCAGTGCTCTTCAAGATGACGTTCAAATGTTGGGTGATCTTTGATTCGATCAAATTGACCGATTCCTATGCGAGAATAAAAGTCTAAGGCCGCCTGTACTAATGTAAGCTGATCATCAGTCAAGTATAAAGTATTAATTTTCATTTCTTCTGTCATAATAATCTACTTATAGTCTTTATAATACTTAATAAGAGCAAGTTCCTTTGCTTTAGCTTCTATTTCAATATCGAACATGTCTCCAATCTGCGGTATCTCTTCATACAGATAATCAGCATGCGAACGTGGAGACTTGGATTCAGGGTCTTCGTTTATCTTTTTACTGCTACTATAGTGAGCGAGTGGACGCACATCAGAGGGCCAAGTGCTAGCTGCTAATTCAGCGGCAGCCTCAACTTCTAGATTATTAGTACAAAAAAGATGATGAAAAAAGTCAAAGGTTATAGGAATATTAAGAGGCACATACAGACCGTCATAGAGATCCTTTACCCCAAATTGAGTTGCCTTATCGTCATTTTCAACCACGAGTCGGGCTTTTACGGATTCTGATAGCTGAGAAAAATTTTCTCTGAATCTAGATAAGGTTATCAGTTTTGCCTCTTCGTCAGTCTGATCTTTAGATTTAAAACTGCCGCCAACGTGAATATTTAGGCTGAACTTATGATTTCTAGGCAGACCCATAAGATCAAGTATTTGAGCATGTTGATCCAGATCTCGAATGGTTTTTAGAACCACTTCTTTCCTAGGAGAAGGCAAGACGTTATATTGTCCGGGATGAAACCCAACCCTCATGTCATGCTTAAGAATAAATTGGCCAGTCGCCAAGAGCTCCTCCTGGATCTGGGAAAAATTTGGAAGGTCTCTAAACTCGTATTCGCTCATCCAGGGAAAGAGATCACTTGACATTCTAAAGATCCGGATTCCGTTTTCCAGGTTCCATTGTAGTATTTTCTGAAGATCTAGTATGTTCAACAGAGCCAGCTCGCCAGCGTACCCCAATCCCCTCTCTTGAAAGGTCTTCTTTACCATGCCTCGATTGGTAGAGACCCCATCCGGTTTCAAGCTGAGATTAATACAGCAGTATCCAAAATTGTTCATAGATTAATTATACTATATTATAGGGAAATTTTTTTTATTTCTTTCCTTGCGCGCGAGTAATTCTAAAGTAATTCTAAAGTAAATATAAAGAGATATAGAGATAAACCCACCCACCAACCCTATTCTACTCGCGTGCGAGAAAAGGTTTTAAAAAAATAAATAATATTTGAGTGAAACCTTTCAGCAAAAACTGAATATAATTAAATATTAAAATTATCCGCTATGAATGACCATTATCAGTCTGGATTTTTCTATACTCTATCCGGGAGTCTGTATTTGTAAAGACTTCAAAGGGTGGACCTGGATTGGAGTAATCAATTCTAATCAGACTAGAAAGGATCTTAAAAATACAGAAGATCTTCTTTTAAAATATCCTAGTATTAAGATATTAAGTACCCTTAGTAGAAGGGAGAAGAACGCACAATATCATATTACAGAGAGAAATAAACTGGTGAATTATTTAGAGGCCTCAGGTTTATTGATCGACGAGATTAAGAAAAATATTGATCCGAGAGAAGAGGTCCTGGTCTCAATAGAGGGCATCTCATTTGGATCTAAAGGAAATGCTCTAGTAGATATCAGTCAAGCAACAGGTATCATAAAAAATAAAATAGTAGAAGAGATATTAAGCGGCGACTGTAGCCGTTTTTTTGTTTTTAGTCCTTCAGAATTAAAAAACTCAATCGGTTGCAAAGGCAACGCTAAGAAGACAGACATTCTTAACAAGTTCCTAGCTGATCCTATAATTGAATCAGTCAGGACAAGTGACCTGTATCGAGCAATCGAAACCGAGGAATGGATTAGAGAAGGTGAACACATTAAATCCCCGATCATGGACATGGTGGACTCCTACTTAGGGGTAGTTAAAATACACCAGATATTGAATCAAAAATAACCAAATTAAAATGGAAATTAAACCGGCTAGAAAGAAAAAAGGAGACAAACACTATGTTAATAATAAAGAATTTACTAGTGAGATCATTAAATGTAAAGAAACTGGAGAACTGTCTAATTTTGCAATCAGTTGTTTTATTGCTCTTGCTAACCGGGCAGTTAATAAAATGTACTATGAAGACTATAGAGACCGAGAGGACTGCATTCAATCTGCCTTGTTGGATTGCTTGAGATACTGGAGAGGCTTTGATCCTGAAAAGAGTGAGACCCCTAATGCCTTTGCCTACTTTACTACTGTTTGCAAAAACGGATACGCTAAAGAGTGGAAAAAGATACATAAAAAGACGGGTCTAGATGACGATGAGAACCTAGAGTTTATTTCTCTTAGCAGTAATGGAGAAGGATCAATCTATAGTATTTAGGGATAAATAATACAAATTTAATCGATTAAATGATAATTCAAAATCTTAACTTCTTTGACAAGTTTGGGAAGAATCTAAACCTTGATTGGAATCAAGATGAAGAGCTTTGGCAAGGGACCATCTTCTTTCCAGAGTTGTCTGCATTTCTATACGATAATGAGAATATTTTTATTCTAGAGAAGAGCGGATCTGACTATAAATTTCCCATGCTTTCTCCAGGAGAAGAGCTAAAGTTTGAATGGAAAGACAACAAGAATGAAGACGAATACTTTCTATATGAAGTCGAGAAGGATTATCAATTAAAGAGTCTCTTTATTGATAAAAAATCTGAACTCTCAGTTACATATGATCAGATTCAGCCCAGCTCAACCGGTTCTCAAATCGACATCAACCTTCCTCTACAGATTAATATTGCATTTAATCCTCTTGAGGAAAAAAAATATGAAAGGCAGCTTATTATCTATCAGATAGATCAGTCTAGTCCTCTGATCAAGACCCCGATCGCAAAAATAGACTTTTATGGTGAAGGATTAACTGAGGATCTTAGGTTTGGAGTATGGCTACAGAATTTTGGAATAAAATTTAACCGAGAGGACGCAAATATTCTTAAAGATTATGATATCAAGGAGGCATATCCTGACTGGGGCCAATTAAATCTTGCTAGAAAATCTCTTCTGGTTAATCGGGATCAGATTTTTCCATATATTGGGACCTATAAGGGACTCAGTAATTTTGTCAACATCCTGGGGTATAAAGACGTGCTGCAAGTAAAGGAATATTGGAAAAATATTAATCCTGGGTCTTCATATTTCAACAAATTTTCTCTGGTCGATATCAGTGACTATCTGGATGATGGAAAGATTGATAACATGAACATTTTAGATCGAAATCAAAGTCTAAAATTTGATAATCAATTTAAAAAGACAGAATTTCTTGCCCTGGTCTATCAATTTAATAGAATAACAGATAATTTTGATGACGATGGGATTCCAGAGACAGAGGAGACCACTACTTTCACAGTAGATGAGGTTTTTTATAAACTAAATATGCTCAAGAACAAATTAAAGAGCGAAATTTTACCGATTAACGTCAAAATCAAGGATATTATTGGAGAATTCATATATTTTCAAAAAATAACCATTAAGTTTTGGCCGGACGACGTTAAAATATCGGATTTTAATCTAAACGAAGAGGCCGAAGTAGTAACCTATCCGGAATCCGATTCTAATTTTGTTCTAAGATCTCTAAGTCCGCTATTTCGCAAGAAAAATCCAACCGGAATAGATCTGGCTAGTGTTGTTTTAAATGAAAATTCTCCAGATCCATTTGAGTTTAGTCAAAAATACCCACCCTTAACCATTCAAGGAGTGGTAGACTATATCAAGAACTTTTATGAAGAGATTAAACTGCAAAAATATCCAGACATAGGTGCAAAACTGAGCTGGGAGAGTGGAGATGACCCTGAAAGAATAATAGGTGCACCTGCAATATTCAATATTTTTCTAGAAAAATTCAATTTTAGCAACTTTAAAGGGGTAACGTTTGAAGATGTTGATTCTGGATCAATATCATTAGACCCATACTTCACCCTGGAAAATTTAGATTTCAAAAATTTCAACGAGATCACTTGGAGAATCACTAAAGATGCACCCCAGGCCTATAATTTTGAGTATCGAGGTAAGATTAAAGAGCTATATCAATTGCCTCACTTTTTTCCCTATATTGGAACATATAGAGTGACTGCTGAGTTACACGATTTCTATGGAGGAACCAGTGTTTTTAGCAAGTCCGTAACTGTACAGGGACACCAGAAGCCGCATATTATCGGCATTGCCAGATTGGAGGATAAATTTAAATATCAAGTAAACAATCTTTCCAATGTTAGACTTGTGGATTTCGGAGACAGTAAGAATTATTTTCCAAGGGTAAACGTTTTAGATAACGAAGGCTCAGCTGCTAGAATAGATCCATTTAAAAATCTTTTAGAGTGGGCAAGATTCTATAGAAATAGATATGGAATGGGTCAAAACATATATGATGCTGAGATCTATGACTCAAACAGTCAAAAATATCTTAAGTATACTGATCCGCTGCTGAGTCATCCTAAAAAGGAGTACTGGGGTCTGGGATCAGATGAGATACCTCTTAAATTGCAAGACTTCAAGGACATCACGATTAAGTCCCTCTTCTTTATGAGATTTAGGGATCTCATGTACACAGATGACTTTAATGCTGGATTTTATATCCAGAATCCTAGGCCCGGAAAAATAATTCAAATTTCTCTCTATTCTGAATATATTATACCTCAATATGATACTCTAGAAGAATTAGTTGATTTATTAAATGAGAGCGATCATCCCGGGATCAGCCTATTTAATTATGAAATAATTAACGGTAGAAAGTCCGATAAACAATATGTGATTCATGCACAATCCAGATATTTAAGTAAAGAATCATATCATATATTACACTCAGAGACGTCGGCTAGCCCTAGTCCTGGAACGAGTTCACCCTCTTCAGGATCAGCTGAAGTGGATAAATATACCTTCTTTCATCCAAGAGAAATCTATTCTAAAAGACTAGTGGACCATCTTAAATTGATTTCACCTGTTTTTGATGAAGAGACTTTATTCTTATTTGCAAAGACCAGTGATTTATTAAACGGAGCAGTTCAGGATCCCAGCTATTGGGTAGAAAAGAAATATTGGAAATTCATAAATGATCAGCAGTTTGGATATCTACCTTCGATTATGGATGAGAACTCCTTTGCAATCAATGATATCAAGATATTTGACGGCGGATTTACTATCCCAGAAAATACTCCTATATTTTTAACAGTTAATAATCTAGATGGAAAATCTGAATTTATTTGGAAACTTTTTGATGGAATAACCGGAGAAGAAATAATCAGAGTAAAATCAGTTCCTTTCTTTATCTGGAAATTCAAAGATCTTGGAACCTACACCGTTCAATTAGATGTTATTGATAATAAAGGAAACGTTTATAGTAATCAAATAGACAAAATGATAAACGTTTTAGATAAAAATCAGTATATAAGAATTACTGAAAACAGACTCAACCAGAGAAAGCGTGAGTTATTAAACTAACGTGAATAAATTTAATAAATAAACTAAAATAATTTAATATAAAATGGCATTCTCACCAATTGATTTACCGATTCAAGAGATACTTCAAACTGACTTTATCGTTGATATAGCTCAGATTCACAATTCAAACGTTTTGCTTCTTAAGGATAAAATAGAGGACTTGATAAATACGTTTGAGGTTGATATTAATACAGTATCGATCGGAGTAGATAATCCAATCAATAATATAAAGACTCAGAACATAGTAATTCAAGATGGAGGATGGATTCTTCAAACTGGAATTCCGAATCAAGTGATAGCAAGTCTTTCTAAGAACGTAAACGATCTTTCAGTTTTAAAGGTTGATTATCTAAATGTTGACTTCGATATCAGTGCCGATTCAATCGAATCAGTTTCACTAACTTCAACGGGCACATTTACTGCTGAAGGACCAGGGGTTTTTGAAGATTCACTATCGTACCAGGCCTCTTTAATCGAGTCTAAAGAGACCATTTCAGCCACTCTAGAATTTGATGGAGTGGATAAAGCAGAGGCCAGAATCTCTTTAACTAGTACATCAAAGAAAAATATTTATGTTACTCTTAATGCAGAAACTACAATTGGGGCAACTCAAGTATGGGATCCAGTCGGCTCCTCTTTTGCAGTTGGATTGACCGATATCGTACTATATCTAGACCTCGATACTAATAGCCCAATGGCACAAAATACATCCTTTAATATCTACTTAGTGGATATCTTAGAAAACTCTGCAAATACAAGTATTGTTCTACAGGTAAACACCGCGAGCTTAGCAGTTGAAGTTAAATCAGGAGTTAATCTTTCTTCTGGATCATCGGCTATACTTTTACACAATGACTTTGATACCGCAGGACTGAGACTAGGAATAAATCCATCTAGCACAAATTTATTAAGTTCAAGTTTTTCTAGATACGGAGCCAATGCATCTTTTAATTATATTTTAGACAACCTAACAACCGATCGTTTTATAATAACAGCAGCTACCGGAATGGAGGTTTTTAGCTAAAAATTTTAAAAATTAAAAATGGCAGTAACTCCACTATTAAAACCAATTCAGAATAAAAAAGGAATATTTTACACCTTTCAAAGTGCACTAGAGGATATTAACATATCTATTGCAAACAGTGAAAATGCGGTTAGATTTTCTAAATTTGCTCTTCTTAGAATTCCTGAGATTGGAACCCCGGATACTGGTGCAACTGATAATAAGTTTCAATTTCTTGCACAAGGAGAGACTCATTTAATAGAAGGTTTAAACACTGATCAGAATATAAATCTAGCTCAAAGCTTTCAAAGCTATGCTCTAAACTTAGAGGCCCTTTTATTAAGTCGACCTGCCTATAATAGAGACGAAAAGCTAACCGTTTCAGAGCGGGTGTTCTGGAAATGGTTAAAGGAAACTGGCTCGATTAGGTTCAGAGATGCAAATAATCTAGAAAAAAACATAAATGCTCTAGGATCCGAAAAAAGATTTGTAGAAGAGTTTTCACCGACTAGTACTTACAAAAGAGTTGTTCAATATATCGGTGACATAGATGTGGTCAACACAATAAAATCTAAAGATAATGCATATACTGAAATTTATATTCACGTACCAACCAACGTTGGAAATACTACTCATGTACTTTTTAAATCAGTAAAAGATTCTAATTATTTTCCAAATCTTACGATTGCTAATAATTCTACAGATCCACTGAATATAGAATACCTATCAGGTAGGAAGTATAATGAAACTCATCCATTTGGACTATCAGTTAAAGCATATTACGATTTAGATGACTCTAGTGTGTATTCAGAGATAGCAACAACTTACGGAGGAACAGCTACTCCTAGCAATTGGTTTAATCAAACAATTAATAATTCATATTACACCGATAACGTAGATTTATTAGGGGAATATAACATAGCTAAAAATCAGTATATTACTAAGCAATTAGGTCCATTGAATGTAGAGTACGTTAGATCTACTCTCGATGGAATATCTCTAGACTTTAACCTCCAAAACTATAAACTAGCATCCGAGAATCAAGAAATTAAAGTTTTTTCTCAATTTAATGATTATATCGCAAATAAAGATTTTCAATTCAACGCGGTTCTAGTTTACTATGATGTATATGATCCAAATAATCTAGATAGTTCTGGGAATCCTATAAACATTGAAACTAACCTATATGGGGTTCTTTTTCTAGATAAAATTGAACAGGAAGGACTGGAATTCATCATTCCTCCAATTACCAAATACAAGCCCGATCCGCTTAACAAGATCAATGGTAATTCTTTTGCCTATAAATTAAATTTAAAATTAGACACATCCATAGAAAACGTATTGGTTGAAAAATCAATCAATGATTATTCAACATTTTCATTGGATCTTTTTACAGATGTCCTCACTGAATTTAAACAGATTCAGTCGAGATTAAATGATAAACTTTTAGAGCTTCAACAATTATCTCAAGACGTAGATGGGCTAAAAGATTTATTAATTAATTCTGAGGACCAAAACGAACTCTCAATAAGGGTATCTAATCTTGAGACTTCTCTTGAAGAGAATCAATCAATATTTAGTAATACTGGAGAGTTGGTAAGAATGATAGAATCTCTAGAAGATAAACTGAATGACTTATTAAATGGACAGTCTAATCTTCAAATATCTTATAGCTCAGACGTTTTTAGAGCAGGTGGAGGAATATTTTTAGACAGAAGAACTCCCAATAGGGTTGTTATAGAAAACACCGATCAAAATTATAATATTTCTAACTCTTCAATTGTTAATATTTTTAACTCTAATGTTATTGAATTAAGCAATTTTACTAACTATGTGCGTCATGAAAATAACACCAATCCAATAACATTAACGAGAGATCTTGAAATATTTATAGATGATTCTAAGATTACTTGGAAAAAAGGTCAAGTCTTAAAACTAGTGTTTGCGGATGAGCTAGACGTAGATATTTATGATGTTAAGATAAAAACAGACTCCCTTAATAGAAAAAACAGTGGAGTGTACGGAATAACAGTCGGAATATTAAACGATCTTGACTTTTCTCCAAACAATACCCCAATGTTTGAAATAATCTGCGTTAATTCAGATTCTTTGCAGTTTAAAATAGATAAAATAAGATAAAATGGCAGAAACTAAAAATACACTATCAGATTTATTAAGTCGATTGGTCGTTGACGTCGACAACATGAACGCATTTTTATACAGCCTGTCAAACATGCTAGAGTCTAGCTCTGAAAATGTATCAATTACTCAAACCTTGAGTAACGGAAGCCAGACTACTATAAATGTTCCTTCTTTTGGATATTTAAAGGGTAAAATTGACGATATAAACACTCGTTTTGACACCTTAATTTCTGCAAATGATAACGTAATAGGAATAAAATCTTCTAACGGAGAAGTTAGAAAATTTGAATTAAAAAAAGTATCTCAACTCATTCAAGAATTAGAAGAAATTAAGGGAACCTCCTTTACTCTTCCGACCTCCTTTGGAATAAAGAATAATTGGTTCTTTGAGTCTTTTTTAAATCCTTTATTATTTATTGCAGTTGACGTTTCATCTATTTTAACAGATGATATCGATCAGTTTAACATAAAGAGAGTAATCATTAACACAACGGACGACGATCAAATTCAAATTTTTAATGATACGTATAAAGGTCAGACTGATATCAATCTAGATACTCTAAAATTAGAGCTAGAGAGAATAGGAATTGACTATTTTGAAGACGACAATGTTGTACCAATGGAACCGGCAATCAATCGATTTAAAGGATCCTTTAATGTTACTAATATTTTTACAGAAGAGGTTCCTCAAACTCTTCCTTCAACTGGAGAAGTAGTTTCTGTTTCAAGAAGAAGATATAGACTAGGAACTCTAAGCTATACTGATGTTTTAAACGGTACCAGATATCTAGCACAGGGGGACGTGTTAATAACAAACGGAGACTCAGAATATAGAGTAACTTCAGTTAACATTACTAACTCTGAAGTTGTTCTAGAAAAAATATTTGGAATTGAGCCTATCACAATAGGAGCCAATGTTTTAAGAATTAAGCCAGTTCCATATAGAAACCCGGAGCTTCAAGTTAACGTAGGATATAACGAGAGAGAAGTAATATTTGTTCGACCAATAAGTAAAACTAATAATATAACTGTAGAAGATTATTCCAACGGATTTGGTGTATATACAAATGAATTGACAATTACTTTAGAGGACGATAGCGAGTCTACCCTAGAATCATATTATGATAAATTTGTTTCTGATTTTGGTTTAATTCTACTTAATTTAGCAAAAGAAAAAACTGTACCTGCTGTACTTGGAGAGCTTCCATCGGTGCCAACGGTTCCCGTTGAAAATTTTAAGGTTGTTCAAATAGATCAACACATTAAAGAGGAAGAAGACGCAAATTCAGTATCAAATAGAATTTCAGAAAAAGAGAATTTAAAATCACAAATCAAAGAAAATCTAAAAGAAATAGATTCTCTTAAAGCTCAGCTGAATGATTCTCAAAAAAATCAATCTGAAAAAAATAGAATTGAGAAAAAAATCAAGAGTGCGATTGAAAAAAGATCAACTCTTCAGACTCAATTGACCACCTCAGTTAAAGAAATAACCACTTTAATTAGCGCAAATCCTACTTTTGTAAATTCTCCTAAATATAGAGTAAGGGGATTTTGGCAGATACCTGATCCTAAATCAAGTAAATATGGAAACCAGGAAATAGTTCAATTTAAAATTAGATATAGATACCTAAGTAAAAAAGGAACTGCCCCTAATGCTGAACAGAGCCAGTTAACACAAGAAGATTCAACTATAAAATTTGCCACCTTTTCTCCATGGACTGAGGAATTAACTAAATCTAGAAAAAAAGAATTAGATTCCACTACGGGTTTATACAAGTGGAAAGTTGAAGACATTGCAAGCGCAGAGGAAGTAAATATCAACCAACTAGATATCGCAATAAGAAAGGGAGAAACCGTTGAAATTCAAATTAAATCGATATCTGAAGCAGGCTGGCCCTCAAATCCTGTTGAATCAGATTGGTCTGATCCAATTCAGATTCCTTTTCCAGATGATATTGAATCTTCAGAAGAGGCAGTTGTTCTATCTCAGAAAACCTTTGCTGAAGAGGCCAGACTAGATTTTGAGGACGAATTAAATTCTAGAGGACTAGATCTTCATTTACAGAATCAATTTACTACCGGAGAAAGATTCTTTGCTCATAAATCAAATGACATTAGCAGTGGGTTTTTTACAACTGAAGGCAATGTAGTTGATCTATTTGAACAGCTTCAATTGTATAAAAATCAAATTGAAAGCCTGCAGCAAGCAATTACCCAAGACAGAGGAATAATTAAAGTATCAATAATTGATCCTCTTGGAAATACATCAGAGGTTAAAAACGGAGACTCACTCTCCATATTTGCAGGATACTATAAGGACGATATTAAAGATACATCTGGTCCTTCGGTAGTATTTAATGAAGGTCAAGTTATTACTAAGCAGTATGTCATTTCAATTGAAAATACATCAGCTAATCCTCTAGAGCTTGTCTCTTTGTTAAAGGGAGGAGTTGGACAGGTTGCAGATACTTCAGATCCTGTTCTTTATCCAGATTCAGACTATCACGTAAACAGAAGATACGATTTAATTCCAATATCAATTAATTCTGCAACCGAAGGAGACATAGCGGACTATGTAAACGAACCAGGATTTCAATCCGCCCAGGTAAAAGGACAGTACATACACGCTAGATTCAAGGATTATGGTCTATCGGAGGATCTAAATTCCTATTATCCGACTTCCGGATATGTTACATCTCCTGCTTTAACTTATAACTCTTCCGGGCAGGTGATAGGTACTGAAACTGTTCCACTTACATGGGCACACTATCTACCCTTTAAACCTGAAAATTCTGCCCCTGCATATCCTAACGGTGGAACAACAACTGGGATATGGGATGGAACGACCGATGGGTCTGGAAACCCTAATGATAATGGATACATAAGTGAATTTTGCATTCATAAAGATCATCCTTCCATCGCCAATCTGGGGGCAAGCTATGATGTTTCAACAGGATCTAATCTAATAGACTTAATTATTCCAAAATTTAAAGAGACTGTTGCACCTCCAGTTATTGATACTGATGCACTTCAAGTTGCACTACCATTTTCTCATGCTCCTTTTTCAGAGACCTCAGTAAATGAAAACATCGGGGTTCTTGGACAAAAATACTGGGTTCAAGCAAACAGAAGAATTTCTAACTCTGTCATCAATAATGGAGCAAGGGCGGCTGATAATTATCCTATTAAATTAGGATTCACTCCGGACGACGAATATTTGATCGGAAAATATACATGCGGTTCATACCTATACATTTTTCCAAATGCATATTCCGATATTTCAGTTGAAGGAAATCATCCTAATCTTTCCTATAAAAAGGTTAATTTTGGAACAGGTCAAGCAATAAACATTCCAGTATTATTTCAATATAGGTGCTCAGACAAACTAGCAAATATCGGAGGATATAGAATAGGTTCTCAGCTAAACAACATTCAATATACTAAAAAAATTGGAATAGATATTATATTAAAGGACGACTCTCCTTTTTCATTCGATCTAGAGATATCAACAAAATACAAGAAGGAAACCACTTTAGCCGCGCCAGTTGTACCAGCTAGAGGAAATGTTTCTGTTACTTTTTAATAAAAAATGAAAGAAATAAGTTACTCTAGGATACTTGATGATGAATCAAGCTTTCAACTAGTTAGGACCAATCCTAAGTTAACCGGTAATGTAAAATTTACAATAGATTCAGAAGATAAACTTTTTTTAAATTCCATAGATGCAAACGAGGAATTGTCTAAGGACCAGTATAAAAAAGTATCTGTCGATTTAACTAAATCGATTCCAGCCAATCTATATAAATTTTTTAATGGCGGTCAGACACCTAGGGAAATTGTTTTTGATCTAAATGAGTCATTTGATCCTGTTAGAACATCTACTGACTTTAAAGATCAATATGACTTTTCTAATTATTTTAGTGGAGCAAAATACTTAGCTAGTAGAAAATACTCTGAGAGGCTTTCTTATTTTGCCCCTCTATTTTTAAATCAAGACATACCTGATTATTTTATAATTCTAAAGATAAAAGATCCAATTAATAAGAAGATAAACTTACTAGAGCAAGAGTATCCGTACAACAGAGAAAACTATATAATTGAAACCTTTAAAAACTCAAAGGTAATCAAAACCTTTAACCTGAAAGAAGAAACTAAGATCGGAAGATATCTAAGAGACTATCTGAGGTCAAATAGTTTTCCATCTTCTCCTTTAACTGTTTCATATCAAGAAGGAAGCTTAACTTATTGGAACGGAATTATGTATGATTCTGGAACAATGGGATCACGCGGAGAAAACTTATACGAGTTCTATCAACAGTCATATCCAATTAAATTTTTTGAAGAATTTTTGACCCTAGGATACGAAAGAAATGGCATTATTTTTCCAAATATCATAAACTTAGAGTTTGCTTTTAATGACACTGATGAATCCGATTTGTATGATTTTGATAGATATATCGGATTCTATGTAAACGCAATTGAATTATCTAAACTAGATATTGATTTAGATCGAATGTATGAAGAGAGAGGAACATGGGAGAACACTCCTAGGTTAAGAAAAAAAATATTCGAATGGGAAGACATTCAGCTAAATCAATCGAATCCCAACGGTGTGCTCATACCGCTAAAAAACTCTGAAGTTCTTTTTAGTGATTTTGAAGATATCTTTAAAGATAAAGATAATTTATATTTTAATTATTTACTCGATAAGAATAACTCTATATTTATCCCAAAGTTAGACTCACCATGGTCGATCGACTATTCTGAAACTAATCAAGAGCTAAATTCAGCTAAACTTAGAATCGGTAATTCCAAGATCGACTTTGGAAAAATGTTTGGACCCGGATCGGTATTCATACAAGATTCTGCTTTTTATACTGAAAACCGAGGATTTTCAAATCAATACATAAAGGTCGATTCATTTAATCACCTGGATGAGATTAAAATATATCACCCAATGGGATCCAGGTCCGATTACAATGGGAGGCACGAGCTAATTAGGGCAGCCTTTTCATATTCTGAAGTTCCAGATCCGGGTAGCTTTTATGTCTATAATGACATCGACAATATTACTGGAGAAGATATTTTTTATTTTAATCCTACAGGTCTAAAAAATGAAAAAGCAAAAGCAATTGCAGGATGTATCAACGGGATGAGAAATGCTCCCCTAAAGGCGTACGCATTTGAAGAATACGTTTTTATTAAATTAAATACCCCTGGAGAATTCGATAATCTCTATCGAATCGAATTTAACTCTCCCACCTCAGTATACAGCGGGATCGCAATAGGAGACTTAACTGGATCTCAATTAATAGGCACATTAATCTCATTTAATGGAGGATCAAGAGAGGAGGGAAATCGACTAATAATTGATTCAGATCATCTATTAAAAATAGAAGACAATCTAAATAATATTCTGGTTAAAACCAAGAATGGATGGTCTAAGATAAGAAAAATATCTAAATATCAAGATGTAATAACTGAAAAAAATGGGCTTACTGAGTTGAGTCGAGCATCGGCTATTTCAGATTATTTTGGAAAAATAGTGCTCACTCTAGATCTCAATGAATCTCCAGACGTTGAATACGGCAATTGTTTAATATACAGAAAATATCAACCCTCATTCGGTCTAATTTCCTTTTTTCCAATTAAAGATTTCGATTTTGATTTCTATTCAAGTGAGTACTTGAATTTTCCAATAATTGATCTATATAGAGACTACTTCGTACCTCCAGGATTAAAGTTACTGGATCATAATTATACGTATGAAGTTTTTGGAGATGGCGTTATAGAAATCAACGGAACTCAATATTCAACAGGTTCCCAAATAACCCTTGCCCCATCGTCTGAAAAATATCAGTATTCTCAGGTTTCTGGGGATGCAATTCTATCCTTTTCGAGTGATATTTCCAGCCTAGGATCCAGACTCGATATCTCAATAAACGATCTAGACAAGGAATTAATAGATTTTCCTGGATATTTTCTTTTAAAGGATCCGGATCTAGTAGTTCCAGAACAGCAGGGAAGATTTTTTGAACTTAGAAATAAGTATCTAAATGGTCTTTCAACAACAGAGTATGATTTTTATAAAGAAAACTATTCTAAAGAATTTGCATTAAAATCAAAAATTATTCCTTATATAACTAAGTGGGCGTTTCCCGATGGAAAGGATTCTAGAAATAATCCTTATCGATTAAATTCCGAGCTGGTTTTTGGATTTAATAATTTCTCCCCGGATCACGAGGACAGAACCCAAAATCCAGATAATTTTACTCACGAGTGGTTCTATATAGAGTCTAATTTTAATTATTTAGAAACCCCTGAGACTGTATCTATAAATGACACATATTTTGAAAATCCCTTTGATTTAAATGAGGCACTAACCGATCCTAATTACTTTATAAATTATTTTACATACACTCCTACTTTTAATGGAGAAGAAGTATCTCGAACTCAAACCAGATACTCTCCTATTAAAAAAGATTTTCTAGATCAGTATTCATGTTTCTTTAAAGGGTTTAAAATAAATTTTAAAGAATATATTGATTCAAATAATCTAGATTCATCTGGTAAACCTATACCTAATCCTGATTCTACTAGATTTGAAGACTATAAATTTACCACCCTTTTAAAATTATCTAAAGAGGATATAAACGAAGACGGTCTTCCTCCAATTAGCTATAAGTTTATTGAACATACTGACTTTAAATTTATAATTCTGTTGATAGAATTAAACATAGGTGACATTTCAAATATAGATGACTGGTGGAAAGAGGTACAATCGGGGGCACCCATACAAAACCCAGTAGATAGAACAAATTTTCTAGACGTAGATCCTAGATTAACATCTAATTATGTCTTTGATTCCATCAATGGAGATTATCGAATATCCTTTAAACAGATAGATGGAATTGATATATCTGATATTACAAATATCATGTTATATTCAATGAAAAATAAGAAGTTTAATGTCGGTCTGAATAATTTTTCAAATGTTAAACTTTCTCAAAAAGTAAACTTGAGTAATTCTGGAGCATTTACCTCCGGAGGAAACGAGATTGAAGGATTGCCTAATTTAAACTTTAGTAATTACGTTTCTAGATTTTCAGATGAAATACATCTTCCAAATGAGTCTAATTTTTTAATTTGTAGAAACAAGGCCTTAATTAGAGATGAATTCTTAGATTTTGCACCTGGACTGGTTCCACAGCTAAGTAATAAATTAGTATCTTCTACCAACAAAACTATAAATCTATCTACTAATTCTGATATCTATTTAATAGATGAGCTTGCAACTCCTCTATTGTCTATTCCTACTGGAATCCCGGCTAATTATTTTAGAACCAATTATGTTTTTAAAATTATGGCAGGTGGAAAACTTTATTTTGAGTCTCTCTTTCAAAAATTATCTTTTGGAGAATTTAAAGGGTTTGTCAATTCACTTAATCCAGTAGTAGAATATCTATCATATAGTTGGAATGGAACCTTAAATCAATCTACTCAAGTAAAATGGTACTCAGAAATACCTGATTATTCGAGTATTGAGAAAAAGACGGCCCTACTTGCCAAGACGGATCAACAGCGCCCAAGTAATTTTTCATTTAATTCCACTATTGGATATTCATATGAAACCACTAAACTTGACAATTCTTATGAGATCAATAGGTACGACGGAGGATACTCTCCTCTCTTTAAAGAGTTAAGCGCCTTTAAATCTCGACAGATATTTACGGCAAATGATATCTCTGATCTAGAATCAGGAAACACTAGGTTCAATCTAAATGTTTCTAACTTCTTAAAAATTGAAAATTTTAACCATATAAAAATTGCAAACGAAAAAATATTAGATCTGGAATCAAACGAACAATTTGATCCACTATATGAATTAATTGGAGAGATTGCAGTCGGACAAGGAGACTATGATCTTCTTCTATCTAATTGGGATTTTGGTTTTCATTATAAATATCCAGATAAGGTAAATAAAATTCCAGTTCCAGGCACTCTTAGAATAGAGGAGGACTATTCATTCGTTTCAAAATTAATAAACCTTAGGGAAGAAATAGAGCTTGAAAATTTTACATCACAACAAGTTCAGAGTCTGGCTTCTCAAAATATAAATGACATTGAGCTCGTATATGTAGATTCAGCCACTCATATAGAAGGAATAATAAACGTAGCTAACGTAATTAAATCTTTTCTTTTAAGTGATGGGATATCTAGTAAATTCAACGATTTTTTAGAAAACCAGGTAAATTATATTGGAAACAATAATACCATCGAGGAATACGTTAAAAAGTACATATCATTAAATATTTTAAAACTATACACCATTAACGAAGTAGAAATATTTTCAAAGGAAGTCAGAGACGGGTCCACTGTTGAAGGAAGCCCGAATCCAATAACTTTTAGTTTTTTAAACGACACTCAACGTAACAGTATGGGATATAAACTAAATAGAAACTTGCAAATAAATAAAATAGATAATTTTGTATTGAGTTTTAGATTTAATAAATCTCTAAATTCAGGATTATCAATTAGCCCAAAGATAAAAATTAATTTTATATAATAATGCCAATCAGGATAAATTTAAGAGAGCTTTTTGATAGCGATTCTCAATCCATAACAATTGATAAGTTAAATTTTAACTTTAACAAATTATTGGAATTAGGAGTAGGTTTACCTGGTGCAAAAGGGATAACTGGTCCTCAAGGAGGAGTTGGACCCTCTGGAATTCCAGGTCCAATTGGAAATGACGGTAACTATTGGTATGTAGGATCAGGTGATCCTAACTCTCAAACCTTTATAGATTTAGAAGACGAGGACTTTTATCTAGATACCACAAATAGTTCAATTTGGCAATACAGCTCAACCACATCCACTTGGACTAAAATCATAGACTTTGCAGGGGTAGTAAGCAATTATTTAAATCAATTTGGAGTAACATTTATTCGAGGACTAGGTGAATCTAGCCCGGATGACAGTAGATACATACTCTTTCCTAATAGAGGAAACACATTAGTTGATCAGACCACTGATACTCTCGGAGGATCCTCAAATAATGATATACTCTTTTTAAATAACTTTAATGAGAAGCTTAATATTGTAGATATCTTTAATTTTCCAACAAGTACCGATGATCTATATAACGCTATTCAAAAAATATATGTAGATTCAACTCTAGGGGTTCCTGGAAGATATCATCTTGAATTAGGCTCGCTCTATCAAGACACCAACGGTAGCCTAGATAATTATTTAACTGAACTAAAACACAACCTAAAGTTCAGACATGTAGTCGATGACCTTGGAGGAGTTTCTAGTTTTCCAGCAACTAATGATTATCTGTATTTAAGTAAAATAAGTTTAAGCAAACCTGAGCTTAATCCAATTACAGAAATTGACTATAATTCTGCTCTAGAAATAATTGTTCCTAAATATAACAATGAATCTTCTCCCGTCGTACGAGGGGAGATGACCATGAGAATAGGTCCAAAAGAGGCACTCGCTGAATATTATTCAGGGCTTAATCTTGACGGTTTTACTCTAGATTTAGGATCTCTAAATGGAAAGGTTGCATTTGGAATAGTTAAGGATCTCGCTAGTATACGGCCAGAGGTCGACGGCCTTAATTGGTTAACTCTAGATCTTGATAATAACATATCTGGGATATATTTGAACGGTAGAACTGTTCAAACCGGAGGAAGTATTGAACAACTATCCACTGGTAAAGTAACCCTAGAGTCAAGCAAAACCGTGTCTAATGGTTTTCTAGAGACTCACTGGTTAAATCAAGGAATGGCAATTTCTGGAACTAAGATGATAGTCGTAAGCGGCACCAGATCGGTCACGGATCTTGATGACGAGGGAAAAATACATCTCTTTGAATTATCTAATCCCAAATCTCCTGTTTTAGATTATACCACATCTTCTGATTCATACATCCAAGTGCCGGCTAAAGTTGGACCTCCAGTTGCCACTCAATATATATTAGGTCCCGGAATTTCAGACGTTCAAATAGCCGGAGAGTATGCATATTTCGTAAATAATCAAGACGGTGACACTACAGGAGGATCAGCCCCTATTGGGTTCTTTGTTAAAAGTTTTTCCAGATTTCAAATCGGAAAGATTTATAACGATCGAGAAAATGATCAGATAACTAGGGTTTCGGTTTTAGATGAAACGGTTTCAGAGCTTGAAGGAGCATATAGGTTAGAAGTAAGAGGCAAATGGGCATGGGTGATATGTAATCCTGAAAGATCTACATATTCAAGCAACGTTGGAAGATTAACCACGGTTGATATCTCTGATCCTCTTAATCCGACAGTAGGGGATACTTATTTAGGAGGAGGTGGAACTAAATATGTAGCAATGGACGCAACCGATAGTCTAGTTGCAGTTCTACGAACCTCAGCTGCGGCATCTGGTCCTCCTGGAGGATATTTCCTAGTTGATCTTTTAGTATTTGATGCATCTACACCAACATCAATTTCAGCTCCAATACTTGCCACTACAGCATCTCCATTGTTTACAGGAAATTATGCAGATCGATTACTCAATCCTAATAGTTTTGGAGGAGTTAGAATATACGGTAAATACGCATATGTTGTTTGGCATAACGAGTTATTTATATACGATATTCAAGTGGGAGGAGCTACTACTCCATTCCTAGTGAGTCAATTTTCACTAGGTTTAGATTCTTCATCTGGTAATAATACCTATGGAATAGATCTAGAAGTAATTGGAACGACCGCTTATGTTTTAGGATACGACGATCAAACTGATTCTGGAAACCCCGGTTGTATTATTAAAATAGATGTATCCGATGTTTCAGATCCATATATTATTTCTACCTCCAGACTATCAAGTCTGGCTAAACCGGGTAGAATAAAATACTCTGGAAAATATCTATATGTTACTTCTGCTACTGATTCTTCTACCTCAACTAATGGTGGAATAGAAATAATTGAAGTGGATGGCATTCGCAGCCCTGGCGCTCATATAGACAGTTTAAGGACCGGTCATCTTCAAGTAGATAAAAACGCTGTGATTCAAGAGAATCTTACAGTAAATCACTCTTTAAACGTTGGTCCAGGTGGAGTATACATAGATGCTGGACAGGGATTAACCGTAGATGGTCCTGGTAGATTTTTAAGCGGAATTGATATTCCAGGAGGATTTAATAATTTTTCCAGAGTAAAAGTTTCTCGTACTTCTAACCAAACAATAGTCTCAAATCTGCTAGTAAAATATGATGTTGATTTCGATACTGAAGCATATGATGCGCTAGGAGAATTTGATCTAGTGACTAATAGATTCACAGCAACGCACGACGGATACTATCAATTTGAATTCAAAGGACAGCTACAGAGTCTTGCCTCTTCTCACATCTATAACATAGGAAACATTTGGCTGGAAGATTCAAATCTTAATATTCTTAATATCAGTAGAGTATACCAAGGTGCAACGATTGACAGTTTATCCGATGAGTATGTAAAACAGGGAAATAGATACGATATGTCAGGCAGCCGAACCATTTACCTGAGTGCTGGAGAATGGGCAAAGATTACTGTTCAGAATTTTGCTCAGGATTTTTCAGTAACTAACGTGGATCTAGATCTTGCCTTTATAGAATTGACAATAAATAGAATAGGATAAAATTATGAATATATACAATCGACTTAATCCAGAAGCCATTCCATTCGAGGATGTAGTTCTAGAAAAAACAGAATCTACATTCGTGATTTTAAAATGGAATTCAGAAAAATTGGGAGCTCAACCATCCGAATCAGATCTTCTTGATCTGTATAATGAGGTTAATTTCTACTATTCAGAATACGCAATAAATAGACGTAAGGAATATCCACCGATTGCGGATTATTTAGATGGAATAGTCAAAGGAGACCAGGCTCAAATTCAAGAATATATTGATCGATGTTTAGAGGTAAAGAGAAAATATCCTAAGAATTAAACCCAAGATTTAATTGTAAAAGGCAGGACTCTTTCATCAATTAAAATTTCATGTAATTCATCTAAGACATTAGGATTAAAGGCATTATCCAGTCCGATTCTTTTTGAAAATGAGATTGCGCTCGTAATTGCAATTATTATGCCCTCTTGACTTATTCCCTTGTTAGAAATTATAAAGATCGTGTTCTTTTTTCCTTCCATTAAATCAAGATCTGGACCTGTAACCGTTTTAAGTTTATTTTTTATGTCCTCCTCTGGAAGAAGCTCGACGTCGGTCAGCCTGTCTAGTTTTTGACCCATTTTATATCTACGATCGTATCTGAGCCTCCAAATAGAATATTTACTCTTTCGATTTTGATTAATAATAAAGAATATTTCTTTCTCCTTATGAATGCTAGGATTCATAAAATAGACCTTACACTGCTCAATTGTATCTAGCATCTTATCAAGATAATCAATCAATAGACTTATGAGAAGATAATTTGCATTCTTAAAAATCTCAACTAAGTCTTCCGGAAGATCGTAAATCTTTCTTAAATTATTTCTTATCTCAATTAGTTTAGGATCCTTCCAATTAGGTTTAAAATTAGAATCGAGCATGCTTCCTTCTATTACTAGATTATTTAGATTTAAGCAGTGAAACATAATCTCATCAAATTTAGAAAGCTCCTCCTTTTCTAGGCTCTCCCTGAACTTTTTATTGGCCGCGAGTAAGACATAATTGTAGTATTCAACATCAAAATCATCAGCACCTTTAATTATCCATAGAGGATCTAGTGTATATTTGAACTTTCCCATTAAATATAATACCGAAAAATTAAAATGAGTTTATGAAAATAAATAATAAAAACAGCTGATTTTTTAAAAGATGTCAAAGACCACTCTAAAGTTATTAATTAACCCTGAGAAGAATTCTCTTACCTTTAGTAAAAATTTTAGAATCTTTAAAACGGAGGAACCTATAAGCGGAATATCTGGCCTGGTTGAATTTTTAGAGGATGTCATAATAAGCTCACCAGGTGCAGTCGACTTAAATTACCTAAGAAGATATTTTAGATATTCTAGAAATTCACTAGATTGGTCCCTATGGTACGAGGTTGAACCTGGGGATCTGGGGGAAGCTGATTCCATTATATTTGAAGACGGATCTAATTTTTATTTTGAAATAAAATACGAATACGACGACGGAACCTTTGATGAGATGGGATCTATAATCGAGATAAATGAAATCAAACTTAGATTTTCAAGTCAGGCTCCGATTCAGAATACTTATTCTCCACTAGTTAAATGCTCCGATGAAAAGTGCGCATCTATAATAGTTAAAGGGGAACCTAAATTTAGACCATATGAGGTAGACTCATCTGTTAATATGTTCAAAGATCTATCTTTTTATACTAATAAGGTCTTTGGTCACGAGGTCGTCTACTTCAGGACTCTTCCCGAGTCAGACAGTGGAGATTTTATATTCAAAGAGTGGACTCTATATAAAAACGTAGATCGAAAGTGTTTAAAGATAATGGTTCCAGGAAATAAATTTCCTAGCCAGGATCCTAAGTTTTCTGAATATGAATTAGATTTTCAACTTCCATTTGAGATTCACGTCGACAATAGATATTTTCAGTCTGTTTTTGGAAAAGGGTCTCACCCTAGACATCGAGACTTTCTCTATTTTCCTCTATTGAATCGAATGTATGAGGTGCAGGGTAGTTATTTAAATCGATCTTCTATCTTAATGACTCCGGTTTTTTGGAAAGTCAGTCTTAAGAAGTACAATCCAAATATCGATATGTTATTAACTGACGATTCTAGACATTTCCTAGATAATGTAATTCAGTCAGCTGACGATCTATTTAAACCTGAAGTTGAAAAGGATATTAAGGACGGCACAATGCCTCTTCAATATCAAGTAATAAGTAGAAAATTCGATTCATCTAGGAATGCAATTCATCCGGATCTAAGAATTAGGCCTCTTAAATATACGTATAATCATGCTAGCCTTATTGAAAATTACTATGATTTAGGTGCAATTGTTCCTACTGATGCTTCATATAGAATAACAACAGGATCTCCGATTCTTTCAGATGATATTAACATAGTAAGCCTACCTAGCCTAAATTCAGGAGACCCCAATAGTTATAATGTCGCTCTAGCATACCAGACATCGGGACCATTTATCAGCTGGTTAAATAATTCTCTGATAACAACAGATAAGAATGTAAGTGGAAATAATTTTAAGTTTATAAGGGTTAGAGGACCAATCGACACTATATCTAATCACGATGGGACTTCTGAGTCTGGAAGATATATTAGAATCGAAGCCTATTCAGATTTGTCCTTTAAAAAACAGAGGCCAATTATGACCTCATTTGATTCTAATGGAAATCCTATAATTAAGTTTAAAGTTAGAGAACCATCTGTCATATATAATGCAGAGCCACAATTCAATCAGACCGATGTTTGTAATTTGTCATATACCGCTCTGTTTAATGTTAATTCAAACGCTGAGTCAATTCAATTTATAAACGGTTGGGATAACGAAAGCAATCAAGGAATTAAAATATACGGGCAATTTACTAAATATATTTCAGCAGAGCCAGAGGGGGACCTTGTGATTACTGTTGAAATTAACTCATCTCAAAAAACCTATACGATTTCCGATTTTTCTTCTGATAAGTGGCACTCCATCGTCATTTCAATATCTAATGAATTTAAACAGATCGGAGCGTACGTTTATTCTATTCAAGAGGATCCAGGGGACATCATTAATCATAATGAATTTATCGAATTATTAAATCAAGTGGAATCATTTACCCCTCAGGAATTTAATTTAATTGGACAGAAGTACTACATCGCATCTTCTAATATGTTTCTTGCGAATATTAGACTTTTCAATACCATGATTAAACAGGAAGATCACGACTTTATATTGAGCCAACAGTACATAAAAGATGAATCTAAGCTATTGATAATAGACAATTGCAAACCACAGCTTAATCTTCCGTATATCGCTAAAAATAGATAGATCTTATGAAGAACTCAAATCACGAAAAAATACAGAATAAAAATACTCAGGACATATTTCTTAGAAATGCTACTCTTGCTCTTCTAGACGTTTTAAATAGAGAAATAATAATTGATCTGGTTAGGGAAGACAGGGTAGAAAAACATGAAATACCCTTTGTTTATAACTTTGCTGGCACTCAAGGATTCATGCAAGATTTTTTTATTGGTCTTCCCGATGATTGCAATTATCCTCAATTTGCGGACGGTAACTATGAAGTCGTTCCCAGAGGAATAGTTACTCTTGGTGCATTTTCAATTAAATCAAGCGACATTACTAATAAATTCGTTAGAGGAACCTTTACTCAGGAAGAGAGAAATGAAAACGATCAGAAAGTAATGAAGGCGTATTCATCTAGATTATATTCTCTACCGATGACGATCAAATTTGATTTAAAAATAAAATCAGACAATCTAAATAAAACATTTAAAATTATTGAAAAAATATTTGATTTTTATTATAAAAACAGAGTACTATATTTTCAGTATAGAGGAATTAGAATTCCAGCACAAATAACCTTTCCAGAATCAATAACGAACGATAAAAAGTATGCGTTTAGTTATACAGACGATACCTATGTAAATATTTCATTCTCAATAGATATGGAAACCTACTATCCAAGCTTTGAAGACTCTTCGACCATGTATAAGGGAAATGTAATTCAGCAATTTGGATCTAATCAGAGACTAGATGGAAGCGGGACCATTATAAACTCAGACTGGATTGACCGCGATTATCCACCTTCAGAATAGTCTAAGTTATCTAATTCTTTCCAAATAAATAAATAAAAAATTTACCTATTTCATAGGATGGCAATTTATAAAAAGCTTGACAGCATAAAGAGACTTAATGGAGCAAGTTTAACATCAATAGTTGACATAACCAATCTAAATTTTAAGAGTCTATCCGAGGCAAATCTGGAGTTTTTAGGAAACATCAACTATGATGAAATTAAAAATTCAATAGGTTTATCTAAGGGGTCCTTTAGTACTCTAGAGATATCCACTAGCCTCTCTATGTTACTGGGGGGAGTTCCAACTCTTACGATTGATAGTCTAGGTAGATTAGAAGGTCAGGAAATTTTAACTAAAGTTGCTGAAACTAAGAGGCTAAGGCTCTCTGATTTTACAGACTGGCCGGAAGTAGGAGTTCCTGGGGAAATTATATACACGGGAATACAGAATCAGAAACCTGAGTTCGGAGAGGATTTTATCGGCTATCTAGATAGTAAAGGATGGGTGAGCTTAACAGGTGGAAAGGATTTACCTTATGTAATTTTAACTGAACTTACGGGTAGCCCTTTTATATACCCCACCCCTAACCCAGGGCAGGGGATATTATGGATAGGTCAGCCGGGATTACAGACCTCGACTGTTCCTACTACTCAGACTGTCTACTATACTGATGAAAACGATCAAACTTTTGATGTTCTATCTGGTCAATCCGGGTCGTCAAACGATCCTACGATGGTTGGATTCAACGAGACGCCCGACGGAATAATTTCACAATTTACAGCAGGGGTAAAACAAAACACTGAGATTGTTTTTTATAACGGAATGATGCAACTAAAGGGAACATCTGGAGACTATACTGCAGTTCAAGTCGGATCCTTGATGGAGATTACATTTTCATTTATACCTGGACCTACTGACCAGGTTAACATATATGGCATACCTTCTTAAAAATAAAAATCTAAAATTTGGAGAGCCTAGAGGAACAATATAAAAAGTATTTAGAGACTAATCCTAAATCCGGAATATCATTCGATGAATGGTCTCAGAATGTTCCATTTTTTGCTAAAAACATATTTATAGGATCCGCTGGAATATATTCAATTGATGTAGAATTTTCTCCAGCTCAACCAAAATCAAAGTACATGGAATTAATAACTCGCATACGAGAATATTATAACGGATATCATAACATTAACGGAAGACCTCCTTCCAAATCCGATTTTAATGAATTTTTAGATAGCCTTAATCAAAGTTAATAGTCAAATCGAAATCAAAATACTGAAATTTTGCTGAGAATGTGCTAAAATTTGGAATATTTGAACTATAAGACAGCTTTAAACTGTCTTGAGATTTTAGAATCGGTTTATTAAACACAACATTTGACACCATATATCCCTCGTTGTTCATCATGGTTAGAGTCATCGGAGAAAGAGTTTGATTCTTATTATTAAAATCCAAATAGCTTAGTGCATTATCTAAAAATATCCAATAGTTTAGATATGCATCAGTCATTTTAAAAGTAAGAGTAAATTCTCTAGTAAAAAGATCTGAAATTGGAGTAGCATTCTTATACTCTTGCTTTTTACCTAAAACCCTAGTCTGTTGAACCGTTTGCATACTCCACCCACTAAAATCCACCCCCTGTATAGTAGATGACATGAAATCCTCTATTGTGTCATATGGTAATATTAGACTTTGATAGTATTTTTTATATTTTTCCTTTATGGCATCACCGAAAAAATCCTTTGGGAATAGAAAAACAAATCCATTATTTCTAGCATTTAATATCATCTCTCTATTGTTCTTAGTTTTCTATAATATTCAGGATCTTCTGACAGATGATCCATTGCGATTTCTCTTGCGATATATAAATCATCAGTGTGCTCTAGCTCGTGTCTGATTCCGTCCATAAGATCCGATTCTCTAAATTCATCAGGAGACATTAGGTCTGCTCTTCCGCCGGTTAGAAAATCCTTCCTCGCACTCGGCTCTTCCTTTTTCCAGACTATTAGATTCTCGGGAGTGACCTCTTCTGCAAATTCTTTATCCGTACAAAAAGTCCACCTATCGTTTCCTCTTGCTCTTTTATAATAGACTGGCATATCGATCCATCTGATTTGATACTCATAATGATTTGAAAAGGATAGATCGTCAGTGGCATCTAAGAATCCCATGTCAGGTTCTTCCCTGTACACTATTACATGATTTTCTGATATGCTAAATCTCCCTAGTTTCATTTCTTTTTCTTCTTAGATTTTCTGGCCTTAGCTGCTAGGTCTTTATCGGCTCCTCCCCAGGTCCCAGATGACTTAGTTGCAAAAGAATTAACCCTGGCCATCGCCCATTGGTGCTGTCCCACACCAGGTCGATGCCCTGTTCTCCAGGCAGCAAGTCCTCTGTTATACACTTGCTTTAAAATTCCCTTAGGGATCCCAGTCTTCTCTGACTTGTTTTTTAAAGCAGTGTCAGTAGTACTGGATGATTCCAATAAATATTCTATAAAATTAAGAGCTTTCATTTTCTATCTAACTGTTTTTTTACCTCTCTTCTTACGCTCTCCATCTTCTTAGCATAGCTAGGGTTCTTTTTTCTATTAAATACTATCTGCTGATTAATACTTCCAGTTATCTTTTGCATGTTTCCTCCCCGGGTCCTAATGAGCCATTTAGCTAGAGCCTTGACACCTAGCTCTTTAAATTTTCCGTTTGCGTCCGGGGCATCTGAGTCGTGCCATTTAGGGGCTCCCTTAGGGCGACGAGTATTTTTTCTTGCTTCGTTTAAAATAAATTGATTGAAACCCAGTATCATTTTCCAAACATTTTTTCAAATTTCTTAGTATGCTTGCTCTTTTTAGTTGCCCAGCGCTTACCTGTTTTTTGGTTATAGTCGGCCTTCCATCCGCCCTTAGGATCGCTTGTATATGCACTAGGATCGTCTTCATCTTTATCAGCATGTTTCTCTATTTCCTTGCGCATCGCCTTTGCGTCTCTAGTTAAGTACCCGGGATTAATCTTTCTTTTTTCAAGAATAAATTGCTCATATGTGAATACTCTCTTCATCTTTATTATTTATTCCTATTTGAACTTCTAAATCTCCAGTTCCCTTTATCAACCGGTGCCAGGTTTTAGCGGGTATAAATATAGGATCCTCTCCTATTTTTTTTGGAAGTCCGTCTTCTAATTGTATCATCCAATTAGTTGGATATCTACAAGCAATGGTTCTGTCTTCTTCATCTCGGTGCCAAACAAATTCATCATCTTTAGAAGATTGCATAAATTTTCTGATGCGAATATCATTAGAAATGCGAATTTCCTTAAATGGAAGCTCATTCATATCTTTTTAGTTTTTTAATAATTTCTTTTATTTTAGGATCTCTATCCTCTATTAAATCTTTTATTACGCTTATTGACTCTTTAGCTGACTCTATGCCCATTTTCTTTATCTCGTAATTAAATACTACATTATATTCTCCAGACTTTCTAGTTTGTCTAGTTCTTCCAAATCCAGTATCATATCCAGATAGAGTCTGTAGCTCAAGCGCAATATGCTCAGCTATGTGTCCCAACCAAGTTCCTCTCTTAACTCTATAAAAGAACCCATTTTTTCTTCCTTCGGAACATCGATGTTTTGACATAGAAGGGAGGTATTTCTTTATGTTATCATAGAAGTTAGGAATTTTATCCGATGGAAAATTTTCCCATTCCCCAAGATCAAGGATCATGTGAATTAATTTATCCTTACTTCTACTCCATTTATTTTTTCCTTCAATTGTATCAATTTTTATAATTTTTAATTCAGATAGATTCGGTAATCCATTATTCTTATTAATTGACTCAAATAATTGATACGATTTTAAATATTTCATATTACCAGTATCCAGGATATGTTTTTCCTCCCCAAAGATGGGCATACCTATTAATTCTACAGGCCCAATACCCAGCCATCGTCTTGTCCTTTTTTTGAGCGCAATTGTGTCTAGCAGCAAAGCTCTTACGCGCCTTAGGATTAGATACCTTTGCATTCAACCCAGGGTCTCCAAATTGAATTTTCTTAATATTACCAGTCGATGGATTTTTAACATATACTACGTATTTCTTAGATCCCCCTCTCATAGGTCGACCGAGCTGAACTTCACGTCCTTGATATTTAGCTTCCGATATTTCTAATATTTCAAGTGGCAGGTCTAGTGAAACTTCTTCTCCTTCATATATTCCAGTTTTTCCAATATCAGTGTCTTCAAAAATCATTGCGTCGAATGCTCCCAATTTAAGGGTACCCATTTCATAGAGAACCCTCGCCTCCTTCAAAAGAAGAATATGAGATTTACTCCCAGGTCTAAATGCCGACTCTGTTATAGAGTGACCTCCCGCTATGTGAAAATTAAGAGACTCTGAGATGCTAGAGTCTCCGAGATATTTACTAAAGCTTTTTAATCTAGTTATCATATTTTATTAACAATTATTGTTTTATCATCTATGTTTGCTCCTAATTTAAAGGTTGCTCGATTAACTAAACATTCTCTAACATCAGCCATAATCATGTCTCGAGGATTGTTGTCTATGTAACTTTTAGAGATTGTATTATTTGTTCCGTGATATTTACACTCAATTACCTTGGAATTTTTAATAAAGTTCGATGACACGATATCACAATTTTCAATTTTTGAATTTCTTATTTGGCATCCATTGAATAGACAGTTTTTTGCATCTGCTTCAACGACACAGTCGTAGAATTCAATTCCCTCAATCACTATGTTTTTATCTATTTTAGCACCCTTAACCTGTAGTCTTTTTCTCTCGTTATCCCAATTTACATCAGCAATGTGAACTCCTCCGAAAACTATCAAATCAAATAATTTTTCTCTAAGAACTGGATAAACTGATTCAATTAAAAATTCTTGAGATCTAAGATCATGATATAGTTTAATATTTGGATAATTGGATTTTAAATTAAGTGTGTTTTTTGTGCTATCGACGGCTCTTCGATATTCATTAATCAGGGAATTTAATTTTGACTTTTCGTCTATATCATAAACGTAATTCTCAGAGAGGGTTCGATACAGTCTATCGATTATTGAGTTGATTGTCCTCTTGGCCTCTGACTTTTTTCGATGGTAGTTCTTTCCCCCTATATAAGTTATTTCTAGGACTCCTTCGTTTATTCGACTGAAACTGTGACCGAAGAAATCTGACTCTGGAAAATTAAACTGCGAAGAATCTGCTCTCTCAATAATAGAGTCCGATGAAATATAAGAATAATATGGGTTCTTTGAGTGAAAATAGAAATAATTACTTTGAGGAATCTTTCTCCTCTCAGTATCCTCAGTATTCCAGTCCTTTAATATTTCTTCTTCCTTTAATCCAATTAAGTATTTAAACTTATTCAGCTTAGGTAAACCAAACGGTAGATTTAACTTTCTCTCATTAAGAGATATTCCAACTGTCATCTCACAGCGATCATCAGTTTGACCGAAATGTTCGATCAGATTCATTGTCTGAAGCATTAATCTTATAGCATCATGATAAGGGACTAACCCCGTTTCAAAAATAAAGGTTTTAGAAGAATGAGAGTACTTATTAGACAACTTAAATATCTCAGACCCCGGTTTGAAGCTTTCATCGACGCCCTTAAACCACTTTACCTTTTTACCTGTATTGTTAGCCAATTTAGATGCCATGTCTCTTCTTCTAATTGAAGATTTAAATTCAAATTTAAAGCTAAGACTTGAGTTAGTATATAGCCCACTTTGATCTAATCCAAATTCCATTAATAAAAAGTATTTAATTTATTTATTTCGAGCCACCGATGGTTAATAAATAGTTTGACGATCCAAATCAATAATTTCGGTATAAATAATATAAATTAATTGTAAATAATGGCCAGTCCCTTTTCAGCCTATAGAATATTAAGCACCTTTAAGGCAACCGTCGAAGAGATAACATTTGACACTATTACATATCTTACTGCTAAATTTAATCAGAGCAGATCGGTTTTTACAGCGGCATCCCCATTTGGTCAATTATTAATTGTCATAGAAAATCTAACACAGTTGATTTTTTATTATATAGAAGATTCAATTACTGAGTTGAATATAAATGAAGCAACTAGGGTAACCTCTATTTACTCACTAGCTTCACTAGCTGGGCATAATCCCAGTCGAGCAACTTCGGCGGTCGGAGAAATATCCCTAAGAATAAATGAAAATGCATCAGAGAGCGCAATAGATAAAGTTATTATTCCAAATTTGACCAGGGTCTCCTGTAGAAACAATGGACTTATCTATCTTTTAGATGTATCTCAAGAAGAGATTAAATTTTCTCTAAGAGGAGAAGACGACGGAATTAAAATACAGATACGACAGGGAGTTCTAGAGTCCCAGACTTTCACTGCATCAGGTCAGCCTCTCAATAGTTTTTCAGTAGCGAGCCCTCAGAGCTTTTTCATAGATAATTTCTATGTGAACGTTTATGTAAATGGAGAAAAGTGGAAAAGATATGAATCAATGCTAGACATGACCCTTGGAGAAAAGGGATACATTATAAGAACTGGAATTACCTCTGGGCTAGATTTATATTTTGGAAATGGATCATATGGCAGAATACCAGAAACGGGATCGACAATAGTAGTTGAATATATTTTAACTGATGGACCTGCTGGAAACATAAAAACATCAGACACCGCTTCTATTCTCTTTGATTTCGACGAAACCGGATTTACTCTAACTGGAGAAGAGATAAATTTAAATGATTTTATAACCATAACCGCAACTCAATCTCCTTATTTTGGAACTAATCCTGAGAATTCTCAGCTCACTAGACTCATTGCCCCCAAGACCTCTAAAAGTTTTGCGCTAGTTAACCCGGATCACTACGAAGTCGTATTAAGAAGGCTAAATCTCTTTTCTCTCATCTCTGTCTATTTGGACGAAGTAGACGAGAGGGTTCTTAATTTGTTTCTCATACCTGATATCAGAAAATTATTCAGCGTTCCTAAGTCTTATTTCGGAGCAGACTTAAATATTTTTAAAATGAGTGAATATCAAAAAACAGAACTCTTAAGATATTTAGAAAAATCAGGAAGTAAATTAATTTCTACCGATATAAAGATAGTAGATCCTATTATTTCTAAATATGTTATTAATACGAGTATAATAGTATTCGACGATGTGTCAATAGATATAATTAAATCAGATATACACAATTCACTAGGAGTCTATTTTTCTCAGAACACCAGAAGGAATAGAATACCTAAAAGCGATCTTATAAAAGTAATAGAGAATGTAAAAGGAGTCGATTCCGTTGCAATAACAATAATAGGAGAGCTTAACGAATCTAATATTATTAACAATCCAACATCGACCTCTCTCATTGGTCTAGACGAATACAATGATATAATTATTACAGGAAGGGAGCTTCCAGTAATAAGAGGAGGATTTAAAGATAGATTCGGGAATGAATATACTGAGGGATTACCGGATGGATCTAAAATGGGTTCAGTTAATATTAGAATCACTGATATTGTTCCAAGACCAAAAATTTAATTATATTAGCACCATGTTAAAAGATAGTATATACCGGCCTACGTTCGAAAGAAAGGATAAGCGTCTCAATTCTGGGTACGATTATAAGGACAATATAATGAAAAACACTCTCTCATCTCAAATGTTCGGGGTTAATCAAACCCTTGATCGTTTCATAAAAGCAATGAACGATTGTGTGTATCAATGGATAGAAGCTGTTAAAACAATAAAGGCGTACGCAAACCCGGCAGTAGATAAGAACGATAATAAAATTAATTAATGTCAAAAGAAAAGTTAAGCAAAGACACCCGTAAGTCTCTTAAAAACGAAATAGAAAATCTCTTAAGTAGTATAAGCGCGGATAACGAGGAAATGGTTCTAGATACTAAATTAGCAGATGAGGTAAGATCTGAGAGTCAATATGATTTTGATCAAATGAGCGATCAATTCACAAACAAAGCAAGAGAGATAACGGATTCGCTATTCAAAAACTTTGTAGATCTTGGGGTTTTCGAAAAGAACGATTATGCTAGACATAAAAAGGAATTAGACACGATTAACATCTCCAATCTATTCTTTCAACTAAAGACCCTAAAGATATCGATTATGAAAATAATGGAAGAGATTGCCTCTGGAAATACTCATCCTCGATTATTAGAGGTAATGGGACAGCTTCAAGATAAGATGGCAAATATAACTAAAATGCAGGCCAATTATATACTATTTTTAGAGGATACTTATCGAAAATTAAATAGTGATGCCCCGGTTAATCCTGATGCTGCTCAAATAGAATCAAGTACTATTGAAGGAAAATATTTTATATCAGTAGGAACTAAAAACGTTATTCAGAGCCTCCCAGACTCCAGTGAATCCGATGATGAAGAGTCCGCAAATTTAATAGATCCTAATAATAAATTAAATCTATTAAAAGAGACCGACATAGATGAGACAACTGAGTCTAACACCGGTGAGGATTTTATTGACGTTACTGAAATAATTTAAATTATGAAAGACATAATGTCAAGCAGGGGTGGCTATTCCTCAAATAGAATATCGGCCATTGGAGGAGACTCTAAGGATAATAATTATATTTGGACTACTGAAAAGATAGATCAGCTAATCGAGGACATTAATAACGGAGCGAAGGACGTTAGAAAATTAGGAATGTCTCCGTTCAAGGACAATGACGTTAATCTAAGAAGAGAGAATTTACCTTTTGAATATACCCCAGAAGAGATAGAAGAACTTTCCAAGTGTAAATCATCCTTAATTTATTTTGCCGTGAACTATTGTGTTATTCAAACTAATAACGGAAGAATGAGAGTCAGGGATGCTGGAGGACTAAGAGATTTTCAAAATCAGATTCTAAAGGCATATAAAGAAAATCCTCTAAATATATTAATGGCGAGCCGGCAAACAGGTAAAACGGTAACCTCCGCTGTTTTTATACTGTGGTTCCTACTTTTTCATCCTGACAAGACTGCTCTATGTGTTGCTGATAATTTTACGACAACAAAGGAGCTAATAGATAAGTTTAAAATAAGCTTAGAGGGTCTTCCTTTTTTTATGAAGCCCGGAATCGAAGTAATAAACGCAAGTACTGTTAAATTTGATTCAAATAGCCGACTTGTAGGTAGAACAACCACCAAAAAATCAGGTATTGGTCTATCAGTAAACCTTTTGTATATCGACGAATTTGCTCACATCAACGAGGCAAATCTTGATGAATTCTATCGGGCAATTTTTCCAACAGTTACTGCCGATCCAAATGGAAGAATCATAATTACATCTACTCCAAATGGAAAGAATAAATTTTGGGAAATCTGGACTGATGCTGTAGATAAAAAATCCAGCTTCTATCCTCTAAGGGTGGATTGGTGGCAAATCTCAGGTCGAGATGAAGAGTGGAAAAAGAAGAAAATCGCCGACTTGGGATCCGAAGAGGATTTCAATCAGGAATATGGACTTCAGTTTTATTCATCTGATCAGCTTCTCTTAAATTCAAGAGATCTTCGAAAATTAGACACAATTAAGCAGGAATATAAAAACCATTCTCTCTTCTTAAAAGAGGATCTCTTTCAATTTAATGAATATCTATTTTTTCATAAAAATTATTTAAATAGGACCCCGGAAGATTTTAAAAGTGACACGTCCAACTATGTGTTTAGCATAGATACTGCTGATGGAATTGGCGGAGACTATTCGGTCTTAAACATATATAAGGCAGTTGCTCTTCCAGTTAGAGAACTTATTAAAAAGATAAACATAGTAAAGAATGAAGTGGACACGGTTTCATTAGTTCAAGTTGGATATTTCAGGTCTAATCAGATAGATATCAATGAATTTTCAATTGCATGTGAGCATATAATATATGAGATCTTTAATACTGATCAGACTCGCATCGTTTTAGAATTAAATCACAAGGGAGACATCATACTCAATCGATTTAGAGAAAATGATAAATATTGGCCGGGACAAATGGTGCACACCAAGCACACTCAAGCAGCACTATCCTTTAAACCTGGATTAAGACTCGGTCCTACCAATAAGATTAAATATTGTGAAAAATTTAAATATTTAACCGCAATAGATAGAATAATTCCAAACGATTCAATCACAATATCTGAACTCGGTTCATTTGGTAAATCTAAGGGAGGATTATACCGGGGACAGAATGGAACTGACGACATGGCAATGACATCAGTCAACGTGTCATCGATATTCGAATCAAGTCAGTTTTGGGAAATTGCAGTCGAGACCTTTGAAAGGATGCCAGCTGAATACCTAAAAGAAGTAGAAGAGCAGATATTTAATGTTCATCGAACAGGAGGAACTCGTTCCCTTTATGATTACGAAGAAATAAGAAGAATGAATAGCGATAATTATACAACGAGAAACAACAAATCAATTCGACCGAATGTTTTTGATATTGATACTCGAGAGCAAATTGAAAAAATAAAAGGTAGATTTTTTAAATCTTAACTCTACTTGTGGTATAATTAATCTACGATTAATTATTATCTATATGAGTAAGCTAAGATTTCAAGGAGAATTTACAGTTGAGAAATTATTCACACAATATAAATGGGAGATTTATGATAATATAATAAAATCAATCAAGGATAATCACAGTAATCCTTTGATAAATGAGCTTGAAATCGTAGAAATAACAACCGGAAGTACTAGGTATCCTATAATTCTCTCAAGAGAAAGATTTGTTGACTCTCTAAATCGATGCATAGAGTTTTTTGAGGAATTAGAGGAGTATGAAAGATGCCAAGCTTGCGTAGATATAATTAAAGATATAAATAAACACAACTTAAACACAACTAATGGGATTAGAAAACGTTAACCAGCTCGCAAATGAAAAAATAAATAAGATAGCTTCAAAATTTAGAGATAACACTATAACCGAAAGGCAGAGAAATGAATTGGTGTCTTTGATTTATCCAAAACTTAAATATTACGTTTGGACTTATTGTAGAAACGAAGATGATACTCAAGAGGCTCTTCAATGGTCATTAAAAAAAATATTTAAAAATATTGATAAATTTGACTTTAATAAGGCTAAATTCACAACTTGGATATATACCATAACTAGAAATGAAACCCTTTTCTATCTTTATAAGAAAAATCAGAGACCGACCATCAGCCTAGATCAGGCCCCCTCGATATCAGATATATCTTCTTCGTATCAAGATTATGATGAGGTTCAACTAGAAGTGGACCATCTGTATGCAGAAACGGTAATTGCAATCAATCAAATAGACGACTTAGTTCTTAGAAACATTGCCATCGATAAAATGATAAAGAACGAAAAAATTAAAGAGATTTCAATTAAGTATGAGATAAACGAAAATACTATAAAAACTAAGTTGAGAAAAATAAGAACTGATGTCAGAGACTCTGTGTTACAGAGAAATCCACAATTTAAAGAAACTTTAAATCACATTTTTGATATATGAAAATAAAAGAATACATTAACCCTAGTTCAATATTAACAAGATTTAAGACTTATCGAAAAATCATTAATTATCGAAAAAAATATGAGAGCATATTATTAGAACTAGAAGGATCCAAAAGGCTAGAAGAGGCAGGATTTACAAAAAGTGAGAATAGACTTCTGGTTGGAATTAATTTAAACGAACAGCTCTTGACCTATGATGAGCTTACAATCGAACCTGCGGAGCTCAAGTATGTTTCGGATCGTCTTAAAAAATACACCGATTTCTTACAAAAAGAAGGAATACTGGATGTGATAACTGCTGACTACGAAAGGGTTAAAACTGAAGATTATTATGGATATATTGTTGAGATCAAATTTGAAGACTCACAATTAAATAAAAAAGATTATTTATACTGCCTCTCCTTCTTAATCGGGGCCCCTCTTTTAATTCTTTTCTCAATCCTAATTTCACTACTCTACGTATTGTAGAGTTTGTTTGTCTTTTACTGATAAATAATAAAAAATAAAAAATTATGAAATTAAAGGATTTTGTAACTAAATGGGCGTGGCAAATCTTAGCAGGTCTGTTCTTTCTTCTATATCTAGGAAAGGGATGCACCAGTAGTAAAATGTCTAAAACCAATAATTTATTAGAAGAAAAAACACTAAACCTTGAGCACAAAGTAGATTCACTAACCATAGTTATTGGAAAAATGAATCAAACTAAGCCATCTTCTTCCGAAGTAAGAGATATCATGGAAGTAGTCATGTTAGACTATTTAATATACGAAGATGATTTAGACAACGGAAAGGCCAGTCTTTCTCAAATAAAAGATAAGATAAAGTCAAATGATTAATTGGGTTAAGAAAAATAAAAATTTAATAATTCAAAATTCATTCCTACTACCTATTCTCTTGGTAGTAATCATGTCGATTAGCCATGTGGTTAGTTGGTATGATCTTGGAAACCCAATGAGCTGGGCAATATATCTATCCGTTTCAATCGAAATATTTGCCCTCGCTTCAGTTGCAGCTGCGACCGTTAAAATGAATCGAGGATCTATCTGGTTTCTGTTTGGACTGGTTACTATTATTCAAGTAATTGGTAATATTTTCTTTGAATATAAAGAAATCAGACTTGATGATCCTGATTTTTTATCTTGGATTGAGTTGATCTCCCCATTTTTTGAAGACTGGACTCCAGTGGATCACCGTCGTCTCCTTGCGATATTTCAAGGGGGTACCATCCCAATCATGTCTTTGACCGCCCTTCACTACTATATAAAATTCACAGATAATCTTAAAGAGGAAACTCCGGTTAAGTCAGAAGGATCTAATGGTGATCTAGATGATTCTGAAGACTCAATAGATCAGAGAGAAGAAATGCCAGAGGTCGAATCAATATCGCATGATTCTGATGGGGATGGAGTAGAGGATACTGTTGAATATTACATAGACGAGGATGAGATAGCTGATATTATTGAACGAGATCTAGATGGAGATGGAACCGTCGATCAATTGGAAATTAATACACCGGCAGGCGAGGAGATGGTAGAAAAGATTAGAGAAGAGATCTCAAAGTCAACTAAGAAGAATAAAAAAATGCTCTTTAATCCTAAATATCGAAGGCTGATAAAAAAATAGAAGAAAATGCTACCTAAATTAAATAACATATGCGAATGCTGCGACAGTGACCAGTCTCTTCTTCAACTATTCGACGACAAGTGTTTTAAAATTGTCGATGGAGCAGATGTAATCGCTAGTTTTTGTTTAGGCGATTTTGCTTTTCCAGTTGACAGTCATTCATGTTTAAATTTTACCCTCAATCCGGAGACTGAAATCTCTCTATTTGATAATGGAATTACTTCTATAGGCTCCCCGAGCGTTGATCTTGTTTCAGGCAATCTCTATGTTAGAGGAGTAATGATTAAATTAGTATATCCGACCAACGATAACGACGGAGAAGAGATTTCAATTTTAGATAAAAATGTAGAACTCTGGATAGAGGACGCCCTAACTTTAGATTATAAGAAACATCCTCTTCATAATCTATTTATGATCTTTACTAATCCTAAATCAAACGACCCTTCTACCTTAATAAATAGAATAAAGATAGTTAATCCAAATGAAAACTTTAAAGTTAAGATCATAGGATTGATTATGCATGGAATTGCGCAATAAAATAAAATTATATATATGAATACTAATATTCCAACCGAAATCATACCCATTTATCGAGCATCATCTGCTAGTCCTGAGCTTACCTATGAGCCGGTATGGATCAGCACTGATCGCAGAGAGCAGGATCCTAATAAGACGACCCTAAAGTACTCTCAGGTCGGGGGCCCTACTGCAGGTGATAAGATAGGAAATGCGCACGGCCCGATATTTAGAATTGAGATTGTTGAAACCACAGGAGTGAGTCATATTAGGATATGGGGACTAGATAATGATGACACAAATGCCCCGATATATCCAATTTCTAGATTTACGGGTTCACATGGAAATAATACCCTAGATGTTTGGTTAAAGAAGTTTGAATTTACAGATCATGTTGGCAACATTGACCCTAGTGTCAGTTCCTATGTAGTATACGGTCACCGAAAAAGAAACTATCCTGCAGTATTCTAATGAATTCAAGGTCTAAAATAAACGAGCAGAGCTCTTCTATTACCGGCTTTCAAAGCCGGGATTATATGAGAGGACTGCCTTTTTATGGACAAAAAGGAGATTTTAATTTTGTTACAGGTAGAAGTCAATTTACCCCTGGTGTATCGATCAAGCAGGTCCCTCTCAGCGACATGTCTAGAAAAGGAGACCCGGGAATAAGTGAATTTGATCGAAACATCAATCTAATAAAATATCACTATAAACCAGGAGATCGGGTGAGGGGAATCCTAGTTAATTCTCAAACGGGTACTCCAGGCGGCAGGATAGTTGTTGGACGATTAGTTGAAGTCAGGGTAGATCGACGAAATCACACTATAAAGGTCTATATCAAAGATCCTAAGACCCTTGAGCGAAGAGAGATTTATGTTGATACCATGGAGAGGCTCTACGAGTCTAATGGATTCATGGCTAAGAACTTTCTACAGTTTATCAATTCATAACAGCAAAAGAGATTACTCTTGAAACCTTTTTTATTTTTTTTATATAAAATAAAAAAGAATTCATTATGAAGAACGATCACATCGATGACTCTGATGCTCTTTCACATCTAGATGCGCTCGACCAGATTCATGGGGTAAACAACATCAAGGCAGTGATTGAACCCGCAGAAGAAGAAGAAGAATCTCCTAAAAAAATAACCTCTCTTGGAAAGGCAAGCTCCTTTCAAGAAAATCAATTAAGCGGAGCTGAAGACTCCCCGTGGAAACACCTGAGACTGGATCTATTACCTTCTCTCGGTATGTTTTATCCTGAAAGAATAGAACTCTTGATCAGATCTGCAACTACTAGAGAAATTAGACACTGGTCGACGATGGATGAATACGATCCGATCAGCGTAGAGGAGAAGATTAATTTTATCCTAAACGCATGTACGAGATTTAAAATACCTGGAAATTCTTTTCAATTTACTTTTAATGATTTTCTGCTGATTGATAGATATCACATTCTATTTAAAATCTATGAATTGACTTTTCCAAATCAGGAGAACAAGCTCATGGCTAATATAAAATGCAACAATGAGAGCTGTGGACATACTAATAGAATTCAAGTACTAAGTAAAAATCTAAGAGGATTCGAGATACCTGAAGACTATTTAAAATGGTATAATGACACCGAAAGGTGTTTTGTCGTTCCATCAGATAAGTTGCAAGAGGTTCTAAGATTCTATCTTCCAACTATTGGATCCAATTCTAAGCTCAGACAGAGAAGTGATTTTGAAAAGAAGTCAGGTATTCCTAGAGATGATTCCTTTTATGAAGTATCTCCATATCTTATAGGAAACTGGAGAGCAGCCGATAACTCTAGTGTTGCTGATTTAAAGAGACAAATCGACGCCTGGACTACTCAAAAATTTAGCGCCGTTAATCGATTTGCAACAGATATGAAGGCTGCATCCATTAATCAGGCACTCGGAACCTGTGAAAAATGTAAAGAGCAAATGGAGAGCCACATTTTTTTGGGAGGAAGCTTCACTGTCAAAGATATTTTCATTATTTCAGCTGGATTTGATGAACTTATTTAAGCTTAATAAAGACTTGGCGGTGAAGCTTAATCAGAGCCTAGATACTCTCTATAACCTTGAATACATGGAGTATTCAATGCTAGTAAATCTGTTAAACGAGGAGATAGAAGAAAAAAACAAAGAAATTGAGAAAATAAATTCCCAAAATCAAGAACCTACCTTTTCAGTAGGTCTGCCTTCTAATTTAAAACCTAGATAAATAATAAAAATAATCCGGTAAATTGGCAGACATCAGTCCCTATAAAGAAAAGTTATATTCGGAGTTTACATCTTATGCTAATCAATTTAAGGCCCGAATGCAATCAGATGCGGGGACTTCGGGTGCAAAAATCATAGATACAAACGATCAGAAGTATAAAGATCAATTTTCTATTCCCAGCTTAGATCAGATAAAGGAGTCTAGATTGCAACCCGAGCTGGTAACCGACCCTGAATATGAAAACATGATCCGGGCCATCCAGAGAGGCTTTACGAACTCAGGCGCGAGCTATCCTGGATTTAAGGACATGTATGAGAGCAGAAGCCTTGCAAGGTGGGCCGGACTCGCGGTCGTCTTCACAACAAAGGGACTTTCTAGATATATTCAAACCAACGGTGAATATGGCTCAACATATGGAGAAAAGCTCACTGATGACACGGATCCGAGCTGGAGTTTTACTAGAAAGGAGCAGATGCATCGGGCAGCGGCTTTCATATATTATAGTGAACGCTCAAGGTTGCAGTCATGGTTTATCTCTAATTATAGATGGGAGACCGGGTTCTCTGCGGCTTTCAAAAAAACCCCGGATTTCGATAAGGACGTTCAATTCAACACTGATCTTAAAAAGAAATATCTTGAAGAACTGGCTCGTCTCTCAACTACATATGGAACCCCAGATCCGAACGATTCAAATAGAGTTGAACCGGTAGGGACAGATTTTTCAGATCGATATGGACAGGGTCAATGGGATTATGTTGTAAATGGAACCTACGATCTAGAGGAGCAGTTAATGGGAAATAATTCAAATCACAGCTCTAACTATTTCACAGAACTAGTAGAAGGAGATCGTATATTGAGAAGAACTCGTGGATTAGGGAGGCTGTTCGAGCAGGATCAGAAAACAAAGGAGTGGGGAGACCTTAAAAAGTCAGTTAAGGATGATCTTTGGGGAGAAATCTTGGCGAGCAAAGAACGCCTCATGAAATGGGCAACTGAAGTACAGCAGACCTTTAAGGAGCCACTTGATTATCTAGATAAGATATTCAGCTATGAAGATCCTCAAACGTTCTATATCTCGATTAAGGAAATATTTCCGGTATATCAGATCATGAGGCCCGAGGCAACTGGTATATTGGTTCCATTTTTTAAATGGTCCCCGGCAGTATTGCTAGTAAGGGATCTCTGGATTCATTTGATATTTGAGGGGGACGATAAACTGATTAATAAATATCTAAGAGTCTCTTCAACATCCGAGCCCATCGAATCGGATCGTCCTAAGAGAGGATTCTTTAAATCTGTAGGATCTACTCTTTTTGGAAGCACGAGTTCTACTGGATTTAAATCTGAAACATTTAACAATCTAGTAAAGCCTGAAGATGCTATCAGTTCAATTAATACTACTAATACGGAGATAAAAAAGGAGTCTGAGTTGACCGCTGGTAGTCAATCTGGAATTAATCCTGGCACGCAAGATCAGACTGCTTCCGGATCAATCTCTTCCACTGGATCTGCACCTGAAGCAATCAATACTGGTTCTCCAGCAGGTTCAACCGCCTCTTCAATCCAAGGTCCAGGATCTTCAGGATCCCCTACTAATATAAACAACAATTCTACTACGATTAATAATTTAAGTAACAATGTTGTGCCTAAGAATGAGACTAGTGTTTTAAATAGCACATCAAATATAAATCAGTCAAACGTAAATCAATCTATTGGTTCTTCTGGAGGAACGTCAACAGTCCAGTCAGAATCAAATTCTGTCTCTCAAACCGGGCCGTCTATCTCTACGTCTAATGTCAACAATGAAAACGTTAATATTACTGGAGATGTGGCTTCAAATACATTAGCAAACAGTTCAATTAATCCGGTTGTTTCAAATAGCGTTATCAATAATTCAACAGAGGGAGGATCGAATACCTCTGTTTCTAATGCTGGCACTAGCATTAATCAGATTACAAATCAGTCTGGGAATACATCAACTGAAAGTATTTCAAATACTACTCAAAATCAAACTATTGCCCAGGTCAACCCTGCTGAGACTATAATCGAGAGAGGCAATACTCAAGTATCGACCTCATCTAATGTAGTTAATCAGGGATCTACAAATTCCAGCACTCTAAATAATCCAGTTGTCGATAATTCAAGTGGACCTGTTTCTAATGTCTCTAATCAGACAGGTGAGACTGTTTCTCAGTCGATGACTAATAATAATCCGGTCACTAATAATACTAACAATGAAAGGTCTCCGGTAATCAATAATATAGACATGTCTGAGATGGTAATCAGATTAAAGAGAATTGAGGAGGCACTATTGAGCCCACTAGAAGTTAAAGTAATAGAAGCATAATGAAAATACAAAAAAATCTTATAGATCAACTGATCGATCTTAGCGAAAAATACTCTAAAATTCATTCAGAGGTATCTTCTCTTGAGACTGAATTGGTATCAATATCTATTAAAAGAGAGAGTCTAAGTGAACAACTGAATTACTATAGATCACTAGAGAAAGATCTAATAAATAAGATAGAAGAACAGACTGGAGAAAAAATAACAGCCGACTATCTAAGAGAAATTTTAAAATGAGATGAGCGAAAATAAAAAATCAGGACTGAGACTTAATCGAGATACTCTATATTTTATCTTGATTTTAGGGCTAATCATAGTAATCCTATGGCTTACTTGGAAAAACCAGAGAACTCAACAAAAACTAATGGACGAGATTGAAAAATCTAATAGGGAGTTAGTTAAGCTGGATGTTCTAAAGAAGGAGGCAGACGGGCACTATTCAAAACTAGTAAACTATTTTAATTCTCAGAGGGATCTAAATCAAATCTTAGCACTCGATAATTATGAACTCAGTCGGGCCCTAAAAAAGCAAGACGAGAGATTGTTAATGATAAATAGATCTATTATATCTCTAGAGGGAGCAATAAGTTCGGGCGGAGTCACAGTTGATCCTACCGATACATCAATCATAAACCTATCTCTTAAGTATCCAAACTCAGAAGAGTCATTTATCAATTGGGACGGTCGCATTTTTTCTAAGACTCGATCCTATTTAGGTGAATGGTCCTTTGGGAAACTTCCACTACAGATAATTTTAACTGAAACCGATCGAGGACTTTGGAAATCTAGACTCATTGGTCCTTCGTGGTTAATTGTTGATAGTATGACGATTAACAGTCTGCCACCAAAAGAGATTCAGCCGGTAGAGGACCGGGCAATCAGCTGGTACTTAGGTGGAGGATACATAAAATCAATAGACCAGAATTATTCTGATGCCCTCTCAGTTATGGGTGGAATTGGAATAAAAAATCACAATCTATTACTTAATGCCACTAGCACTGGACAGATTGGTTTAAACTATGTCTATAGATTTAATTATAAAAAGAAAAACAGATAATGACTCAAAGCAGATTTGTAAATATTTCATCATATTGTATTGTCGAATACATGTTTGAGCCCCTAGGTTCAACTAATTTTTCTAATGAAGATTTTATTTTATTAGAAAATGAAACCCTAGATATCAATCAGATCTTAAACACAGATGCGTCTCTTTCTAGTACTAGAAACGTAAAGGATCTTACGGTAGTACCAATTGGAAATAATAAATTCGCGTATCTAGATTCAGAAAAGATTCCTAATTATCTAGATTACGACACTAAAATATCACAAACTCCAGTAAATGGATATAGCCTAGTTTACGATAGGGTAAGGTTTCATTTCATTGCTGGATTTTCGATAGATGGCTTTTCAGGATTAATACTCAGTGTTAGACAGCTTCAAAATAATGGAAAATCTAATGTTTTTGCAAATCTATTATTGAGTCGTGAGACCATAAATAACGTTGTTTCATTTAATCCTAAACCTCTTTTTTTAGCTAATTCTACTTACGATAGATATGTTGATATAAAAATACCTTCAATTAAGAACATAAACGAAGACTTTAAGACTGCTCTTTCTCAATCTAACACCTTTGCTGCAAAGATTACCCCTACTGACACTAGCTATTCTGGGTTTATATACAATAACCCAATATACATTAATCTTGCCGAGTGCCAGACTCGATCTGTATTAAACACTGGGGCTGGAGTAAAATATGATGTGTTCGAAGTAAGTGACAGTTTCGAGTCAACTGTATCTCAGAGTAACGAGTTCGATCTAGTTGGGGCATCAGTCGGAGAGTCTCTGAGCGGAGATTTTCTAGAATACTATTTGACATACGACTCAGGTTTCCCTGAAGATCTCATATCAATATTAAACAGAAGAAATCCATCTAATGATTGGATTATTATACATCAATTGAGTATTTTTGAGCAAATAGGCAGCTCCTTTATAAACACAAGTCGGCAGGTAATTTTTCAAGAAGATAGTTTTGACGAGCCTCTAGTATTTAGACCCGTTCTTAAAAATGCAGGAACTGCGGTCAGTATGTCAGTCGATTTAATATGTAGATTAACCAATAGATTAAACGGGGAACAAATCATCAGAGAAGCATCATTTACCCTTCTTAATCCTAAAAAATATGGAAAAAAATTGAACGTCATTCCACTCTCGGATGAACCGCAATCTCAAAAAGTATACAATAAGATAATAAAAAGTAACTTAGAGGTCTCTAATCTCTTTATCGAGCCAACGTTTGCCCCGGGTTTTGGAAATATTCCAGTATCTGAAGTCCAATCCTCCTCTAAAAAGTCAACCGAATACGTACCAGTATTCTTTTCGAATAATAACATATCGGTTTCTAATTCTAATGGAACTACTTCTTCGTCTGATAATCAGTCCGAGGTAATATTCGGCCCTGGACAGCTTAGATTTATTATGTCACCGTTCGATAATACTATTAAAATCAAGATGTATAACATTATAAAAGATATTCCTATTCCTCTTGATTTAAACCTAAATGGAGCAAAATATCAATTAGTGTTTGAATTGGACTCTGATAAACTATCAATATTAAATGTTAACAGCGATAAGCTTGAAAATCTATCTACTGGAGAATTAATGTTTAAGATTTCCAAGGCGGATAGTCAAAAGATAGTATCTTCTTCAAATAAAACAGTGTACATTACATCGATTTCGCAAGACGGATCGGAAAATTTGATGTATTCCGGTGAGTGGAGATCTTCTTCTGAACAGTCAGATGTCGATGAAATGATAAATGGAATTAAGAATGAGGTTAAAAGAAGAGAAGAAGACGCTAAAAAAATATCAGAATTAGAAGATCAAGTGAAATCTTTACAAGATCAATTATCTCTCATACAGGCCCTTAAGACAAATTTATCTGGCATCGGATTGATTAAAAAAGTAGGCCAGCCGTCAGTGGTAAATAGAATAGGAATTGCTAATCCTAGGTCTATCAAAACCAATTCGTCCTCATCAAGTTCAAGCGGAACATAAACACAGATTAGATAAAAATAAGATCTTTTTCTATAAAAAAGAAGATAAATAAAATAAAATAATTGGCATAGAAATGAAAGATTTCATAAATGGAGTGCTACGTGAGCTACAAAACAATCCCGAGACCCGATCAAATAGATTAATTGGGATCATAGTAGAATCTGCAGAAAAATCAATTCAATCTGGTGAAAGATATGACTTAATCTTTGAAAAAGTTAAAAATGACCTTATCGAAGTTAATAAGCATGTTAAGAACGGATCTGTAAAAAACATACTAGATCAATTTAGAAAAATTGAATTCAAACCCGAGTCTAAGCTTAAGGAATTTGCCAAAATAGCTAATCTTAGCGGTAAATTAAAAGGCATCAAGGAGTCAACTGCTTATTCTCATCCGATGATTGCCTACAAAGTAAATGAATACCTAGGTAAAATAAGTGAAGGAGTATCTGAGTTTACTCTTTATCCGTCATTCATTAAAGATTTCAGTGAGCATGTGATCGAAAATTCAGTTAATTCTGCAGTTAAATCGATCACTCGAATATTATCTGAAAATGCATCTGATTTTGAAATGTTACATGCCATCCATTTAATGGAATCTCACAATTCACCTATGTATTCTAATGTTCTTCCTGATCTTAGAAACATGTTATTGAACAATACATATACGTCTGATGTAATTAACCTAAAATACGGAAAGACGGGTCTTCCGATTATCTCTAATTTGGTTAATAATCTAAAATTAATAGAATCTAAATCAGACGGAAGTTTTAACTTAGGAACAGGAGATAGCAATACTAAAATTAGAAATGTAGTTGCTCCAGGAATTAAGAGCGACTCTAAATCACTATTGACCTATTTTGATAATAAATTTATCAGAATCAGTGAGTCCAATTCTTTAGACGGATCTGAAGAAGAAGTCTTCATTAAAAAAGGAGGATTTACAATCTCATCAATAGATCCTCAATGGGTAAAAGAGAATCATTCTGATTTTTATGATGTTTGTGAGTCTTTTGCATACCTAGGATTCAAAGAGATCGAATTATACGAAGGAATTGAAACCTCTCAGATTCGAGGATTTAAACTAGGTCTGATTCCTAATTCTAATCGAGAGCTCGATCTATATTTAAATGAGAGTAGAGTTGTTAACACCGATAATATCAACTTAACCGAGGCACTTGCTCTGGCCGATGATCGAACTAAGAAGGCAGTTAAGAAGGTTTTTGAAAATATTAGATCAATTCTTAATTTTGAATTTATCAAGACTATTAAAAATGATGTAACCCTAGCAGAATCTACAGTTTTTAATCTGGGAAAAAATTATTTTCTATGCCAGAAGCCGAATCAAGTTGAGAGAATATGGGATCCTGTCGATGAGGCTAGATTATATGAGCATTTTATGAATAATTTTAGATACGATATCAGCTCGATATTTAAATCAGCAGTTGACCGTTCGGTAGTCGAAAATAAAATGATAGAGGATCGAAAACACCAAATTCTAGTAAATGTTTCTAAATTAGAAGAATCAGTGAAGCGTATTCAAAATACCATAAATTCAAAGGAAGTAGATATTAATCAGATCTCAGAACTTGAGAGAGTTAAAGAATCAGTTGAGTCAATGATTGAAGAACTTAAATTCGAATACGCTGACGTAGATTTAATCAAAAAAAGATTAAATGAGAAAAAATCAAAGCAAATAGATCAAAATAATGACGGTAAAAATGACTGGGAAGATGTTAAAATTGCTAGAATGAAGGCCGCCTCCAAAGGATCTAAAAAAAAAAATAAAATAGTCGAGCAATACGAAGATAGCTATCCAAATAATCCATATCAAGTAGACAACGATAGTGATTCGATGGACTTAGAGTCTTTTGACTATATTCAGGACATTTATTACACTGATGGGGTTAAATTAACCCCCGAAGAAAGAAGTAAGCTTGTTGCGAAAGAAGTAGATGAGAGGGGAATATATCATGTCACAATCAATGGACAGATATCCGGATTTCCTTCTACTGGGGAAGCATGGGTTTGGAGGTCCAAAGAGAATATGGTAGATTCAGCCGATTTTGGCTACTATATCACCCCACCGGAAGAGTAAAATTAAATTTAAATTTTTAATAAAAGTCCCGATTAATCGGGACTTTTTGTTTTTACAATCTAAACCCTATAAAATTTTTAAGTATAATATATTAAAAAATAATATGTCGAATAAGAACAAGAGTCTGTGTCAAATTGCTCATGAAATTGTAAACGAGAGAGGAGAAGAGAAAGACCGACTATATGGACCTTTTTCAGAAGGAATGGATCGGGCTGCCGCTATATTTACAGCTAGCACTGGAATTAAAATAGAAGGCAGACACATGTATCTAGCAATGATTGCTCTTAAACTATCAAGAGAGAGCTATAATCATAAAACCGATAACATATTAGATGCGATTGCATATTTACAAGGTTTAGAAAATTACGAAACAGAAAAAAACAAATGAAGCGAGTAGCGATAACCTCAGTTTTTGCAAATCTGACCTATAACGATAAAAATCATAGGGGCTTAGAGGCAATGTTCTTTAAAAAATTAATGGAAGAGAAGGGGGCAACCGTAGACTGTGTAGGTTATAAAAATCGAAACGTACAAGATCTGGATTTTTATGTTGACTATCAAGACACCGATTTTTCAGAATACGGAGCCGTAATAATCCAACTGAGCACTGCTAATTTTTTTGGAGGAGTAATGGGAGAACATTGTGAAAAGATATGCAACGATCTTGCGAATTACAATGGAAAGATTTATATGTTAGTAAATGATCCTAGAATTCCACCCATGAACTATGCTAGAGTAATTAGTGATAGGTTTGGACTCTGCTCAGATTCAGTCGCCTCTTGGGATTCTATAATTGAGAGTGCAACCTACCTATTTCCAGGAAAGGATGTCTCTAAATACTTAGGGTGGACACCAGAAAATTGGATGCAATTAGATTGGTTCACATATATATTTAAACATAGATTCACTCAGAATGAATCTTTTGATCTCTCAGGATGTTCGGAAGTTGAGAAGAAATGGGATCTAGTGTATTATGGAGATAATCGAGGATCTTTCAGGGAAAATCAACTTAGAAAATATTTTCCGTCGGATACTAATAATCTATTAATTGGATATAAATCTCAAAAGGTTCCGGCAAAATTTATAAAGAAGTTGAAACATGACGATTTAATGGTTGAATTGGATCAAGTTAAGGTATCCTTGATAACCGGAGACGAAGAGCATCTAAATAATGTAATAACATATAGATTCTATGAGACCCTTGCATCTAGTTGCCTAGCCGCAATTCAAATAGAATATGATCCTGAAAAGAGATTAATTCAAGATCCGGTTCTAAGAGATCTATTATATGTTAAAAATCAAGACGATGTCAAGAGATTAATCTCCTCCTGGTCTCCAGATCTAATAAAGAGACAAAAAGCAGAACTTAGAAGAATATTCTCAATTTAAGAGATCTTATATTCCTAAATTAGGCCATAAAATTTTAATTTTTGTAGATAAATAATAAAAATTAATGTTTTTTGATGCGCCATATTCAACAATACCAGCTAAGTACATCAATTGATTTAAACGTAGAGTTTCCAGGACTAAAGTCTCTTTTAAATAGAGCAGTCCTTCAGGATTCGATCCTACAAGAAGCTAAGATTTTAAATAGAATAGAATCTGTTATTCCAGCGGATGTTCTATTAGAGGCTGAATTAAACATGCTAATACATGAAGGATCGGCGGCCGTTTCTAGTTATCATAAAAATTTAGCTATAGGAAAGAATATACTGGTAGAAAATCTAACCCATTCTCTGCCTAAAGAGGTTTTAGAATCTTTTAATAGTCTCCAAAGTAAATTTAAAAAACTAACAAAGGATCAAAAGAAAAAAATATTTGAGGACGCTGAGGCTGCTCTAAATGCCGGAGAATTTTCGCCCGAGGAGTCTGCTGATTTTAGTCAATTAATGACCAATATCGGATCTACCACTGATTTTCCTTCAACAGGTGAGCGCCCGATCATGACTATTTTAAAAGGACTATGGAATGCTTTAACTGAAAATCAAAGCGCGATAGGAATCTTTCAATTTATTCTTGATGTAGTAGGCCTCGTTGGTAGCTTCTTTGAGCCAATCGGTATGATTGCAGACGCAGTAAACGCAATCATATACATGGTGAGAGGAAAATGGTTACTTGCGTTAATATCAGTAATTGCCTGTATAATACCTCTAGGAGGAGACTTAATCAAAGGATTCTTTAAGTCAGGAGCAAAGGCAGCCAAGCCGGTTCTGGACATTGGGACCATCTATTTTGACGCAGCTGCAACTGCAACTGCTGGATCCGCCAAGGTATCAAAAGGAGCAGTTGAGCTTGCCGCACAGGCTTCACCTGACAGCATTAGGGCTCTAAATTATTTAGGAAATAGCACAGGTCCGGCGGTAACTGGATTTATGAAATACGTAAAAGGATTTTTCGATAAATTCCTAGCCACGGTCGTTGGATGGATTCCTTTTATAGGCGCACCCCTAAAGAGATTTTTTGAATCTATAGGAGGAATGATTGCTCAGTTTGCAGGAAAGGCCGACAAGTTTGCTGCTGATATTCCTCAAATAACAGCTCAGGCTCAGGCTAAAACACTTGATGACTTTTTTGCAGCTACTGTTAAGCCAGGTGCTGAAATTTCAGCGGCTGGAGATGAATTAATAGTTAAAGCAGCTGACGGATCGGTCACCAAACTACCTGCAAATATTTTAAGACACTCAGACCTATTGGCTCAAAGATACGGGGCAACCCTCGGTACACGAATAACTTCCCAGCTTTCTGGAAATATTCCAGCCTTTTACAACTCAATAAGCGGAGTACTTGCTAGGAATCAGGGATTCTTTGGAACTGCGATGAAGTTTGGTAGTAGAGCAATTGACTATGTAGTTTTTACTAAAAAGATACCCCTATTCATTGGTAAACAGGTAATTAAATGGATTAGCGGTGCTGATCCCAGTCAGAAATTATCAGATGGAGAATATGAGGCCTGGGGAACTGCTGCAATGAGTCAAATGGCACAACAGAGAAGAGATAGAAATTTAAAAGAGAACCCAGATGCTTTTTATGATGTGCCGGTCTTTGAAGGACTGAATGACGAAGAATTCACAAAGGTTTCTAATCAAGTATTAAATGACTATGCTCAAAAATTTAATCTACCTAGTATAGGTATGGTTGGATATTACGCAAGAGGAGAGAAAGATAAATTACCAGAAGAAGTTGAGAGATTCTATCAATCATGTTATAGTGATAGAGTGGGTAGAGGAATGCTAGCCGACATGGAAAAATTTCAAGAGAATACTGGACTTTTTGAATCTTCAAATAATTGGCATAGATTAAAATACATCAAACCATTTAATATCTAAATTATAAAAGCAGAGGAGGAGGGATTCGAACCCCCGGAACCTTTCAGTTCAACGGTTTTCAAGACCGCCTCATTCGACCGCTCTGACACTCCTCTGTATTAAGTAGTCCCACGGGGAATCGAACCCCGCTTTCCAGGATGAAAACCTGGCGTCCTAACCGATAGACGATGGGACCTTAACCCTAGCAGTAATTCAAGCGTCCTCGACACTTACTAGGGGTTGTTACTGCTTATGCCTTGGGCTATTCACCGTAACTGAAATTGTCCTCAGCCGGTGCGCAGATCTTACGGTATGCGTCGAGGACTATTTGTCAATCCTGGTGCGCTCGATCGAGATATCTCAATCCAGAAGCGTGACAGACTTTCTTTATATATTAAGAACTAGGAGTGGAGGTAAAGGGATTCGAACCCATGGCCCTCTGCGTGCAAGGCAGATGCTCTAGCCAACTGAGCTATACCCCCTACTTGTTCTTAACCTTGCGGTCCGTATCGGACTCGAACCGATGACCTCCGCCGTGACAGGGCAGCGTTGTAACCAACTCTACTAACGGACCTAGAATAATTATACTTCTAAACTATTTAGCTTTTCTAATTTTCTTTAAAATATTATTAATTGGACCAACAAAATTACCCTCTCCTGTACATGCTGACCAATATGCAGTAGTAAACATTCCAAGATCTCCTCCAATTTCATCGCTTAATACTGCGTGAACCGGAGCATTATCAATCTTAGCATATTCAGCCTTTACCTGTTTTGCCCCTTCCGGAGTCAAACTTATAATAATAAGAGCCATTGCAAGCTCTTCCTGATCTGTGGTATTTCCAAAAAATCCAGATCCCTTTTTAAGATCTAATATTGCCTGAGCAAGTGAGACTGCGTCTTGTCCTTGTAGGCTGGACATAAAGTAATTAGGATCCGCAGTAAGAGTATCATACCATCCCATGATCTCAGCTCCTTTGCCTAACCAATTGGAATTTGCCTCTTCTCCTTCATAATCAACTGCGCTTGCACCGACCACGTCGTCTACTTTAGAAAGTGCCAATGCTGTGACTGGAATCGCTGCGGAATCTAAGATTTTATTTGCAAGACCGGGGTTTATACCTAATAAAAAATCAGCACCGTGAGGAACATTAAAAATAGTACCTTTTGCTGTCTTCAGGGTAACACCTGCGGCATCAATTGCCTCTACTGTCACGGTTGATACTCGACCTATATTTTTACCAGTTCTAGTGACATATTGAATCTGTTCTCCAATTTTTATAGTCTGACCTAGATAGGTTGCCTTAGATGCACCTGCTAATTTACTCCACCCTGGTATTCTAGCTAGGACTCCTCCTATTCCTTTTCCTGCTCTTAGTACTCCTCTACCTACCTTAGTCGCTGCCAGTGCTCCTTCAACTCCTCTAGCTGATGCCTGTAAGGTTTTACTAATTAAAGTACCCTCTCCAAAGGTTAATAAAGTGAGACCAATATCAAATAGTATCTGTCCCATATTTAATCCTCTAGCAACAGAAGAATCAACTGGCTGTCTAAATGCAGCAAGCGCTGCAGATTCAGCTCTTCCAGAGAATTCAGTTTCTAAGAAATCAACTAGGCTTCCATGCTTATTATTAAATGCCTCTGCGAGTTTATCATAATATAATTTAGGATCTAGTCCTTTTTCAGCTGCAATTGCTGCCATTGCTCCGCAAACTGCAACAACTGTTGCTTCATCAGTTCCGCTGTCTCCAGGATCTCCTAAACCAACAAGAGACCCTAATGCGTTTCCAATATATCCTATGGCAGATCCTTCATTTCCCGCTTCATATAATATGGTTGCTGCAAGATCAAAATCAATTCCACCGTACATAAATTCCTCGTTCATAATCCACATAAAGAATTTTGGACTCTTTACATCGGATTTATCTATCTTTACCCAGATGTTATCCTCTTCTCTAATTCCATAATCAGATTTATTTAAAGAAAGCTCAATGGTCTGTCCGTCTGTTGCTTTTTTAAAATCCTCCACTAGTTTTTCAATAAATATGTCTTCCTCTAGATACTGCTTAAGCCTTGGATCCAATTGATCCGATAAAACAGCCGCTGATTCTACTATATAGTTGCCATAATTTCTTAAATTAGCATAGAGTCTAGGATTATAAGATGGTGTATACATTATGTTAAATATTTATTTTTATATAATTGTTCCAGTATATGATTGTCCAGGTCCGTTGTCTACTTCTGGTACGTCTGTTTTATCAATTGCTACAACTGTACCTGCTGCTTCTGGAAATATTTTTTGACCGTTAGATTTATAATATAACATGGATCTTAGATTGGCTGCATTAATCTCAGATCCTCCCCATTCTGCTTCGTATTCAGCTATGATTTTATCTCTAAACTCCTTGTCGGTGAAGATCTTAATAAAAAAATCTCTATCAATTTTATTAGTTATCTCTTGGTCTGAGAATAGAGGTGCTCCTCCCCATCCTCTCTTCCAGTCTTCTACTCCTTCATCTAAATCAGTAGTCCAGTTAATTTTATCAACCTCGGCTTCTTTTGAATAGCTGACCACTCCGTTAGGATCATTTTCTCCCACTACATCAGCTGAGAGGGCCCCAGTATCTAAAAACTCCATGAGATATATTTTTCCGTTAGTTCTCATTGAGTATCTAAACTTTTTTCCGATTAGATCCGCATCCTGAGTCTCTTCAACTTCCTGTTCTTCAGGCGTTTCATCCTGGATCACGGGCTCTGGATTTTCTTCAGTGTCATCGGTTACTACTGTATTTTCAATATCTTCTACTTGAACAATGGCCGGAGAGTCTTGAGGTATTCCAGTTTGTGCAACCGAGGAATTTACAAAATTAGCACCTGCTGGTACATTTGGAAATTCTGATCTTAAGGCGACGATAAATTGAATTTTTTCTCTGCCCTTATCCCCAGGTTCATCCGACATTTGAGTATCTCTCTTGACAATATAGATTAAGAATTTATCAGTAAACCACTGTGGATTTAAAGTTCCAATCGCAGATGTAATTTCAGCTTGACTGTTTATAAACGTCATCATTTTATTAGCTCCATCTTTAGTCAAATTTCCTCCCTCGTCGATCATGCTCGAGTTCCTGATTAATTTAATTAGAAATTTATTATCTGATTGAACTTTATATTTAGCAACCTGACGGGTCCCATCAGGAAGCGTGATTACAAGCTTGCCTCTGTTCTTTGGATTAAAGATACCCTCATTTAATTGATACCATGAGTAGAATGAATTCATATCTTGAATAGCTTTTATTTTATTTATTTGAAATAAATAATAAAAATTCAATACTTTTTGCACCGTGATAAAGAACTTTGATCAATATTCTACTAGATATTCATCTGATTCTTCTACTTTTTTAAATAAAGTTGCTATCGCAACTAGCGAGTCTTTTGGTCACTCTTATTTTAATATAATAAAGAATCAGTTTGACTTATACGAAACATCTGCAGATTTTCCAATAATAATAACTGATTTATTTAATGAATCTAGTCAAATAATAAATGAAAGTTTAAATTATAAGTATAATTCAACTGAAACTCCACATTGGAAAATTTTCGAAGAATCGATGTTTGGAACTCCATATCTACCTAATTCAGTATCTGACATTAAAAAAATTAAGGATTTAAATTTTCCAATCATTGCTCAATTGGGAGACGTCAGTGATGAATATAAATCAGCGTCAAAGTTGAAATCTTCGGAAAAGATCTACAAGAATTTTAAGGAGAGACCTGTTCCTCGAACTAGATTTAAAATTTTAGCATTTAAAGATCAGCCAATTAGTATTGTTGAGTGGATCAATAAATTTCCTATCGACTCCGATTTGAAAGGTTTCACATATATAAAAGAAGTAGAAGATATCTGTAAGAGAACGTTTGATAGATTTAAGTTGGACGTCTATAACATAGAAATAATCGAGAGCATAAAGGGAAAAATCTTTATAGAATCGATAGACAAAAAGATAAAATTAAATCCCCACCAGGCCAGAATTCTATATGAATCTGTATATGAAGATTATTATAAAACTAGACTTCCAAAATGGGTAAAAGATAAAATTATAGAAGAAAATACCGCGCAATATTATAAGCAGAAGTATCTTGATTCTAAACTAATAAAGACTAAGCACTCTCTAAATTATTCTAAATATTTATGATAATTATTAAATCAGAAGGCAAGAAAATAGAAGGCGTCCTAAAAGAATACCGCCAAAAGGTAGATAAAGTAGGTCAATTGAAAGAGCTGAGAAATAGAAAAAACTTTAAAAAGAAATCTTCTCTTAGAAGAGAAGAGATAGATCGAGCTAGACATCGGCAGAGAATCCAGAAAAATGATAAAAAGATTTGATCAATACTCATCTGACCTAGGAAATCAACCCAAGAGAAACACGGCTGGGGTTGCTGTTATATGGAAAGATCACATATTACTGGTTCATCCAACTGGGGCAAGCTGGAGTCAAAATTGCTTGGGAATACCCAAAGGTAAAATTGAACCTGGAGAGGATCCAATTGAAGCAGCAGTGAGGGAACTAAGAGAGGAGACCGGGATACAGGTAAAAACATCAGATCTAGATCCTGATCCTCAGGTAGTTAACATATATAGAGGAAAAGAGATAGAAAAGCAACTGATATACTTTAATCTTAGAGTATCCAGTCCTTCTCAGATCGGCATGGAATCTCATAAAATATCAAAGTATAACCTACAGCTAAAAGAAATAGATTGGGCGGGCTTCGTTAGCCTGGATCAAGCGTATCAATGGATTCATCCATATCAATTAATTATTCTAGATAGAAGCAAATAAATAAATATAAAGGATAACTTAAAAATGAATCCCTTTAATTTTAAAAACTACATTAATAATCGATATTCTAACTTTCATCAGGTATTTGAGATGGCTCCATCTTCACCTGACTCATATGGAAAATCAATTGGAATTAATGATAAGTCCGATACCGCTTCCGTCGGTTCACTTGAGCAGCCTCTTATTGGTCCTATTTGTGATATGGTAAATTCAGCATGGGCAAATTTAAATGTGCCCACTCGAGGAATCCCAGGAACTAACAGCGGAAGCTTAGGGTGCGCTGCCGCTGTCTCTATTATTTTCTATAGAGCAACTGGATATCCGATTATACCTGGACAAAAAATAGTCCTGGGCACCTCTTCTTTATGGGATCATATGACAACAAGCTCGGATTGGGAATGGATTCGAGATTGGAAAAACAACTACCAGCCCGGTGACATAATATTGACGTGCAGGGGCAGCAAAGCCGGTCACGTTGGAGTAGTAGTGGATAACGAAGTAGTAATTTCTAATAGTTCAGGTGGATTTAAAGGCGATCGAAAAGGACAGATCGAGACTAACTATACTATAAAATCATGGCAATCAGTAGCAAATAGAAATCCTTATAAAACTGCATGCTTTAGATACAAAGGAAAGTGGAGAAAAGTGTGGGGAGGTCCACCGGTTGAACTAAAGCCAGATACCCCCAGTCTTGAAATGAAACATATCTTCGGAGGAAATGAATTTACAATTGGAGGCGCTAGAGTAAGTGATCTTCTTTCTGGAACCTGGAAAGGAACAGGTGGCTGGGAATTATTTGCAAAGGTTGGAACCCCAGCTTGCTCAATATTTAATGGATTAATTCAAGATGTGAGCCTATTAGGATCATCTAACGGAGATGATGTATTTGGCTGGGCAGTAACTGTCGACTCTGAAAAAGGTCCAGTTTCTTTCTACGCCAATCTGTCAAAATTACCAGACGGAATTAAAACCGGAAAGAGAGTTAAAATCGGAGACGTTATTGGATATATCGGAAAGCCAAGTGGAGAGTCTAATTGGCAGGGAAAGCTGTATGCTTCCATCGGATCAGAATCGATTGGAACTAAATCAAGTGATAAAAACATAACTTCATACATCGACAGCAAAGGAAATATTCTGGGATCCGGAGAGTCTCCAATTAGCAGCATCATCCCGGTTGATTTAACTGTAGAGTCTCCGATAGATCCTATTACAGTTCCCAAGATAAAATTATTAAATCCCGAAGATTTTTCTAGAAATAAACTAGTTCTTAGATATGGATCTAGAGGAGAACAGGTCGAGCGACTACAGAATAGTTTAATTCAGGCAGGTTATGATTTGCCTCAGTTTGGTGTTGATTCTAAATTTGGAATTGAGACCCTTGAGAAGGTTAAAAAATTTCAAAGAGACAGGGGACTAAGAGTAGACGGAGAGGTCGGCGAAGATACTTCTCTTGCTCTTACAAACAGGGAGACTCGTCAGATAGAAAGAGCAGCAGACAATTGGTCGAGTCAGACTCGTTTTAAGATATACGACTCACAAAAGAAAAAGGTTTTAATTGCCAAGATTGAATCAGAGAAAGTAATTGAAATTAAGACCAGATTCGGTAAGAGACTGGGCGAGGCCCGAATAGTAGATGGATCTATCTTCATAAACTATACTCTTGACGGCGTCAACGTTAGTCTCACATCTGCCGACTCTTCAAACTCAGTATACCGAGGAATATACAACATCTTCAATCGTAATATGAGAACGACTATTCCAGGAGAACAACCAGTTGCTCCTATTACTCAAGATGAAATTGAACAAATAGAACAAACCGTGGAAACAGATGCGACAATAAAACACAACTACTCTGACCCTAAGATCTCTGCAAATATTCAAATTTTATTAAATGAAATGAATAAGCAGGGAATAACTAATCCATATACTAAAATAGGAATACTTGCAACTATCGGAAAAGAGAGCGGATTCATTCCTAAAAATGAAATTATGAGCTACAGTAAAGAGAGGCTACCTGAAGTATGGGGAGTCTTCTCTAAAACAGGAAAAAGGGTAAGTAAGGGTCAAGGAAAATATAACTATAATGACTTAGCTGTTAAATACGAGCGTCAACCTGAAAAATTGGCTAACTTCGTGTACGGTCAGAAGCCATATGGTATGAAAGACAATGCATTCGGCAACACTTCACCAGGAGACGGGTGGAAGTATCGAGGACGAGGATTTAATGGTATAACCTTTAAAGCTGGCTATCAAAAATATTCTAATATAACTGGAATAGATCTAGTAAGTGATCCTGATAGACTAAATGACGTATCAGTTGCATCTGAGGCAGCAGTTAAGTTCCTAGTTAATGGAATAAAATCTCTAGGCAAAGATCCAAACAGTTTTCAGAATCAAACTGACGCCACCTATTATGCAGTTAGAGCTAATGCAGGAAGGGAAGTAAGGGGAGATGAAACTTACGCAAACGCCCAAAGAGTTGAAAAGAATTTTTCAATAGCATAAAACCTAGATATTTTACTCTTGTATAATAAAATAAACAATTTATTATGCAACAAGGATTAAACCATTTCGAAACAGCTGAGGCTGAAACTGTAGAAAATTTTGAAGCCACTGAGGAGACTACTAACACTACCGAATCAAATAAGGAAGATTTAACCACATTAGAATCTGAAGAGGCTCAAGATGCTGGGCAGACCGTAGACGAAAATCCAGCTGAGAAACTTGCCAGGCTTCAAACTGAGAGAATGGGAAATTTTAAAGTTACCATTTCTCATAATGATGCTACGTATGTGCGAAACCTACTAGAAAAATCTGAATATAGAGGACCACAACAGGCATATCTATTAATCATTTCAAAATTAGAAATGATGCAGGTATGTGAGGCCCTAAAGGATCTATCTAAGGACTCTAGACATCAAGTTGAGCTTTCAGCAGCTGCGATCGAATCAATAAGCTTTTTTATGAACAATCATTCCGGAAAAGGATTAGATTCAGCTCAAAAACTATTTGCAGCATCGATGCAATTTAGACCTGCAATTTCTGCTATTAATAGTATCGAGGATCAAATCGAGTCTCTAAAAAAAGAATTCAGCGCTTAATTTAAAATGATTTTTTTCAAATATCACTAGATAAATAATAAAAAAATTAGATTAAAATGAAAGTTAAAAATTTTTCAAGGTTCATGAGATCCCGATTGAATGAGCAGGATGATTCTGAAATGGGAATGTACGGAATGTATGGAGCAAACCCTGAAGATGATGTGAACGATGAGGACGCAGCTGCAGCTGAAGATGCAGCCGGCGACGAGGATGCAGCAGAAGAGCCCCTTACTCTTGAAGATCTTAAGGCAATGGTTGATGAGCTTACAGAAAGAGTTGAAAAACTTGAAGGTGGAGGTGAAGAAGACGAAGATGCAGCCGACGAAGATGCAGCCGACGAAGATGCAGCAGCCGCAGATGAGGCTGGAGCCAATGAATCGTGGAGATGGAGATCTAGAGGATCTAGAAGATATTAATATCTGAAAATAAAAAATAAATTATAGGGGATAATACTTGGTATTTTCCCCTTTTTTGTTAATAGAATGTCAAGCTTAAATAACAATCCGATTATTCCACTCTTTGAAAGATTTTGCAGACAAAATCAAATTGATGGAAAAAAAATTACTGGAAGAATAGGAGACAAGAGTTTAATCTTAAAAGTGTGCTCCACCCCAGAGAGTCTCTCTAAAGGATATTCAGGCTCCCCCTGTCCATCTGAAAAAGAGGGCATGATTTTTGTATATCAAACCGATCAGATTCTTGAATTTTGGATGAAGGGGGTAGACTTTCCACTTGATATTATGTTCTTTGATTCTTCTATGAGTCTAGTTGATCATTTAACTATGGATCCATGTAGAGATTTACATGACGATGATTTGCCTAGATATAGAAGCTCTGCTCCTGCTATGTACGCGGTTGAGGTACCTGGCGGATGGTGCCAGTCCAATAATATCAATAAAAATTGTCGATTAAAATTTTAACTTATTTATACTAATTGCCCTACCGGAAGATTTTTCCCTAGAATTAGCTATTACATCAGGTTTAACCCAATCCTTAGTAGTTAAATAAAAGTTTTCCATATCCTTTGCCCCTAATAATTTAATTATTTCTTTTGGATTATTATGACCAGCATCAGATAATAACTTCATCATTTTTTCAGAATTGTATTTTTTATTTTCTAAATCAGGTGAATCAGTTGCCTCATACCAATTACAATATTGATATAGAGCAGAGTTTTTATCATTCACATTAATTCTTGATGATTGGTCACCTGATTTATTTCTAGATTTAATATTACTAATGAAAAAATCTAAGGGGGTAAATAGTAAAATGTCCTTTACTTCAAAATAATTTTTTATCGCAATATCAATATCATCAAAAATTATTTTTTTAGCTGGGTACAAATACGCTACCCATGCCATTCCGCATACTCTGCCATCTGATCTTCCGTCGAAGCCAGATGTTTTAGATTTATCGAATCCTACTTCTTTTTTGATCTCTTCGTATCTTTTTAATTCTTCCCTATTAGCAGATTTCATCCAGTCCTTAAATTCAGTTTTATAGAATGTTTCAATCAACCAATGCCAATCTTCTGAGAATGAACTTAACTCCTTTAATCCGGATTTTGCTAATAGATTTTTAAATTTTTTAAGGTGATTGCTCTTAGTAAAATCATCAGTTCCAATTAAGATCGTATCTAAATTTTCACTTGAATACCATGATTTTGCTCCTAATCTCTTAGCAAGAGTACTTTTACCAGATGCACTAGGTCCAGACAAAAGAATCATCTTTTCCAATCCTTTAGCTTCATTTAATGAACTTGATTTTCTCCAATCTAGATAATTTAATATAATGTTCACATTATTAAGTTTATTTTAATCTATATTATTTATCTTAAAGTGGTATATTATACATATGAGGATTAAAGAAATATTTGACGAGATTAGACTGGAACCTGGAACTAATCAAAAGATGGAGATACTTAAAAAGTATTCCAATATTGAGCCTTTAAAGTCAGTATTATACAGTGCTTATTCTAACAAGATTAAATATCACATTAAACAGATTCCTAGTTATTCTGTCGGTTCCGGCGATAATATTATAGATATTTCTGATGCTTTGATCCTGTTAAAAACAATTTCAGATAGAAAGATAACTGGAAACGCTGCAATTTTACACTTAATTGCTATATTAGAATCGCTACATCCTGATGACGCTCACGTTATTGAGAGAATCATTGAAAAGGACGCCAAGATAGGAATGGCAAAAACCAACATCAACAAAATATTTCCAGGCCTAATTGAAACTACTCCATATCAGGGGGCACAGGCATTTAGCGAAAAATTAGCTAGAGAAATTCTAAAAGAAGGACAGGCCTGGAGTCAGATTAAAATGGATGGAAGATACTGCAACGCTCTTATCCAAGAAGGATCCGTTTTTTTAGAGAGCAGATCGGGAGAACCTACTAATATTCTAGGCGCAAAGGTCTTAAGTGAACTTTCAAAATGGGATGATGGTGTATTAAACGGAGAACTAACGATCGACGGCGTGGATCGAAATACTAGCAATGGTATAATTAATTCAATTATAAGCATCAGTAAAAAGATATCTGACGGAGAAGATATCAAATCAGATATTGAAAATATATCCGATCGACATGGAATGTCATATGAAGAAGCTCTTGGAAGAATACGATTTACTGTTTGGGATAGAATTGAATTAAATGAATATTTTGAAGGCAAGTCAAATGAAATGTATATTGATCGATTTGCTAAACTTAAAAATAGAATCTCATTGAGTGACAATTCAATGGTCGAGCTAATTGAGACTCAATCAGTAGTCTCTTATGAGGAGGCAATAGAGCATTTTTTATCAGTTCTAAATAGAGGCCTAGAGGGAACTATCTTAAAATCTATCACCGCTCCTTGGAAAGACGGTAAGCCTAAGTGGCAGATTAAAATGAAACTTGAAATCGATCTAGATATGCAAATCATCGGGTTTAATTATGGCACTAAAGGAACCAAAAACGAGAGTGTCATATCTTCACTCACAGTGCAATCTTCTTGCGGTAAAGTAGTTACACGTCCAGGTGGAATAGATGAATCCACGATGACCTGGATCACTCAGAATCAACATAAATTAATGGGAACCATAGTCTCAATGAAGTGTTGTGGACTATCTCACGATAATGAAGGAAGCTACTCGACCCTTCACCCGGTTTTTAAATCTATTAGAGACGATAAACACGAAGCCGACTCCCTGGAGAAGATCTTGGAGATTGAAAAAATGGCAAAATCTCTGACATAATCCTAAAACCTTTTAAAGGATCTCGGTAAATTAATTTAATTTAAAATTAATTACAATGAGATACTATTTAGGAAAAATTCAATTTGAGACAATCGACGACAATAACGGCAGAGCTAGAAAAACCAAAGAACAATATCTAGTCGAGGCTCTTGATATTTCTGATGCTGAAAAAAAGCTAAAGGAGATGTTTAGAGATAGTATGGCAGATGTTTCAGTTATTAGCGTAGCTGAATCCCCAATCATGGGTATCGTAAAATAGATCTAAAATGGATAAGCTGCCAACTAAGAAAGCTGAGGATATATACGACGTGCTAGTTAAATACGCCGAAGTAGATTCTAATCATTATCAAAGAGAACTCTTTGTCTATCACTTTGGAATAAAGAGAGGTATGCAATCATTCAATTTATATTGTTTAGATGGAGCTAGGAGAAGTTTTATTAAAACAGATGATGGATATCGACTAGTTGGAAAAGGTGAATCCAGGGTAAACTCGATAATTAGAAAGATGCTAGAAGATGAGACTTTTTAAGGTTCCAATTGAAAAATCAAGTGAATTTTATCTGGATTTTTTTACCTTAATGTCGGATTCCATGCAAGATCTACTAATTGAATATCAGAAATGGCCAGATGAAATTATTTTCTCTGGCCATCTAGGTTTAGAATTAAATCAGATTATTATAGATCGCCAATGGAATTTTAGCTCCTTTAAAATAGTAGAGAGACCCGGAGGAATCATTAATAGTATCACAATTAAATACCAGAAACCGTTGACTGTATCTAGTGAAAGGTCAGCAACCGGAGGGCCCTCATATTTAAGAGCAGAAGGCATACACGGAAAGGAGATAAATGGAATACCTGATTCCAATACTCTGTCTAAACTGATGTCCCATACTATTTCTTCAGGTTTTAAAATCGAAAAAACAGAAAGGCCCCAGATTGAAATACGCCTCGAGCGCTAATTGAAAGAAAATGATTTGATGAGTAAAATTAAACAAGATAAAATACCAATGACATTAACGGAAGATAACGTATTGAAAATTGCCATCGAGCAAGGAGTAATTGAAAACAAATTCAATTGGAAGCTTGTTAGAGAACGAGATGGGTTAACTAAACAATCCAAAGAAGTAATGTGGTTTGAATGGAACGATGACGGTCGATTTAAAGCAAAGCATCTAGATCCAGACATTGGTCGTTCACTTATCATGTCCCCATTTAATGATTTTTTTACTTGGCAAACTACCGTCATTACTGAGATCGTAGAACAACGTGATGATTACATTAAGTTTAAAACTGAAAATAGCGTTTACGAATTATTTAGAATTAATGAAAACATTTAGTTACCTTAAAGCATTATGGTCACCATTTCGTCCATTCAAGTTGAAATGGTATTGTGGAAAGACCGCTATTGGTACGCCTTACTTCTTGCCACGTAGAGCAATTAAAGATCCTGACAAACCAGGATGGCTGAAATTTGTTCCTCGACGGTTTGGGTTTGATTTTATCCGATTGGGGTGGAAAACAAAATGGACTCCAACTGATATACGTTTTGAATGGCAACCAGGCATATCATTTGTATGTTGGAAATGGCAAATTGCTGTACTAGTTAAAGCACCAGAACCAGATCATTATTGGTCGGCTTGGTTGTATTATGAATTGCATACAGATAAAACCAAATCAAAGTCAGAACGCATTGCACAATGCCGCAAAGAATTTTCACAAACATATCGTGTGTTGGGCAACGGAGTTACCGAACAGGTTGATTATTATGATGTAATTCTACGAAAAAAGTATCGTAACAATTAGGATATATGAAATTTAGTACCGAAAATAGCGTGTATGAATTATTTAACCTGAAAGTCTCTTAATTAAATTTGTGTCAATATTTTAGAATAAATAATAAAAATAATTGCGCAAAATGAAAAGCTTTAATCATTTAAAGGGGTTTAACTCTTTTTCTAAAGTTCTTAAATTAAATGAAATGGCAAGTAATCTGATGTCAATTCCAGAATTTAGGAAAAGACCGGAGCTCATGAGATTCATTCATACCTTATCAAGTGAAGCCGTTTCAAGAGGAGCAGGAAAGGAAGGATTAAGAAGGGGAGGTAGATTTAGAACTCAAGAAAAAGATGTAGCTGGGACTCCAGGAGGATACTATGGAGGAGATTGGCCGGCCCATCAGGATTTTAGACTTTCTCATGACGTCGCAGTAAAAGGACAAAAAACAGGTAAAGACCGAATATATCAATGGCTAGACAGCCTAGATAAAAAGAAAGATACTGATCCACATGCAATTCTGGTTACTCCAGATGAGATTGCACCTATGATTTGGTATCTAACTAAAAAAACAGGAACCATGAGTCCTGCTGAAAGAAAGGCAGCATTTGGAACAGACGACAGGTCAGTTGCCTGGGAAAAAGGAATATCCGTAAAGGCTGGCTATTTTATGAGAGCAATCACGATAGATGCTGAAACTGGAGAACCGACTGCAACCTGGACGGGTACCATTGGACAATTAATGAAGTATGTAAACGACGATTCAGTCCTATATATCATGGAAGATGAAAGAAGAGCAGTTGAAAAAGCACAAAAGAGAAAGGAGGAAAACACTCTGGGTATGGAAAAGTTCATCAATTACTTTAAGGGAGAATATCTTAATATTTTAAACCGAGCATGGTCCAAGAAAACAGATAAAAAGTCTCAAGATTTTAAAAGATTAACGGGGGAACTTGAACCGGGTGACATGGGTGGAATTGATCCCTCTATAGAGCGGCAAAGCGTTGATCTTAGCCCAAAATTGCGAGAATTGATTGAATTGGCTCAGGAAATTGGAAGCGGAGAATTTAATACTGGAGATCTTCAAGTTCACTATAAAAAATGGCTAGAGTATATGGCTGAAGCCGGTGACTATGTGATAGATCCTTCTTTCCGTGATCCTAGGGCTGAAATTTCAGACATTATTAGGAAACACACCATGATGGGAGCATGTAATAGATTTCTACAATATATTGTTTCCGGAAAAGTAACCGGTGCTCATATGGATGTACTAAAACAATTAGGAGTAGAAACAGGAATTGATTTAGGAACAACTGACGTTGATTTATCAGACATAGATATCTAATTAATCTTTTTTTAAAATCATAAAAAAAAGGAGAATCTTAGATTCTCCTTTTTTGTTTAGCTCTTTTATAATTTATAAAGATTTAAAAGCCATCATCTGTTCTTGAAAATTCTCGATGAATGGCTTCATAATTAAGTTTATTTTTCTTGCCTTTTCATCTGTTGTTTTTCCATTTTTGAAATCTTCAGATATTCTATAAAGTTTACCTATATTTGATGCAAAATTAGGTGCATTTTCTGCTGTGTTTGAAACCGCAGTCGCTAAAATTCCAATATCCTTTACTTTTTTATTTTCATATAGTTCCTGAATCCATTTACACCAGTATAGTGCAGATTGGAGTGTTAATGTAGAATCAGAATCTTGAACATATGAAGTAACTAGACTTAAGATTGCTTGAACTTCAGATGTTTCTTTAACTGGCGGAATATCACTTAGCGGACGCGGAAGATCTGGGTTCTTAAAAATATTGTCTATTTTCTCGTACAAGGTACCATTATCATCTGTATATTTTGAGATAACTTTAACCCAGCTTAGGAAATGTTGAGCTGCTGTTCTTCCGATTATTCTTCCGAGGGTTGTTGAAATATCGTACAATCCATCCTCATCCATAAGAGCATATTTAAACGCAGAAGATATTTTCATGCTGGGATCCACTCCATCTGGAACTTGACTTAAGTATTTAGGATCCGCTAATATCTGGCTTGCTATTTGTGCCCAAGCAACAGTCCAGCTTCTAGGATTTGGATATCCAAAATATACTCCCTCTTCAGCTGCTTCAGTTTTACTCTTATCTAAATAATAAAATGCTTTGAAATCAGTTTTTATTGGTTCTCCTTTTCTATCAAAGTATTCTGCTTTAGCGCCTGGTGTCCCATCTACAGTCCTGAGATAACTTAAAAATTCTTGAGGTATAAAATATTGTTCAGATCCGTCAATCATGTAGGGCTCACTCTGGGCTCCTCTCCTCATTATACCATTTTTAGGGCTTCGGGCTACCTGTTCAATCCAATTTGAAATTGTTGGAACCAAGTGAAAGTGTCCACCTGTAAATCGACTGCCAACTGCAGCCTCTAGTTCTGTAACAGGTCCATCGCTTCTGCGGTTACCTGCTGCCATTACTCTCCATCCCCATGGCATAGTGTATCTACCACTCGCAGTTTGACGATCTAGTAATAGAGTAAGGGATGCTCCTAGCATCATAGGATCAGCGCGGTTGATCTCATCGAAGAATAAGATTCCTTCGTCAGAATCGGCCTCCCCTGGCAACCAGCCTGGAATTGTTTGCTCTTGACTGATTTTACCTCTCATAGAAGCAGGTAGAATTACTTTGTCGGTTCCTTCTAGGTCCAGTTCTTCCCCGGGTGCATCTCTGTACTGCTTAGCAGTTTCAATGGATCCGGTTTGAAATAGAAGAGGAACACCTCCTAAATCAGTAGGGGTAAAGTTAGCCAGGGTAACTACCATAACCGGAAGTCCCTGCTTAATTCCTTTTTCAGAGGCTATCTTTTGAGCAACTGATCTAACAATCGCAGTCTTACCGATACCTGGGGCTCCCCAAATCATTGGCATATATCTTCCACCCTCATCATTGTATATTCTAACCAGCTGTCTAATCAATTCGTCTGGAGTATACACCTCAACTTCATCAGAGGCTCCTCTAGGAGGAGCAACTGCTCCTGTTGCATCCATAGTTGCCTCAAAAATACTTTTAATATATTTAAATCTTTTGCTCTCAGTAGTCAGAGCGGGTTCAGCTAAGAGATCAGCTATTGCTCCTTCTAATTCATATTCATCTGACGGCATCATTGCCATCTCAGGTTCTTCCATGTATCTTTCTTCTCTGGAAAGAGGTGATTCTTTCATTCTACCTCCTCCCATCATTTCTGGAAAAAATTCAGCAATTATTTCCTCTTGAAGAGGATCTGACCATTCCATCCAATCAGGCTTCATTCCTAATTTAACTGCTTTATTTGAGTTAATCCTCCAGGCTCCCTTTCCGATATACCACTCTCCTACTCTTCTCAATTCTCCTTCATCTACACCGGCTTCTTTTCTCCTATTCCATGCAGATTGCAAATATCTAAGAGCAGACTCACCAGATCTTATTAATTCTTCCCCAGCGGACTTTGCTTCACTTGAGGAGGCAGCCGTCATCAATTCTTCAGCATATCTCTCCATCATTTGAGCAGATTTAGGATCCCCACCGTGATGTAACAAGAGACCTGATCGATTAATATCAATTGAAGTAACTGCTTCAAACATCCTGTGGCCTTTAAATCCTGAAAATGTCTTTAAATATTTCATATCTTTAACTATTAATTTTTATTATTTATCTCTCTATCTGTTTCTATTAAACCTATTAGTGTCTAAAAAGATTCCTAATTTCTCACCTGGAAGGTCTCCGGTTAAGGATTCCCATGTATCATATGACATTCCGGTAGAAGGTTGAATTATTCCCCATATTAGATTGCTAATGTCTAAGGCTTCAGTTGCCAGATTCATCGCAGTTGATCCCATTGAGTGAGAATCTACGTATCCATCTGTAAAGATAATCGTAAACTTATTCTTCCACTTCTTTTCAATTATCTTTTTATATACTGAAACCACCTCAGTGCCTCCGCTCTGCCAATTTTTTTGAATATCTTCACTGATTTTAATAAAGTCAGATTGACTCACTCCATTGTATGTACCTGTCCAATATGCCTTAGAGTGCCAGAGAATAACATTAAGTTTTTTAATTTTGGCCTCTTGTAATGCAGACTGTAATTCCTTTAATATAACAGCTAATTCTGTGTAAGACATACTTGCACTCGTATCTATAGCGATGTTTGTTTCAGGAAGAGTATCTTTGGGTGGAACCCTGCTCGGTATTCGGGTCCTAAGCATAGGATTACCAGCATATCTCTTATCCCATGGCTTCCATTTACTTAATTCATTTGAATATGCGGTGAGTCTCTTTTTAAATACTTGGCCCCAATCAACAGATGCTATTTCTTCCATTAATATTCTATCCCTTAGGGCTCCGCCTCCGCCTGATCCCTTTGATTTTTCTTTGGCTCCTTTTCCAGCATTTTGAATTGGATCAGTAGGTATACCTTGAGCTATTTTTTTATTAATTTCATCTATCTTTCTTACAACATCAGGGTCTGTCCATATTCTGTCTTCTTCTCCCTCTCCTTCTCGGTCTGGCTGTCCTGGTTGTCCTCCTTGGCCCGGCTGTCCTGGTTGTCCACCGTCACCTGGAGTAGATCCTCCAATGTTCCATGCTCCTTCTGGACCCTTAGATGAAGAAATAGAATCTTCTATTTTTTTTATAAAATCATCTGGTAGATCCCTTTCTCCACTATATAGTCCTCCTTGGCCCGGCTGACCTGGTTGTCCTCCTTGG